>PVMK01140401.1_pt1 | contig 36049 bp, 32 predicted proteins | sample 1853481 | NCBI WGS metagenome assembly PVMK01 (sample SAMN08533507, study PRJNA380276) | Marine sediment metagenome, whole genome shotgun sequencing project. | reverse complement strand
GGTTACATCCCGGCATTTTCGGGCATGCTCGATATCACCGAACGTATGCGCAATCGTTATGAAGATTTATTCATCGACGCCAATACTTGTGTGACTAAATATGATGGTGGTGGCATTGACTGGAATATGGCAGTTAGTGCGATGTATCAGTGATCCAGCTCCAGTGAATCAGAATGATATGCTGCACTGTCCGCCGAATTATCCCGTTCACGCTTCGTCTTTAATAACCACCGGCGCACCACGATCCGAACCGAGTCCATCCGCAGCACTACCTTCTGCTCGGGCGATTTCAATGACGCCAAATGAATTGATCAATGCCAGGTAATCGCCGGGTTTGGCCCTGCCATAAGTCGGCTTCATCTCAAATTTGTGCCCGGCAAGGCTCACGACTGGTTGTTTGAAATCCTTGATTAATAACTGATCGATGTTGCTTATAAGATTGCCGAATGCATCGACAGTCACGACGATGCCGTGGACGCTGTCGTTCGTTACTTCCGGCTCTTCCAGCCAACCGGGGGTCCAGTCGCTGATTTCAATGCCAACATCATTGAGGCTTATGCGGCCGGCAGCAAACTCGGCTGCCAACGGCGCAAAAATATCACGGCCGTGAAATGTGAGGCTTGGTGTTTCGATGCCTAGCTTCGGCAGGACCGCATTATCCAGTTTACAAACCTGATCGGCGTCCTCCAGCAAAGGTGCGAGCAGACCGTTGTCCGGCGCCATGAAAATGTGACCATCCTTGCTGGCTATGATTATCTCGCGTTCCGTGCCGACACCCGGGTCGACAATCGCAACGTGGACTGTCCCTCGTGGAAAGTACTGGTATGAGCGGCTGATCCAGAAGCCTGCTTCGGGTGGCCAGTGGGCCGGGATGTCGTGGGCGAGGTCGACTACGGTTGCTGCGCGAAAACGACTCAGGATGACGCCTTTCATGACGGCCGCAAACGGGCCCTTGTGTCCGAAGTCGGTGGTGATCGTAATTACACCGGATGCTTGCCAGTCAGTCATCGGCAAATCTTAACCCATTCACGAGGTTCGGCGTCAGGCAGATTCAGTTGGTGGAACATGGTGATGGCGAAACATCTCAGGCGCCTAGCCTGGGCAACATTACTTCGATAATTGAATAAACCGGTCCAGATGAAAATCGGCGTTACCAAACATCAGGTCGATCGCGGTGAGGCGTTTGAAATAATGAGCTATATCCAGCTCCCACGTAACACCCATGCCGCCGTGAATCTGCACAGCTTCCTGTGCCACCTTAATACCTGCCGTTCCAATCTGGTATTTCAGTGCGCTAATCGACTTGCGGGCCTCAGGGTCATTGGCCGTATTGAGCATGACGCTCCACATCAGCAATGACTGGCTTTGTTCCGCCGACACCAGGGTGTCAACCATGCGGTGCTGCAGTGCCTGGAAGCTGCTGATGGGTACGCCAAACTGCACCCGTTCCTTGGTATACGCGACGGTTTTGTCATGCATCGTACGAATAATGCCGACGGCTTCAGCGCATACGGCCAGCGTCGCCTCATCTATGACGTCCTGCAGGACTGCGTATCCCTGATCTACTGTGCCAAGAACGTTAGCGGACCTGACCTTTACGTTATCCAACTCAATGTCGGCTGCATTCAGGGCATCGACGGTGGCATATGATTGCATGCTCACACCGGCAGCACTTGCTTCTACTGCAAACAGCGTTACGCCATCTTCAGCAGTGGTTTCTCCGCTGGTGCGTGCCGGGATAATCAGCAGGTCAGCATGGCCACCGTTAAGCACCAGTGACTTCTTGCCCGTCAGTACAAAGTCGTCACCGTCCTTGACTGCGGTTGTCGCAATGTTGGCTATATCGAAACGCGCCTGTGGTTCGGCGAAGGCGAGGGCGGTTTGCAGGCTGCCCTCGATAAGTGGTACCAACCATTTCGCTTTTTGGTCTGCGCTGGCTGTGCGTCGCAAAACGCCGCCGGCGAGAATGATATTGGCCAGGTACGGTTCGACCATCAGTCCGCGACCGAATTGTTGCATCATCAGCATCATTTCGACCGGTCCGCCGTCGAGGCCACCGTCTTCCTCGGCAAACGGAACCGCTGTCCAGCCTAGCTCTGCAAAGGTCTGCCACAGCTCTTTGCTGAATCCGTCTTCGCTTGCAGCGATTTTCTGCCGCCGTTCAAAATCGTAATCATTTTCGATGAAACGCGAAACACTGTCGGCGAGCATCAACTGCTCTTCACTGATTGAAAAATCCATATTGTTTTGCCGCTCCGTTTCCTAAAGGCCAAGCACGTGTTTCGAAATAATGTTTTTCTGTATCTCGTTCGAGCCGCCGTAAATTGATGCCTTGCGGTTATTGAAATACTGCAACGAGGTTTTCGTTTCACCACCACTGCCAATTCTGTCTTCATCAGGGAAGTCGAGAACATATTGATCGGGAACATAAGGCAAAGCGTAGTAGCCGGCGGCTTCAACCAACAACGCATCCAGTGCTTGCTGGATTTCTGTACCCCTGATTTTGAGGATTGATGATTCCGGACCAGGTGCCTTGCCAACCTTGACCGAGGCAAGCGTGCGCAACTCGGTGTATTCCAGCGCTTTGAGCTCAATTTCCAGTGCCGCAATCTTGCGGGCGAAATTCTGTTCTTCGAGCAACGGGGTGCCGCCGTGCACTGAGCTGCCAGCTTTCGCCTTTAACTTGTCGAGGCGATACTTCGAATTCGCAACACCGGCGATGTTAGTGCGCTCGTGCTGTAGCAGGACTTTGCCGTAGGTCCAGCCTTTGCCTTCCTCGCCAATCAGGTTTTCGACCGGCATGCGTACGTTTTCGAAGTGAATCTCGTTGACTTCGTGATCGCCCTCGATAGTGATGATGGGTTTGACGGAAACACCGGGTGTTTTCATGTCGATCAAGACGAAACTGATGCCCTCCTGCCGTCTTGCGACATCAGAGCTGGTGCGAACCAGGCAGAAAATCCAGTCTGCATGCTGGCCCAGGGTGGTCCAGGTCTTGGTGCCGTTAATGACGTAGTGGTCGCCGTCCCGATCCGCCCTGGTACTCAAAGAGGCCAGGTCGGAGCCGGATCCAGGTTCTGAATATCCCTGGCACCACCAGACGTTACTTTCCAGGATGTCCGGCAGGAAGCGCTGCTTTTGTTCTTCGCTGCCGAATGTGTAAATGATGGGGCCGACCATCTTGACGCCGAACGCGACGATGAGGGGCGCATTAGTTGCTGCCATTTCGTTCGCAAAAATGTATTGCTTAACTACGCTCCAACCCGTGCCTCCGTATTCGACCGGCCAGTTCACTGCAAACCAGCCCTGCTCGTAGAGAATTTTTTGCCAGCGAACCGTGTCTTCCGGATCTAGCGGGATGCCTTCGTCCCTTTTCCTGCGAATATCCGCCGGATATTTATCGGCGAAAAATTGCTTAACTTCATCGCGAAAGGCGAGTTCTTCTTCAGTAAAATTCACGTTCATTATTCGATCCGTTTTTGCTGGATGCGCATAAGTCCGCGGCAATCAAACGCTTGCCGGGACTGCACATAAAGTGGCTACATGTGACTATTCGTCGATCGGGATTTCACGTTATCATTGTTGTTGTGCCGGGTGGTAACGAGCTCCAACCCGGCGCCGCAGCAGTATAACCATCCATGCTGCGCTGCACAACAAGATGCCGACGACGTTATCTAGTCCATTGAAAAATAAGAAGTTAATCACAGACTGAGGAACGAATTTTCATGCTGTACACGGCACTCGCTTTTATTGTGGTCGCGTTTCTGTATGCATCGGTCGGTTTTGGCGGGGGCTCCAGTTACACCGCGATCCTGATCGCGTCAGGCCTCTCATGGCAGCTCGTTCCGCCGATTTCATTGCTCTGCAATATTATCGTTGTGAGTGGCGGGGTCTGGCATTTCGCGCGAGCGGGCCACCTGGATGTGAAATTTGCCGTTCCGCTGATAAGTGCTTCGGTGCCCGCGGCATTTTTCGCCGGCACGGTGCGCCTGAACGAACCTGCGTTCTTGACGGTGCTCGCTGTCGCGTTGCTGGTCTCGGGAACGCTTATGTTGCTCGACCGGCAATGGCACCAGGAAGAGCAGACCAGGCCGGAGCTGGGGACAGTCGCGCTGTTGACGTTGGGTCTGTCGCTCGGTGCCCTGGCGGGAATTACGGGTATTGGCGGCGGTATTTATCTCGCGCCGGTACTACATTTCTTCCGCCTGGCTGAGGCGAAAACCGTGGCCGCAACTGCCTCGTTGTTCATCCTCGTAAATTCTCTGGCGGGTCTCGGCGGGCAACTCACCAAGCTTGGCGCTGATGCGCAAATCTTGCTGGATTCCAGCTACCTGGTATTGCCCGTCGCTGTTTTGCTCGGCGGACAACTCGGCAGCAGGATAGGGGCTACCAGGTTGCCGGCGGCGCCGATCCGCAGGCTTACTGGCCTGGTCGTCTTAATCGTCGCCGCACGCCTCTTATGGCAAGTCGTTTGACCCTCCACAACGCTTACAGCGCGGCACGGATTCGGGCATCATTCACTGATGGCTATTGAGCAGCAATCCGCTGACCAGGCGGACAACTCCGTCAGGGACACCTATGACCGGCCTTTGCAGGATCTCAGGATCTCGCTGCTGGACCGCTGCAATCTGCGCTGTCCGTATTGTATGCCGGAGGCTGAATATAACGCCGACTACCAGTTCCTGACCCGTAATCAACGTCTGAGCCATGACGAAATTCTGCGCGTTGCAAGGGTTGCGGTGGGCCTGGGAGTGACCAAGCTCAGGCTGACTGGTGGCGAACCATTGCTCGACAAAAAAGTCACCGACCTGATGGCGCGCCTGGGACAGTTGCAGGGCGTTGATGATCTGGCACTGACCACCAATGGTATTTTGCTTGCTCCCGTCGCTGCGCAACTTGCCGAGGCAGGCCTGCAGCGCGTCACGATCAGCCTCGACAGCCTGGATGAAGAGATTTTCAGGACCCTGAGTGGTAATCGCGGCGATCTGTCGAAAGTGTTGCAGGGAATTGCGGCTGCAGAAGCGGCCGGGCTTACACCCATCAAGATCAACGTGGTCGTGCAACTTGGAATTAACGATCACACTGTGTTGGACCTGCTCGAGCATTTTCGTGGTAGCGGACACATCGTTCGTTTTATCGAATACATGGATGTCGGTAATCGTAACGGCTGGAGACTGGACGAGGTGGTGCCCTCGAAGCAATTGCTGCAATCGATTCAGGCGCGCTGGCCGGTACGAGCAGTGGGTCACAACTATCCCGGGGAGGTTGCACGGCGCTACCAGTACCTGGATGGTCAGGGTGAAATCGGCTTCATATCATCTGTGACAGAGCCGTTTTGTGGTTCATGCAGCCGTGCGCGCCTGTCGGCCGATGGCATTTTGTATACCTGTCTGTTTGCGACAACCGGAACGAATTTGCGGGTGCCACTTAGAGAAGGCGCGAGCGATGCAGATATCGCAGAGATTCTGCAGCGTGTCTGGCTGGCGCGGAAGGATCGCTACAGTGAAACGCGCCACGTCGAACCGGCCGGGCAACCATTGGTGAACAAGGTCGAGATGTACAGGATGGGCGGCTGACCAGTCGCAGGACAAATGACGAAACTTAGCCACATCGATAAAGCGAACCAGCCAACAATGGTTGATGTCAGTCACAAGGCACAGACTGACCGGGAAGCACACGCGCGCACGATCGTGGAATTCCCAGAGGAAATCGCTCAGCGATTTTCTGACGGCGACATTCAAAGCGCCAAAGGTCCTGTCTTTGCCACGGCGATCGTGGCCGGTGTAATGGCGGCGAAACGGACGCACGAATTGATTCCGTTCTGTCATCCCCTTGGCCTGGATAGCTGCAAAATCACAATAGCGCTGGATGAACAGGATCGTGCAGTAATCGATTGTCGTTGCAAGGTGCATCATCGAACAGGTATTGAGATGGAAGCGCTGACCGGCGCCAGTATCGCGGCGCTGACCGTCTACGATATGTGTAAAGCCTTGTCGCACGAAATTGTGATCCGCGAGACGCGTCTGATTTCCAAGACCGGCGGCAAAAAGGATTATATCCGTGACAGCGCGTGAGCCGGTTTGGGGCCTGGTACTTGCGGGTGGCAAAAGCCGCCGCATGGGCAGCGACAAAGCGTTGTTAAGGCAGAACGGGCAGACCCAGTTAAGCCGCGCCGTCGCATTGCTCGAGGCGCAACTTGAGCGTGTGTTTATATCGACAACCGCCGCTCAGGCTGATGACGCAGAGCGCAGCCAGTTTGACCAGGTTGTTGATCGATACGATGACATGGGACCCGTTGCCGGCATCCTCTCTGCTATGGATATGAATGCCGACGTAAGCTGGCTGGTGCTGGCCTGCGATTTGCCGAATGTTGATGAGGCGACCATTGCGTACCTGCTGGAAAATTTTTCACCGGATCATCCGGCAACAGCGTATCGCAGCACTCATGATGATTTACCCGAGCCCTTGTGTGCGATCTATCGGCCTCAGGCGCGCGAAGTTATAGATGGTTTTGTAGAGCAGGGCATGAATTGCCCACGCAAGATCCTGATTAAATCCAATACACATTTGCTGGTACAACCGAACCCGGCAGCTCTGCACAATATCAACACGCCGGAAGATCTTGCCGGCACCGGAATTACGCTCGCCTCATGAAGAAAAATATTACCGTTCGTTATTTCGCCGGCTTTCGTGAGCATGCGGGCCTCGGTGAGGAAGACCTCAGTATCGATGTGGCCACGGCCAGCGACGTTTATGAGCAACTGCAGCACCGACACGGTTCGTCCGAGCCGCAAGGTCATTGCAAAGTCGCGATTAATGACGAAATGGCGGACTGGAACTCACCGATAAACGATGGTGATACGGTGTTGTTGTTTCCACCCGTGGCCGGAGGCTGACGTGATGCGCGTGACTGACAGCACTATTGAGCCCGATAAGTTACGCGATGAACTGCTGGATGCAGCTGCTGGCGCGTACGTTGGCTTTGAAGGCTGGATCAGGAACCGGAATGAAGGCCAGGAGGTCCTGCGACTGGAGTATGAAATTTATGAGCCGCTTGCAATCAAGGAAGGCGAGAAAGTGATAGCAGAGGCAAAAGCAAAGTTTCCGGTTCTGCATGCGCAGTGCGTGCATCGCTCCGGTTTGCTGCAGATTGGCGAGTGCGCGGTTTGGGTAGGAGTTACCTCGGCACATCGCGACGAGGCGTTTGCGGCCTGCCGTTACATCATTGATCAGGTGAAAGTGCGGCTACCGATCTGGAAGAAAGAACACTACGTCGAGGGCCACTCCGGCTGGGTAAATTGCGAACGTTGTGCTGAACATCAAGACGCGCGCTCCGCGAAAAAAGTTGCCGTTTAGGAAGTTCGCTCGAGGTCACTGCGCCGGTCAATATCCAGTGCCGCAGGTTCAAATTCCACTAACTTAACCCGCTCGCTGTTAGCTTCGATGATCGAGCGCGCTCCGTGATCTCCACTTAACCGCAACAGATCAACAAAGTCCCTGCGCGGAAAAATAACAGGTGGTCCTGACGTCCCGGCATACGCACTGGCGACAATTAAATTCTCCGAGGCTTGCCAGGTATCCACCAGCAACTGCAAATGAGTGCTGGTGATCAATGGCTGGTCTGCCAGCAAAAGCAGTACGGCGTCCGCAACTTCCGCAACACTGCGAATGCCACATTCGATCGAGCTTGCAAGGCCCTCTGCGAAGCTTGGGTTGACGACGAAGAAACTGGCCAACGGCGCACAAATTTCGCTTACCCTCTGCCAGTCATTGCCGGCGACCAGGACGCTGTTTGATCCACAAACAGCCTCTGCAAGCCGTACTGAACGCACCACCAGTGGCACACCCTGGTAATTTTCCAACTGTTTGGTCTTGCCGAAACGACTGGACTGGCCAGCGGCAAGCACGATAGCGAATACGGATTTTCCCTTCATTGCCTGAATTTTATAGAGAATTTCCAAAGATCAACACCTGCGGTTAACGCAACTCACAAAGCCCGGTCAAAAAAATCCGAATTCGGCGCAACAATACGGTGGTTCCAATAGCCGCATATTTATTGGCCTTCAGGGATATACGGGGCAAAATTCGCAACATTGCGGGCAAGAAAACTTGCTCTGCCGCCCGCTTCTGTGTATTTCTTGCAGTGCACCAATCGGAGCGGGAACGCCTGTGTTTGAGCCAAAATATACAGCTGGGCAATTAAGGATTCGGATTTGCACCTCATAAAATCAATCGACGACGCGAAGGCACTGGAAGGAAAAGAAGTCGGCCTTTCGGACTGGATGGTCATTGACCAGCAGATGATAGATCGATTCGCAAAAGCGACCGAGGACTATCAATGGATTCATGTGGACACTGCCCGGGCGGCTCGTGAACTGCCGGACGGCAAGACTATTGCGCATGGCTATATGACGTTGGCATTAATTCCTGCCCTGACGGGAGATTTTGTCGAGGTCGAGAATCTCGCGAAAGCGGTGAATTTTGGTTGCAACAAGGTGCGCTTCTATTCGCCCGTTCCCGTTGGCAGCAAAGTGCGCGGCAGGGCGACAGTGATTCAGGCTCGCATACGTGGCGGTGCGTTACATCTCTTGTCGCAAATAAAAGTAGAAATTGAAGGTGTAAAAAAGCCGGCCTGTGTCGCCGAGACACTGGGCATATATATCTTCAACGAGATTGAGCAGCCTGCCGCCCAGACGGCCTGAAAATTATTGCCGGCTACCCGGCGTAACCCGGTCAGGGCCCGATTAAGCAGCATGCGCTGCTGTGACAATGTGCGGGAATTGCCAGCCGCCCTGTCAGGAATACGTGCCGAATATCACGATTCGTAATGTGCCTCCTTCACAGACGATTCTGATAATAATTGTTATGTTCTGCAGGCTTTGAACAGCGACAAAGGTGCGAGATGGGTCGGGAAGAATTGGCCGAAAGATATTTTACGGCCTGGAACAATAAGGATGTCTCCGGACTGCTCAAACTCATGCATCCGCAGGGTTCCTATTACGACGCATTCTGGGGCGAAATCTGTTCCGGTAGCGACCTGTCCAAGTACTTTGGCACCAACTTCGCAATTGACACGCGCTGGTACAGGCCGGACGACGACATAATTGCCACCCCAAATGGCATGGTCATTCGATACGTTGCATTTGACCGTGACGACCCCGAAGGTCTCGAGCCGATACTCAACGGCGCCGAGGTCATTACCATGTTTGATGGCTTAATCATGACCGTCAGCGACTTTTATTGTGATCCGGATACTGTGGAGCTTGTAGAAATTGCGAAGTTGGCAGAAAATCAGCACGGTCGATTAAACATCGCACCGTTAGGTCTGAGTGCGAAAAGTTCTGCTCACATCAAGCGACGATTGGCTCAGTTGGCTAGCGCTAACACGGTTTTTCTCGATCCGGCCCTGACGGTTACGAAATTGGCCGACATTGTAGGCTGCTCTGTCATGCATCTTTTCCACATCCTGGAAGAAGAGAAACAAACCAGCTTCCTCCAGTTTGTCGATGAGTGTCGAGCCCGGTATGCGACAACTCTCCTGACAGATGTGCCAAATGACGCGATCAGAATTGAGCAGGTTGTGGAGCAGTCCGGCTTTGAGTCAGTCGAAGCACTTAACCGCGCATTTCAGGCAACCTTTGGCTTAAGTGGTCTGGAATATGCGCAACAATTTTCCCAATAACAGAACCAGATTTTGCCTGTGGCAGTTTGCCTGGTCAGGTAGCGACCACGCGATGCTGACCGTATCTATCTCGTTTGCAACCACCCCGGCAGAAAGCTGTACGGGTCAACATCGACCTTCTGATTAAAGCTTACGGCGTTCTCATCCAGCAATTTCTGCATGCTGCCATCTTTGCAGGCATCGAATAATTCCGTCGCGCCACCTATATATTGTCCACCAATAAATATTTGTGGAATGGTTTTGGAGTCTGTGCGTTCATGTAATGCGGCCCTGATGTTGCCGCCTTTGTTGTCCTCCTGATATTTGAGCGAGTCGAGATCGATCGTGCGGTAGGGAATATCGTAGGTCGCGAACATCTTGCGTACTGACCAGCAAAATTCACACCATTCCAGCGCGAAAAGCACGACCGGCTGTTCCTGGTCGCTGATAGCTTCGCTGAGAAATTGGGTGGCATCTGCCGGAGCAGCGACGACCGGCTCTTCCTCCTCAACCGGCGCTGCTGGTGGTGGTGCATCGAATCTGTAACCAGGCGTCGACTTTGATATATCAACCTCGTCCGCTGTCATGTCGGCGGGAATGTCTTCGAACAAGGGTGTCGTCAGATAGCGCTCACCAGTGTCCGGCAACATGCAAAGAACTGTCGAACCCTTTTCTGCGGTCTTGCAGACTTCAAGTGCGCCAGCGAGTGTTGCGCCCGCAGAAATACCGACGAAAATCCCCTCCTCGGTTGCCAGTGCTCTGGAAAGGCGCAGTGATTCGGTTCCGCTTACCGGAACGATTCTGTCGATGACATCCAGCGCGACAGTATCCTCGGTTAACTTCGGAATAAAATCCGGGCCCCAACCCTGCATCAGGTGTGGGCGAAACAGCGGATGGCTTTCCGCCGGCGTGCCATCGGCAAGTTTTTCCTGGGGGATGCCGCTGCCGAGAATCTGTGAATTGTCCGGCTCGCAAACTATGATGCGAATTTCCGGTCGTTCTTTTTTAAGGACACGGGATACGCCTTTTAACGTGCCGCCGGTGCCGAATCCGGTTACCCAGTAGTCCAGCCGCTCGCCTTCGAAGTCCGCCAGTATTTCCGGCGCCGTGGTTTTTGAATGCGCGTTCGCGTTGGCCTCATTTTCGAATTGTCGACACAAAAACCAGCCATGTTTTTCTGCCAGTTCAGTCGCTTTCGCCAACATTCCACTACCCTTCAGCCCCGCCGGGGTCAGCACAACCTTGGCACCGAGAAAGCGCATCAACTTGCGTCGTTCGATGCTGAAGCTTTCCGCCATCGTCACGACCAGGGGATAACCTTTTTGCGCGCAGACCATCGCGAGTCCGATGCCGGTATTGCCACTGGTCGCCTCAATGACGGTCTGGCCAGGTTTCAGCATGCCGGACTGCTCTGCATCTTCGATTACGCCGATTGCCAGGCGATCTTTGACGGACCCAGACGGATTGAATGACTCGATCTTGGCGTAGAGGTTAATCCCCTCAGGGGCGAGCTTGTTCAGCCGTACAACCGGCGTGCGTCCTATGGTCTCGAGAATGTTGTCGAATTTGCGTGCCATCCTGGATGGTCCTTTTTATTATGGGCGTTGATTCGGCGCGCGAACCGCGGCTGCCGGGGATCTGAGCATAGCAAAGTACGCAGGCCAGGCCGCTTTCCATGGCTAATTGCAGCCAATCGAGCAGAAATAGACCGCTTTTCCCGCCAGCGCTTGCAGTCAGACCCTGTTGTTCTGTTAAATGACCAGTCCATCCCCTGCTGAATAATCAAGAAGAGGTAAAAGATGCAAGGACTGATGATGGACACCCAGCTGTTGATCTCCTCGATTTTGCGTCACGCCGATCGAAATTATGCTGATCGCGAGATTGTCTCCGTGACGGCAGACAATCCGCTGCATCGTTACACCTATGCGGACTGCTTTCGCCGCGCACGGCAACTCGCGAATGCGCTCGATAAGCTTGGCCTGTCACAAGGTGACAGGGTCGCGACAATTGCCTGGAACGACTATCGCCACCTTGAGGCCTATTACGGTATAGGCGGGGCTGGTTACGTTTGCCACACCATCAACCCGCGGCTTTTCCCGGAACAGGTTGTCTTTATCATCAACCATGCTGAAGACAAGTGGATTCTTACCGATCCCATGTTTTTGCCATTGCTCGAAAAAGTCTCAGAGCAAACGCCTGGCGTCGAGGGATATATCGTCATGACGGACGATGCGCATATGCCGGAGACGAGCCTCAAGAATGCGATTTCATATGAGTCATTTATCGGCGACGAAAGCAGTGCATACGACTGGCCGGAAATTGACGAAAATGCCGCAGTAGGACTGTGTTACACCTCGGGAACGACCGGAGATCCGAAAGGCGTCCTGTACAGCCATCGATCCAGTGTCTTGCACGCTTACGCTGGCGTCACACCAGACGTCATGAACCTGTCGAACAGCGATTGTGTTTTACCCGTAGTGCCGCTCTTTCATGTCAATGCATGGGGTGTTCCGTATGCGGGCCTGATGGCGGGCGTCAAACTGGTGTTTCCGGGCCCGAAAATGGGCGATGGCGAGGCGCTGTATCACCTTCTCGAGACTGAAGACGTATCGCTCGCACTCGGCGTGCCGACAGTCTGGATGGCGCTGCTGCAATACGCGGAAAAAGCAGGCAAGCGCCTGGACAAGCTCGAGCGAACTGTCATCGGTGGCGCCGCCGTGCCGGAGTCAATGATTCGCGAGTTTCGTGACAAACACGATGTCGTGGTTATCCAGGGCTGGGGCATGACTGAAATGAGCCCGCTGGGCACTGTCAATACACCTAAAGTTGGTATGGAATCGCTGTCAGCCGATGAGCTGCTGGCATTACAGACCAAGGCGGGCCGCGGCATTTTTGGCTGTGAAATGCGCATCGTTAACGATGAAGGTGCGGAGCTGCCATGGGATGGTGTCGCCTACGGTTCGTTACAGGTCAGGGGGCCATGGATCTGCAGCGACTATTTCAAGCTGGAGGGCAGCGGCGGATCGCACACCGAGGATGGCTGGTTTGATACCGGGGACGTTGCGACGATTGACGCAAATGGTTACATGGCGATTACTGATCGCACCAAGGACGTCATCAAGTCCGGTGGTGAATGGATCAGTTCGATCGAAGTGGAAAACGTCGCTATCGGACACCCGGCCGTAGCCGAGTCGGCTGTCATTGGCGTACCGCATCCCAAGTGGAGCGAGCGGCCATTACTTATTGTGATCAAGGCTGAAGGGCAGGATATTACCCGGGAAGAGATGCTCGCCTGGTTTGATGGCAAGATTGCAAAGTGGTGGTTACCTGATGACGTCGTTTTTGTTGACGAAATTCCGCATACTGCGACTGGCAAGGTGAAGAAGATTGAATTGCGCAAGCAATTTGCTGATTACGAGTTACCCACCGGTTAATACGACCGGTCAATTTATTAAGGTGTTTTATGGCTGACGCAATGCGTCTATTTGGATTGAGGGCGGTGGTGACCGGTGCCGATAGTGGTATCGGCGAGGCGATTGCGCGCACGTTGGCAAAACATGGTGCAGAGGTGTTGGCTGTCGATACCGCACAAAGCGGAGTTGAGACGCATTTCAATTCTGTTCGTGGCATCAGGGGCGCCACTCTTGATTTGCTCGGCGCGGACGGACCAGCGCAGCTAACCGAGCTGGCGGCGACCGAGCTCGGTGTCGTCGATATTATTGTTTGCAATATCAGTCCGCATGCGGATAAACCGATCAATGATGATGACGATGGTGCACTCGATCAGCTGCTACAGAAAAAGCACGACCGGGTGTCACAGATCAGTCAGCAGTTGTTGCCAATGATGAAGAACAGTCCAGCAGGGCGAATCATCATTCTCGGGTTTGACCGCAGCGTTTTTGGGCGCAACGGATCAGCAAGTTATGCGAAATCCCAGGACCACATTGCGTCTTTGACGAGTCGTCTTGCGGCAGATGCAGGTCAATATGGCATTAACGTCAATTACATCCAGCCAGGCGCAGTCATGACGCCGGAGAGCCGCAAGGTTTTCAAAGGTGACAAAGATCTGCGTGATTATTGCATCAGTCGATCCGCTGCAAAACGTGTCGGCGAGCCCGTGGATATTGCCAAGGTAGCATTGTTCCTCGCGACCGATGATTCGGTATTTGTCAGCGGCACCGGGATTGTTGTCGATGGTGGCCGGGCGAATCCTGATTAAGGCCGCTCGGCGAGCGCCTGATTGCCGCGCACTATTGTGAAATGAACCCCGTGATTTCATATCTCGTCCAGCTGCGCAAGCTCGAACAAATCAATGAACCCCGTTCTTAAGGACCTTATCGAGCTGCTGAAGCTCGAACGTATTGACGACAATATTTTCCGTGGGCAAAGTCGCGATATTGGCAGTGCCCAGGTTTTTGGCGGACAGGTTGTAGGTCAGGCCCTGTCGGCAGCACACCATACCGTCGAGGACCGGCGCGCACATTCACTGCATGCCTACTTCCTGCGCCGTGGCGATATGACTGCGCCGATTATTTATGAAGTTGATCGCGCAAGAGATGGTGGCAGCTTTTCGATGCGTCGTGTTGTTGCTATCCAGCATGGTCGTCCGATTTTCAACCTGGCGGTTTCGTTTCAAAAGCCGGAGACGGGTCTCGAACACCAGGCAGAAATGCCAGACGTGGCCGGACCCGATGGCCTGCAGGACCTGACTGATGTTGCGCCGGAAATTCTGCAAAAGATTCCGGAAAAAATGCGCCGCTATCTGACTGACAAACGACCGTTTGAATTCAGGCCGGTGTCGCCGATGAATTTCGCTGCACCGAAAAAACAACCAGCGATTAAGCACATCTGGATCAGGGCGGTCGACAAACTGCCGGACAGCAACAGCCTGCACCAGAACCTGCTCGCCTATGTGTCAGATTATGAATTGTTGGGCACGAGCACCTTGCCGCACGGCCTGCCTTTCGGCCAGGGAATGGTGCAGATGGCGAGCCTGGACCATGCCGTCTGGCTACACCGGGATGCCAGGGTCGATGAGTGGTTGCTGTATTCGCTGGATGGACCAAACACCTCCGGTGCACGCGGCTTCGCGCGCGGGCAGTTCTTTACCCAGGATGGCCGGTTGGTCGCGTCAACGGCGCAGGAAGGGCTGGTGCGTGTTTTGACTGAGCCGCGAGCATTTACGCCACCGTCGGCGGACAACAAACAAGATTAACGTTATTTGGCTTTCGCCTGGTTGGCGACAGCGGCAGTAGCCGCGGCAATCGCCTCCGGATCACCCAGGAACTCGCGTGATAACGGTTTCAGATCGTCATCGAGCTCATAGGCCAGAGGAATGCCGGTAGGAATATTGAAGCCCGTGATCTCATCCTCGGAGATGTTATCCAGCATCTTGACCAACGCACGCAAACTGTTGCCATGAGCCGCGACGAGAACGTTTTTGCCGTCACGTAATTGCGGCGCTATGACTTCTTCCCAACAAGGTAAAACGCGCTCAAGTGTCGTGGCGAGCGATTCTGTTGCCGGTAGTGGAGAGATGCCTGCGTATCTAATATCGTGTGATGGGTGCCGCTCATCGTCAATCTCGAGCGCGGGTGGTGGCGTGGCGTAGCTACGTCGCCAGATATGCACCTGTTCGTCACCGTATTTCGCGGACGTCTCCGCCTTGTCGAGACCTTGCAGGGCGCCATAGTGACGCTCATTCAGTCGCCAGTCGCGCACCACCGGAATCCACACCCGATCCATTTCGTCGAGCATGATCCAGAGCGTGTGAATGGCGCGTTTCAGGACCGACGTAAACGCGATATCGAATTTGAAATCGAGTTCGTGCAGTAGCTGGCCGGCCGCAGTAGCCTCCGATCTGCCTTTGTCGGTCAGTTCGACGTCTGTCCAGCCAGTAAAAAGATTTTTGAGGTTCCAGTCACTCTGCCCGTGACGACAGAAAACAAGTTTGCCGCTCATGCATGCTCCATAGTTAATTGTCGGTTAGTTTGCGTAATTCCTGTGCGGCGACCGACAGCGTGGCGAAGTCGATTACATTTCGTAGTCTCATTTCTGCAAGAATTGAATCGTATTTCCGGATTGATATTAGGTTTTTCTCACACCACCTATCAAAAACTTCGACTGGCTTGCGTCGACCGCGGCCACCCAGCAGTTTGGTCACGAAATCACGACGGATACGATAAAAATCGTCACGTAAGTTGCTGCGCGCTAATGCTTGCCAGCGACCTTCTACTTCAAGGCCCTCGACGCAGCGATTCATCCAGACGATGCCGAACCGGTCACTCATTGCCGAATACATGCGGGCGGTATCGATTACATTTTTCTTGTGCAGGTTCGCCATGTCACTGATGTCCAGCCCGCCGCGCGTCAGCAGCAACGCCGCCATTTGTTTAGCCAGCTTTTCCGGAACGCCGTCGCGCATATGCTCTTGTGCCGCGGATTTTTGCCGGTCTCTGGCGGGTCCGGTAACGATGCTGGTGGCGCGTGAATATATCGTTGCCATGCCTTTTTTCAGTTGTTCGACAGCGTCGACAATATCCAGGTCATCGCCATAACGTTCAATCAGCCAGTAACATGCATGTCGCAGAATACGGCTTACTTCAAACATCATCGATTGTTGCAGCGTTGCCGGGATTTCATTGTCCAGTGATTCAATGGTGCGCCAGATATCGCTGCACTGACAAACCTCGCGTGCAACGACATACGCACGCGCAATGGTCATGACGTCTGCGCCCGTATCGACCTGGACTCTCTTGACAAAAGCCGGTCCCATCCGGTTGACGATATTATTTGCGATTAGTGTTGCCAGAATTTCCCGACTGAGCCGGTGACCCGGGATTAAATCCAGGTAGCGACGCCTGAGCAGTGGTGGAAAATATCGTTGTGGATCCGTTGTCAGGAAATCATCGAGCTCCTGGGTGGAGCCGACCAGGCCGTCATAGAGATCAATCTTCGCGTAACTCAGGACGACGGCCAGTTCCGGTCTGGTCAGGCCTTGTTTGCGTTGACGCCGTTCGTCGATCTCCACTTCATCAGGCAGGAATTCCAGGTCGCGGTCCAGCAATCCGGTTTTCTCGAGATTCGTTATCAGTCGGGCAGTCTCATCAAGGCGTTCCCTGGCGCGAGCTTCCATCATGCTGATGGATTGTGTCTGCAGGTAATTGCTGCGCAGTACAAATGCTGCAACATCGTCGGTCATTTCGGCGAGCACTACATTGCGCCGCTTCCGGGTCAGTCGCCCTTCCTGTTCCGCGGCGCTGAGAAGAATTTTGATATTTACTTCACGATCCGAACAATCGACACCCGCAGAGTTGTCTATGAAATCAGTATTAACGCGGCCGCCATTCAGGCTGTATTCGACCCGCGCACGCTGCGTCAGGCCCAGGTTGCCGCCTTCGCCGATAACCTTGCAGCGTAACTCGTTGGCATTGACGCGTACGCTGTCGTTACTCTTGTCGCCGACGTCGGCGTCACTTTCTGTGCTGGCTTTGACGTAAGTGCCGATGCCGCCGTTCCACAGCAGGTCGACCTGCATCCGCAGGATGGCTCGAATCAGTTCTAACGGTTGCATTGACGATTCAACTGTACCGAGCATCTGTCGTACTTCCGCGCTCAGCTTGATCTGTTTCGCGTGGCGCGAGTAAACGCCACCGCCTTTCGAGATCAGGTTGTCCTTGTAGTCTGCCCAGGTCGAACTGTCCATGCGAAACAGGCGTTGTCGCTCACGAAAACTCCCGGCCAGGTCCGGATCCGGATCCAGGAAAATATGCATGTGGTTAAAAGCGGCGACCAACCTGATCTTGCGCGATAACAGCATACCGTTGCCGAATACATCGCCGCTCATGTCGCCGATTGCAGCGACAGTAAACGGGTCGGTTTGCACGTTGACCCCTTGCTCGCGGAAATGTCGTTTAACGGCTTCCCACGCGCCGCGTGCAGTGATGCCCATTTTCTTGTGGTCGTAGCCGACCGAGCCGCCCGATGCAAACGCATCGTCGAGCCAGAAACCGTATTCGGCCGAGATGCTGTTGGCGATATCCGAGAACGTTGCTGTGCCCTTGTCCGCCGCAACGACCAGGTAGGGATCATCGCGGTCCCGCCTGATTACGTTCGCCGGTGTTACTACTTTGTCGCCGACGACGTTGTCGGTGATATCGAGCAGCCCGGAAATGAAGATCCGGTAACAGGCGATGCCCTCCGCCATGACGGCTTCCCGATCTCCACCAGGCATACGCTTCGGAATGAAACCACCCTTGGCGCCGGTTGGTACGATGACCGTGTTCTTCACAACCTGCGCTTTCATCAAACCGAGAACTTCGGTCCTGAAATCTTCACGACGATCCGACCAGCGAATTCCACCACGTGCAATATCGCCGCCGCGCAAATGAACGCCTTCAACCCGCGGTGAATAAACGAAAATCTCGTATTTGGGTTTTGGCAACGGCACTTCCGGCAGCTTGCCGGGATCAAGTTTTATTGAGATATACGATTTTGGTTTGCCGTCTTCGCCGGGCTGGAAATAGTTGGTACGCAGCGTTGCACTAACTGCGCCGGTAAATGCGCTCAGGATTCTGTCTTCATCCAGGCTTTTGGCGCGAGCTACAGCACGCGTAATTTTTGCCGTACAAGCTTTCAACCGCTCAGTGCGGGTTTTTTTCGAGAGTTTCGGGTCGAACTGAAATTCGAATTGCTTAACGAGCATGCAAGCGAGACTGGAATGTGCAACGAGGACTTCTTCCATTGAATTCTGGCTGAAAGGGATGCCCAGTTGCAGAATGTATTTAGCGTAACAACGAATCAACGAGGTCTGGCGACTGTCCAGTCCCGCAGCGAGAATCAGCTCATTGAAATTGTCGCTCTCTGACTCGCCGCTCAGTGCCTGGCGGAAACCTTCCTGGAATCGCTCCGCCGCTGCTTCCAGATCCAGGTCGGCGGCGATGCTACAGCGAAGCTGGAAATCCTGGACCCAGAACGAATCGCCGTTACGCAAAGTCAGTTCGTAGGGATGCTCGCTGTGAACGTCAGTCCCCAGGTCCTCCAGGATTGGTAGCACTTTGGACAGCGGTAATGGCTCATCTTTCTGGAACGAGAGAAAGTGCAGCTGGTCGGGCGCCGTCCCTGCAGGCTGGTGCAATAACAGGAAATCTTCGTGCTCCCCTTTGAGCAAGCCATCTATGCGCTTAACGTCGAGGCATGCGGTTCTCGGTAAGGTGTCGTCTTCATAAGCCGGTGGGAAACTTTCGCCATACTCCCGAAACAGCGCCAGCCCTTCATCCTGACCAAACCGGTCGACCAGTTGCGTGCGCAGGTGATCCCGCCAGGTTACGACAGCATCGGCAATTCGTTCCTCGATGCGGCGAATACTGATACGCGGGCGTTCATCAAGTCCGGTGCGCACGATTGAATGCAGCCTTGCCAGCGGCGAATCAATAATTTGCACGCTTGATTCGACCGATATTCCCTGGAACTCTTCAAGCAGGATTTCCTCGACCCGGCGACGGATCAGCGTTGTGTATTTCTCTCGCGGCACATAAACAATGCAGGAAAAAAAGCGCCGAAAAGTGTCCCTGCGCAGGAAAAACTTGACCCGGGTGCGCTCCTGCAGGTTCAGGATGCCGAGGGTCGTGCGGACCAGATCGTGTACCGAGCTTTGGAATAATTCATCACGCGGATAAGAGTCGAGAATGTGTGACAGTGCTTTACCGCGATGTCCCGCCGGATCAATTTCCGCCTGCTCAAGGACTCGCTGTACCTTCAGTCTCAGTAGCGGAATATTTCGCGGGTTTTCGCTGTAGGCAATCGAGGTAAACAATCCGATGAAGCGCTTTTCACCAACAGCATTGCCGTTATCGTCATAAACCTTGACGCCTACGTAATCCAGGTAGCTATGCCGATGGACCGTTGAACGGGAATTGGCTTTGGTGATTATCAGCCAGTCCTTGGTGCGCGTAATACGCCGCATCTCCTTGCTCAGCTCTATCGCGCGGCCACCGCGTTCGTCGCTGGAGAGTACGCCAAGACCGGAGCCCTTGACCGGTGCGAGAAAAAGCGACTCGCCACGTTTCCTGAGTTTGTATTCGCGATAACCGAGGAAGGTGAAGTGATCGCCCGCCATCCATTGCAGCAATGCATCTGTCTCGACGCGTAGCGCGGGATCGGCGCCAACCGGCCCGCGGTGCAGAGACGCCGCAGCTTCCAGCATTTTGTCGCGCATCTTGCGCCAGTCACGGACCGCAACCCGGATATCTGCCAGGACTTTCTGGATCTGGTGTTCGAGTACCTTAAGGTGCTTCAGATCGGAATCGCGATCGATCGCAAGGCGAATATACGATTCAACTGTGCCGCCTTCGTCGTTCATTGACGCAAGCCTGGTCAGCTTGCCGCGATTGTCACGATGTACCCGTAGCAACGGGTGCACTGTCATGTGAATAGACAGCTCCTGACCGATGATCGCTGCAGACACAGAATCGACCAGGAAGGGCATGTTGTCGTTGACTACTTCGACGATCGTGAAGGCCGACTGATAACCGTGTTTGTCCTCGGTCGGGTTGAATATCCGCAGCAACGGCTTGCCTTGCTTGCGCACCTTCGCAAATTCCAGGTGCGACACTGCCGCCTGGCCAAGAATTATCGGCGAACGATTCTGTAAATCCTCGAAAGGGACGTGCGCATAATAGCGCCGCAAAAAGCGGTCGATTTCTTTCTTGCTCTTCAGGGATTTTGATGCGGGTTTGCTGGCAACGATATCGTCAATCAGACGACTCGAAACATCACTGGCGCGACGATGCGGCTTTTTTGGCACTGCAAGCACTCCGGCCGGGCCATCGTCTGGTCCGGTAAATGCGTAATGGTTGAGACGTTAAATTATTACTGTGGTTTTTCCAGGTCCTGTATTACAGCCGCCAGAAAACGGCATGCTTCACCACCCGTAACGCAGCGATGATCAAAACTCAGGGACAAGGGTATTCTTCTGTGCACCTCGATGCCACCCATAACTGCAACAACATCGTGCTGTAGTTTTCCTGTGCCAAGAATGGCGACTGTCGGTGGCACCATCAGTGGCGTTGCATAACGTCCGGCCAGCATGCCGAAATTCGACAGTGTAATGGTGTAGTTGACCATATCCTGTGGCGCAACAGACCGATTAATGGTGGCCTGCTTCACTTTCGCGACAGCGGCGCGAATTTCATCGAGGCTCATTTCTTCGACATTGCGAATGACCGGGACGATCAGGCCGTCTTCTGTATCGACGGCCATTGCCATGTCGACACGGGATTCGGTCTGGTGGATCATGCTTTCGGCATCGAAAAATCCGTTCAGGGCCGGCTCCGCTGCGCACCCGGCAACAAGGGCGCGCATTATTCGCGCCGTGAAATCGCGTTTGTTTAGCCACTCATGAATGTCGGCATCATCGAACATTGTGCACAGCGCAACCTGGTCGCGGTGCATGCTCATGCTCTGCGCCATCGCCCGACGCGAACCGCGCAATGCGGTTGCCTGGCCAGGCGTCATCGCGGGTCTGGCAAGCGCAGGTCGTGCCGGCGATTTTTGCTTGCTGCCAAAGGCTTCGAGATCTTTCGCCGTTATCTGACCATTCTTGCCGGTTGGCGTGACGTCAGCCAAATCAATGCCCAGTCGTTTTGCCTGTGTGCGAACTGACGGTGTGGCTTTGATTCTGCCTTTCTTGCGCCGTCGACTGCCACCGGCGATCGCCGTTTCCTGCAGGACTTCACTGCTGGTCGGAACATTGCCGACGACGGTCGCGGCGCTTTCTGTTTTCTCTTCCGCTGCTGGCTGAGCAACTTCTGCACTGGCGCCTTCTGCAAAATCGACCAAAGGGGCACCGGTCGCGACGATGTCGCCGGCGCTGGCATACAGTTTTGTAATTACACCGGTATGCGGCGAGGGCACCTCGACAACCGCTTTGGCCGTTTCAACGGACACCAGCAGGTCATCAGTCTTGACGGCATCCCCTTCGGCGACGTGCCAGGAAACAATCTCGGCATCCGGCAGTCCTTCACCGAGATCGGGAAGATTGAAAGTGGTCATAGTCGAACCTCGGCGAAACTAATCATTCAGCGCCTCTTTTATTGCATCGGTAATTTTACTAACGCTTGGCATATAGTCCATTTCGCGGCGGAACAATGGCATGACGACGTCATAACCGGTGACCCGGATGATCGGACCATGCAGATCGTACATGCCTTTCTCAGCGACTATCGCCGCAATCTCCGCGCCGACACCGCAGGTTCTTGCTGCCTCATGCACGATGACCAGGCGACCGGTTTTCTCTACGGACTCGAGAATCGTCTCGTAATCGATCGGGCTGATTGTGGTCAGGTCGATAACTTCACAACTGATGCCGTTTTTTGCCAGCTGGTCTACTGCCTTCAACGTTTCGAAGGTCATGGCTCCCCAGGTCACGACGGTCACGTCGGTGCCCTCGCGCAGCGTAAAACAGACGTCCAGCGGCAATGCCTTGCCATTGTCTTCGACTTCCTGTTTGTGCAGGCGGTAAATGCGTTTCGGCTCGAGGAACACGACCGGGTCCGGATCGCGAATCGCTGCCAGTAGCAAGCCATAGGCCCTGGCGGGCGAGGAGGGGATAACTACCCTGATTCCCGGCATGTGCGCAAACAGTGCTTCGGTGCTCTCGGAGTGGTGCTCCGGTGCATGGATGCCGCCGCCGAAAGGCGCGCGCAAGACCATCGGGCAGGTCAGTCGGCCGCGGGTCCTGTTACGCAGGCGTGCGGCGTGGTTGATGATCTGGTCCACGGTAGGATAAATGAATCCCATGAACTGAATTTCTGCAATTGGCAACATGCCCTGGGCCGCCATGCCGATCGAGACGCCGGCAATCATGCCCTCCGCCAGCGGTGTGTCCTGAACGCGGTCTTCCCCGAAGCGTTTCTGTAATCCTGCGGTTGCGCGGAAAACGCCGCCGTTGACGCCAACGTCTTCGCCGAGAACTACTACGCGGGAGTCATGTTCCAGTTCCCAGGCCATCGCCATGGTCAGGGCGTCTATCATCGGGACCTCAGCCATGCTGGCCACCGTTTGAGTCCTTGTAACGGATTGCGTGTTCTCGCTGTTCTTCCAGGAATTCCGGCAGGTCCGCATACATGTAATCAAACATCGATTCGATCGGCGGCTTGGGCGTGTTGAGGTATTTCTCGACCGCTTCATCAACCTTCGCTGCGGCGCTTTCCAGCAGTTCGGTTTCCTTTGCTTCGTCCCAGACACCGAGGTCGGTCAGGTACTGTCGTATGCGAATCAGCGGCTCGACCTTCCATGCAGTTTCCACTTCCTCTTTCTGCCGGTAACGGCTGGCGTCGTCTGCCGTCGTATGGTCACTCAGGCGATAAGTAACTGCTTCGATCAGGCAGGGACCTTCACCTTTCCTGGCTCTGGCCAAAGCGCGCTCAACCCAGTGGCGCACTGCAATTACGTCATTACCGTCAACCTGAATTCCCGGGATGCCAACTGCGACTGCTTTTTGTGCGAGTGTCTCTGACGCGGTCTGTTGCTCGATCGGCAGCGATATCGCCCACTTGTTATTGACCACCATGAAGACTACCGGCAGCTTCCTGGCGCCGGCGATATTCATCGCTTCATAAAATGCGCCTTCCGAGGTTCCGCCATCACCGTTAATCGACACCGCGCAATGCGGTTCGCCACGCAGTTGAAACGCCATAGCGGCGCCTGCCGCGTGCAGGCACTGCGTCGCGATGGGCACACAAAACGGGAAGTCCTTTCTGGGGCCCTGGAAGTCGCTGCCTCTTTCGTCTCCGCCCCAGTACAGCAGGATCTCTTCCATGGTGACGCCACGGTAGAACATGGAGCCATACTCCCTGTAGCTGGGCGCCAGCACATCATCCTTTTGCATCGCAGCGGCTAGCCCGATGTGGGTCGCTTCATGCCCGAGGCAAGACGCATACGTGCCAAGTTTGCCGGTACGTTGCAAATTGACTGCCTTGGCGTCGAAAACCCGCGTTTCCGTCATCTGGCGGTACATGTCCACCAATTTTTCAGTGTCTTTGGCAAGTTCGGGAATATCCGAGCTTGGCTTGCCTTCAGGATCCAGGAACTGACTGTACTGGACCTCGAAATCCGCGATGGTTTCCAAGTATTGCTCCAAAATTGGGGTCGCCAGGCTTGTTTTTGCTTGCCGAAAACAGTGGCCTTCGGCTTAAGTTGCCTGACGCCCTCTCAGCGACGGGCCGGGATTATACCTCAAGGACAGGTTGCTCGTTCAGGGGCTGGATACCAACTTTGTGGTAGCAGGACACAATATCGACAAGCCGGCGAATGACTTACAATGCACGGCAATATGATCCAACCGATATCGGTACTCCAAACACCATGACAGACCGCAAACTCGAAGCTTCACTGCATTCCAATCTTGATCGTGATAGCGACTACACGTCCTATCTGCAACTCGAATCTGTTCTCAATGCACAAAAACCGCTGAGTGATCCACCACATCACGATGAGATGTTGTTCATCATTCAGCACCAGGTCACCGAGTTGTGGATCAAGCTGATCATTCACGAAACCGAAGCAGCGATTGCGTCCATACGCAAAGATGAACTGTCGCCCGCCGTCAAGAACCTTGCACGCGTCAAACATATCCAGACCCAGGTTTACAACCAGTGGATGGTGCTGGACACGCTGACGCCAAGTGAATATGCACAGTTTCGCGATGTCTTTGGCAAGGCTTCAGGGTTCCAGTCGCCGCAATATCGCCTGCTCGAATTTCTCCTCGGCAACAAGAACACGGCGATAATGAAATATTACGAACATCAGGAGGAATGGCACGAGCGACTGCGCCTGGCGTTGTTTTCGCCGAGCCTGTTTGAGGAATTTTTGCTGTATCTCGCACGCCAGGGCATGCCGATTCCAAAGGCTTCAACAGAGCGCGATTTCAGCCAGCAGCGTGAAGAGCAACCTGAAGTGGTTGCCGTGTTCAAACGTATTTACGATGATCCGGAAAAATACTGGTCTGCCTACGAGATGTGTGAAGCGCTAATGGACATTGGCAACAATTTTCAGTTCTGGCGCTTTCATCATATGAAGACCGTCGAGAGAATCATTGGTCACAAGAAAGGCACTGGCGGTTCGTCCGGTGTGTCTTTCCTGAAGAAAGCGCTGGACATAGAATTTTTCCCCGAACTGATCAGTGTTCGGACCGAGATCGGTGCCTGATCGAACTGTGCAGACTCCTGGCCCGGACTAGGGAGCGCTGATAAACCGGGCCCGGGCCAGGAGACGCTCGATCACTGTATTCAGTGTCGCGACTTCATCCTCCGTGAGTCCGTGCAACAAATCGTCTTCCATCTTCAACGCAAGCGGCGCAACTTCGTCGTGAACTTGCCTGCCTTCCTCGGACAGGTTGAGAATTGACCGGCGCCGGTCAGCGTCTGCAAATTCGCGCTCGATACGGCCGCGCTTGATCAGTTTGGTTACAGCCCGACTGACAGCGACCTTGTCCATCATCGTTCTTTCAGCGACTTCCACGGCGGACAAACCGGGGAATCTGCCGACGATAGCGATCACTCGCCACTCGGGAATCGTCAGGCCGAAGCTTTTGTCGTAAACGCGAGCCACCAGGCTACTGACGGTATGCGACAGGATCGCCAGTTTGTACGGTAAAAATTCTTCTAAAATCAGTTCTTTATCTGTTTTGGCTTCCACTCTCAGGTTGCTCCCGATGGATATTCCAACTGTCGGTCAATATTACTGCAGTGCAACAGCATGTGGTACTGCCCAGGAGCCTGTCAGACTTAGGCCGAATCTACTGCGGCGATGGGAAACAAGTCCATTTTTGCGATCCTTTTCGTCAAATGGAACCGACTCGGCGCCGGCATCCTGCTTCGCTTTACCGCTTGCATCCCTGCAGTCGCATTCTCCTCAAACGATCAAAAAAATGGCCTGCGTTTCCCACTCGCCTCGCTACGATTCCCTAAGTCCGACAAGCTCCTGATGATCAGGCCAGGTGCGCTGCATGCAAATAGTCATTTGACTGCATTTCTATGAGACGGCTGGTGGTGCGCCGGAACTCGAACTGCAGGCGTTCGCCGACATACAACGATTCAACCTGGGCAGCCGCCGATACGATCAGTTTCACTTTACGATCATAGAACTCGTCGACCAGGGCGACCAATCTTCTGCCCGGGTTATCGAGCTCGTGCGTCAGTTGCGGAATGTCGGAAATAATGACTGTCGGATACCAGCGTGCGATTTCGATGTAATCCTCCTGGCTGCGCGGCCCATCGCAAATTTCCAGAAAGTCGAACCAGGCGATGCCCTTTGCACAACGCCTGGTAAGAACATCGCGACCAAGAATTTGCAGAGTGCGGTTTTCAACTATTTCTGCGGACGCGATTTCGTCGAAGTAGTGCTGGAGTTTCGCAGTCGCATCATCTCCTGCCGGCGTCAGGTAGGTGCCCGCCTCCTGCAACAGCTGCAGACGATAGTCTGTGCCGCTATCGAGTTCTATGACATCAGTGTGTTGCTCGAGCTGCGCAATTGCCGGCAAAAACCGTTCTCGCTGCAGTCCACCGCTATACAGATCTGCAGGCTGTGTGTTGGAGGTTGTAACCAAAGTCACGCCACGCCGGAATAGTCCGTCGAGCAACTTGCCCAGAAGCATGGCGTCAGCAATATCGCTGACATAAAACTCGTCGAAACAAAGTACGCGAGTGTCAGCTGCGATATCGGCTGCGATTTGTTCCAGGGGATCCTCGATATCGCCGAGGGCGCGGAGTCGCGCATGAATGTCGCTCATCATGCGATGAAAGTGGATGCGCTTTTTTTCTTCAATGGCCAGTGACGTGAAAAACAAGTCCATTAGCAACGTCTTGCCGCGGCCTACGCCGCCCCAGAGATAGATGCCGCGAATGCCCGCGTAGTCCGGCGCTCCCGGTAACCAGTTTCTCAGGCGTTGCGCAAACGAATTCTGCTGCAGAATCTGTTGCTGCAATCGCTGCAGGTGCTCCATAACACGAACTTGTGCGCCATCGGCCTGCAGTCCGTGCGCTTGTACCGCCGACGCGTAGGCGTCTTTAATCGTCATCTGCTCTCCACATCCGATGTGGCAGGGTACAACGGCTTCGATATTCGTGAAACCTGTTACCTGAGCTTTGTTAGAATGTCAGTCCATTTCGAACATGGTGCAAAGAATGACGCAAGAGACCGAACGGGAATCGATGGAATTTGATGTCGTCATCGTTGGTGGAGGGCCGGCTGGACTATCAGCCGCTTGTCGTCTTGCGCAGCTTGCGGAGGCAGATGGCAAAGAACTGTCGGTGGTCGTCGTTGAAAAGGGTTCCGAAATAGGCGCTCATATTCTGTCTGGTAACGTCTTTGAGTCGCATGCCCTGGATGAGTTGTATCCGGACTGGAAAGAGCAGGGTGCGCCGGTTAAAACGAAAGTCACCGCTGATCGCATTCATTACCTGACGGGCGATAAGCGTGCGATTCGTGTGCCCGGAATGTTTGTGCCCCTGCCAATGCATAACAAGGGTAACTACATCATCAGTCTGGGCAGACTGTGTCAATGGCTGGGCGAAAAAGCAGAAGCGGCGGGCATTAGCGTTTTTCCCGGATTCGCAGCAGCGGAGGTTCTGTTCGACGACACCGGTCGGGTCACCGGCGTTGCCACCAGTGACATGGGTATCGGCAAGGATGGCCAACAAAAATCCAGCTACCAGGCCGGCTACGAGTTGCTTGGCAAGTACACGATATTTGCCGAGGGCTGTCGTGGCAACCTTGGCGAAACGTTGATGCAACAATTCGATCTCAGGCAGGATGCTGACCCGCAGCACTATGGTATCGGGCTGAAAGAAATCTGGGAGATCGACCCGGCCAAACATGAAGAAGGTGTTGTAGTTCATACGCTGGGCTGGCCACTGGACAACAAGACCGAAGGCGGCGGTTTTCTTTATCATGCTGCCAACAACCAGGTGTTTGCCGGCTTCATTATCGCGTTGAACTATGAGAATCCACACCTCTCACCGTTCCATGAGTTTCAACGCTGGAAACAGCATCCGAAAATTCGCCAGTATCTCGAGGGCGGCAAGCGTATTTCCTACGGTGCACGTGCGGTAAACAAGGGTGGCCTGCAATCACTGCCTAAACTCAGTTTTCCCGGCGGGTTGCTCGTCGGTTGCGACGCAGGTTTCCTGAACGGAGCAAAAATCAAGGGCACACACATCGCAATCAAAACCGGCATGCTGGCGGCGGAGAATATCTATGCCGCGTTGCACGACGATGATAAGAGTGAGGCGAGCAAGCCATCGTTCGGCGACGCCGTGAAACAATCGTGGGTACATGACGAGTTATATCGAGCAAGAAATTTTGGGCCGGCGTTGCACAAGCTGGGCACCTTCTTCGGCGCTGCTTTTGCCTTCATCGATCAGAATATTTTTCGCGGCAAGTTGCCGATCACGTTGCGCAACAAGGATGCAGATAATGATGCGCTGAAAAAAGCGAGTGATGCACCGGTGATCAATTATGATAAACCGGATGGTGTCATCAGCTTCGACCGGCTTTCTTCTGTGTTTCTTTCCAGCACCAATCACGAAGAGGATCAGCCGTCACATCTCAAGCTTAAAGACGACTCGATCCCGGTGTCCTACAATCTGCCGCAATTTGATGAACCTGCGCAGCGGTATTGTCCGGCCGGCGTTTATGAAATCGTGTCGGAAAATGGTCAGCCGGTATTTCAGATCAACGCGCAGAATTGCGTGCACTGCAAAACCTGCGACATAAAAGATCCAAAACAGAATATTGTCTGGACGGTGCCTGAAGGCGGCGGCGGACCGAATTATTCCGGGATGTAATACCTACCTCAATATTCCGCTTTTGATGCTGTGAATTGACCAGACATCGCGGTCGATTGACAAGATGCATTTTGTCGCCTTCGCCATCATGCAGGTCATCTGAATGACGTTGGTGACCTTGCGATGAAGATTCTGCTTTTGATTATTTCCATGTCTGTTTTTGCCGGCTGCGTCAGCAGCCAGCCAGCTTCGTGTTCCTCAAATAATCCGGAAGTATGCGCACTGGAAGAGCAGGTTGCGTCAATCAGGAGGCAACTTGAGCAGCGGCCCTGATATTCACTCGTCATCAATGCGACAGCCACAAGGAGCGAAAGTGAATATTCCAATTTCTGTAAGCGAATGCGAACAAATCGGCCGCTTTCATTACCTGCTCGCGAGCGGGCATTACAATGGTGACGGGCAGATGACCGCGCTCGAAAAAAAGGAATTCTTTATCGACGCACGGCACTGGTTTGAGCGTGCATACATTTACGGCGGGAGCGACTTCAGCCGACGTTACACAAAAATCTGTGAAGAGCATATTGCGGAGCTCAACAAAAAATGTCGCCCGGCGCCTGCCCTGTATGCGGTGCCAACTAACGCGTAGCTAATCCCGAAATTATTTCGGCTGCATCCTTATGGCACCGTCAAGGCGAATTACTTCACCGTTGATCATCGCATTGCCATAAATACTCGCGACCAGGTTTGCATACTCTTCCGGTCGGCCAAGACGTGGCGGGAAGGGCACCTGGGCGCCGAGTGATTGCTGCAACTCTTCCGACATGCCGGCCACCATCGGTGTCATGAAAATTCCCGGGGCGATCGTGTTTACCCGTACGCCAATTCGTGCGAATTCCCTGGCCAGCGGCAATGCCATACTTACCAGTCCGCCTTTCGATGCAGAGTAGGCGGCCTGGCCAATCTGACCTTCGAATGCGGCGACCGACGCTGTGCTGATTATTACGCCGCGCTCGCCTCCGTCATTTGGCTCGTTGTTTTGCATTACGTTGGCTGTTTCTTTGGCGATGAGAAATGAGCCGACCAGGTTGATCGAAATAGTCTTCGCGAAAAACTCTCCTGGCATGGTCCCTTCGCGGCCCAGCGCACGTGCCGCGCCGACGACGCCGGCACAATTGACAGCCAGCGTTATGCCGTCCATGAACGCATTTGCTTTTTCGACCGCGGCGATGACCTCGGCTTCATTGGAAACGTCTGTGTGGATGTAGGTTGCCCTCTTACCAAGCTCGGCTGCACTCTTTTCGCCTTGCTCATCGTTTATATCCAGCAGTGCGACCTGTCCCCCGGCGTTAATGACACTTTTTGCTGTTGCGAATCCAAGACCTGATGCGCCGCCGGTGATTACTGCTTTCGCTGAAGCGAGTTCCATTTTTGTTCTCCGCTGCTAATGCTTAGATATTGTTGATTAATTAACTTCGATACCGATCGCGACTGCCTCTCCACCACCGATACACAATGAGGCAATACCCTTGCCGCCGCCCTTGCCCTGTAAGGCGTGCAACAACGTGACCAGGATTCGTGCACCGGATGCACCGATGGGATGGCCAAGTGCGCAAGCCCCGCCGTTGACATTGACTTTCGCCGGATCAATGCCGACGTCTTGCACGGCGGCCATCGTCACGCAGGCAAACGCTTCATTGATTTCATACAAATCGACAGAGTCCGGGTTCCAACCCAGTTTTTCATGTAATGCTTTGATCGCAAATACGGGAGCCGTTGTAAACCACTCCGGTGCCTGTGCAAAACCGGAATGACCGACGATTCTTGCCAGCACATTCATACGCTGGTCGCGCGCCTGACTCTCACGCATAAGAATCAGGCTGGCGGCGCCGTCGGAAATTGATGACGAGCTGGCGGCCGTCACCGTGCCGTCTTTTTTGAATGCCGGGCGCAAATTCGGAATTTTGTCGATGTCGACTTTGCCGGGGCTTTCATCTTCGCTGACTACTTGCTCACCTTTGCGCGTTTTGACCGTCACCGGTGCAATCTCATTGGTGAACCTGCCTTGCTCAATCGCATCCCTCGCCCGGCTGACCGAAGCAATCGCAAATGCATCCTGGTCGTCTCGTGAAAAGCCGTACTTTTCTGCGGTCAGCTCGGCGAAATGGCCCATCATGTTGCCATCGTAAGGGTTTTGCAGGCCGTCAAAGAACATGTGGTCGAGAACTTCCTGATGTCCCATGCGATAGCCGGTACGGGCTTTGGGCAGCAGGTAGGGTGCGTTGCTCATCGATTCCATGCCACCGGTCAAGACGATGTCTGCAGACCCGGCCCTTATCAGGTCGTGGCCCAGCATGGTGGTCTTCATGCCGGAGCCGCACACCTTGTTAACTGTCGTACATGGAACACCCGTCGGAATGCCCGCCGCAAGGGCAGCCTGACGCGCCGGGGCTTGCCCGAGACCTGCCGGCAAAACGCAGCCGAGCAGGATTTCGTCCAGCTGCGCCGGATCGAGCTTGCTGTCTTCCAGCGCTGCAATGCTGGCCGCAGCAGAGAGGTCTGTCGCGCTGACCGGGCCGAGCACGCCCAGAAATGCACCCATCGGCGTTCGGCGTGCCGCGACGATGACGACGTGGTCATTATCCATTAAGTTGTTCTTCCGCTGGTCGGGCAAAATTGGAGTGCTACTTTCCCGTATCCGGGGCCCGCGTGCAATGCCATTAACGCGGTACCTCAGTTAGCTGTTGCATCTGCCAACAGGTCAGGCTCGTCGAGAACTTCGAGAATGCGTTGCCGTGACAGTTCGGCTAGTGCTTTGCTGTCTGCGAAATCCGGATGTGATGGTTCGATCGGATTCAGAACGTCTATGCGCAAATGGCCGTGTCGTGGCAGCAGCGTGTGGGCTACCAGTACCTTCCGGGATCCGGATATGGCGAGCGGCACAATTGGTACCGAGGCTTTTATGGCTGCCGCGAATGCGCCAGCGCGAAACCTGCTGAGACCGGGATTGCTGATTACCGTCCCTTCTGCGAAAAAAGTCAGCGATTCTCCTGCACTTGCCGCGCGTAACAAATAACGTGCATCCCTTGCGCTGCCGGACGCGTCAAAGCGCTCCACAAATATTGAGCCAACACGGCGCAGGAGAAAATTAACACCGGGAATGCGCTGCATTTCACCCTTTATTACAAATGAAAAGCGCGGCGGCAGGAAGCCCTGCAAGAGCACGCCGTCCATTATGCTGGCGTGATTAGCGACCACGATGCAGTGCCCGGCGGGCAAATTTTCATAGCCCCGGACTTTGACATGAACGCCGGCAAGCGTGAATACCATCCGTGAGCACGCGGCAACGTAGCGTCTTCTTCGTTCCAACCCGGGTACCAGGACGGCAGACAGGATGGCGAAAAAGATACACACGAGAAATGCGAGCCAGCAATAGAGGCCATACAGATAGCTGACGGGCCCTCTCGCGGTTGAATGTGCAGACGAGTTCACGGGTCGGTCCGAAGTTTGCGCGGGTATTGGTTCCCGGGCCGGTTTAATATCACCATTGTGACTGTGATGCAGGTCACTTTATGTTAATGCCCTGAGGAATTTGTGACGGCGGTCACGCCGGTTTCGACTGCGGCTGATCATACTCAATTCCTTGGAAAAACCGTTGCTTGGCGATCAGGTTGTCAGGATTTGCGACGTTGATATTGCTCATTGGAGCGCCGCAACGTCGACAGTGCATGCTACCAGCCAAATGTCGTAAAAGTACGGTCAGAATTTACCAGGCAAACCAGGGACGGTCTGCAAAATGATGGACACTATGACGACAAGTCAGATAGATAAAACCGACAAGACACAAGCGAGTTTGGATGCACTGATCGATCGCTTCCTCGATGCGATCTGGACCGAACGCGGCCTGTCTCCCAATACGCTGGGCGCATACCGCGCTGACCTCATGACGTTGGCGAGGGGTCTCGCGGAAAAAGGTATTTCGATCGAAAAAGCCGAGAAAGCGGATCTGCTGGAATTCATCGCAGGTCGAGTCGAGGGTGGCGCGAAACCACGTTCTACCGCACGGCAACTTTCCAGCTTTCGCAGATTCTACCGCTACATCATGCGCGAGGGTCTGCGGGACACTGATCCAACAGCCGATATTGCGATGCCACGCATTGGCCGATCATTACCGAAGACGCTCACCGAAGAAGAGGTTGACGGATTGCTGCAGGCGCCGAATACCGATGAGCCACTGGGTCATCGTGATCGCACCATGCTTGAGCTGCTGTACGCAACCGGGTTACGCGTTTCCGAATTAATCAATCTCAAGCAGTCGCAGATCAATTTCAACCAGGGTGTTTTGCGCATCATCGGCAAGGGCGATGTCGAGCGGCTGATTCCACTGGGCGATGAATCGCAGCGCTGGCTCGGGGATTTCATCGACGGCCCGCGTATGGAAATCCTGCTTGAGCGACAGACTGATTACCTGTTTCCGACACGCCGCGGCGATCGTATGACGCGCCAGGCTTTCTGGCACATTATCAAGCGTTACGCACAAAAGGCCGGTATCGACAAGGATTTGTCACCGCACAGCTTGCGGCACGCCTTTGCGACACACCTGCTGAATCGTGGCGCGGATCTGCGCGTTGTGCAGCTGTTGTTAGGGCACAGCGACCTTTCCACGACACAGATCTATACGCACGTAGCCCGGGAAAGGCTCAAAGACCTGCACGGTCAGCATCACCCGCGCGGTTAGCCCACCTGCGCAATCACATGGCGTAACAAATGACCAATAATCACGGTCTGTTTTGTTACAATCGCGACGTATTTCGCTGTAGGCCGGTGGAACCGGCAATCAGGATAATGGTCCAATCTCGTTACACCATGTGGCATGCCGCTGAACCGGCATAGCAAAAGGAATCTTTAATGAAAAACGTTTTTCTGCGAACCAGCATAGCGCTGTCAGCGACTTTGCTTTTCTTCGTTGCTCCGGCAACAGCAGAAGAAGTGTCGGCGGAACTCCAGCACGTCCGGGAAATCGTCTCGGAAAAATTCTCGGGAGTTGAAGCCGAACATGTATTTGAGAGTCCTGTTGCCGGCTGGTACGAAGTTCGGCGTGGCGCGGTCATTGCCTATGTATCCGCCGATGGTCATTACCTGATGCAGGGCGACATGATCGACCTTGATCAACAGGTGAATCTGTCGGAAAACAGCCGCAATGAGGCACGAGTCGATATGATGTCGTCCGTACCCAACGATGACCTGATCGTTTTCACACCGGACGAAATAAAATATACGGTTTCAGTGTTTACTGATGTCGATTGCACTTACTGTCGCCGACTGCACAGCCAGATGGACCAGTACCTGGCCGAAGGCATTCAGGTGCGCTATTTCCTGTACCCGCGTAGCGGGCCGGCTTCACCTTCCTGGAACAAAGCAGAGAAGGTGTGGTGTGCAGATGATCGCCAGGAGGCGATTACGCAGGCCAAGCTGGATAAGTCTTTTGATTCGGCTAGTTGCGATGCATCGATAATCAGCTCCCACTACGCGATGGGACAAGATATCGGCTTGCGTGGCACGCCAGCTATAGTGGCTGAGGATGGCACTTTGTTCAGCGGCTACCTGCCACCGGCACAGTTAACGGAGGCGCTCGCCTCGCTTGAAATGGAAAGTCTGGAAACTGCAGCTGCAGCGCAATAAGAATGAAGCGCCTTAGTCGCGACCTTTACGAAAGCTGATTTCGTGCATATGCACGCCGTTATTCTCGCCCGCATCCTCTAGATATTTTTTCAGCGCAAATGTGCCGCTGCGAAACGCAATGTCTTCCCAGGGGATTTCGTCTTTCGCAAACATCTGCACTTCGAGAGACTCATCGCCTGCGGCAAAATCACTCATTAATGCTGCTGTGAAAAACAGATGTACCTGGCCTGCCTCGACGACGTCAACAGAGGCGAACAGGTGGCCTATGTGAACTTCGGCGCAGGCTTCCTCGAGTGTCTCTCGTGCCGCACCCTGCGCAATGGTTTCGCCCAGTTCCATGAATCCGGCCGGGACTGTCCAGAAGCCATGTCGCGGTTCTATCGCCCGTTTACATAGCAGAATCTTGCCATCGCGCTCCGGAACACAGCCAACAACGATTTTCGGATTCTGGTAGTGCACGATCGTGCAGGCGTCACATACCCAGCGATCCTTCGTATCACCAGCAGGAGTTTTGAGGCTTACAGGTTCGCCACAGTTTGAGCAGAATTTCATTGGGTGATTACGGGACCGAAAAATCAGAGTCGTTGTTAAGTGGTGCCGGGAGGGGGAATCGAACCCCCACTTCCGTAAAGAAACCGGATTTTGAACTCGACTCCATTGGATCGCAACACTACTAGGCCGCACTAGAATCCACAACCTCGTGGCTTCGGTGCGGTCTTTTACGTTCTAGTGTCGTCTAGATCGGTCAAAAGCTGCGAGGAACGCTGCGTGGAAGGCGACATAACTTGCTGCAGCGACCGCTTCTGGCCGAAATCAGCCGGTGGCGTTGAGTGGCGAGTGTCCGCTTTACCCCGAAAGCAGCCGCTCAGGTGCTAGAATTTGGAGCATACTGAGAGGCTGCTTTTGACCCAAAGCGGACATTGGAACAAAGCCAAACCCGCCTAAAGACGGGGACGGCTCACTTAACTTCTCATCTGCGGCGTTCGACCGCGCATAAAGCAAACTGCACCCGGTCATCTCGTACGCTTATGTTAAGCGAGACCGGATTCCCCGGCAGTTTGGAGTAGAGTGTCTGGCTAACGCTGTGAAATAGTCGCCCTGATTGACGTTCACCGCCGGTCAGCCATCGGTTCTCAGGGACAAAACGATGCAGAATCAAGAAAAACGAACAAATCGCTTGTTGGTGGCGGCATTTTCAATTTCTCTCTTATCGCTCTCGGGCAGTTCTTTCGCTCAGCAGGGTCCGGGAGGCGGCCAGTCGATGAGCGTCGCCAACGCCAGGGTGGTCGAACACTGGACCAGCGAGCGTCGGGCGAACGCCATCCCGCGTGATTTCGTAATCGACTCCCGCGGCCTCGGCTATCTGCGTAGACCGGACCGGTCCCTTCGGCCGCACGGCCACCAGATTGTTGCGGAAAATGCTGCAAACACTCCCGGGCCAAACGCCAAGCCGCCGGGTGCAGGTGGTGGCGGCAGCGATCATGAGCCCCCAGTAATCTCCGACATGGACCCGGACGGCACCACGATCGGTGAAACTTACACATTCTCGGCAACAATCACGGATGAAAGTGCCATCAAAATTGTCTATTTCACCTTCATATACCCCAATGGTTTCACCACTCAGACATTCCAGGCGGTAGCCGACGAGGGTGGTGACACCTGGTATTTAGATTTAGTCGGTTTCACCGACGGCAACTGGCAGTGGTATGTCGTTGCGAAAGACGACACGAAAAGGGGCGGCAACAGCGCAGCATCCCCGATAGTGCCCTTTACGGTTGGTACGGGTGGGGGCGGTGAACCACCACCCGTCGGCGATGACGATACTGTCACCAACGAGGAATGGACGGATGGCGGCCCAGTTCAAACAGCTGCCGGCCGGATTTATTTCGAGATGCCAGACAATGCCAAGCGCAAAGGGCGCTGG
>PVMK01126345.1_pt1 | contig 36066 bp, 28 predicted proteins | sample 1853481 | NCBI WGS metagenome assembly PVMK01 (sample SAMN08533507, study PRJNA380276) | Marine sediment metagenome, whole genome shotgun sequencing project. | reverse complement strand
TCATTATTCATTTCTTGTGAAATAAGTTCGAACTGATCTCTGTGGTATTGACCATAAAAAGAAATGGTACTTATAAATCGTAGTATCCCGGTTAAAAAGTTTAGTTTTCTTTTCATTTTAATTGTGTTTTATTATTACATGATAATTTAGTAAAATTCTTATTTTCAGTTCTTAATTTTTTATGATCCATATTTCAGCAACTTGTGAACCCCGTTCTCCTTCCCCGCAGGTCCATTTAAATTTTACACTGCCATCCAAAAGAGCTTCGGTTGGTACTTCGAATTCATAAATGGGTTGAATTCCTGTTTTAATATAATCATGAACAGGAATGTCATCAGCAACCATTTTTATTTTGGAAGGAAAACGTCCGGTATAAGCAATCTTTATTGTGTAATGATTTTTTGGATCCAGGTTGTCATAGACAATTTCCAAAGGCACGTCATATAGTGTAGTCACCTGATTCATCCAGCTCAACGGAGTGGATTGTCCATCGAATCCTTTTGCTGTAACATCGTGCACCCACTCTTCTCCCTGCAAACCAACGCCAAAACTGACTCTTGGAGATAAAAGACTGCCGGGATCTTCTGTCCGACTCATATGTGATATAACTCTTGCCCAGCTTTTTGGCGATCCAAAATTATCGTAGAAACCACCTGGTCCCGGATTATTTCGTTCAAGCATAGCATCAATTTTTTGTAATCGCTCCTCTTCACTGGAAATTTTCTCTATTGCTGTGAGTTGATCTAAGATCCACATTGCATCGTTCAGAGGGAGGTCAATATTATCGATAAATGTGCCGCGGCCCTCCATTCCCTTGTGTTTTTTAACAGTTAATTGAGCCCCAATGCTTTCGAACAATGCATCGGCTAGTTCATAGCAACGATCTTTCCATTCCATCATAATTGGTTCTTCCTGCGCTTTCGATAAGGTTTGTCTCGCTTCTGCAATAGTATTTTGCGAACCCTTGTTTTTGGTTCTTGATAAAATTTCGCGGGTCATTTGTTCCAGTTCTGTTTCATAAATTAACCTCCGGTATTGATAAGCATCGAAATAAGCCCTGAGTAACCCCATCTGAAAACGAAAATTATTGTGAACTTCTTTAGTGGCCTTCTCCTCAATATTTTGCCATTGTTGAAGTGTTCTTAACACACCGTCATTTGAAATTAACGGCCCTTGAATGTTTTTCTCCAAAGCAATAATTCCCTGAGAAATGTCTTCCGTATAATCCGGACCAATGAAATATCTTGCATAATCTCGAAGCGTTTCTATTGCAGGGGTTTTCGGATCCCAATCCTGATCACTCCAAATAAATTTATTGACATCATCATTTGTTCCTTCTGAATAGCTGATGCTGCCCTGTGCATATTGATCTAAAGCATTGTGGATCATTTTTTCGTCTGTGGGACGAGGATTGATACACTCACGACCCAGAGTTATTGCATAGGCCAGATCCCATTTAGGAATAGGGTATTGGCTACTTAAACTATGTGTGATGTCGGGATATTTACGAATGGGAATCCCGGGATTGATTATTTTTCTGATTTCCTGAATGGGGGTTTTGATCCAGGGACCAAAAACGACACCTCCAAACCAGGAATATTCTTTATTTATATGGCCATAAAATGCATCAAACCACTCCTGAGTTGGACGGAATACCTGAGGAGAAACCCAAATTTTTGCATTGGGATGGTATTGCTGTAAAACTTCGGCCTCTTTTTCTAACCATGAGAATAGTTCATCCGGATTCAATTCGCCGGGATCTCCGCCAGGTACAAAAAGTGCATCTAATCGGGGAAGGGACCTAAAAACCTTATGACGCTCCTCAAGCTCTACTTTTATGGAATCGGGATGGCTATAATCTGTACCCATATTCGGATACCACATCCAAACATCCATTCCGTATTTGTCACAAATTCCTGATTGCTCTTTAATCATTTCTATGGCAGGTAGTTGCATATGAACACTTGTGAAATCATCATCAGTACGAGGCGGCATAATTTCTATGCTATTGGCACCAAATATGGCCAGATCACGAATATAACTTTCAAATTGTTCAGGAGACCAGGCATCATAAGAGTTAGTCTTTGGTCTATAGCCCAATTGATGTCCTCGAATAGGATACCTCGGAGAAGTTGTGATTTGAAAATTTTCAGGAACAAATATTCGATTTGGTCGAATTTCCATATTCCTTAATAATTTTCCAACTCCATACAGGACTCCTCTGGAATCATGTCCTATTACCAATACCGTATTCAAATCTTTAAGAACAATAATTTTATAGCCTTCTTCATCTAGCGAAGGCATGTTCGAAATAACAGATCGGAACGTTTCCGGGAATTTTCTCAAATTATTTTCTAATCCAATGGCAATTACCGGTTGTATGTCTTTTGACCATTTACTACTTATTGGAAGTTGAATACTACTTCTCTTTTCAATTTCTTCCTGTAAAACAATAAGCGATTGTGATACGATTTTATCTTTCTTTTCAAAACATATTATCCTTGAATTAGAGAGATCTAATGTTTGTGAAAAGGAATTTATGGTTAGCCCTATAAAAAAACAGATCTGAATAACTATGCTAAAAATGCTTCTCATTAAACTGGGTTTATAATATTTATTTTTTTAAAATTTAACTTTCTATAAAAATATGAAACTAAATGGCCAGATCAGAATCTACGGATGTTTTTGTGTCATCGCCTGCCGCTTTTTTGATCTTGTTTAAATCTTCCTTAAGTTTTTGGTTAAACAAAAGCATGTCAGAACTGTGCATTACGACGTTAGCCCCTTCTTTCATCCATTTAATTTGTCGATCAGGCTTATCGGGAAAATGTATTCCTGCGGCTATGCCTTTACTTCGTGATTTTTGAATTATTTCCTTAACCACTTTCTCAAATTCAGGATGCTCATATTGTTCCGGCAATCCCATGTTTATGGAAAGATCATGTGGTCCGATAATTATAGCATCCAGACCATCAACATCGAGTAAGACATCCAGATTTTTAACCGCAGTCATACTTTCTATATTTACAATAGTCAAACTTCCTTCATTATATTTTTCGAGATAGGTTCTTAATTCGGGTTCCAAAACTTCTTTATTGTTAAGTACTCTTTGTAAGCGTTCTCCTTTTAAAGGTCTGAATTTTGTTGCACCAACCAATTGACGTATTTGCTCTGCAGTTTCAACATAAGGGGCTATAACACCAATAGCTCCGGCATCTTTTACCATACAGGCGGTGATAGGGTCGGGGCCTGGAATTCTAACGATTGGTGAAATTCCCATTGCAGAATAGACCTGGCATAAAACTGTTAATTCGGTACGATCCATAGGAATATGTTCCGTATCGAGAAAGACAAAATCCAGTCCTGAATTTTTAACTGCCTTCGACCAAATAGGAGAAGTAGAAACAATACATGTTCCATATATATTCTCACCATGTTTTAATTTTTCTAAAAGATTATTAGCCATATTGGTTTGTGTTTAATTGAGTTGTGTTGATAATGACTCATCAATTGTTTTATTTGAATATTTTAATATAATTCATAACTCCCATTTTACTTAACCGCGATGATTGCAAGACTTAAAGGCAGGTACGCAAAGGTTATCGTTCTATCGTTCTGACGTTCTATCACTCAATCATGCTAATTTTTATAGATTCACAACATTAACAGCTTTCCCTTGCAAGAATGACTCTAAATTCTTCACTGCAATTTTCATTAATCTGGTTCTTGATTCTTTAGGAGCCCATGCAATATGTGGTGTAATGATGCAGTTCTTAGCTTTTAATAATTCGTTCTCTTTTTCAATGGGTTCTCTGGAAACCACATCAACGGCGGCACCTGCAACCTTACCACTATTCAAAGCTTCTTTTAGATCCTTTTCAATAACCAAGGGTCCTCGTGAGGTATTCATGATCATTACCCCATCTTTCATTTTTGAAATATTTTTTTTATTGATAATACCCTCTGTTTTTTCGGTTAAAGGACAATGCAAACTAATAATATCCGAATTCATCAAAAGTTCATCAAGACTGGTGTATTTACAAGTATCAGTTTCTAATTCTGGTCTTTTTCGACTGCCGGAGGTCAATATATTCATTCCAAATGCCTGCGCTAATTTGGCAGTTGCCTGACCAATTCGCCCAAATCCTATGATTCCCAATGTCTTCCCTTCCAATTCAACTAAAGGGAAATTCCAGAAGCAAAAATCTTTACTATTGGTCCAGTCCCCTTGTTTTACAGCTAGATTATGTTCTCCCACATGGTGACACATTTCCAGGAGCAGGGCAAGGGTCATTTGGGCTACTGCAGTCGTGCTATAGCTAGGTACATTTGTCACTACGATATCCAATACTTTCGCCGTATCTACATCGACAACATTATAACCTGTAGCCAGTACTCCAATATATTTTACCGAGGTGACTTTTTGCAACACCTCTTTAGGAAGTGGTGTTTTATTAGTGAATATTATTTCCGCATCATCTATGGCTTTAATAATCTTCTCCGTATCATATTCAGTTCTGTCATAAACAGTTAGATCCCCTAGGGCTTCTAATCCTTCCCAGTTCAGATCTCCAGGGTTTAACGTGTGTCCGTCAAGAATAATAATTTTCATTTTTTTTAATCAAATTGTGGTATTGTTAATTGTTCTCCACCTCTTAAGGCAGATTCATGGGCAATAATTCCGGGAACAGTATAAGCCAGTGCTTCATAAATATTTACCGTAGGCTTTCTATTATGAATACACGCAGTCACAAATTCATGGGTTATAAAAGTATGCGAACCATGATGACCACTATCGTGTCGTAGAGGTTCAGGTAGCATCTCTGTTGCCCACCATTTTGGTTGTTTGTACTTCTCTTTTCTTCCTTTATTTCTGGTAAAACCGGCATCATCTTTTCCTAACTGTTCGGTACCATGAACTATTATAGGACCAGGTCCCAGAGGATTAGATGAGTAAAAACTCATTTGATCCCCAATCCAATCGGCTCTTTCACAACCTAAATGAGCACCCTTCCACCACACATTTACCCGAAACGAATTCCCTTTATCTGTTGTGAACATTGCCGATTCATTCCAAAAAGGATTGTTATATGCGTTATCCTTTAGTATAGGGTCATTATCTCCCCACCCGTTACAGGTTACCTTGAGCAATCGTTCGCCAGTTACACTAATTAAATGTGCTGTACAATGTGTTGGATAGTGCATGGGAGCAACACCATAACGCCAGGTGCGTTTACCATTTTCAAAATAGATGCTCTCCAATCCGGGATGTTGATATTCTGATTCACAGTAATAAAGATCCCCAAATCTTCCCTCTTGATAAAATTTCCTGGCGGATATTGTTGCTTGTTGATAATAACTTGTTTCTGCCATCATATAGGTTAAGCCTGATGTTTTTACAGCTTCAAACAAAATATCAGCTTCTTCCATGGACCCCCAAATAGCCGGAACAGCACATAGAACATGCTTGCCATGTTTCAGACATTCCAAAACATGCTTTACATGGTTAGGTCCTTCTGTAAACACCCCAACAGCATCTATATTTTTATCTTTAACCAATAACTCTAAAGACTCATATGATTTGGTACAGTTATATACGGTCATTAATTTTTTACGTCGTTCCGGTCGTAGATCACTAACCGCTTCAACAATGCAATCAGGGTGCTCATGAAACTGAAATTGTGTTCCAAATCTACCTCCGACAATTCCGATTCTGAGTTTTTTAGTGCCCGAAGAAAATCCAAAAACAGTATTGGGGGTTACCGAAAGGCCAAGAGCAGCAATACTCCCTCGTTTTACAAAATCCCGTCGTGAACTTTTTGGAAGACTTTTATTAATTGGCAAGTTTTTCATATTGTATCTATTTTCTTTTAAGATGCTTATTTAAACCTTATACTGTACAGATCTGCATCTTTCATTACGAATCGAAGTCTAACCGGCTTATTATTTATTTTTTTTAAATCCGGATTTCCATTCCAGGTCACTACCTTTTCTATTTCATTACCGATGATCTCAGTTGAATTTTCCAGTTCGAATCCCTCAATTTTATTTCCATCTAAATCCAAAAATTCAACTTTTATAGCACCGGCAGCAGAAGTTGAAAAGTTGATGATCAATTTATTGCCTGTAAAACGAATTGGTTTAGTAATCATTTCTCCGCCGTGGTATGCGGCATTTACTGAAGTAAAACCATCAATTCGCAATGCGTATCGGTGTAAGTGTGCCGATGGTTGTGCATAATCCTGATTGACATATACAGTCATTTCCGTAGGGCCTGTTTGAACAATATTCAATGCCGGATAATTGGAACGAGACACCCAATTTTGCAATCCTATTCCCGGTCGAATAAAACTCTCCATAAAAGTGCGATCATATTGATTTCCACCTCGGGTAGTCATGAATATTGCATCAGAACAGTCATTAAAGTATTTTGGATTTACATCCATTTTTTTGGCCTCCTCTTCAGAAATAACCTGTCGATTAGGCATAAATCTTGCAGCTATAGAAATATAAATATGTGGAGCACGAAAATAAGGTGAAGTTTGATTGGTATACAACTGTTCTAATTTAGTGTCTCCAAATTTCATTTCCACCGGATCTGACCAGTGAATAAAGTCTTTTGAAGTGGTTCGACTAATTGATCTATAACCCTTATAATCTTCATTTGTCCAGATTCTAAAGTAGCAGACATAGATTTGTTCTTCTTCTGACCAAAAAGAAACATTTTGTGAATCAAATACGCTTTCACCTGCCTTGAATACAGGTTTTTTTAAGAGGTTCCACTGAATACCATCTTCAGATACATAAGCAATTAAACCACTTTTTGCAGTTCCGCCAAGGGCTTTGTATTTATGTTTTGGATCTATCCCTCTTCGCGGATCTAAAAAAGGACTAAAATTATGAGTAACCGGAGCAACATCAGAGAGTATAACATTATTATTTAATGTCCCATTTACTTCATGAATTTTTAAATTTGGCTTCACCCAATGAATGCCATCTTTTGATTCTGCATAACAGGTATGTTCATCTGGTCTTCCATCTTTTCCTGCCGTGGGTAATCCTCTGTAGTACAACCTAAATAATTCTCCATCTTTTATTACAGTACAATAGCCACTAAACGGACCTTCCCATGGTTCGTCAAATTTAAGAACTGATCCTTTATCAACAGGGTTATGGAGTTTTAGTGAAACATCATTTAATAAATCTATCAAATAATAATCTGTAAATAATTCCAACCGGGATCCAATATCAATTACTTCAGGCGTAATTAAAGTATCATTAATTATGTCATTTTCATTTTGATTGACAGCAGAATTAATACGATTAGTATATCCAAATAAAAAGATCGACATGGTAATTATTAAACCTAGTTTGTTCATACATTTCATCATTTATCTCCTTTCTTGATCCACTCTTCCGTAAATCGGATATACTTAATTGTATCATCATCATAAGGTAAAGTATTGTATTTATGACAACTGTAAACAAGGTGTATCATTCCATCTTTGCCTTGAATTATCGAAGGGTAGGAGTATTTATTTCTCTTCTTGACCTCCTCATTAAGATCAATCTCAATATGACGTAAGTATTTCCAGGTCTTTCCTTCATCTTCAGAAAGGGAAACTGCCAGTGTATATCTTCCATCTTCCGTATCGTTATAAGCAATTACCCAATTCCCGTTATCTAGTGTAACAATATCAGAACCTGAGCCTTCATTAACAAGGTCAGAATCGGTTACCAAACTCCACGTCAACCCATTGTCTTTCGATTCACTTAGCATATGTCGTTTTGGGGGCGGCCCGTTATCACGCATATATGCTACAATGGTTCTATCTTTTTTAACTGCCATAGTGGGTTGAATATTTCCAAGCCCCACCATTGGATCACTAAATTGCCAAGTTTTTCCAAAGTCATCGGTTATTGCCATTATTGAAAAACCAAAACCGTCGGAATAATATGGAATAATGATTCTATCATCAACAAAAACTGGTTTGTTCTTTGTCTGCCATCCCATCCTTCTAAAGTACGGATAACCAAGTTCTGCACGTTCTTTGGATCCATCTCCCAAAGATATTTGACCACTTTTCATCATATTTTCCCCTCTGGAATTCCCCATAATTTCCTCAGCATATCCATCATATATTTTTAATTGTTCTTCGTCAGTGCCGAATCTTTTTAATGCTTCTCGTTGTGCTGCAATTTGTTCCTCAACCGATCTTACAAATTTATCATTGGGCTGAATGCCTCTTTCCGTTTTGTCGCCTGGGTTAAAATGAATTACATCTTGCCAGTTCCATTCCGGAGGACCGCTTTTTTGCATATAATTTGTACTGATGCGGTATTTTGGCAAGGAGGTTGACCATTGATTTGCAATTACGGTATACCAAACCAACCAAAGTGTTTTTTGCTGATCTATAAAAAGAACAGGATTAATATCCGGAAAATCCGGAACATCAGCCATTAAAAATGGTTCGCTCCATTTTCCTTCACCTTTTAAAAGTCGGGATCCGAGTATTTTAACATCATCTGCCCAACGCTCTCCATATCCTTGAAACCAAGCTGCTAACATATCTCCATTGGCGAGTTCAACGATAGTTGATCCATGAGCATGTTCTATTTGAGATGGGAAAATCTCTACTTGCGTAAATTTCTGTTGTGCACTACAAGTAACTGAAATAAATATTACCAGGAAAAGATATAATTTCTTCATATTGATTTAATTTTTTATCACTGCCTCAATAAAAACAGGAAAATGGTCAGATGGATATTTTACATCATTTACATCCGCCAATACGGCATATTTTATAATCTCAATATTGTTTTTACTGATAAAAATATAATCAATTCTTTTATTGATATTTTTACATGCATCGAATCCATTGAAAGTACCTACCGGCCCATACGGCGGAAGTTGGCTAATTGTCTTAGAATCATTTAGCTGCTTCGCTAATAATTGAATAGGGGTCTCTTCCGGCTGTAAATTAAAATCTCCCATCAAAAAAACAGGTAAATTATCCTTATTGATGGATTTTATTTTTTGAATGATGAGCGTTGCAGAATTTTTGCGTGCCTCCGCCCCTCGATGATCAAAATGCGTATTGAATACCCAGAACTTTTTACCTGATTTTTTGTTCTTCAACATTATATAAGTACAGATTCGGTTGAGGGAAGCATCCCACCCTCTGGAAGGTATATCAGGGGTCTCAGAGAGCCAGAAAGTTCCACTCTTTAGTTCTTTAAAATTTTCAACATCATAAAAAATAGCGGAATATTCTCCTACTCCGTTTTCTTTTACATCAGCCCTTCCAATACCTACATATTTATAGGATTTCAAATGAGTGTCTAAATATTCGACCTGATGCTCTAAACCTTCCTGGATTCCAATTACATCAGGTGCATAGAAAAGAATTTGATTTACAAAATTCTCTTTCCTGTTAGGCCAGGCATTTTCACCATCCTTAGGATTGTCCATACGAATATTATAGGTCATTAATTTGGTATTCTGACCGTAAGAAAACATTGCCAATAAGAATATAGGCACCATAAAGAGTGTTAATTTGTTCATATAATTATTGTTTTATTTACCTGATATAATTTGTTAGTTTTGTCATAATTTTTGGCGAAAATGCATAAATCCCTCCAAAACATATTTAAATGTCAGTGATTGAATTTTCATTATGATTATCAAAATTACTATTAACTTTGATAAATTCTTCGAATAGTCATTTCGTTTGTCAGTTGTTCAACAATTCTAAAGTTACCAAATAAGCACAGTGATCCGATGCTATTGAATCTTGAATGACTTCTGTTTTAATAACTTTCCACTTATTTTTTGGATAAGTCATAATATAGTCAATTTTAATTTTGGGTTTATCTGAAGGAAATGTTGGAGTCGGATTTTCTTTATTATATGATGAAGACCATTTTTTTTCCAGAATACGTATAGGTGTACTCCCCGGTTGTGCGTTTAAGTCTCCGGCCAAAATGGTTGGATATTTATTCAAAGCGAACACTTGGTTAATTTTTTTTGCCTGAGCTACTCTATCTTTTTCATCTTTCAAATGATCTAAATGGGTGCCAACAAATGCTATTGTATCTCGCGAAGGAAGTACTACAGTTACTTCTAAAGCTGCCCTTTGTTCATTTGGCGGCGTAAAAGGCAATACGATATTTCTGGTTTTTAAGAATGTATATTTTGATAATACTCCTTCACCATATTCTCCACCGTCAAAATCTATGGCTTTACCAAAAATTGGTGCCATTTCAGTTCGCAATCCAAGCTCTGTTGCGAGATCATATTTTTGTGCTCTATTTGTTTTGAAATCAACTTCTTGCAAAGCTACCAGATCAGGGTTAGCATCTATTATTACTTTAGCAATTACATCTAAATCAAAATCACCTTTAGTAGTCGCGCCATGATAGATATTGAACGATAGCACTTTTACAATTCGATTGCTATCAACTGTAGTTTGCGCCCATATTATTTGAGTTATTAGAATCAAAAATGAGATAATTATTTTTATCATTTGTTTTTTTGTTATTCTATTCTTCATTTTTAATTCGCTTTAATCTCATATTTTCCATGAGCAATTTTAAATACACCATCATTTATTTTCACATCAACAAAGTTTTGAGAATTCAAATCGATCACCACATATTGAAATTTCCTGTAATCCTCAGGTATAGTAATTCTTGCAATTGTATTTTCAGGAATCTCAACTTTTAGATTGAAGGTTTTTTCTTCAATTTTCCAATATGATGAAATAATACCATTTGGAGAATTGAAATCACATTTAACCCATTTAATAGTTGCAACCGGTTTTGGAGCTATAATTATTTCATTGTAAGCTACTGAACTGTCCTCCTGATAAATTCCACCAAGCCCGGAATAGAACCATTCCATCAAATGACCCAACATCATATGATTGTTAGATACATTTGTCAGTGCAGCCCAACTTTCCGTTAATGCCGTGGCCCCTTTTTTTAATTGATATCCATATCCCGGTCGATCACTTCTGTTGTTCATTTTATAAAGAATATCAGACCTGCCATTTTCACTTAAGACGCGAACTAAAAAATGGTATCCGATATCTCCAGAAGTCAAGGCATAATCGTTATTTTTAATAGATTCTATTAAATTATTAAAAACTTTTTCCTTGTCGGTTTCAGGGATGATGCCGGTGTAGAGTGACATGGCATAAGAAGTTTGACTTCCCGTGGAAAAAACTCCTGTTTTTGGTTTGTAATACTTTTTCAACAAGGCAGATTTTACTTTTTCAGAGAGCGTCACATATTTATTATAATCCTCCTCCAGACTCATCATTTTAGCAGTTTTAGCAATTAACATTAAATCATAATAATAGATGGAAGTAGCTGTTACTGTTTTTGGAGTTAATTGTGCCTCACCGGGCTCTCCCGGTCCAAGGTCAAACCAGTCACCTAATCCGTGATTTAGAAGATTGTCTTGTGATTTTCCTTGTAAATAGTCAACATATCGCTTCATCATTGGATATGCTTTTTTTAAAATTTCTTTATCGCCATACCATTTATACAGTTGCCATGGAATGATAACAGATGCACTTCCCCATTCCGGCGAGTCGCGAAATCCACCACCGAAAGGAACATATTCGGGGGCAATATCTGGTACCAGGCCATTATCAAGTTGTGAATCCATCATATCATCAACAATTTTACTGTATAAGGCATGTATATCATAATTATAATGCATAGATGGACCAATAAGATAAGTTTGTTCCAACCAGCCAAGTTTTTCACGATGTGGACAGTCGGTAGCTACACTTGCCATATTACTTTTGATTCCCCAATTGATCAGTTCAAAAATTTGATTAAAAAGTGTGTCAGAACAGTTGAATGAACCCACGGTAGGTGAGGAGTTACGAGTGTGAAGCATTTTAAGCTCTATGATTTCCGTTTTGGACTTGTGGCTTTCAGGTTCAATAATTTCTATATCTGCGTATCTAAATCCATAGTAAGTGAATCGCGGTTGCCATTCTTCAACTCCTTCTCCTTTTAGAATATAATTAAATTCGTATGGACCACCACCGCTTTTTTGAGTAACATCTCCATCTTCATTAATGAGTTCATCCGGACGAATTCTAACTTGAGTACCTTTATTTCCTTTTACTTTTAAAGAGATAATTCCTGATGCGTTCTGTCCGAAATCGTATATGATCTTGCCGGTTTTGGATTTTGAAATTGTTTGAACTTCAAATTCCTGCATCACTTTTAGTGGAAAATCTGCTTCCGGAATAAGTTTGCCTGAAGAATCATTGATCAACACAGGAATTTTCCATTGGGAATCATCAAATCCAACAGTACTCCATCCCTTTTGTTCCAATCGGGCATCGTAATCTTCTCCTCCAAAAATACTGCTGAATACAATAGGGGAGGAGCTCACTTTACAATCCTCATCTGAGACAATATTTTCTATACTCCCATCTGTGTATTTTATGTGAATATTAAAGATTAGTTTTGGATAGCCATATGCGATCACCAATTTGCGATATCGCTCATTGTTGACATTATAAAAACCATTTCCGACAATAGCGCCAAGGACATTTTCACCTTTTTTAAGACGTTCTGCTATGTCGTAGGTATTGTATAAGTTATGCTTTTGATAGAAGCTCCATCCGGGAGAAAGAAACCTGTCTCCAACCTTATTACCGTTAACATACAGTTCATAATGTCCGAGTCCGCTAATATTGATGCTGGCCTTCTCTATCGTTTTTGTTATTTCAAATGTTTTGCGAAAAAGAGGTACGGTGGATCGCTTCTTATATTTATTTTTTAGATTTTTATTGAAGCCATGAATACCGGGAACTAGTTTTAAGCTGTCTTCTATTTTTTCAAATGCAATCCATCGGGCATTTGCCCAGGGTTTAATAATATCCTTGTTTTGTTTTGTTTTTGTGCAAGATATAATGACTATAAGCACAAAAAAAAGTATACTTATTTTATTCACTAATCCATTTTTTTATGTCCGGTGATGTCAAGAGTACCCTCTGAATAACTAACTGTTCCTAAAAATGATTTCTTTTTAAAAGTTAGATCGAACGAAACTGTTACTCCTTGAATATAGGCTTCAAAAATTACCTTCCTCTTTTGAGACTTAAGATCCCTGAGTGGAGCTTTAAGTCGATCAACTGAAAAAAACCCTGTTAGTTCTCCATCCTTGTTTTCAAAAATAATATTACCTTTTTGATATTGGTAAGGTGCATCAGGAACAGAATATTCCCATGTACCGATAAGATTTTTTGTTTTAATAATGTCATCTGGTAAGCTGTAACTTGTTAAAAACAATAGAATTATGATTGCAGCTCCTTTAAAAATTAAATTTCTCATAGTATATTTATTTAGAATTATGGTTAATATTTATTTTCTCCTTTTACTCTTTTTTTCGATCCTCTCACTCTCTACTCAATACTCTCTACTCCCGACTTCTGACTTCCAACTTAGCAAATTGTATGCACTTTTCATACCTTGTTAAGCTATCGTATAATAATCCATAGTTGCCTATGTTCTTAATTGATGCGTTCTGCCAATTGATCTTTAACAGATATTACTCCGGATTTATGTAGTTCAACCATTTTATTGATCTCCACAATTATTTCCGGATGTTCTTTTGCAATATTATATTTCTCTGATGGATCCACCTCTATATTGAATAATAAGGGTTGTTCATGGATTACTTTTTTTGTATCCTTTACATAAGCAGTCTGTGTGATATAATGTAATTTATAAGCACCCTTTCTTGCTGCATATATTTTTTGTCCACGATAATAAATGATATCATCCCTAGTAGAATTATCCAAGCCAAATAAAACCGGTGTCAGGTCCTTACCGTCAATAATCCTGTCAGACGGAAGCTCTATATCTGCTATACTACTTGCTGTAGTAAATAGATCAAGTGTTGATCCTATATCCGTAATGGTACCGGGTTTTAGCTTACCCGGCCACCAAAATACTCCCGGAACCCGCATTCCCCCTTCCCAGGTGGTTCCCTTGCCATCATGTAAAAGCCCGGCTGATCCTCCATGATCACCATAGCTTAGCCATGGTCCATTATCGGAAGTGAAAACAACTAAAGTATTTTTGTCAATTCCTATTTCTTTGAGGGTCTTTAGTATTTCTCCTATACCGTGATCAATTTCCTGTAAAACATCACCATACAATCCTCTTTTCGATTTGCCAATAAAATCTTTAGAAGCAAATAACGGAACATGTGGCAGATTATGAGCTAGGTACAAAAAGAACGGTTTCTCTTTATTTTCTTTAATGAATTTTACCGCTGCCTCGTTATATCTTTTGGTTAATGTATGTTGATTGGCCGGTCTTTCTATTTCTACTTCATCTTTTAAAATTGGCACATCAAAGTATTTGATCTTTGCGTCCCAGAATATATCTTTTCTTGACAATCCTTCCGCATTTTTTCGATCCATGTCATTGCTATAAGGTATGCCAAAATACGAATCAAAGCCATTATTGGTAGGGAGATACGGTTTAAGATGACCTAAATGCCATTTGCCAACAGCAGCTGTAGCATATCCTGCTTTTTTAAGCTGTTCGGCGATCGTAATTTCACTGGAAGGTAAACCTCCGGTTGAATTAGGAAACAATACGCGCGATCTGTCACTACACATTCCGCTTCGAATGGGGTACCTTCCCGTGATCAATCCTGCACGGCTTGGTGTACATACCGAAGCCGCCACATAAAAATTCGTCCACTTCTGACCTTCAGATGCCATTTTGTCGAGATGAGGTGTAATAATGCTGGGATGTCCATAGCAAGACAGGTCGCCATAGCCCAGATCATCAGCAAATATGATAATGATATTTGGTTTCCTTTGATCTTCGGTTGCTTCAATTTTAGCCCCTTGGGCGAAACTTAAATAAAATGAAAAAAATATACTCAGTATTATAAAATTGCTTAAAGTTTTCATTTGCATTGGATTATAGCATAGTTTACAAAATCTGTTAGAAAGGAAATAGCAACTATACTCTCAAAAATATTTTATTTTTATATAAATAATATAGTATTAACCATTCGAAAGAGATGCTACCCAGTATTATAAGTACCTGGCCAAAATCACCCATAGGCTTAGCTAAAAAGCCAAGAAAAAACTCAGCTGTAGTCCAGGAGTTAAATATTCTATGTCCCATATAGATAGTAATTGAATTTAACCCAATTACTCTAAAGAAGAGTGTCCAATTTCTCCACTTTTTAACATCGATGACATAGTAGAATAAGGCCATCAGAAGAAAACTTATTCCTGCCGTAAGCATATTAAATGGAACTGTCCATATATTTTTTATAATCGGGTAAACAGGTGAAAGTAGCAAAGCCAGTAAAACAAGAGGGCTTCCAATAGTTAATAATAAACTTGTTTTTTTATTTTGAGTGTAGGTTTTGTCCCTAAGAATAAATCCTGCAAAAGATCCAAATAAGGTAATTGCAGTTGCGGAAACTATAGATAAAATACCTTCAGGATCGTATGTACCGTATATCAATCTGCCGGGAAGTAATTTTTGATCTATCCAGGCATTGATGCTACCTTCAGGTGTAAGAACACCATCCCCAAATCCTGGAACGGGAGTAAAAAGTTGTAAAATAGTTATTCCCGCCATGATGCCAATCAACCAAAATATTCTGGCTTTGATGGTCTTTGTATTTATTACAATAACAGAGGCAAAAAAGTAACCAATTCCTATTTGCGATAAAACGCTTAGATAACGAGGGTCTGAAAATCCATTTTTAAGTACTCCATTATAGATGAGTCCGAATAGTACCAATAAAACCATTCTTTTAAAGACTTTTTTATGCAATACAGATTTTTCAACTCCTTTTTCTAATCTTGATATCAAAGCGAAAGGAATGGCAACTCCGGAGATGAACATGAACAAAGGAAATATTAAGTCCTCAAAGCGAAACCCTTCCCAGGCCACATGATGCATTTGTTTTGCAAGAACTTCTACCCAGTGCCATTCGGTGGCCTTGGCAAGTGCCCCTAATAATGACCCGCCTCCTATGATCCAAAACATATCAAAACCTCTAAGGGTATCTAATGAATATAATCTTTCCTTAACTTCTTTTTTTACTGATGTAGTCATATTTGTATCTTAATAATTAGGTACGTCAGGATGGATTTAGCTAAAATAATTATTCGAAATATAAAATTGCAATATTCGAGTAGATAATATTATTATTTTTAGATCATAGTTCAACAATTATATTTACTACTCCATATTTCTTCTTTTCACCTTAATATTATCAATTTCATTTCCATTGATATCAATTACATGTAAGACAGCCTCATTTCCATTTACTTCAACATTTACAAAATGTTCGACTTTACTGGATTTAACAGTTTCAGGTTGAGGGCTGTCGAAATCATAAAGCGGTGCACCACCACCTGCCGATGTTATATAGTGAACATTGTTTTTTAGGGCATGATGATAATGGTGATCGTGACCATTCATAAATACCTGTACATTGTGTCTTTCGAAGATATCTCCCCAAAATTTACGTGCTAATTCCGCCTCTTCTACTCTGTTCTTCATAATACTATACAATGGTTTATGCTGAAAAATAAATATAAATCCAGCTTCATTATTCAGATCCAAAACCTTTTCTAACCATTTTTTCTGGGTAACAAAGTATTCATCATAGGCATCATGCCAAAATTTATCACTATTCTCATCTGTTACAAAGTTTGGTTCGGTCATTTGTATTCCCTCACTGTCCAGGACTATAAAAAGTGCATCACCAACGGTAAAGTAAAAATATCTTTCATTGTTTGGCAGGTCGAAAAGATCATAATAATAGGGCGAATCTTTTTCGTGGTTTCCTAAAACAGGGTAGTAGGGAGTATTTCTCATTAGCTCTTTACTAACTCCAAAAAATGCTTCCCAGTCCTCTATAGCTCTTCCATTGCGTACCAAATCACCTGAGTTAACAATAAATCTGGGCTTTGTCTCCATTATCTTGCCCAGAATTTTGGAATGTACATCATGTCTGTTCCTTGTATCTCCAATAGCAACAAAATTAAAAGGTAATTTTTCATCCGGATAGGTTGTTAGTTTACCCTTGCCTTCATCCGATCCATCGTTTAATACATCGTAAGAATATTCGGAATTTGGCTTTAGATTTCCCAAATGGATTTTGTGATGCTCATATTCCCGAACGGTTTTAATATTTCCGTCCTTATCTGTAATTGTAGGTTCACTTACCAAAGTTGACCAACAGATGGTGGCATCTTTGGTGCTCATTTGTTGAATATAAGGGCCAAAGGCAATTTTTTGTTTTTCTGTCTTTTCGTTAGCGGGTACGGGTAAACCGTCGGGCAGATTTTGTGCATAACTATTAAATAAAAATAGCACTGCCATTATAATTGTTATTTTTTTCATGTGTTCAAATTTTTTATGTAAATATAATTTCAGAATAGCTAGTTCTATTCGTTATTGTTGATGAATTTACATGGATAATTAACCTTTATGGCCTTAGTTTTGTATAAAAGACAATTTAATTAGCCAAATGAAGAAGTGCTGTGTCGATCTTGGCTGATTAAATTCATGCATAATTATCCAATAGGAATACGTAAATCGTTAAAATTAAAATGATTCTGATCAGATTTTCATAATTTTATTTAAATAATTAGACCTCAATCCATAGTGGTAAAATAAAAACCCCATCCACCACTGGTCTGGTCGATCTTGATCAGGATATCATTTTTTCCTTTCTTTAAATTTACGGTTAGTATATCCTGATTGGGCTCCGCTTTTCTGGCAATTTGATTGGTCAAAACCAGTTTTTCATTTATCCATAGCTTTACCCCATCGTTGCTGCCAATTCCTATCTTCATTTTCCTGTCTTTTTTTAGCTCTATGTCAGTTCTTGCGTATGCAACTCCATCTGTGTGGTCTTCAAATAATTTAATAAAATCCATATAACCTGATTCTTCGTTCACAACATAATTCCACATAATAGATTTTTTGTTTTTCCCTTGATAAGCCTTTTCATTATCGAATTCAGTTTCCGGTGGATATTTTATATGTAATCCACTTTCATCAGGATTGTCAAAGGGTCCGATAATCCACCAATTTGTCAGATAGGTATTTTGATGTTTTACTTTTCTAATAAATTCATTTACGTCACTTCTTGTCGGATTTTCTGCTAATTGTATAATCTTATTTTCTGCAATTATTCTTTGGAATTTCTTTAAAATATTAGGCATATTTTGCTTGCTCAAATATGTCTGTCCACCAATGGAATAGAAATAAAGTTGTGTATATAAAACTGGTAACCCAGCCAATTCAACACGTTTAAGTAATTCCGGATCATTCACAGATTCGGCCTCAGCTTGTTGAAAGAGTTTTACAGATTCCCGAACAATATCTGGTGTGAGATAACCACCGTCCGTTGGTTTTGCATAGATGCTGAAATAGACCGAATCCGGTTTTACTTTTTCATGCAATAAATCAATGTACGTTTTAATATACGGAGCTGCTTTTCCGTAAACATTCGTCACAAATTCATCAATCAGGGCTTGTGCATCCTGATAAGGATTCCACATCATTTGGGCAAAGACCCATGCTCGAAGTGTGGAAAATTCACCACCTCCATTTTGTGCTACATTGGCGCCCTGAGCAAATAAGCCGATGCAGTTATGATCGGCATAGAATTTTATATCCTGCTTAAAAGTTTCGAAATTTGGGAAGGGTATTAGATAATGGTTAAAGTCGGTAAAATAATCCCAGATCGTAATTCGTTCTGCAATTTCACTCCATCCTTGCAATCGTTCTAAGAACACTTTATGACTATCACAGCCTTCCAGGGAATGTGCGCTGCAGTATTCATAATGACAAAGACGGATGGTTACATTGGGTCCGGGTTTGATGTTTTTAGGTGGGATTTCGCTATAAACATAGGCCAGGGTTTGAATCCTGATTTCAGGATTTGTTTGATCCACTGTATCTGCAATCTTGTTGACGAAGTTTAATAATGAACCTGAATGGCTGCCTTCTGCCTCATCAATTGCCTTACATTTTTTACATTCACAAAAACCATAGCCATCGTTCTGATCTACAGAAAGAACTCGAACACCTGGTTGTTCTTTAATCCAGCGGTAAACGGTTTCGGTAGCTATTTTTAAAACCTCTGGATTGGTCAAACACAATTGTGCTTTATGCCCTTTGCGTTTCCCGTCTACCATAGCAAAATATTCCGGATGCGGTTTAAAATATTTATCAGGAGATACAAGTTGATAGAAAGTATGGACAAAAGGGTAAATTTTATATCCACCACCCATAGAATCCGGTGGCATTGACATAGAAGGATTCAATCTGTTATGTACAGCCCATTCCGTATCATAAGCCTCTTTATAAAAAGCTTCTCGATACTCAAAAGCAGGTTTTTCTCTTTTGTTTGTTGCATTGAGTATGATGTCCTTGGTTTTGGGAATTTTCTTATAATCAGGCGTGTACCATCTACACCCAAGATCTGATAAAAAAGCTATTGCACCATAGAGCGTTCCTCTTGGGCTACCACCAGCAATAAGAATATCTTTATCAGATGTCTTGATAATAAATTCCTCCATTCCAAAGGAATTCACATCAACATCCAGAATCAGAGACTTAGGTATGTCTTGAAATCCTAAAAATATGTACTTGTTAGATTCCTGATAGTTATTGGTTATGGGGAGTTTATAGTCACTGATCTCATAAATGTACTTTTGTAATTCTATGGCAGCGTACTTTTCTGATGGAATGGCATTATCAGATAGATAGATCTTATACTCACTCTTTCCATTTTTTACAAGTAGCAGCTTATCTGATTTTTCCGTGCACTGTACCATGAAAATTAGAAGAATTGCTATGGCTGAATTACGTAAAAAATTTGGGAACATGGATTTAATTGTAGTTCTAAATTTCATTTTTTTTATATTGAGATATTCTTAATGTTTATTGTTTGCAAAACACAAATATTCAGGAAGTAGATCAGCCAAAGGATTGTAATCCTTTGCACATAAACCGAGCGGATTGTGCTGTCTCCAGCCTTCAGCATATACCCACCGCTTTGACATCTTACCGACTTCCCTTCCATGTTCCTCCATAACATCTAAATAGGCATTAAAGCCCTGACTTCGATCCAGCCATTCTTTTTGACTTTTATGTTGAGCCAATAATTTTCTTTTCTTATCCATCACTCCACCAATATTGATAAAAATATCAGGAATAACGAGTTTATTCATTCCATCTCTGTTTCCGTGAGGTTGCGCGTGATATACTGCAATTTCATTGTCAATAATATCTCTGGGGGGATCTACCTTGTAATTAGGCATACCGCGTGTAAAAGCAGCGGTAACAGCCAATCTACAGGTATTGATATGGTCTTCCATATAATCTTGCGGTGACGGTACTAAAAGAATGTCAGGTGCAGCTTCCCGAATAACAGCACCTATTTTAGCCAATAACTCTGCATTGTAAAATATACCCAAATCAGGAGCAATAGGGGGGTAGAACTTGGCAGCAACACTTCGGGCTGCATTTTTGGCTTCTTGTAAACGAATGGTTGAAATAGTCTCTGCGTCATATTCTGCTGTACCACAACAACCATTGGCAACATTCATATAGTGAATTTCACAGCCTGCTTTTGCAAGAAGAATCAGGGTGCCGCTCATACCAAATTCAATGTCATCAGGGTGAGCGACTATGGCGAGCACTCTGTTTTTCATTTTCTTATAAATTATTATGTTCTAAAAACCAGTCAAAAAGGCCGGATTTATAATATACTTTTTCAAATTTAAAATGGTCATCGCCCTCATAAATTGTGAATTTCACTTCTGTGCCCGATGCTTTTAAAGCATTGGCCATTATTTGAGAACTTTTAATAGGCACAATTTTATCTTCATCTCCATGAAATATCCAGGTAGGGGGTTGTTTTTTAAAGTTAACCATGCTTGGTGTTCCACCGCCACAAACGGGTGCAATGGCGGCAAAATATTCAGGATATACCTGTGATAATGCGAAACTACCATAGCCTCCCATACTTAATCCAGTTAAATAAATTCTTGAAGTATCAATATTATAAGTATTTATTGATTCATCTAATAACCTCTTTAAAGGGTAGATCATTGATGTCCACCAATCGCCTTTTGGACATTGAGGAGAAATAACAATAAAAGGCAGTCCCTTTTCAGAAGCAATCTTTGGCGGTCCCCATGCTGTTAATACATCTAAATTATCACCACGTTCACCAGCTCCGTGCAAAAATAAAATGGTTGGATAGCCCCCTTCTTTAGTAGGATCGTAATCCTCAGGTAAATACAACAAATAGTTTAATTGCATCTCCTTTTCAATTTTATGTTGCGTTTGAGTGCCAGGCAATAGGGCTCCTTTAGTATCGACCTGTGCATGTGATAAAAAAGTTGCAAAGACAAATAAATATAATGTTGATTTCATTAATATAACGTTTAATTATTTTCTATAAAATTAGTTACTTTATCTCTTTTGTCAATTCATATACATATGCGTATGATCAACAATATGAACTGAATCCTTTGAACTTTGCGTATAAATGTAAATTACAAACCCCAATAAAAATATCATCAATAATAAAATATTATACCTTTTCTTCATAATTTGATCTTTAAAAATCATTATTTAAATTCCTTAATCTGCTCCTTATATTGTTTGTAGTATGGTTTGATCATTTCTTTTTTTTCACCATGAAATTTTTCTTCGTACATACCTCCTATATAAAAACAAGAAGTACCACCTGATATAATTCCCCAAATACATGCTTCAGCAAGGTCATAAGAAGCCATTCCATTTTGAATCTGACTAATCAAAGAAGCGATAATCCCGCCTGCAAAATTATCTCCACAGCCGGTAGTATCACCAATATACGCACCTTTCTTCAATTCATTCGAAACAGCATCAGAAATTGGCATTTCTGCATTATTTATTGCCTGAAACAAAATGCCATTTGAAAAGAGCCTCACATTTTCAGTACCGTTTGTTATTAGTACAGCGCCTGAGCCCGAATCACGAAAAAATTGCATCGTTTTTTCTAAATCAGATTCGCCACTCAAACGAATAGCTTCTTCATGATCCATTATCAATAGATCAATATACTTATAGCTGTCATCGCTTTTCCCTAAAGGCCATTTTAAGGTTGGGTTTGCTTTTTCATTTATATAATCATAAACTGTATTAACTATTGTTATACAGCCGTTTAACTTTGCTTTTTCAAGTAATTCAGTCAAATTTCCGTGGATCAATGGCACTAAGGCAGTTCCTCCAAAAACAACAATATCTGAATCAAAAAAATCTGTGTCTAACTCATGAGGAGTATAATCCCTTGCTGCACCTAAAGAGTTTATAAAGATTCTCTCACCATTTCCTTGATTATAAGCAGGATCAGAAAGCACCAATGTAGAAGGGGTTTCATCAACGGAAAGCTTAAATTTATTTGTCAATAGAGGTGTTTTACTTAATAAAGACATTATGAAATCCCCATTTTCATCATTTCCTCTTGTTCCATAAAAATAGAATTCACTTTTATCTTTATCAGTCATTTGTGAGGCATGTATCACGGAAACAATTCCGGGCCCCCCGATGTTGATCTTATCATGAGTTCTATGGGAAATAATATTTTCAAGACCCGATTGATTTCTATTTTTACAGAATTTTTCAAAATCATTTTTCAAAACCAAGTGACCGGGTATTAATCCTCCATCTCCTCTTTTTTTGGATAGAAAGGGGAGAAAGTTATCAGCACTAAACGATATATTGTTGTACAAGTTATCTACCAAACCACTGCCAACGACGGAAATTGTAGTTTTCCCAGTCATGATTACATGTAATTTTTATAATCAGAAGCCAATAAATGTATAGGTTCCTCATCTTCAATTATTTCCGGAAATCTTCCAATTGATTCAAAAAACCGATTGTCTGTACTATCATCATTAACGGAACTTACTTCTCCTACAAAGACCTTCCCTTTCCCCTTTTCTCCATAAAAACTATGATATACTCCTTGCATTAAACATATACTCTCTCCCGGTTCAAGAATTACACTTCCTCCAGCAGTTACTTTACGGCTAATTCCGTCAATTTTCACTTCTAAATTTTCATCTGAAAATCTCTCATTCTTATCGGATTGAAATAGATTGATTACCAAGTTCCCTCCACCTCTATTAATAATATCTTCCATTTTATTCCAGTGAAAATGCATTGGAGTTTCTTGTTCTTCTTCAACGATCATTGCTTTTTCCGCATATATTTTTTTATCTTTTTGTTGATTCCCATTTCTAATTGTAAATAAGATCAAACCCCGTTTATGAAAATTTTCGCTTCCAAAATCTGTCAGATCCCAGCCAAGTACATTGTCAGTAATTTCCTGGCAGGTTGTATATTTTCCTTTCCAATCTTTCGGCTTCCAATAAGCCCACGAGGGCAGTTTAAAATTCATTTGATCAAAAAAAATTATTGAATTACTTATTAATTGGTTGATTTCACTTCTTTTCATATCATTGTTTTATCAAACTAGAATATTGTATTCAAATATTAATCCTTGAACCCTCTGGTAATATATTCCATTGCAGAATAATTACTACTACCTATAGTTGGATCGACATATTGTAATTTAGAGTTTCCATTTTGAGCAACAATGTGGAAAGAATAGAATAAGATTACCCATATTTTTCTGATTTTGAATATCATAAGATTTAAAAAATATTAATAAAATTAATAAATAATCTACATAATGCTCTGATTTTTGACCAATTAATACCTCTAATTATAAAAATTATTAGTGCATTTCTACAGTTACTGATCCAATAGCCGGACGATAATAGTTAAAAACCACATTCGGGTGGTCAGCTAAAAGAGACATCGGTACCGAAGTGTCTATTATTTTATTTGAGATCATAAAAGGGGTTAATCTCATTCCAAAGGCATTATCATGCATTCCTGCCTGCCAGATCGAAACTTTTTCTGATTTCCAAGTTTCTACTGGCCCTACAGTAATTGCCTGTTTTGGAATGCCAACAATATAACCACCTCCGGATGTTCTTGCGTTCTGAGCCAAAGTTATTGGGTGAAGATCAACTAATCGAGCAGAAAGTTTTCTAAATTCTTTTTCTGATGGTGGATGGTCTGTATATTTTCCCTCTCTTTTAAACGGATCATTAAATGCCCAGTGTTTAACATCACCTTGTCCGCCCTGCATAACTGCACATTTAATTTCATCAAAACTTGCAGTGTAATCTGCGAGCGAATCAGATTTGGGAAAATGCAGATTCTCTTCCGGCATTCGCAATTCTGGTTTTATTCGGTTAAATAGCAATTCTCTATCCGCTCTGGCAAATGACAGAGGATGAGATTCCGGTGCTTCTTTCCCATCTATATACCATTCATCCATTCCCCAAAAATGAGCATTTTTTAAGGAAATATTAAGACTGTTTACCAATTCTGTCACTAATGGTAGTTGCTCTGTTGGTCCAATTGGTCCACATATCCCAACAGGATTTGCACTAGTTGATTGTTTCCAGGAAGTGATATATTCTAGTGCCTCTGCCAAATAAAATGATTCCAATGTTTCGTGAAAAACTACCTTAAATCCGGGACGAGAAAGTTCCAATAAATCTTTCTCTGTTAATTTTGCCGCATCTTCTAATATATTCTCATCGAGAGTAGTAAAGTCCCACCAGTCTTCAGCTAGCATACTTTTTTTTCTTAACATTTTATTGTTTTTTATTGATTATCTGTTTCTAAATATCTCAATTTGCTCTTCAACTATCTCCTGAACGGACTGCTTTACTTTTCCCATCATTTCAGGAAAGTCATTATAACCAATACTTTCTTTATCAAGCTCCTGTTTTAAGGTTTTAAGAGCTACCTGTGACATTCCTGTATAGAAATTTATTTTTGAGATACCTAAATCGATTGCTTTATGAAATCCTTCAGTCGAAATGCCAGAACCACCATGTAAAACCAAAGGAATTCCAGTTATATCTTTAAGTTTTGAAAGTAAGTCAAAATCAAGGATTGGATCACCCATGTATTTACCATGTGAACTCCCAAATGCAACTGCCAGTGCATCTATTTTAGTTTCTTCAACAAATATCTTGGCCTGTTCAATGTTTGTATAAAGAGCCTTGCTTGCTATACCTACCAAATTTCCTTCTTCTGAACCTCCAACAGCACCAAGTTCTGCCTCGACAGTGACGCCGGCGGCATGGCTCATTTTTACTATTTCTTTTGTCTGACGAATATTTTCTTCAAAAGAAAGATGTGAGCCATCAAACATGACAGAGGAAAACCCTGATCTTATGGCTCTAGCAACACTCTCGAAGCTTAATCCATGGTCTAAATGCCAAACGATATCCAGCCTTGTCCTATTGGCTACTTCTTTAATTGCAGCAGCAATCAATTCAAGATCTAAATATTGCATATGAACTTCTGCCGTATTTAAAATTACAGGGGTCTTTTTTGCTTCCGCAGCCTTTATTATTGCCTCCAAAAAATCAACACTGATAACGTTAAATGCTCCAATGGCATACTTGCCTTTATAGGCTGGTTGAAGTACAGTTTTTAAATCGACTAATCCCATTATTTTATTTTTCATTATTATGCCTAATGACTTAATATTGTATCTCCAATTTCTACTTTTTTTTCGCCCTGACCTTTCATAAAAACCTGTAATACCTTGCCACCACCAGCTTGAAAATAATCAAGTCGCAATTTATGCATTCCGGCTTTTAATGCTATCTCACCTTCTTCTTCATGGGCAGAATGAGCGCCATCATTATCAACAACAATTTGATCTGCTATGTATAACGTACTTCCGTCATTGGACAATATGCTGAAACTGTACACCCCATTCTTTGGTATTTTTATAAATCCATTATAGATCAATCCAAATTGTTCAGGAAGTTTTTCACTTTCAAAAGGGTAAACTAATTTTTCTGTTATACCATTGGATACTGCTTTCATTTTAAGAAGTTTATCTACAGATTTTATAGGTTCTGTAAATTCAAAATATTGAAAATTTATTCCTTTTTTATTCTCCTTATTACCAACTGCCTCAATAGGTTGCTGTTTTATATATTCTGCAATATAAACAGGACTAATTTTTCCATTCGAAGAAATTTCTATCAATTTTATTTTTACATCTTCACTTACAACAAAAGGTTCGGTATATAATATTGAATTCTTTGATGGAATAGAACCATCTATGGTATAACGGATTTCAGTTCCCTTCTGTTTCGTAATAAATTCAACCTTGCCTTGCTCTATAAAAATATTTCTCTTCTTAAATCCTACTAATCTCGGCCCACGATAATTGATCCCCAGTTGATCTAACCTCGCATAGTGAGTCTGCATTCTATCCAGGAAATCCTCTAAATTCCGTTTTTCTTTAGAGGTCCATGCAACTTCTGACAAGGCACATAATCGTGGGAGTGTCATATACTCTGCTAACTCGGGAGTTGCAATATATTCGGTCCATTGATTTGCCTGTACCCCAAGTATATATTTTTGTTCATCAGCCTTCAACTCCGCCGGAATGGGTTCATAACCATACACTTTTTCTATGGGTAGAAAGCCACCAATGGCAAGAGGTTCGTTTTTAGGATTTCCTTCATAATAATCAAAATACATATAATCGGCCGGGGTCATCACTACAAAATGTTTTTGTTTTGCTGCACTTATACCGCCTTCAACACCTCGCCATGACATTACAGCAGCATTAGGAGCGAGTCCACCTTCCAATATTTCATCCCAACCAATGATTTGCCTTCCCTTGGAATTTAGAAATTTTTCAATTCTGGAAATAAAATAGCTTTGCAATTCATGTTCATCCTCTAAACTTTCATTTTTGATACGATCCTGACATTTTGAACATTCTTTCCATCGATCTTTCGGAGCTTCATCACCCCCGATATGAATGTATTTGGAAGGGAAAAGTTCCAAAACCTCGGTCAATACATCTTCCAAATAAGTGAATACATCCTCATTCCCGGCACAATAAATATCATCTGAAATACCCCATTTGGTGCGAACTTCAAAAGGACCTCCGGTACAGGAAAGTTCGGGATAGGCTGTTAATGACGCCACGGAATGTCCCGGTAATTCAATTTCTGGAACCACGGTGACAAATTTTCCTTCGGCATAGGCAACTATATCCCTGATTTCATCTTGTGTATAAAACCCACCATAGCGCAGGCCATCATCTTTATCCGTCTTTCTGATCTGCGTTCCCTTACGCCAGGCCCCAATCTCTGTTAATCGCGGATATTTTTTAATCTCAATGCGCCATCCCTGATCTTCAGTTAAATGCCAATGAAATACATTCAACTTGTGCATGGCTAAATAATCGATATATTTTTTAATAAAGGATACAGGAAACAAATGGCGTCCTACATCCAAATGCATACCTCGCCATACAAACCGGGGTTTATCTTTTATTTGGACTGCAGGAATATTCCAATTTACATTCTTTACTTTTTCCGAACTATAAATCTCAGTTGGCAATAACTGGAACAAAGTCTGTACGCCGTAAAACAAACCATTCGAAGATCCTCTTAAAATAATTTTGTCAGAATCGCTTTGAATTGTATAACCTTCATCACCAAGCGAAAGGTCAAGATTTTTATCGGTGAATTCTATGGTATTTTTTAATGTATTATTTTCTTGAGAGACAATAACTTTAAGGGAGTTCCCACTTGCGGTATTAAACTGTTCGGTAAAATATTGGGCCACTGATTTTACTTTCTCATTGTTTGAATACACAAGGATCTTGGTTTGTTCATTAATTTTGAATTGACCCTTGTTTATTGTGATTTCCAGTGGTTCCGGAACAATATTAATATCTTGAATGGCTTCCGTGCTTTTATTTTCACATCCTGCTAGGAAGAAAATTGCTAATATTAGCAGCAAATATTTTTTAACCATAATGCATCTATTACTATTTTTTTGTTCTAAAAAAATCATTCAGTTCCATAAAGTTCCAATCTGCCTCTTCACTTTTTTTATAGTAAAATCGAAGTCGCTCTCCGCCCTCATTTTCATAGAAATCGATTTCAACAGGATGCATTCCTTTTTTTAGGGCAATCGCTCCGCTGGATCCTACTTTATTATTGCTGTTGTCAAAAATCTTACTGGTTCCATCAAGACAAACCAATTTATCATGAATTTTTAAGGAGCCGGCATCATCTGCTTTACATCTGAAATAATACATTCCATCTTCGGTAATATTAATGTAACCGGTATATTTTATTCCAAAATTATTTTTGTTCTCCGCGATATCACCTATGAGAAAATCATTGGCAATTCCTTTTTTTATTGGTGTTTGTACCGTGAAATCAGGAATTCCTGTCCACTTTCCTTCATAATAGGCATAAGATAGACCCGCACTGGTATTTTTAATTCTTTTTCCTTTTAAAAAAACTATTTTTTCATATGATTTTGTGGAAGGAGCTGTACTTTGGCCCTTTTCGTTGGTCAAGACTACTTCTATTTTTGAGCTTTCCTCAATTTTTAATTTGATTGGAGTAGTATTAGATGCTACACTTTGATCATTTACTTTTAAATTAATATCGAACAGATCAAATGGTTGATCAAATGTAATATTTGCACCTTGCACAAACTGTGGAGTTACGGGCTTAAAATAATCTGGACTACTGGCTATTATAGAAAAATCAGAGTTTCCATCTAGATAGAAGTCTTTAAATTTTGCACCTTCATAACTAAGTTTCCAATAGTATTGTAAAAAACCAAGTTCATTATAAGCCAAGGCTTGTTTTGATTCTATAGAAATTTCAATGATCCTTTCTTCACCCGGCATTAATTTGATATTTTCCTTTGAAGGAATTATTTCTACTTGATGATGATGTAAAAATGATAGATCTATGTCTAAAGGAACTTCTGCAGTATTATTGAATTGAAAATAGACGGTTGCATTTTTAAATTTTTTACCAGGATTGGTCAATACAATCTTTTTAAAAGATGAGTTATTGAGCATCGCTCGTGCCATTTTTGCAGTAGATTCATTTGTTATGTCATGAGACAGGATTCCATCCAATCTCAAATTAGCCATAACAGGCCCGTTATCCGTCATGGTCATCCATACAATATGATCAAATTCTCCAAATCTATTTCCCCTCAACCTGCTACCACCACCTGTAGTACCGAGAACATAATAATTAGATTTTTTTCTTTCTATATACTGATAACGATGTTCATGTCCTGCAATTACCGTGTGTTTTCTGTCGCTCAAGGCTTCTTCGATCTTTTCAAATCTACCTCCGGTATCATATTTCCATATTGGATGATGAACCAGAACGAAGGTCCACTTTACATTTCTATTCTCTTCGAGTGTCTTTAGGGCAAATGAAGTTTGGGCTTCTGTAAGATTATAATCATCATCATCATTGGAATCGAGTATGATGAACAAGACGTCCTTATAAGTGAAATTATAATATCGCCTTCCAAATTGTTTTTCCCATGCTTCCTGCATTACGGTATTGGTGATATCATGATTTCCCGGAAGATAGAAGAAGGGCATATTAAGTTTTTCTACTTTTTGATTAAACTCGTCCCATTCCTTTTTTATTTGCTCTCTGTTTTCTGTATATCCTTGGATCAGGTCGCCTACACTCAACACAAATTCAGGCATCATCAGATTTAACTTTTCAATGGCCTCATCAAATATGCCAATACGCGAACCGCCCGTATTATCACTTACCAAAGCAAATTGAAAATTTGCCGGATCATTGTAAAAATTTATGTTTGTCCACGGCTTAAGAGGCTCTTTTACATCAGTTTTGAACGGGCTGTTTTTTTGGCCATAAACTGAGGAAGAAAGAACAATTAAAAAAGATATTATTAAATAATAAATAGGGCTTTGTTTTTTCATCATTAACTCTTTTAAGATTTATTTATAAGGGATACTATTTCCATGGGATCTCGAGACCGAGTTCCCGTGGGGATTTTGGTATATAATATAATTCAAATTTCCACCAACTATAACCATGCATAGGAGAATCTGATAGGTAAAGTGTAACTGTATAATCATTCTCTTTAGATGGTTGCTCCAATACAAATGGGCCAAAGGATCTCGATTGGATATCAACGGGAATAACGGTATACTCTTTATCAGGCAGAGAAGTGAAAAATTCTTCACTTGTTTCTAATATATTATCGAAACGCAGATGTTTGATCTCGACCTCTTTTCCTTTAACCTTGAACAGATCGCGTCCATCTACTCTGCCTTGCCAATAAACAAGTTTAATGGCTTCCTCCTTATATTTTTCTAATACCTCCTTATATTTTACCTGTTGATCATCTATTAATTTATCAATTCCTTCATCGTCAGGGGCATCAGCAAGTAAATTTTCCGCCTTTTCAATATCCTTCAGGGCAATCTTTATGTTTTTTTGCAATTGCTCAATACCGTCAAGACGGTAAATATTGTCTGGTATTTTTCCAAAGGCTGTCATTACCGTTTTTAACTTGTCAGAATAATCCGTTAATTGCTTTTTTGCTTCCTCCGTTGGATCTTCTTTATATTGAAAGTAGCTGATCATAGCTTTAACGTAATAATTATTAACTTCAACCAAACTGTAGGTCATTTCTGCATTGTTCTTTATAAGCTCTTTCTTTTTTTGATCGGATATTTTTATTACGGATCTGTTAGTTAAGTCCATTGCCTGATTTGCCAATTCTAATCCATGATCCAGATAGAGATAGGTTTCCTCGATCCAAGGAAAACATCGTAAATAAATATCATAAAGGAACTCCATATGTTTTCTTCCCCCATCAAGGTTGGGTAATCCCTTTACAGGAAAAGTAGTCAGTCTTAAATGAGTTAACGAGGCAAATTGACCATGTGCAGCCGGAGCTATATACATGCCGTATTTATATATTTTTGGTGTAAGCATCAAAACCTCGGCCAGATCATCAGCCGCCTCTGAACCAAAATAAATTGCTGCAAAATCATGAGCGATATCATTTACATCCATATTTGGTTCCCAGGTAAGGCGGTAAACAGTATAAGCCGTTAAAGACCAGGTGTCCCAGGCCTCATTTTGCTGTAAGCCGAAATCTGCACCTTTACAATTGCTGTTATCTACAGATAAATATGTTTTTAGGCCTCCCTGATAATAAGTACCCGGAAAGGTTGGGAGAATACCACAATTGTTATTGCCATGATAGTTAAGTGGCGACAATAACACAATCATGTTATGTGGTGTTTGATTGAAAGTGGGATTATAGGGTTGATGAAAATATCGATCTGTTGTACTCATATATGGCGACATATAAAGATTCTTTACAGGAATTTCATCGGTAAATATCTCTTCATAGACTTCAGGCATGGAGTGTTGTTCGTAGGAACTGGTTACCCAGGTGCGCTGGTAGTAAATTTTATCAAATTCTCCTACTACAACATCATAAACATTTTTTACCCAGGTGCGGTAACGCTTGGCCAGACTCCAATTGCTGTCTCCATCGTGCATCACATCAAATGCTCTATAATTTCCACCAACCCGGGTAGCTTCTCCTGTTCGCTGACGGACACCATCAATTTCCGGCATAACTTGTAATAATCTACGATATTTAGCCCGAACAGCATCCCAAAACTTAGGATCTTCCGGATTGAGTGTTGCTCCAAATTCTTCTATGAGCGTTGGGTGAAATGAAAACTCATCTTCATAAACAATAAATTTCAAGTGCAAAGAGTGGGCATATTCAATGAGTTCTTTTAACTCCCCTCTGTTCTTTGCATTTTGTGTCTTTTCCGGTTCTGAGTCCCACGGAATTAATTTGTTTACCGTATGACTTCCCCACACCCATGTTGCACCGTAACGCAAGGCTTGCCTCATTTGCGACTTAGAATTACCTCCAGAAAAACGAATTTTAAGTTCCGGTATGCGTATTGTGTTAATTTCCGGAATGTTACCGGTTACTTTTAATCGGTCGGCAATCCAAAATAACCCGTATGCCTCACCCAAAATTGAGCCACCGGAAACAACCAACACTCTTTTCCCACCTATGGTTTTGGTAATAATTTCGTAGCCCTGTACCTCTTGAACTCCTATAAGTGCCAACTTATTCTTTTTGATCAACGATCTGGTTAGTCGATTACGTTCAGGGGAACCTATAATGATAGAATTTGGAAATATTTTTTTTGTGCTTGTGGTCTTAATGAATTCAAAGCCAAAAATCTCTCCAGCCTTATTAAGATCATCTATGGCAACCTGAATAGCTTGATCTGAAGAAAGTGGACCATCTACTATAACATACCATTTCTGATTTTCACTTGCAAAAAATTGGGCAATACTAATCAGTGAAATAATTAATGTTAGCAAGAAATGTCTATTTTTTTTCATGACCTAATGTTTAGCATAGATATCAAATAATTGGTATTGTCCTTTTAGCTTTATGTTTACTGTAATATCTTCTTTGTTTTTATTTCTAAAATACCAACCATGAATGCCGTCAAAAGGAGCCAATAATGTCCCCGTCATATTATTGGAATAAGCCTCCGCATAACTTTCAAAATACTCATCCTCAGGAGGATTCTCTAATAATAGTTCTCCATGCATATCGCTGTACAAAATACTACCATCAGTAGACCATTCATATTTGGTGCTCCCGTATTTTAACATTTTGAACTTGTACTCAATACCTTTACCTGCCGGTACTATCACGGTAATATCACCGTCTTCTCGCATACTGTATTGTTCTTCAGGTGCAGGGTTATTAACTTTCTCAGGAACAGGTACATCCGGGCCGGATCCACTTTCCTCTATCGTTAATTTTTTAAATTTCAAAGGTGCATTTTGCAAACCAATTTCTTCTGCTGCGGGCTCTGTATAAAGTCTGCTGAATCCAAAAAGCTCGCCTGTTCCCAGAGGGTCAATATTGTATTCAGCTGGTAAAATGGCTGTTACCAGTACAATCCCTCCTATTAAAATGGAAATTATAAGGTATTTTATCAATTGTTTTTTGCCCATCACAGGCTGATCATTTGTTGTCATAATTTATATTAAGTTGTGAAATATCCTGTTAATTGAAATCCTATCAGTAGAAAGCCTGCTGCCATTAAAAGCATGTTCGTAATGTTGGCAAATTTGGTATAACTACTATATCTTCTCCAAACGCTTAGAACTAAAAGTACCAGGCCTAAAGCTAAAAACTGTCCTACTTCCACACCAAGGTTAAAGCCGAGTAAATTTGTAAAAAGTCCTTCTCTGTCGAAATTGAATTCCTGTAGTTTGGTGGCCAATCCAAAACCGTGAAATAAGCCAAAAATTAAAACCGCCGCTTTGGTGTTTGGCTGCTTCCCAAAGAACTTTTTGAATCCACCTAAATTATCGAATCCTTTGTAAACAATAGATAAGGCTATGATGGCATCAATTAAAAATACATTTAATTGGATGTCCGTCATAACGCCAAGTAATAAGGTAATACTATGGCCAATGGTAAAAAAGCTCACATATAAAATTATTTCCTTTGGTCTGTATAAAAAGAAAATAACCCCCACCAGAAACAATAAATGGTCATAACCAGTAATCATATGCTTTGCTCCTATATAAAGAAACGGACCAAAGGCCACTCCTTTGTTTCCTAATAAAAAGGATTTGGTTTCATCGTCAACACCATGTGCATAAGTTGTTACAGAAACCAAACACAATAATAAAATGGTAAGGGGTGTAACTATTTTTTTTATGTTCATTGTTCTTTTTGTAAATTTTAGTTCTTAAAGTACAGACACAAATTTAAAGGATTGGAGAACAGGGAACATATGGTATCTTATTGAATACCTATTAATTTTTATCTAAAAGGGATTGAAATAGATTCATTCCTAATATTTAGCGATGGAAAAGGAATTATCGAATGGTATTTTCCAGAAGAACGACTGATGGCCCTGAGGAAAACCATTTTTCACCTAATCCGGTTGTATCCCCTTGTGCCTTAAAGTAGACAAATGAACCGAGAACAAGGTCAATATCGCCATCAGAATCGATATCTCCGGCATCCATTACAATCCATCTACCGTTGGTAGCTTGAGGAAATGAATAATCTTTAAATTCTAAGTTTCCTCTATTTTCGAGATAAATAAAGCTTTCCTCCGGATATCTATAATAATCTGGAAAATAAGAGATTGCAGCAATATCCAGATCACCGTCAAGATCAAAATCCCGAAGCATGGCTTTATAGGCCCCATTGAGTTGGTAGAAATAAGATTGGGTAAAGTTGAATTCACCATCATTAAGAAAAATGTATATGCCGTGGTAATTTTTTAAAAAAGGGGTTTTGTCTGCATTATCTCCACTGACGTAAATTATATCATCAAAACCATCATTATTGACATCAGCAAGTTCCATATATTGAGATCCGGATAGAGGTGAAAAGGATAAGAGTCTTTTTTCGGAAAATGTTCCGTTTCCACAATTTTCAAATAAGAAAATGGCTTCATCTCCCTGAGCCATCAGTACAAGTATATCATTAAGGCCGTCACCGTTAACGTCTTTTATTATAGCGGTAATAGCCCCGGGTAATTCCTTTAAGACCCTTTTTGAATATTGATCGCTGCCATTATTTTCAAACCAGGATAGTTTACCGGTGAGGTTTCCGTATTCACAAGCAACTATATCTTCGAGCCCATTATTATTCAAATCACCATATGTCATGAATACGGGTCTTTGAAGGTTTGGAATAATTACTTTTGGAGCTTTGTGGTTTTGACCAGTTGTTTTAAGCACCATTTCTTGTACATCACCCTCGGGTGCATCGTGTGGAAATATACTTTTTCCAGCTGTTGTTAAATAGACCGTATCTGCTCTTTCATAATAATGAATAGGGGTCTTTTTAAAAAAAAGTTCATGGTCTTTTTTTAGGTCAGGAGTTAGGAAAGTTAAGGTATTGTTACCGCTTTTTCCAGCGCTATAAACAAGTCCTCTTTTTTCAGGAAGAATCTTAACCATGACGGTAAGTGGAGGTCGATGCGAGTAGGATGTCTCCTTGTATTTAAAGTGTTTCAAACCCATTTCAATTTTTTTGTTGCGTATTGGAGCTAAAATTGTATCTGGGGCATTCTCAATGTAATAATCCACTATTTTAATCCAATCTGCCTTAGCCAAAACAGGCTGCTCAGGAAAGATATTTGCCTCTCTCACTATGGATCCACCAATTCCTGAATCAAAAAGATTATCCGGTTGATGATCTCCTTTATATATGCCCAGACGATGCCCCATTTCTGGAAGTACATCATTCTTCCAACTGCTTTTAGGTAATAATTTGGGATTTACAAAGACATGGCAACTCCCACAATGCTTAATAGCCAACTCATTTCCAGATAGATCTGAAATAGGGATTTCTTTATAAATAGGGCTGTTGACCTCTTTTTTTTCCGAGCATGAAAAAAATAAAAAAAATATTACATATAATAGGATGATCTGCTTCATATAAAATATCTAATTTCGGAATCAAGAATAATATATAATTTTATTAGTTCAACTCAATTTTGAGGAGTTTTAAAACGAACTCAAAAATGTAAGTTGAACTAATCCTACTTTTTCTAGCGGGATCTAGGTTAATACCTCGACCTTCTAGGTCGATTTCTTTTATCGGGTTCAGGGTTCTACCCTCAGGTTTAATACCTTTTATTTCTTTATACCTATATTTAAAATTAATAGACTATTAACTTAACCACACATAAAGGGCAATCGTAATAATTGATAGAAGTCCAAGATGTAGTCTCCAATCTGTTATACCTTCCCATTTTGCGATCCTTTTGGAATAATTAATAGTTGTTGTTTCTAGTTTTTCCGGTGCTGTTTTTTCTGTGAAGGCAGAAACCAGGAACAATATTCCTGTAAGTAAAATAGTAGCCCATAAGCCTCTAAAACCAAAGTTTAAGGTCAATTTATAGTGAAGAAATGGGAATATTTGTTCCCCAAGATCCGGACCCATAAACTGGTCAATAACAAAGATCGTAGCAAAGATAATTCCTGCAATTACAGAGACATAAGCACCTTT
>PVMK01122118.1_pt1 | contig 36078 bp, 31 predicted proteins | sample 1853481 | NCBI WGS metagenome assembly PVMK01 (sample SAMN08533507, study PRJNA380276) | Marine sediment metagenome, whole genome shotgun sequencing project. | reverse complement strand
CCGACCTTTCACGAAGTGAGGCCAAAGACTTGATTGACACTTATTATGCCACTTATCCTAAACTTAAAAGCTATATCGGCGCCCAGGTGGATTTTGCCCGTGAGAACGGATACGTACAAACGGTTTTGGGGCGCCGGCGCTATTTGAAGGACATCAATTCCCGCAATGCCGTTGTACGCGGTGGTGCCGAACGTAATGCCGTAAACGCGCCAATACAGGGGAGTGCTGCCGACATTATTAAAATAGCGATGATCCATATTCATAACAGGCTTAAGGAAGGGAATTACAAAACGAAAATGCTCCTGCAGGTACATGATGAACTGGTGTTTGATGTTTATAAGCCCGAATTGGAGACCATAAAACAGCTCGTTAAAAATGAAATGGAAAGCGCCTATAAATTATCGGTCCCTCTGGATGTCGATTTTGATATTGGTGATAACTGGCTGGAGGCGCATTGATTATAAATTGAAATCCCAATAACGATACAACAGATTTCTAGCCAATTATTAAACGTATGAAAAAATATTTACCCTTTGCAGATTCTTCCGTAATCATAATCACCATTGTACTTTTTACTATCGCTTTATTTTCCAAAGGCTTTACGCACGACCTTTTATTGGAGGCAGGTGTCCTATTAGTATCTATTAAAATTATACTGATGAATTATAAAAATATATCTGCCAATAAGTCTATTTTAAAAGAGCTGAAAGACATTAAGTAAAGCTTATCTGAACAAAAAGATAAATCATCGAATTGATTTTAAATAGAATATTGAAACTCCAAAATTGATTTGTTAATGATATTGGAAACCGCCAAATTCCCAATTGATGTATCTTATTAAGCATTATTCTCCGAATTCCAAACTGTTAAATTACTGGGAAGGCAGTAAGGAGATCTGTTTTAATGCGACCTTAAATTAAAATGGTTGCAGCATGAAATTAAAATTTGTGTTATCTGTCAGTTGTCTTTTGGGTTTTCATTTTAGTGAAGGACAAACCTGTTGTTCCGGGGGTATCCCTTTATCCAATAATATAGGGTTATCAAACTATGAAAAGGGTACGCTCCAAATTGGGATCAACTATGACTTTAATAATCTGAACACCTTGAACAGCGGATCGGAAAGGTTGGAAGATAATTCGAGGTTGCGTATAACACATTCTATACTCATTAATCTGGGTTATAGTATTACCGATAAACTCTCTGTCGAGGGCTTATTTACCTGGGTAAATCAGCGAAGAAAGATCACTCAATTTGATAATGAAAATCTTGATCAGACCTCGGGCATCGGCGATGGTGTGCTTTTGGTAAAATATGAATTTCAAAATACCCTGGGAGCCAATAGTGCTGTTTCAATTGGATTAGGAACCAAGATCCCGTTAGGCTCATCGACTGAAACCAATGATCAGGGAATTACGCTTAATGCTGATCTTCAACCGGGGAGCAATACATGGGATATTTTATATTGGTCCTCCTTTTCAAAGAGTTTTAATTTCAGGCCTTCTCTTAATGTGTCTTCAAGATTCATATACAGGAATACCGGAACGAACAACTCTTATTTTGGTGATAGTACCTATAAATTTGGTAATGAGTTCCAGTTCTTTCTGGGGTTTTCCGAACAGTTCCTGTTTTTTAATACCCTGGCAAGCCCAAGTTTGACGTTCAAATACAGGAATGCCGATCAGGACAAAGTCAATGGGTTCGATCTGGATAATACCGGAGGAAATTGGGTTTTTCTTATTCCTAATTTTTCTGTTGATCTTAGCCCAGGGGTGAGTTTCTCTACCAACGCCGAAATCCCTTTACATAGTTATGTTGACGGTACACAATTAACACCAACCTACAGGATCACTTTCGGTTTACTTTTTAAAATATTGCCCAGGAAACCTTTAATAAATTTAAATTAAAATGTTATGAAAAAAAATGTTTTTTACCTTATCATGATATCGTTCTTACTTATGGTTTCGTTCAATTCGTGTTCAAACGGAGAAGATGGAGGAACGCAAAATGGGCCCTTCGGGGATAACAACAATAATGGGAATAATTTTAACGAATGGTTGATCCCTGTGTCGGAAGTTAAGGACGGCGGGCCTGGCAAGGATGGTATTCCATCAATAGATAATCCTAAATTTATTACAGCCGCCGAAGCCTCTTTTATGGATGATTGGCGTCTTGTGATCGGCCTTAAAGAAGGTGGAGAGGCAAGAGCTTATCCTCACATTATTCTAGATTGGCATGAAGTTGTAAACGATGACATTAACAATAATTTCATTACTATTTCCTATTGCCCCTTAACGGGTACCGCTTTTGGTTGGAAAAGTATCGCCAATGGAGTACAGAGTAATTTTGGCGTATCCGGCTTACTCTATAACACCAATTTAATTCTTTACGATCGAAATACCGACAGCAACTGGTCTCAACTACAGCTGCAATGTGTAAACGGCCCTTTAATATCCGACAGGCCAATCCTTACCAACATTGTTGAAACAGACTGGGGAACATGGAAATCCATGTATCCCGATACGAAAGTTCTTAGCCTGGACACCGGTTTTTCCAGGAGTTACGGGATTTATCCGTATGGGGATTATCGGACAAATCATGATTTTTTCCTTTTTACACCATCGCCGCTAAACCCTGCATTACCCAATAAAGAACGTGTTTTCGCAATTTTAACCAATGATAAATCAAAAGTGTATAAATTCAGTTCTTTTGGAAATGGGGAGGCTATTGTAGATAATTTTCTGGGGCAGGAATATCTGCTTGTTGGTGATAAAGATACCGTAAACGCCTTTAAATTAAGTGCAGAGTACTCCAACTTAGTTTTTGAATATGATTTTTCAGGCCAAGAAATATTCTTCAAGGACAATGAAGGCAATGCATGGACCATTTTTGGGGAAGCCGTTGAAGGGCCTAGAACAGGTGAAGTTCTTCAATCTCCAAAAAAGGTTGTCAGTTTCTGGTTTGCTATGGCGGCCTTTTATCCAGATCCGCAGATCTTTACAGAATAGAACAAGTGATTTGATCCATAAAAATTAAAGCACAAACCTATAGGTCATTTTTAACAAGAAGATGTTTTCCGGTTTTTGATCCAATATTTGAGATCTCAGGCCTCCGGCTAAGCTGTCATTGGGATCTGCAGATCCTGACATGCCCTGCGACCATACCAGGTATATTTCGGAGCCCGGAATATATTCCCAACGCAGCACTAAATTCGAACGAAACTGCACAAATGAAAAGTCGGGGATTGCTAAAACTGAAATCGGTCGTTCCGTTAACATTCTCATCAACCTCGTAAACACCATCGGTTTCATTAAAATTTAACTGGGTATCATCATAGGGCCACAAAACGGTCATTAAAATCTTTGGCTTCGGCACTAACAACAGACTTGAAATCTGTATAACGGCCTCTGGAAATAAAAGGCTGGCCCCAATATTGTAAAGTCAGATTTGGATTGATCGTATAATTAACCCTTAATGAGGTGCTAAATGTCCGTTGATTTATTTTGGCATTAATATATTTTACATCATTTCCGACCTCAACATTTTCTACGAACTGGAGTTGGTCATTATTGATATCAAACGAAGGGTTCAATGATATACGCAAAGTGTTAAAGGGTCTGTAAGACACCCCACCACCAATACCAAAGAAGTTAAAAGAATTATCGAGTGCTCTACCTCCATTTGAAGATAAACTCAATCGAACTTCTTTGCGATCGTCAGTTCCAACATTACTCGAGTAATTCACGAAGGGTGAGGTCCGCAGCCTTGGCCCACCACGGAGGGCAAAATTAGAATAACGTACGGGGCTGTAATTTAATCCAAGATTTCCAAACCAATAATTCGTAAAATTAGCCCAGCTATTGACATTCCATTGCAGGTAGTTATGGTTGCCTCCAAAATCCCAGGCGCTCCAATGGTTGTAATTAATCCCAAGGTCTCTAAAAATGCTAACGGGTTTTAAAATGCGATACCCTATCCATGTATAATGTCTTAAGTCATCGGCCTGCCGCTGGAAACCGAGGTCGTTCAACTCGAGTTCTGGAGATCTCCAGGTAAATCCACTCTCAAAACGCCAATGCCCGTTGGCGATTTTTCCGATCTGAATATTGCCCCCGGTCCCTGTTAGGGAAGTGCGATCGGGATCAACACCCAGATAGTCGGCACCTACACGTTGAAATAAGTGTCGCTGCGATTCCTGGGTGTTTAGTATGGCCTCTTTGCTCCCGTTAACATGGCTAAAAACTACATTTCCTCCTACATACCAGGCTCTGTCCTTCCATTGGTGTTTAAAATCGAGGCCGCCGGTATAGGCCGACTTATGCAATCCTTGAAGGTTCTCAGGCAAATTGCGATTGGTGGCCGTAAATATTCCTCCAATAAAGGAATTCTGATCATTAAAATCTTTTTGTAGCCTACCAATAAAATAATTGGTAAACGGTTCTACGGTCTCTTTTCTTCGATCGCCCATATTATCAATTTCGGCATATTCTCTGGCCGTCATACTTTCCAAAACACCTATGGACCATCCGCTTTTGGTCTTTCCGCTAAATTTAGCGGCTCCTAATATTGTTGTGTTCTCCGGCTGATCCACAAATTCTCCATCCGCAGTATCCGGATAGCCCTGAGGACTTCTTCCTATACGCCTTGAAAAGAACAGGTTGTCGGAACCGAAGGAATTCCCGGCCTGAGAATTGGAAAAACGATAATCAAAAATATTCTTATTCTCAACGAAGAAAGGGCGTTGCTCCCTGAGGAAGATCTCGAAACCGTCCAAAGCAATTGAGGACGGGTCGGCTTCTACCTGTCCAAAGTCCGGATTTACAGTAAGGTCAAGTGTTAAATTATTGGTAATCCCTATCTTGGCATCCAATCCTGCTTTTAACTTAAAATCATTTCCGTCTCTAAATGGATTTCCGGGGTCCACAGGATAGGTTTCACTTTGAGATACGGTAAAAGGTTGTATTTCTAACTGATGTTGAGGCTCCAAATCCTCCAGCCCATGGAGTTCCCCAAACTGGCTTACCCAACCTGCGGTCTCTCGTGGTTTACGCTGCCATAAGGAACGTTCTTCTTTTCTAAAAATGCGACGCGTGGACTGTAAGCCCCAGACCTGATTTTTGCTCTTATCGAACCGAAGCTGGCTTAATGGGATCTTCATCTCAGCGGTCCACCCTTCGTCATCAATGTTGGTTTTTGCAAACCAAATAGGGTTCCAACTCGAGTCCCAATTATGCCCATTATTGGATATAAATTCGTCTCCCTTAACTCCCGCAACCGTAATGGTAAAGGAAAATGCGGTACGCTTGTCATTATAGCTGTCGATATTAAATTCTACCCAATCGCCCTCAAAACCATCTCTTCGGGACAACCTTTTTACAATACTATCGGGCGACTTATCAAAGGCCCGAACACCAAAATAAAGGTAGTTCTTGTCGTAAACAATTTTAAACTTCGTTTGCTGATACGGAGCTGTGTTTTCATCGGGTTCATTTTCAATATAATCCGTGGTCCAATCGACAATGTCCCAAATTCCATCGTCAAGAATTCCATCTATAATTGGAGCCGCTTTATTCTCTATGGATTTTGTTGTGTATATTCTTTTCTCCAGGGGGGCGTCTTCTTCTGCATGTGTTGCATTCACCAATAGTAACAATGCAATAATTAAAAGGTTAGGGTAAAAATTTCATTATGTATTTGATTGATGTATTTCATTAAAGACCAAGTACAAATTCCTTTGTTACATTTTAGAAGGTTATATTCTAAAAATTTAACTTTAATTAACAAATTTTTGACCTATTTATAAATTACAATACAAATCGATAGGTCGCTTTTATTAAAAAGATATTCTCGGGTTTCTGGTCTAATATCCCCGCTTTAAGCCCTTCGAACAAATGTGTCGACGGATCGGTAAGGCTGGTTATCCCTTGCGACCATACCAGAAATATTTCGGAGCCTGGAATATATTCCCATCGTACCACGAGATTAGATCTAAACTGCACAAAAGAAAAATCGGGGTTTTCAAATTCATAGTCGGTGTTTCCATCCATATCATCATCGACCACATATAATTCGTTACCCTCGTCGTAAGAAATTTGATTGTCGTTAAATAACTGAAAGCGGTCGTAAAGATCATTTGCAACCGGATTGGTAATGTAATTAAAGTTCGTGTATCTCCCTCTCGAAACAAAGGGCTGCCCGTAATATTGGATGGTAAGATTAGGATTAATTGTATAGTTAACCCTTATGGCAGCACTCAAAGTCTGATTGTCAATTTTCGACGTGATATAACGCGGTGTCCCTCCAAAATCTGTTTCGGTAACGTACTGTGTTTTATTAGGGTTTTTAGAATATTCCGGGCTTACGGAAATGCTTAATGCATCGGAAGGTTTATAGGTAATCCTTGTTTCCAGATTAATGAAAGAAAAATGGTTTTGTTTTGCCTGAGAATATATGTACCCCGCACGAAAGCTCAACTTTTTTCTTCTGTCACTGCCAAAAAAACCATAACTAAAATTTTCCCTGGAATACCTAAAGCGGGGCCCGCCTCTTAGAATTGTGTTTGTATAAATTCTTGGCTTATGAGCCCCTCCTATATCAATCCACCAGTTATTTTTAAAATTAGCATTTCCATTAAATTCATATTGTATCCTATTATAATTCCCGTCAAAATCATAGGTTGTATATTGTTCAAACCTGGCTCTTATACCTCTAAATGCTCCAAAGGGTTTTAATGTTCTATATCCTAAATTAAAATACTGTCGAATCTCATCGGCCTGTCTTAAAAACCCAATATCATTGAGCTCTAACTCCGGCGAGCGCCATATAATACCTCCATCATAAGTCCAGCTGCCCCCGGCTACTTTCCCGGCAGACAATCGCCCTCCCGTTCCTGTTAATGAAGTTTTATTAGGGTCCACATCTACATGTCCGGCATCGATACGTTGAAATAAATGCGTTAGCGATTCCTGGGTATTTGCTATGGCCTCTTTACTTCCGGTTACATGGCTGCCAACTATATTACCATCCACAAAATATTCCCTGTTCTTCCACTGGTGTTTAAAATCCAATCCTCCCGAATAAGCCGATTTTCGTAACCAATCCAGGTTATCATTCAATTTTCTGTTCGTCGCAGTAAAGATTCCCCCAACATAACTATTACGATCGTTAAAATCCTTTTGGAGTCGCCCGACAAAATAATTGGTTGCAGGCTCTACGAGTTCTTTACGCCGCTCTCCATTAAGATCGATCTCGGCAAACTCTTTTCCGGTTATACTTTCCAAAACACCTATGGACCAGCCGTTCTTCGTTTTTCCACTAAACTTTGCCGCTCCCAATATCGTTGTGTTTTGAGGTTGATCGACAAAAGCATCATCAGATACATCCGGGTAGCCTTGAGGACTTCTTCCTATTCTTCTTGAAAAGAACAGGTTATCCTGGTTTCTGCCAAATCTATAATCGAAAATATTTTTATTTTCAACAAAAAAGGGACGCTGTTCCCTGAAAAATATTTCAAACCCGTCCAGATTAATAGCCGCCGGGTCGGCTTCGACCTGGCCAAAATCCGGGTTTACCGTAAGGTCGAGTGTCAGGTCATTTGTGATCCCAATTTTGGCATCAAGGCCAACATTAAGTTTAAAATCGTCTCCATCCCTGAATGGATTGCCATCTTCTTCAGGATAGGTTTCCAATTGTGTGACAGTAAAGGGTTGTATTTCCAATTGTTTTTGAGGTTTTAAATCTTTTAAACCATGCAGTTCACCCATTTCGCTGATCCATCCTGAACTCGTTCTTGGTTTACGTTGCCATAAGGATCGTTCTTCTTTTCTAAAAAACCGACGTTGTATCTGTAGCCCCCAAACTTGATCAATGTTGTTATTGAACCGCAACTGGCTTAATGGGATCTTCATTTCACAGGTCCATCCTTCCTCATCTATATTGGATTTTGTTTGCCAAATAGGATTCCAGCTGCCATCCCAATTACTTCCGTTATCCGATATAAACTCGTCTCCTTTAACACCGGCCGCCGAAGCCGTAAATGAAAACCCGGTTCTTAGATCATGATAACTGTCTATATTTACCTCAACCCAATCTCCATCGAACTGGTCTCTCCGGCCCAATCGTCGTACAATACTATCGGGAGATTTATCAAGGGCACGAATTCCAATGTATAAATACTTGGCGTCGTAGATTATCTTAAACATCGTTTGCTCGCTGGGTGGAGTATTTTCATCCGGTCGCCATTCTATAAAATCATTTCCCCATTCGACCACGTTCCATGCAGGATCATCAAGAATTCCATCAATAACAGGAGTTTCAGAATTCCCAATAGAATTCGTTGTATATATCCTTTTAGAAGAGGAAACATTTACTACAGAAGATGGCTCTTGTGCAATTGCGATCTGTGTTACCATCAATATCGCCATTACCAAAAACTTGAGCAGTAGATTCATAAAAATAAATGGTTAGACTATAATATCTAAGTGTCAAAACTATCGCAGTTGATACTATTATTATTCGCGTTTTACAAAAGATTAACTTATTTAACGTTTTTTATGATTTTGGAAAGAACAAAACACTGAAAAACAGAGGCGAAAATAATAGTGCGCTACTGTTTGTTAATCAAATATATAATTGTAAATTTGCAAACTCTTTTTGAGAGAGGAATGTTTAACCTGCCTGTCGGCAGACAGGTAATATAAAATAATTAGTGTGGATACATTAAGCTTCAAAACGATTTCAGCAAATAAAGCTACAGTTAATAAGAATTGGGTTTTGGTTGATGCTGATGGACAGACCTTAGGTCGTATGGCTTCCAAAGTTGCAATACTTTTAAGAGGCAAACATAAGCCTAACTTTACACCACACGTTGATTGCGGTGACAATGTCATTGTTATAAACGCTGAAAAAATCAATTTAACAGGTAACAAATGGACAGATAAAACCTATGTGCGTCATACGGGTTATCCGGGTGGTCAAAGAACCTTAACAGCTACCGAATTGTTTGGAAAGAGTCCTGCAAGATTGGTGGAAAAATCAATTAAAGGAATGTTACCTAAAAACAAATTAGGTGCCGAATTATTCCGCAATTTACATGTTGTAGTTGGGACGGAGCATTCTCATAAGGCTCAAAAACCCAAAACAATTAACTTAAACGAAATTAACTAATGGAAGTGATTCACAAAATTGGCCGTAGAAAAACGGCTGTTGCTCGTATATATGTTTCAAAAGGAAAAGGTAACATTACAGTGAACAAAAAAGATGTAGGCGCATACTTCCCGACAGCTACTTTACAGTACAAAGTAAATCAACCGTTAGCGTTGACTGACAATGAAAAATCCTTTGATATAAAAGTAAATGTATTTGGAGGAGGTCCAACAGGTCAGGCTGAAGCTATACGTTTGGCATTATCTCGTGCCATGTGCGAGTTGGATGAAGAAAACAGAAAAATCTTAAAACCGGAAGGATTATTAACAAGAGACCCCAGAATGGTAGAGCGTAAAAAATTCGGACAGAAAAAAGCGCGTAAAAAATTCCAGTTCTCTAAACGATAATCCTGAACAAAGTTCAAACAAAAAGAAACCGGAACAAGTTCGGTATATTAACCAGTTATTGTTGTCCATGACAAAAGCGTCAGGATTTAGTTTAGCATCTAAATGGTTAAGGCTCCCGAAAAAATAGGACCACTTAATCATTGCTAATTCAACAGAACGTAAACTATTACAAAATGGCAAAAGTAGAAGTAAAAGAATTATTAGACGGAGGTGTGCACTTTGGGCACCTTACAAGAAAATGGGATCCAAATATGGCTCCTTACATTTATATGGAGCGTAATGGAATCCATATTATAAACCTTTACAAAACAGCAGCAAAGTTAGAAGAAGCCTCTCAAGCTTTAAGTAAAATTGCAGCATCTGGTAGAAAAATTTTATTTGTAGCTACCAAAAAACAGGCAAAAGACATTGTTTCGGATAAAGCAGGAAATGTAAACATGCCTTACATTACTGAAAGATGGCCTGGCGGTATGCTAACCAACTTCGTTACTATTAGAAAAGCTGTAAAGAAAATGGCCTCTATTGACAGAATGAAGAAAGATGGTACCTTCCTTACCCTTTCTAAAAAAGAGCGTTTGCAAGTTGACCGTTTAAGAGCAAAATTAGAAAAGAATTTAGGTTCGATTTCTGATATGACCCGTCTCCCAGGAGCATTATTTGTAGTCGATATAAAGCGTGAGCATATTGCAATTAAAGAAGCACAAAAATTAAACATTCCAATATTTGCAATGGTGGACACCAATTCTGACCCACGTCAGGTTGATTATGTAATACCTGCAAATGATGATGCTTCTAAATCTATTGATAAAATATTGACTAAAGTCACTGATGCCGTAGCTGAAGGATTAGCTGAAAGAAAAGCCGACAAGAATGCTAAGGCTGAAGGTAATGACGCAACTGTAGAAGCTAAAACTGAAGCTAAAGTTGAAGCAAAAACTGAAGCCAAAGTTGAAGCAAAAACTGAAGCAAAAACTGAAGCCAAAGTTGAAGCAAAAACTGAAGCCAAAGTTGAAGCAAAAACTGAAGCCAAAGTTGAAGCAAAAACTGAAGCTAAAACTGAAGCTAAAACTGAAACCAAAGTTGAAACAATAGCTGCTCCAGCGGCTTCTCAGGAAGAAGAATAAAATCCCATTATAAATATTATACAAGTCGTTTGATTATTTGCTCATAAAAAGCTGGACGACTTTCATTTTAAAACATAAATCATAGAGATTATGACAAAAATAACAGCCGCAGAGGTATATAAATTGAGAAAAACTACCGGTGCAGGAATGATGGACTGCAAAAATGCACTTGTTGAAGCTAATGGAGACTTTGATAAAGCCATAGAGGTACTTCGTAAAAAAGGCCAAAAGGTAGCAGCCAAGAGAGCAGATCGCGAATCCACTGAAGGTGCGGCAATTGCAAAAGTGAATGATACTAAAACAGTTGGTGTTTCAATTGTATTAGGATGCGAGACCGACTTTGTAGGGAAAAATGAAAATTTTGTAAATCTAGCTAAACAATTGGCGGAAGTGGCATTGAATTATTCTTCAAAAGAAGACTTTCTATCTGCAAAATTCAATGGAATGACGGTTTCTGAAAAATTAATTGAACAAACCGGTGTTATCGGGGAAAAATTGGAAATTGGAGCTTTCGAAAAATTAGAAGCCCCGTTTGTTGGATCTTACATCCATGCCGGGAATAAAATTGCAACCTTAGTAGGATTATCTGCCAATATGGAAGGTGTTGATGTTGTGGCAAAGGATGTTGCCATGCAGGCTGCAGCCATGAACCCTATTGCGCTTAACGAGGAAGGTGTAGATGCTTCTATCATTGAAAAGGAAATTGAAATTGCCAAAGATCAACTACGCCAGGAAGGCAAACCCGAAGCGATGTTAGATAATATTACCAAAGGTAAAATAAAACGTTTTTTTAAAGACAATACATTAGTTAACCAGGATTTTATTAAGGACGGTAAAATTAGTGTTGCACAATATGTTAAGACATTAGATCCTAATTTATCGGTTACCGCATTCGAGCGCGTAGCCTTAGGATCGTAATCATTAAATTATATATTATTTCAAAGCCCCGGTTTATCCTGGGGCTTTTTTTGTTTTTATAAATTTAACCATATCCAATTTAATGAATCATAAGAATCCACAATTAAAAAAATCTGTGTTATATTTGTAGATATCAAAAATTCATAATGAAATATAAAAGAATTCTCTTAAAATTATCTGGCGAAGCCCTTATGGGAAACAGGCAGTATGGTATTGATCCGGAACGTCTTGCTGAATATGCCCAGGACATTAAACAAATCATCGATTTGGGAGTAGAAGTTGCCATAGTTATTGGCGGTGGAAATATATTTAGAGGAGTGGCAGGTGCCATAAATGGGGTAGACAGGGTCCAAGGGGATAATATGGGAATGCTCGCAACAGTAATTAACGGGCTGGCGTTACAAAGTGCTTTAGAAGATGCCAATGTGGCCACACGGTTACAGAGTGCCATTAAAATTAATGAAGTCGCCGAACCTTTTATTCGAAGAAGGGCTTTAAGACATTTGGAAAAAGGCCGAGTCGTCATTTTTGGAGGGGGTACGGGAAATCCTTATTTTACAACAGATTCTGCCGCAGTATTAAGAGCTATTGAAATTGAGGCTAATGTAATATTAAAAGGTACAAGAGTTGACGGTATTTACAATGTGGATCCCGAAAAAGATTCTGAAGCTATAAAGTTCGATTTTATTAGTTTTGATGATGTATTAAAAAAGGGGTTGAAAGTTATGGATACCACAGCATTTACATTAAGCCAGGAAAACGAGCTCCCGATCATTGTTTTTGATATGAATAAAAGAGGAAATCTTTTAAAAGTAGTTTCAGGAGAAAATATAGGAACAACAGTGAATCCATAAACCATGTTTTGGGCTGATTTTTTTGCGTGTTTATATTTAAATCAAAATAGTAAAAATGAAAGAAGAGTTACAATTTATTTTAGATATAGCCAAAGAAGCTATGGATAGTGCAATTAAGCATCTGGATAAACAATTCGTAAATATAAGAGCCGGCAAGGCCAGTCCGGCAATGCTTGGTAGTATTATGGTAGATTATTACGGTTCGCAAACTCCTCTTAATCAAGTAGCCAATGTAAACACGCCCGATGGTAGAACAATAACAGTACAACCCTGGGAAAAAAGTATGCTCCAGGAAATTGAAAGAGCGATTATGGCTGCCAATATAGGATTCAATCCTATGAATAACGGTGAGAGCATTATAATTAATGTACCCCCTTTAACCGAAGAAAGACGTCTTAACCTTTCCAGACAAGCAAAGGTTGAAGCCGAAGATGCCAAAATTGGAATACGCAGTGCCCGAAAAGAAGCTAATAATGATATTAAAAAAGTTGATGTTTCTGAGGATATGATAAATAATTCCGAAATGGATATTCAGGACTTGACTGATTCTTACGTAGGTAAGGTTGATGATTTATTTCACCAGAAAGAAAAAGAAATTATGACCGTATAACCGAAGGCCATACTAAAGTTGCTTTTTATGTGTTATATATAGTCCAAATATTTTAGGTATCCGTTAATGAAATATTACTGGCTTTTTATTTTTATTACAGCATTAGTTTGTAAAAGTCAGGCACAACAGGATACTATCCCGCGCGGCGATTCTCAAACCGTTAATGATTCCATTAAGAAAGCAGAGTTCTTAAACTATATTGGCAATGGATACTTCCCGAGCAAATATGTGAATTTCGATCTAAGGTATTTAATAAAGTATAATCAACATGAAGGCTTTAGAACCGGGTTGGGAGGTGTTACCAATGACGCCTTTTCTAATGGGTTTAGATTGGAAGGATATACGGTTTATGGTTTTCTTGACCATCGATTTAAATACAGTTTTGGAGGAGGTATAAAAATTGCTCAAAAAACCAATACATGGATCAATCTGTTATACACTGATGATCTGGAAGAAAGTGGGAGTTCCACCTTTTTAACCGACAAGCGGTTTTTCCAATTCTTTGAGCCTCGTTTATTAAATATCGATTTATTTCACAAGCATATTTCCAAAACTTTAAGTATTGAACATCAACTGCATTCAAAAATAATTACGGAAACTCAATTTGCTGTTAGTAAAATATCCCCGACTTACGATTATGTCTTTCGCTTAAATGATGATGAAAGTTTTACAAATTATGACTTAAGTCTTGCAAAACTTTCCATACAATGGAGCCCTTTTAGCGATTTCGAACAGGTTTCCAACAGCATTATTGAAACTAAAACAGGATATCCAAAATTTACGTTTCAATACACCAAAAGTTTTGCTGATATTTTTAACGGTGATTTTAATTTTTCGAAATTAGATCTAAGAATAATCCATCTCTTTAACTACCCAAATGAGACGTCAACACAATTTGTTCTCACAGGTGGTATTGCCAATGGAAATGTCCCTCTTACTCATTTATACCATGCCTATCCAAACAATGTAAATAAAGAGACCATTTTACAGCGTTTCACGGTTGCAGGTACTAATAGCTTTGAAACTATGTATTTCAATGAATTTTTTTCCGACGAATTTGCGACACTACAAATAAAACATACGTTAAGGCCATTTAATATTTCACCCTGGTTCAAACCGCAACTTGTCTTAATAACACGATATGCCATAGGTAAAATGGATCATATAGAACGGCATGAAAATCAAAATTTCAACACTCTGGAAAAAGGGTTTTACGAATCCGGATTGGAAATCAATAAAATATTTTTCGGTTTTGGCTTGAGTTTTACCTATCGCTATGGTTCATACCACCTGCCTCATTTTGACGATAACTTAGCTTTCAAATTTACATTTAACATTAATTTGACCAATTAGATAAACGCCTTCTTTAACTAGTTTATCACGCTATTTTTTTACCTTTGCGCCATTAAAATTGGCTATGGCAAAACTATTTTCTGTTGGCTTTTGGGAAACCGTTGCAAGATTAATACTTAGAAATAAGATCGGGATCCTGGTTTTTATAATAGCCATGACCATTTTCTTTGGATTGCAATGGGATAAAATGCGATTCACATATACCGAAGCTAATCTTTTACCGGATGATCATGAGGTCAATTTAGAATATAATAATTTTCTTAAGATATTTGGGGATGAAGGAAATTTAATAGTACTGGGTGTTAAAGATTCCTCCTTGTTCTCGATCGAAAAATTAAATGCATGGAATAGGCTTTCATCTCATTTTAAAATATATCCTGAGGTTGAAACAGTAGTTGGGATTAAAGATCTTCAAAAACTTGTTAAAAATAAATCCAGGCAGCAATTTGACCTGGAACCCTTCATTAAAGATTCCATAGCATCAATCCAGGAACTGGAAGATCTACAAGAGCAGCTTTTTCAACAATACCCGTTTTACGACAATTTTTTATTCAACAATAAAACCCGGACCATACGTTCTGCAATTTATTTAGATAAGGCTATTGTCAATACTTCGGTGCGAAAAGATTTTATTACAAATGTCCTTATTCCACAAATTGAAGCTTTCGAAAATACTCATGATCTGGATGTTCGTATTTCGGGCATGCCCTATATACGTACGCTGAACTCTCAAAATATTATTGATGAGATCGGAAAGTTCATTGTAGCGGCATTGTTTATTACTTCCCTGATTTTCTATTTCTTTTTCAGGTCTTTCAGGGCCACCTTTATTTCGATGATCGTAGTTTTAATCGGTGTGATGTGGACCTTTGGGATCATAGGATTATTGGAGTATGAAATTACGGTGCTCACTGCCTTAATCCCTCCTTTGATTATCGTTATCGGAATTCCAAATTGCATTTTCCTGATCAACAAATATCAGCATGAAGTAAAAAAACATGGAAATAAGGCAAAATCTCTACAGCGTGTAATTAGCAAAATTGGAAATGCCACTTTAATGACCAACGTAACGACAGCTTCCGGTTTTGCTACATTTATCATTACAGACAGTAAATTATTGACCGAATTTGGTATAGTGGCCTCCTTAAGTATCCTTGCGATTTTTATGATTTGCTTGTTTACCATCCCCATTATTTACAGTTATATGCCCATGCCCAAAGACAAGCATTTAGAGCATTTAAGTAAACGCTGGATCAATGCCTTTGTAAATTGGATGGAACATATGGTCAAACATAAAAAAATCACCATTTATGTGATCTCCCTTATACTTCTGGTAACGAGCATTATTGGCATATATCAAATTAAGATCTCCGGGAGTCTTATAGAGGACATGCCACAACAATCTGAATTTTTTAAGGATATTCGCTTTTTTGAACAAGAGTTTAACGGTATAATGCCATTAGAAATAATGGTAGATACCAAGAAGAAAAAAGGCGTTATGAAGCTGGCTACTTTAAAACGTATGAATGAATTGGAAGATCTTATTATTGAGACCCCCGAGCTTTCAAGACCTATGTCCATTGTAAGTCTGGTAAAATACTCTAAACAAGCCTATTATAACGGAAATCCAAAATATTTCCAGTTACCAACAACCCAGGAGAACAGCTTTATACTGTCTTATACCAAAAACTCTTCAACAGATGTCGATCTTTTAAAAAATTTCGTTGATAGCACAGGGCAATATGCCCGCATTACAACTTTTATGAAAGACATCGGTACCGATAAAATGGAACGAATAGAAGAAGATATTCAATCCAAAATTAACAAAGTGTTCCCCGAAGACCAATACGAGATCTCATTAACGGGGAAAGCATATTTATTCCAAAAGGGGACCAAGTACCTGGTTAATAACCTAATTTTATCGTTGTCTTTAGCCATTTTGCTGATTTCATTGTTTATGGCATATATGTTCCGTTCTTTTAGAATGATCGTAGTGTCTTTAATCCCAAATCTTCTTCCTTTATTAATAACAGCCGGATTAATGGGATATTTGGGTGTACCCATAAAACCCTCAACAATTTTGGTGTTTAGCATCGCATTTGGCATATCTGTAGATGATACCATTCATTTTTTAGCTAAATACAGGCAGGAATTACAAGCCAATCACTGGAAAATTAAAAAATCTGTTTATGCTGCTTTACGTGAAACCGGAGTAAGTATGTTTTATACTTCCATTGTCCTCTTTTTTGGATTTTCGGTTTTTATAATATCTAATTTCGGCGGTACCGTTGCTCTGGGGGCATTAGTTTCTGCTACCCTATTGTTTGCTATGTTGGCCAATTTGCTATTATTACCATCATTACTTCTGTCTCTGGAAAGAATTATTGCCAATAAAGAAGTATTAAAAGAACCGAGCTTTAGAATAATTCCGGAAGAAGATAAAGTAAATTCGAAACTTTAAAAGATATCCGGGTGATTGCGAGTTTTGTTATTTTGGTGCTTGAAAGCAACCTGCTTTTTTTATCTTTACAACCTAAATTAAATTGAATTAACAATGAAGCACAGTACAGTTGCAGAATTATTATCTCAAGATAAATCATCTGTTGAAATAGAAGTTAAAGGATGGGTAAGAACCTTTAGAGCAAATCGTTTTATTGCTTTAAATGATGGCTCTACCATAAACAATATTCAATGTGTTCTTGACTTTGAAAAAACGGATGAATCCATATTAAAGCGAATTACTACAGGTGCGGCAATACATATAAAAGGAACATTGGTAGAAAGCCAGGGCAAAGGACAATTGGTTGAAATTCAAGTAGACTTCATTGACATTCTTGGAGATTCCGATCCGGAGGCATATCCAATCCAGCCAAAAAAGCATTCCTTCGAATTTTTACGCGAAAATGCCCATTTAAGAATACGAACAAATACCTTTGGAGCGGTAATGCGATTAAGATCGGCATTAGCCTTTGCCATACATAGTTATTTTAATAAAAACGGGTATTATTATATGCACACCCCAATTGTTACCGGAAGTGACGCCGAAGGGGCTGGAGAAATGTTTAGGGTAAGTACCCTCGACCCTAAAAACCCTCCGGTAAATAAGAAAGGTAATATTGACTATTCAAAGGACTTTTTTGGTAAAGAAAGTAATTTAACGGTTTCAGGGCAATTGGAAGCCGAAACTTATGCGCTGTCCCTGGGCAAAGTTTATACTTTTGGCCCAACATTTAGAGCAGAAAATTCCAATACTTCACGGCATTTGTCGGAATTTTGGATGATAGAACCGGAAGCTGCCTTTATGGATCTTGATGGAAACATGGATTTGGCCGAAGATTTCCTGAAATTCATTATCAAACACCTTCTTGATAACAATACTGAAGATTTAGCGTTTTTAGAAAAACGATTGATGGATGAAGAAAAGACCAAACCCCAGGCCGAACGTAGCGAAATGTCATTGATTGAAAAATTACACTTTGTGGTCGATAATAACTTTAAACGAGTGACCTATACCGAAGCCATAGATATCTTGCGTAATTCCAAACCCAATAAAAAGAAAAAATTCAAATATATTATTGAGGAGTGGGGTGCCGATCTACAAAGTGAGCATGAACGATTTTTGGTTGAAAAACATTTTAAATGCCCCGTAATTTTATTTGATTATCCAGCAAATATAAAAGCCTTTTATATGCGCGTTAACGAGGATGAAAAAACTGTTCGCGCTATGGATATTTTATTTCCAGGAATCGGAGAAATTGTAGGCGGATCACAGCGTGAAGAACGATTAGAGGTGCTTAAAGAAAAAATAGCTGCTTTAGGTATTGAAGAGGAAGAATTATGGTGGTATCTTGACCTTCGCAAATATGGAACAGCAGTGCATTCCGGTTTTGGGTTAGGATTTGAGCGTTTAGTCATGTTTGCCACAGGAATGAGTAATATTAGAGATGTTATCCCATACCCAAGAACCCCGCAAAACGCTGAATTTTAACAGATAAAGACTAAATAAGGACAATGCTTAAACAGTATTTACAATTTAAATTATCACAAAAATTATCTCCACAACAGATTCAGTTGATGAAGCTAATTCAATTACCTACGCAAGCATTTGAGCAACGCTTAAAACAGGAACTCGAAGAGAATCCTGCCCTTGAAGGCGGTAAAGACAAAGATGATGATTTTGATGACGATTTTGATAATTCTAACGACGATTTTAATGACAATGAAACTATTAGTGCGGATGATATTAATGTTGATGATTATTTAAGTGATGACGAAATCCCCGACTATAAAATGCAAGTCAATAATTATAGTGTCGATGATGAAGATAGAAGTATCCCTTATGCTTCGGAAACATCATTTACGCAGCATTTAAAAAATCAACTCAATACGTATAAATTGGATGAAGAGGAATACCAAATTGCCGAATTTCTTGTTGGAAGTGTCGATGGTAGCGGTTATATACGTCGATCTATTACAGATATAATGGACGATCTTGCATTTACTCAAAATATTTATACCACCGAAGATAAAATAGAAGAGGTCTTAAAAACGGTTCAAGAACTTGAGCCGGTAGGTGTAGCTGCCAGGAACTTACAAGAATGTTTGTTTATTCAATTGAAGCGCAAAACTCATAACCCAAATATTGAATTAGCGCTTAATATTATTAAGAAAGCATTTGATCAGTTTTCGAAGAAACATTATACGAAATTGATGCAAAAATTTGATATCAATGAAATTCAACTTAAGGATGCCATTCTGGAAATTGAGCGTTTAAATCCAAAACCTGGCGGATCTTATTCAGGAAATAACAGAATAGTAGAGCATGTTGTCCCCGATTATACCATTAAGATCGTTGATGGTCAATTGGAGTTAACCCTTAATGGAAGGAATGCACCGGAACTTCATGTTTCCAGGGAATACAGTAATATGCTTAAGGGCTACAAAGAGGCCAAAAACAAATCCAAATCACAAAGAGATGCGGTTCAATTTATAAAGCAAAAATTAGATGCTGCCAAATGGTTTATTGATGCTATACGGCAGCGCCAGCAAACCTTATTTATTACAATGAGTGCAATAATGCATTATCAACGGGATTATTTTTTATCTGGTGATGAACGCAAGTTAAAACCAATGATACTGAAAGATATTGCCGATGAAATAGAAATGGACGTTTCTACAGTATCAAGAGTTGCCAATAGTAAGTATGTAGATACCCCCTATGGTACAAAACTCATTAAAGAATTCTTTAGTGAATCGATGAAAAATGATCAGGGTGAAGATGTATCTACCAGACGAATTAAGAAAATATTGGAAACTGTGATTAATGACGAAGACAAGAAAAAACCATTAACAGATGAAAAGCTGGCAAAACTTTTAAAAGATAAAGGCTACCCAATTGCCAGGCGTACTATTGCTAAATACAGAGAGCAGCTTGATATTTCGGTGGCAAGACTTCGTAAACAACTTTAAATGAATGCTGTACTAAAAAGCATATCCTATATTTTTCATCCATTATTGATGTCATTTTTTTGTGTTGCTTTTTATTTTTCGAAGTCGCCACGATTTATTCCTGTTCCGGTTATAAAAGCAAAATTATTTGCCCTGGCTCTTCTAACTATCTTTCTACCTATACTTCTTTTTTTTCTGTTAAAGACATTGCGAAAAGTTAATTCAATACATTTAGTCACACCAAAAGAACGCATAATTCCGTTGTTTTTGAATTCCATAATTGTATTTCTTATTGTACAACACGTTTTACCCTATAATGAAATTCTTGAATTATATTACTTTTTTATTGGAATACTGCTTTCAACGCTATCCTGTCTTATTCTTGCAGTTTTAAATTTCAAGGTCAGTATACATATGGCAATCTCAGGTGCTATTTTTATGTTTCTTATTGCATTAAGCATTCATTTTAATATCAATATAAATACCGCCATAGCCTTGTTTACTATAATTATTGGTGCCATAGCCACATCCAGACTGCATTTAAACGCACACACAAATATGGAATTACTAATAGGCTTTTTTCTTGGGTTGTTTCCGCAGTTAATCCTGTTAAATTATTGGTTATAGAATGTAGAATATTAATCCAATCTTAATAGCATTAATATCAATAGATTGTGAATTAAGGGTTGCTTCCTTTTCAAAAATTGAACTGAGCTCATAATATAGATAGGCATTCCAGGTATTATAACCTATACTTAATGTAAAACCGTATTGGATTTTTTTAAAAATGCTTAGATCCTTAAGCTCCACATTTTGGGGAGACCCATTGAATTTTGATGTTGAAGCAAACACATATCCAAGTTTAAACCCCGAATAAACCCTCCAAAATTTATAGGATTCTGGAGTTGAAGTTCTCCATCTTATCTCCAATGGTATTTCCATCAAATGATTGGAAAATTTATTTTTAGTGAATACCGCGTCTTCAAGTAACTCAAAATTAAATATGCCCTGTTGATCTTTAGAAATCAGGAGATTTTGATTAAAGGAGTTTGCCGAATACCCTATTCCTATTCCAATGGCTACAGTCCTGTTCTTGTTAATGGGCATGTCTCTTATAAACCCTAAATGAAAACCACTTGAGAAACCGTTCTGCGACATCCCCTGAGGCAATTTCCCCAATAGGTTATAAGTCACTCCAAAATAAAATTGATCTTCTCTATATTTAAAATCCGCTTCACTGGAAGTACTATCCTGTCCAATTATAGATTGATATCCTAATAATGATATTACCAGAAATAAAGTAATTTTCATTTTATAAAATTACATAAATTAAAAAAGGCACTCCAATTAAGAATGCCTTTTATTTTATTTCTATTTTAATAAACTATTGTAGATTTCTTGAGATATCACCTTTTGCGGTAGTATAGTTAATTTTTAAAGCATTTACCTTTCTAAGCTCCTGCTTAATATCTCCAACAATTCCCATATTTGCATCCTTATCAACTTTTAAGGCTACTGTTAAATATGGAATTTGCTCTTCTCTTAAAGCGGCTCTTTCAGCATTAACAAATGCTGCAATTTCATTTATCTCGGCAAATTTATCGTTGAGTTGTATTCTTGCTTCCGTACCAAACTTTTTATATTGCGAATTTGGTCTCCCGGCATAAATATAACTTATCGGATTTTTCTTATCCAGCTTCTCTATTTGATCCGCTACAGGTAACGCATTTTGTATCTTAAGTGTGTCCTCTCTCATTACCGTGGCCACCATAAAGAAGAATAGCAACATAAAAACAATATCTGGTAACGAAGCCGTATTAACCGGAGGTAACCCTCCGTCTTTTTTCTTTTTAAATTTAGACATTTTCTTAAACTGTTTAATTTAAAATTATTGTACCTCCGAAAGCTTTTGAGGATATTCCAGCTTTATCTGGTCTATAACCTCTTTTAACTTTTCTCTATCTCCGGACCACCTCACATCTTTAATATTTTTTTGCATTTCTACAAAAGACATATCGGGAAATCCTCTTTGTGGGCCCAAAGTTTCAGCCCTTCTATTTCTAATCACGTTATAGGCACCTACAAGTTCGTTTTGAACCGAAATATAAGCGGCATAAGAGGTTTCGCGTTCGTTCTTTAACGATATAATGGCTTTATCGGGATTGTCCGATGAACTTGGATTCTTTTTACCTCTACAGTAACCACAGCTTCCATCGCCTCCATTATCTAAAAATTCAACAGCCGCTGCTCTTAAATCTTTTACTTCCATCAAATTATCTTCAACAAGCAATTGGTCCTTACCATTTAGTAGTACGGTAAAAATATTCTTTTGCTTAATGATAACATCCTCATCCGAATCTTCTATTGGAGGAAGCTTACGGGTAATTCCAGAATCTTTCTCAATGGTTGTAGTAACCAGGAAAAATATCAATAACAAGAAAGCTATGTCGGCCATAGAGCCTGTATTAACTTCCGGTGCTGCTCGCTTAGCCATAATTATTTACTAAATGTTTTTTTAACTCCGTTAAACACTATCGATCCGATTGCTATAAACACTAATGCATAGAACATATATAATCCGGCTCCAACCAATCTTGAACCTCCCTCAGATAACACAGCGCCATCTCTTAAGGGCGTTTCAACTCCATTTGCCAAACCAAAATAACAAATAAAAGCAACCAATGCAAAAGCTCCGAGGCCGGTTAATGTACTTTTTAGGGTATGCTTATTAGAGAAAGTATTCTTTAATGTAAACAACACCACAAAAAATATTATTATCGCTAACACGATATAGGCAACGTACAGGATACTTCCTATCCTAGCCTCATTCCCGGACACAATCATTACCCCAAAAATAATGCCGACTATAGCAATTATTGTAGAAATAACCCTAATGATTTTAATTAAACTCATAATGTTTGTGTTTTTAATATTACTTCTTGTTTCTAATTAATAAATCCATCAACGTAATTGATGCATCCTCCATGTCATTTACAATCGTGTCTATTTTAGAAATGATATAATTGTAGAATATTTGAAGTATAATTGCTACAATTAAACCAAATACCGTTGTTAAAAGGGCTACTTTAATACCACCGGCAACTAAAGAAGGGTTCATATCTCCGGCAGCTTCAATTTTATCGAATGCCTGGATCATACCAATTACAGTTCCCATGAAACCAAGCATTGGCGCTAAAGCAATAAATAAGGATATCCAGGATACGTTTTTCTCCAACAGACCCATTTGTACTCCTCCATAACTCACTACAGCTTTTTCAACTTGTTCCAGGCCTTCATCTGTTCTGTCCAACCCCTGATAGAAAATAGAAGCAACAGGCCCTTTTGTATTTCTACAAACTTCCTTTGCAGCCTCTACACCACCGGATGAAAGTGCATCTTCAACATTTTGAGTTAGTTTTTTAGAATTTGTTGTAGAAAGATTTAAAAAGATAATTCTTTCAATAGCAATAGCTAAACCAAGAATTAAACATAATAGTACAATTCCCATAAAGCCGGGGCCTCCTTCAATAAATCTTTTCTTTAATTCCTGATGAAAACCAGTTTCTTCTGCTGGTGCAGCGTCATCCTCGGTTTGACTTACAAATGTATTAACAAATGTGTTTGTGTTCGCAAAAGTGCTGGCATTTACAGTTCCGAATGCCATAATACTTGCGATAGCTAGAATAGAAAATAATCTTTTCATTGATTTTGATCTTAATTTTATTAGTTAAAGTGTTAAAGATATAAAAAAAATACAATTAAAAAATAAAAATCACAGCAGAGAGGAAGGGATTCGAACCCTCGATACGCTATTAACGCATACACGCTTTCCAAGCGTGCGCCTTCGACCGCTCGGCCACCTCTCTAAATTTCATTTTTTTTACGGAGGGTCAAATAACAAAAAATAAATTAAATGTTAAAATTTTGTTTGTTAATTTTAAGAAATTTCTCCGCAAACAGACGTTTCAAAGCTTTTTTTAAACAGATTGGCAGATAATTTCTTACCCAATAAATACATTAATTTAGTTACTGCCGCCTCTGTGGTTATATCTTTGCCGGAAATAACTCCAATTTCTTTTAAATAAGTACTGGTTTCGTATTGACCCATTATAACACTTCCCCCGGAACACTGTGTTACATTAATAATATGTATCCCTTTTAAAACGGTTTCTCTTAATAATGTAATAAACCAATCTTCGTTTGTACAATTACCGGCGCCATAGGTTTCTAAAATAATTCCTTTGAGGTTTGGAGTCTTAAATACAGAAAGTAACAGGGATTTAGAAATTCCCGGAAATAATTTTACCAAAGCAATATTGGTGTCAAGTGTTTTATGGACAGTCAAGGGTTGTGATATATCGGGTTTAAGTAAGTTCTGTTCATTTATTTTAAGGTGTACCCCGGACTTGGCTAAATCGGGATAATTTAAAGATGTAAATGCTTCAAAATGTTCAGCATTTATTTTTGTCGTGCGATTCCCCCTATATAATTTATATTCAAAATACAGACCCACTTCCTTAATTACTGGTAAATTCTCTTTTTGAAATGCTGCCAGTTGTATGGATGTGATTAAATTTTCTTTGGCATCTGTCCTTAAATCACCAATTGGTAATTGTGATCCTGTAAAAATTACGGGTTTCGAAAGGTTCTCCAACATAAAACTCAGGGCTGATGCCGAATAACTCATGGTATCACTCCCATGCAAAATAACAAAGCCATCAAAAGCCTTGTAATTCGTTTCAATTATTTCGGCAATCCGGATCCAATATATGGGATCTATATTGGATGAATCTATGGGCTTTTCGAACGATACGGTATCAATGATACATTCTAATAATTTAAGTTCCGGGATCTTTATTAATAAATGAGCAAAATCGAAAGCATGTAATACTCCGGTTTCAGGGTCTTTGATCATTCCAATGGTCCCCCCGGTGTATATTAGAAGTATGTTTGGTTTTTTCATTTTTTCAAAATTCTTTGACAAAATTTAATTTAATATGAACAAAATTTAAGTCATTATATTATTAAACTTTAAAAACATCTATGGAGTTGGCTGTAGTAATTTCAGCAATTTTTTCTTGCGAAACCTCATATATTTGAGATAACCGGTCTAACACCATTATTATATAACTGCTTTCGTTGCGTTTTCCTCTATATGGAACTGGCGATAAATAAGGTGAATCGGTTTCCAGAACAATATGCTTAAGGGCTATTTGGTTTAAAAACTGGTCGATTTTCCCGTTTTTAAAGGTAACTACTCCTCCTATTCCAAGCTTCATATTATATGAGATGGCGCGATGGGCCTGATCCAGGGTTCCGGTAAAACAGTGAAAAATCCCAAATAAATCGTCTGCTTTTTCTTCTTCAAGAATGTCAAATATTTCATCAAAAGATTCCCTGCAATGTATTACTATGGGCAAATTGTACTTTTTTGCAATTTTTATTTGAGCCCGAAACGCCTGCTGCTGAATTTTTAAAGTCGATTTATCCCAATAAAGATCAATTCCTATTTCACCTATAGCAATAAAGGTGCGTTGTTCTAAGAGTTTTTCTATATGTTCTAATTCTACTTCATAATTTTCTCTAACATGTGTCGGGTGTAAGCCCGTCATTAAAAAGATATTTTCGGGATAATCTCTCTCTAGTTTAAACATGGCTTTAGTGTAGGTAGAATCAATGGCAGGAATAAAAAATCGTTTAACATTTAAATCCAAAGCGCGCTGAATCATGGTATTCCTGTCTTCTTCAAATGCCTCACTGTATAAATGCGTATGAGTATCTGTAATAATCATGCCTCAAAAGTAAGGTTTGATTCCTATATTTGAAAAAAAATAAATGACATTACAGGAATTTCTTCATACGCAGGGTTACTTAAAAATTAAACTTAAGTTGACAAAAACCAATCATTTTGAAATTAAAGTGATTATAAATGGCATTAAGGGCAGATTTATCCTGGATACGGGGGCTTCGAATTCCTGTATAGGATTCAATTCTGTTACACACTTTAATTTAAACGCCGAAGATTCAGAAGTTACTGCTGCCGGTGCTGGTGCAACCGATATGGAAACGCAACAATCAAAAAATAATATAATTAATATAGGGAAATGGGGGAAAAATAAAATTACTTTAATTTTGTTTAACCTCGAGCACGTGAACACTGCGTTAACCAATCACAATTCCGAACCTGTTGACGGAATTATTGGCGCAGATATTTTAAAAAAAGGGGAGGCTATAATAGATTACAAATCAAAATATTTATATCTTAAGCCATAGTTAATCATTATGACCCAATAAAAAATCTTGAACTTTTTCTATGCAACTATCTATTATCATTGCAGACGATCATCCTTTAATATTAAAAGGGTTAAGAGACTTTTTAACCGAAAAAGGATATACAGTGACCGGAAGCGCCAAAGACGGCATTGAAGCTTATGACCTGATTGTTAAATACGAACCAGATATTGCAATTCTTGATATTAGAATGCCACTTATGACCGGCTTGGAGGTGGCGAAAAAGTGCGAAAGCCAAAAATTTAAAACAAAGATTGTCCTTATTACTTTCGAAAAAAGCATAAGGCTCTATCAGGAAGCCAAAACCCTAAACGTCTTTGGTTACGTTCTCAAAGAATTCGCGCTTGTTGAAATTGAAAATTGTATTAAGGCGATACAAAATAATTCTTTTTACTATAGTCCGGAAATAGAAGATTTTATGACTGGTCAAAAAGAGGCAATCGATTATAGTTTTTTAACTCCAACAGAAAAAAAGATCTTAAGATTAATTGCTCAAAACAAAACGGCCAAAGATATCGGGGAAGAATTATTTATATCCAACAGGACCGTCGAAAAGCACAAAAGCCACATTATCAAAAAATTAAATATAGAACCAACCCAAAATAGTCTTCTAATTTGGGCTAAAGAAAATCAAGATATTTTTCTATAAAAATACGTAACGTTACGTATTGTATGGTGTTATTTTAATTTAGACATTTACCATAGCTATTAATTAGTTATATAGTTACTAGGGAGAATTATGGAAAGCTCTGGATTAATTTTAATTCAGAGCTTTCAAATTAATCCCCTAACTAATTTAAAATACACCCCAATTTAAATATGAGTGATAAATCCTTTAGGGATAAGGCATTGTTAATAGGAATAGTCGTTATAGCAATACTCGTTGTAATTACGAATATTATAGTATTTCTTTTATAGTTCTTATTTAAGATTGATTAAAGATCCAGCGCCTTTTTTACATTATTATCCATTAAGAATTCTACAGGATTTTCTAAAGCTTCCTTAACCGTAACTAAAAATCCAACACTTTCTTTGCCGTCTATAATTCTATGGTCATAGGATAAGGCCACAAACATTATTGGTCTGATTTCTACTTTTCCGTTTCTGGCAACCGGTCGTTCAACAATATTATGCATTCCTAAAATACCACTTTGTGGTGGGTTAATAATTGGAGTCGATAACATACTACCAAAAACCCCTCCGTTAGAAATTGTAAAAGTACCTCCTGTCATTTCATCAACTGTAATCTGTCCGTCACGCGCACGTATTGCAAGACGTTTAACCTCTGCTTCTACCCCTTTAAAGGATAAATTTTGAGCATCTCTAATCACAGGAACCATTAGGCCTTTTGGTCCGGAAACAGCAATGCTAATATCACAAAAATCATAACTTATCATTTCTTTACCATCGATCATTGAGTTGACAGAGGGAAATAACTTAAGTGCCCTGACAACTGCCAAAGTAAAGAAACTCATAAAGCCTAAACTTACATCATGTTTTTCTTTGAAGGTTTCCTTATATTTTTTACGAAGATCAAAAATCGGGGACATATCAACCTCGTTAAAGGTCGTTAACATAGCGGTCGTATTTTTGGCCTCTACCAAACGTTCGGCTACCTTTCTTCTAAGCATGGACATCTTACTTCTTGAGGACCCTCTTTCACTTCCGGGAATAGCAGTACCCATACTGGGAACAGCCTTAACAGCATCATCTTTAGTGATCCGTCCGTCCTTTCCGGTACCTGTAACCTGAGAAGGAGATATTTCCTTTTCGGCTAATATCTTTTTAGCCGCAGGACTGGGTGTTTGCGTAGCGTATGTTTTAGGTTCTTTGGGTTTTTCCGTAACTTCCGCATTGTTGGACTTCTTTTCTACTGCGTCAGAAGAACTCTTTACAGCAGCCTGCTCACTTCCAGCCGGTCTTTCGGCACCGGTATCAATGAGGCACACTACATCACCAACTGCAATGGCATCACCTTCTTCGGCTTTAAAAGTGATAATCCCGCTTTCTTCCGCAGGCAATTCCAGAGTAGCCTTATCGCTGTCAACTTCGGCAATGGCCTGATCCTTTTCTACGTAATCCCCGTCTTCTACCAACCATGCGGCTATTTCAACTTCGGTAATAGATTCTCCCGGAGAAGGCACTTTCATTTCTAAAATCATATTATACTTTTTTAATCTTTTATATAATCAAATACGCTATCAATCACTTTTTGATGTCTAAATTTAAATCGCGCTGAAGATCCTGTGGCCGGAACCGAATAATATTTTCTCGACCGCACCTGTAATTCTTTCAATTCAAATCGTTGCAACATATAACTCCAGGCCCCCATATTTTTAGGTTCTTCCTGGGCCCAGATATAATCCTTAGCATTTTTATATTTATCAATAATGGCTTCAATTTTGTCATTATGCAATGGGAAAAGTTGTTCCACACGAATTAAAGCAATATCATTTCTCTGTAACTTCTCCCTTTCGTTAAACAGATCGTAATAAAATTTACCAGAACAAAATACCATGCGTTTCACATTTTCCGGAGCGATGGTGTCGTCAATAATTTCCTGGAACTCTCCATTGGTGAAATCTTCAATAGGTGAAACCGCCAACGGGTGTCTTAATAAGCTCTTTGGGGTAAATACTATAAGCGGCTTACGAAAATTACGCTTCATTTGACGACGTAACAAGTGGAAAAAATTTGCCGGTGTGGTACAATTTGCAACGGTCATATTTGCGCTTGCACTTAATTGCAGGTAGCGTTCGATCCTTGCAGATGAATGTTCGGAGCCCTGACCTTCATAACCGTGTGGCAATAAAACGACAATTCCGTTTTGCTGTTTCCATTTATCTTCGGCGGCCGAAATATATTGATCGAACACAATTTGAGCGGCATTGCCAAAATCGCCAAATTGGGCCTCCCAAATGGTAAGTGTATTTGGTGCCGCCATGGCATAGCCATAATCAAAACCCAGGACACCGTATTCCGATAGTGAAGAATTATAAATGGTCATATTCCCCTTATTCTTCGGATTGGTATTTAACAGATTAAATCTTTCTGTTGAAATTTCATCCCTTAAAATAGCGTGACGATGAGAAAAGGTCCCTCTTTCTACATCCTGACCAGAAACTCTAACATTATAACCTTCTTCTAATAAACTTCCAAAAGCAAAGATCTCAGCCATACTCCAATCCAATGTATTGGTTTCAAAAACCATTTTAGATCTGTCCTTTAGAATTTTCTCGGCTTTTCTTAAAAATTTTACACCTTCGGGAACCGTTGAAACTATCCTGGCAATATTTTTTAAATTCTTGGCTGGATATTTTGTTCCTACACTTAATAGCATTCCATCCGTATCCTGATGCATAAATCCACTCCAAATATTATCCATAAAGGGCTTTACCCTGGCAGCCGAATCTTCTTTCGCCTTTTTAAACTCTACGTCCAGCAATCCTTTATACTCATTAATTAATTTTGTAGCATATTCCTGATCAATTACACCTTCCGATATCAATTTATCAGTGTAAATGTCCCTTGGATTGGGTTGTTTAGAAATCGCTTTATAAAGTATAGGTTGCGTAAAACGAGGTTCATCGCCTTCATTATGTCCATATTTTCTGTAACCTAACAAATCTATAAATACATCACGTTTAAAAGTCATTCTAAAATCCAAAGCCATTAAAATCGCATGGGTTACGGCTTCAACATCGGCTGCATTAACATGTAGTACCGGCGACAATGTCACTTTTGCAACATCTGTACAATAGGTGCTTGAACGGGCATCCAGGTAATTTGTAGTAAAACCAATTTGATTATTTACAACAATATGAACTGTTCCTCCGGTAGAATAGCCTTTTAATTTACTCATTTGAATAAGTTCGTATACTATTCCCTGACCCGCTACGGCCGCGTCACCATGAACTATAATTGGTAACACTTTAGACGAGTCTCCATTATATTCTTCATCAATTTTTGCCCTGGTAATTCCTTCGGTAACCGATCCGACAGTTTCCAAATGAGATGGATTAGGCACCAGATTCATGGTGATCTCTTTATTGTTCTTTAATGTTTTTTTAATGGTAGAGCCTAAATGGTATTTTACATCGCCATCAAAATCATCTTCGGTATAATCTTTTCCTTCAAATTCATTAAAAAGCTCACGAATTGGTTTTCTGAAAATATTCACCAAAGTATTTAAACGTCCCCGGTGTGCCATTCCAAGCACAAACTCGTCAACATCGTAATCGACAGCAGCAATTCTTACAATAGCTCCAATAGCAGGAATAAGTGTTTCACCACCTTCCAAAGAGAATCGTTTTTGGCCCACGTATTTTGTTTGCAAAAACTGCTCGAAAGTAACAGCTTGAGTTAATTTGGAAAGCACATACCTTTTGGTTTCGGGAATATAATCGGGGTGATTATCATTTTTATTCAACTTATCCTGCCACCATTGTATTTCTTCGGGATTACGAATAAACATGTACTCAATTCCTATGGAATCACAATAAATTTTTTCGAGATGAAAAATAATTTCTTTTAAAGTCTGTGGCCCAATTCCTAAAATATTTCCTGCGTTAAATACCTTATCCAGATCTTGAGAAGCAAGTCCAAAATTTTCTATTGCTAAGGAAGGTTCATATTTTCTGCGGTCCCTAACCGGGTTTGTTTTGGTAAATAAATGGCCTCTTGTTCGATAACCATCAATAAGCCGCACCACTTGAAATTCCTTTTGAACCTGCTCTGGGATTTCTGTTGAAAGTTCATCAACCATGTCGCCATTCGATCCGTAATTTTCACTTCCAAAATCATACCCTTGAAAAAAGGCTCTTAAACTTGGTTCTATCGCATCGGGGTTCTTTAAATATTGGTCGTATTGATCAGCAAAGAATGCTGTATGTGCTGCATTTAAAAAGGAATACTTATCCATCATTAATTATGTGGTGTTCGCGCTCTGCCAAATTTTATTCAAAAATACAACTTTTGTTAAAATTAGTTTATGAACTCATCTCGACTTTTTCTTTTATCTACGAATTTCACATTTTGCAGAACGAAATTTTGAAAATTAACTGTTGGTAAAGTTATACCTCCCTACGCATTAATTTTTCTCCAAACTTTTTTAAGATAATTTTCTTGTCTTCAGTAATATTCAGTTTTTCCAGAACAGAAAATGCCTTGGTCGTATAGATTTTAACTTCTTCCCTGGTTGCTTCGACAGCCCCACTGGTTTTAAAAATCTGTTTAGCGATCCTTATTTTATCGTCATTATCAAGTACAGAATTACTATATAAATGCCGTAGTCGATCCTTGTCCTCTTCGGAAGAAAACTCCAGCCCCTTTAAATACAAATACGTTTTTTTGTTTTCAATAATATCGCCCCCCACCTGTTTGCCAAAGGAATCCGGGTTTCCAAAAGCATCTAAATAATCGTCTTGTAATTGAAATGCTATTCCTAAATTTTTGCCAAATTCATAACTGTTATTTTGATCTTCCTCCGATGCACCGGCAACAATTGCTCCCATTTGCATGGCGGCACCAATTAAAACGGCGGTTTTAAATTCGATCATTTTTAAATATTCCGAAACACTTACATCATCCCGGGTCTCAAAATCTATATCATATTGTTGCCCTTCGCAAACTTTAATAGCCGTTCCACTAAACAATTTTGTCAATGTCCTGAATGTATCTCCCCGGTAATTCTCAAATAACCGATAGGACAAAATTAACATCGCATCTCCCGAAAGAATACCTGTATTTATATCCCACTTTTCATGGACAGTATCCTTGCCTCTTCGCAAAGGAGCAGCATCCATTATATCGTCATGCACCAAAGAAAAATTATGAAAGATCTCAATAGCTAAAGCCGCATCCATTGCCTTTTTATAATCGGCACCAAATAATTCTGAAGTCATTAAGGTTAAAACAGGCCGTAAACGTTTACCACCTAAATTTAAAATATATTGGATAGGCTCATATAGATGCTTCGGTTCTCTTGCTAAAGCATACTGTTTTAAATAGGCTCTAAATTCTTTTTGATAAGATTCTATGGATCGCATCCCACAAAAATAGCGCAAATCGTCACATTAAAAAGATTAGATATTAACTAAATGTTAAAAAATTGTAAAAACTTTGGAAACTTTTAGAGTTTTTAAAGTTTCCTTGTTATTTTTGTGCCTTTATTATGAAAGAAAAAATTATTTTATCCGCTTCAGACTTATTCTTGAATTATGGTTTTAAGAGTATTACCATGGACGATATTGCCAGTAATCTCGGCATTTCAAAAAAGACCATATACCAGCACTTCGATAATAAAACGAAATTGGTTGAAGCCACTTCGATGTATGTATTTAACCTTATTTCTCAGGGTATCGATCACATTTGTTCTTTAGAAAAAAATCCGATCGAAGAGGTTTATGCCATAAAGCAATTTGTAATGGAGCATTTAAAAGATGAGAAATCCTCACCGCAATATCAGCTTCAAAAATACTATCCTAAAATTTTTAGCACCTTAAAAAAGAAACAGTTCGAGGTCATGCAAACCTGCGTTATCGAAAATTTAGAACGTGGGGTGCAACTTGATCTATATAGAGAAACTATAAGTCCCGAATTTATTTCAAGGATATATTTTAACTCTATACTGGCCATAAAGGACAAAGACTTGTTTCCGCTTAACCAATTTTCGGTAAACATGCTAATGGAACATTATTTGGAATATCATTTAAGAGGCATATGTACTACAAAGGGAATTCAAAAATTAAATCAAATTATAATTTCAAATCAATCCTAAATATGAAAAACTTTCTCATATTAATATTTAGTTTACTTATCTCAGCGACTGGATTTTCTCAGGAAGATTCCAAAAGCTTTAGCCTGAAGGAAGCTATTAATTATGCTTTAGAGCATAACAGAACTGCGAAAAATGCAGTCCGGGATATCGAGGCCGCTAAAAAACAAAAATGGGAAACGACTGCTACGGGCTTACCTCAATTAACTGCGGACATAGACTATAATAATTGGTTAAAGCAACAAATTTCCTTAATCCCCGCAGAATTTTTTGGCGGTAATCCGGGGGAGTTTACCGAAATAGCTTTTGGAACTAAGCAATCTGTAAACGCGATGGCCAAAGTTGAGCAATTAATTTTTGACGGTTCTTATTTGGTTGGCCTGCAATCGGCAAAGGTGTTTTTGGATATCTCTGAAAATGCGAAAGAGAAAACCGATCTGGAAGTACGAAAAGCTGTAATCAATGCCTATGGTAATGTATTGCTGGCCGAAGAGAGTATAAAAATATTGGAACGTAATACATCGGTATTGCAACAAAATCTTTATGAAACGACTAAGATTTATGAAAACGGCCTGGAAGAAGAAGAGAGTGTTGAACAATTAAAAATTACGCTATCGGGTGTTGAAAGCAGTCTAAATAATACCACAAGACTCAAAACCCTGGCCTATCAAATGCTAAATATCACCCTTGGATTGGACCTTAATGTCAATACGATCCTAACAGATAACCTGGAAAGCCTGACCAGTAAAAATATTGTATTGAATTTATTGGAAGCTGATGAAAATGTTGAGGAGATCATCGATTATAAGATCGCCGTAAATGATAAAGTATCCAAAGAGTTGTTGCTTAAACTGGAAAAAAGTAAAGCCCTGCCAACTTTAAAGGCGTTTGTTAATGGAGGTTACGCGGGGTATAGTGATCAATTTACCTTTACGAATAAAAGCGAAAAATGGTTTGGTTCTTCACTTTTTGGTGTTAGTATGAACATTCCTATTTTAAGTTCGGGAGGAAGAAGTGCGGCGACACAACGCGCTCAAATAAATCTGGAAAAATCGAAAGATGATCTTATTGAAACCGAACAAAAAATTAAACTTCAAATTGCTTCAGCCAAAAGCGATTATCAGTTTGCCATTGAAGAGCATGAAAATAAAAAAGAAAATTTAGACCTGGCAGAACGCATTGAAAATAAAAACCAGATCAAATTTTTTGAAGGCATTGCTTCCAGTTTCGAATTAAGACAGGCCCAAACGCAATTGTACTCGTCACAACAGGAGTATTTGCAATCAATGCTGGATGTCATTAATAAAAAGGCGGAGCTTGAAACTGCCCTGAATACTATAATCAACTAAATTTTAAACACTAAAAAAATGAATAATATATTAACCATACTCATCATAGCTTTTCTTTTGAACTCCTGCGGAAATAAAAAACAGTCGGTAGAAGAAATACTGGCCTCTAATGACCTGGAACAAATTAGAACAAAGAAATCTGAATTGGATACCGAGCAACAAGCGCTTGCTTTACAGTTGAAACAACTCGAAACAAAAATAAAGGAACTTGATCCTCAACAGAAAATACCTTTGATAACTACTTTCGTGGCCAAAGAAGGCGTATTTAATCATTTTGTGGAGTTGCAAGGAAATGTCACCACGAAGCAAAACCTTATTATTTTCCCCGAATATTCAGGAATACTTTCTAAAGTTTATGTAAAAGAGGGACAGTATGTTAAGAAAGGCCAGATGCTTGCAAAAATTGATGACGGTGGTCTAAGCCAGCAAGTCACCCAGTTGCAAATTCAGGCGGAGTTGGCAAAAACTACTTTTGAACGACAGGAACGCCTTTGGAATCAAAAAATAGGAAGTGAAATTCAATTTTTACAAGCAAAATCCAATTACGAAGCGCAACAACAGGCGGTTAATCAATTACAACAGCAAATAGGGAAAACCATTGTTAGAGCCCCATTTTCGGGTACTATTGATGATGTCATTACAGATCAGGGAAGTGTAGTTGTTCCAGGGCAATCACAATTATTCAGAATTGTAAACCTTAAAGACATGTACATCGAAACCGATGTTCCCGAGCGCTATATCGCTAATATTACCAAAGGTAAATTGGTTCGCGTCGAGTTCCCTATTCTTGGAAAATCTATCGATACCAAAGTAAGGCAGGCCGGTAACTTTATTAATCCTGACAACCGAACTTTTAAAATTGAAGTTGCCATTCCCAATAAAGAAAATACCATAATACCTAATCTCACGGCAAAGCTTAAAATAAATGATTATAGCGATGACAAGGCGATTTTGATCCCTCAAAGTATTATTTCCGAAAATTCCGAAGGACAACAGTATGTTTATACCATTACGGACAAGATCGATAATAAAGCCAAAGCCCAGCGTGTGATTATCGAAACCGGTAAAACACAAGGTGATTATATAGAAGTGCTTTCCGGATTGGAAAATGGCATTGAAATTATTGAAGAAGGGGCACGAAGTGTAAAAGATGGTCAGGAAGTAAAAATTCTTGTAGTTGAGTAATCACAATAGTTCAAATAACTAAAAGTTTAGAAATGACCAAAAGAGAAAAAAAAGTAAATAAGGAATTTGGATTTTCGTCATGGGCAATAAATAATAAAACGACGATGTATGTTTTAATTACCGTGATACTTTTCCTGGGTGTGTCAGCTTATTTTAGCATGCCAAGAGAAAATTTCCCGGAAATTAAGGAAACGAAAATTTATATCAGCTCAGTTTATCCGGGCAATACCGCCGAAGATGTTGAAAAGTTGATTACCGATCCTATTGAGGATAAACTTAAAACGGTGAGCAATGTTGTTGAAATTACCTCTACCTCTCAGGAGGACTACTCGATGGTAATCGTTGAATTTGATGAAAATATAACTGTCGATGCTGCCAAGCAAAAGGTAAAAGACGAAGTCGATTCTGAAACATCAAGCGAAGACTGGCCAACATTTAACGGTGCCAAAGTGGAGCCAAATGTGTTTGATTTAAGTATGTCTGAAGAGATCCCTATTCTAAACATTAATATTTCCGGAGATTATCCTGTTGATAAACTTAAAGAATATGGCGAATATCTCGAAGATGAAATAGAAGGGCTTGCAGAAATAAAGCAAGTCGATATTCGGGGTGCACAGGACAAG
>PVMK01124038.1_pt1 | contig 36089 bp, 36 predicted proteins | sample 1853481 | NCBI WGS metagenome assembly PVMK01 (sample SAMN08533507, study PRJNA380276) | Marine sediment metagenome, whole genome shotgun sequencing project. | reverse complement strand
TGGTGAGAATATCGCTTCGGGCCGTGCTGATCAACGACTCGCGATCCAGGCTGGCGAGTATGGCGCGCGCAGTGTCACGCGGGCCGGAGCGATATTCTCACCAGGATCAAAAGTTCCCGGGGCTGAAGCTGGCTATTGGCGGCGAATTTGAATATCTCCGCTGAAACTTTCCAGCCGGATCAAGGTGCCGTTATTACCTTCGCGGTACTTCAGTACACTACCCGGCCCCCTGGAAACCCTGGCGGATTCACCAAAATCCGATCGAATATCACCACTATAAGTCTGAATTTCAAATCCGGCCTGCTGGGCCGCAGGCAATCTCAGAACGAGATCCCCGCTCATGCTTTCACTGGCCAGGCGGCCATTGTCGTTGATGGCAAGATCCAGTTTCATATCACCGGATACGGATTCAAACCGCCCCCGGTCAACTTTTTCGGCGATCAGTGACACGTCACCGGAAACAGTGCTGATTTCAATTTCACCATGTATGCCACTCAGCGAAATATCGCCGCTGACCGTCTCGACCGAGGAACGGGAAATTGAACCCACGAATTCAACTTCACCACTGACCGTTTGAATCTCAAGTCGCTGCGGTGAAGCTTGTGCTTCCACATCGCCACTTACCGTATTGAGCACAATACTCTCACCCGCGCTGCCATCCATATCGATGTCGGCACTGACTGTCTCCACTTCGATACTGGCGGCAAGCGGCACCCGAAGATACAGGTCGGTGCCATCAATATTACGCACATTCCGCTTGTTTTTAACCCGGATCTGAATTCCATTGCCGGTTGCAGATATCTGGACTTCCTCTACATCGTCGCCCAACTCACCCTTAATTTCGATTTCCGCCTTGTTCCAAACGGTCACTTCAACGCTGCCTGCCAGGTTTTCAACCAGCACATGGCCATCGGCTGCCAGGTCGTGCGTCTCATTCAGATTCTGGCCTGATAGTCCGGTCAAAGGAAACATCAGGGCGAGGGCCGGCCAGGCCAATACTGACCGAGTGGGTAATTTGGTGAAAAGTTTCATATTGTCGTTCTCCTGCTGTTTTGGTCAAGGGAAGCAACCTGCTTCAAAAAATCAAGCTGCCGGGACCGCAGTTCCAGCATTTTCGCACTCAGGAAAGAATTGCCGGGATTATCCCGCAGTGCGTTAGTCAGTGCGGTTTCGGCTCCGTTCAGGTCAGCCCAGTCTGCAATCAGACGCTCAACATCCTGTTGCGGCAGGTACACCCGGGATTCCCCAACTGAAATAAACTCCCGAAATGCTGCCCGGTATTCGAGTTCACTGGCGGTCAGGGCGCCAGCCCACGCAGTTTGCGCCTGGTTCACCTGGTCAAACCCTGGCTGCTCCATCCCGGGCCCTGTGTCCCATTGCCGTCCAATCAGAAACCCGGCAACAAAGACCACTGCGACCGAGGCAGCTACAGCGTTTATCCACCAGCGACTCGATGACTGCTGCCGGTAGCCTGTTTCCTCCTGCCCTATCCTTCGTGCAATGACCGGCCAGACGTCTCCATCCGGCTTGATCTCACGGGGCAGAGCCCCCAGCCTTTCCAACAATTCCTGTTCGCTTAAACCTTGTTTCATGAATCCAGTACCTCGCGAATCAATTTCCTTGCACGGTGTAATTGAGCCTTGGAAGAACCAACAGCCATTCCGGTCATTTCCGCGATTTCTGCATGCCGGTAACCTTCAATGTCATACAGGATCAACACGGTCCGTGCTCGTTCCGGCAACCGGGCGATGGCCTTTTCCAGGTCCATCCGTTTATCGGCGACAACATCCCGGGCACCGATTGCCGTCCTCTCGGCCACCTCATCCATCGGAACTTCGCGCCCGACCCGGCGTAGCCGTATGCGCCTGTCGCTCAGCGCTACGTTAACCGAAAGCCGGTGCAGCCAGGTTCCAAAGCGGCTTTCTCCGCGGAAGCTGTCCAGCTTTTGCCAGGCCCTGACGAAAGCTTCCTGTAAAAGGTCTTCGGCCAGCGTGGCGTCACCGCCACAAATCCGCCATAACAAACCGTAGATACGATCCCTGTTGCTGCGGTAAAGCTTTTCGAAGGCAGCGCTGTCCCCATTCCTGGCCGACTCGACCAGCATGGATTCCTCATCGTATTGTGCAGAATCTGCTTGCCACGATGCCACCGCGCTTGCTACTCCCATAATAATTAGACTGACAACCCCGGCAAAGGGTTTAAATACATTTAAACACGTAGGAGTCCACCGGCGAAGTCATTGATTTTTTGTCATTATGACTCTGAGCCCAAACCATCATCAAACCGCCAATCAGACCGGCCACATGTGACCAGGCATAGGGTGGCCAGCTGATGTGTGTCACGATGGATGCTCCCAGGGACACCTCGATCACTGCTTTGGCAATACTGCCGAAGATAATGACGATGATCAGCCAGGATCGGGTACGCCGCCATTCCAGCCACAGCGCGACCAGGAGTAGTGTATTGAGCACACCTGACAAGCCACAGTAGTATTCCAGTTGCGAAAATGGAATCAGCAGCAAGGCGCTGACGGAAGCAATACCAGCGCCGAGCGCGGCCCACAACATGATCCGCGAGTGGTGCTCAATCAGCATACCCAGCACTGCAAGGCCCAGGCAATTCCACAACAGATGCTCAGAGTCCGCGTGCATAAAGTGCCCGGTAAAGATGCGCCAGGTTTCGCCCCGGGCGATGTCCGCGGCACTAAAATAGAGAAGTGTCTTGTCCGGCACCAGCCAGTGCAGACCGATAAGTATCATCACCAGGCTGAAGCTAAGAATTGGAATTTGTCGTGTTGTCATGGTATTTTTCCCGCAGGAAGGGCAGCCCGAAGGCTGCCGTAACCCGCATCGTTATCGAGGGAGCTTCCGTGTTCTGAGGTGTTGCATCAGCAAGGGAAACAGCAGCAACAGCATCCAGGGACCAAATGCACCACCGCCATTGCCGTGGCCCGCCCGGTCACTTGAATACATCGGCTGATTTCTGTCCACGCGATTGTCCCGCAGGCCCTGTACCGCTCGCTCTTGTCTTGCCAGTTGTTCTTTCTTGACACGCTTTTTGTTGAAACGGTTGATACCGAGTGCCTCGAACCGTTCTTCGCGCAGAACAATCATCGAGGTATAGTCGGTAACCAGGCCATTCTCTACCGCGACATCGACGATTGCCTGCTCGATATCGTCATCCTCACCGAAATAATCAATCCGGTTTTGCAGGTCCTCGATCTTCGCAAAAGCCCAGAGCCGTTCGATTTCCGGGTGCAGAGTCGCGATTTCCGGGAATTCAAAGGTCGTTGAATAATTCTTGTACTCACCCGATACTTTGCCGTCTACGGTGACGCTTGCCTCACCATCACCCCAGTAATGGCCGAACACGATCAACTGCTGGCCGCGGTACAGGCTGCCGATGCGTTCCGGGGTCAGATCGCTGACCTTTACGCCCGAAAACCGGATATCGACATCGTGTAATGCCTGGTGTGTCAGCCTGGACGTGGCCTCAAGCAACTTGCCGACTATGTCGTCGCTGTTGGAAACGTTCATCGCAAACCCGTTGGAAACCCTGGCCATGCTCTCCAGAAGAGGCTGGTTTGCGCTGTTGCCCATTACAAAAGTGAACAGCCTGACATCCTTGTCCTCGAGCAGCTCCAGGAAATCCTTCCTTTCGGTGTAGCCCACGTTGGCGACACCATCGGTCACCAGGATCAGGGCATTGCTGCGATCAGCGTCCAGCGACTGCATCCCGAGTTTGAGACCGGCATACAGATTCGTGCCATGGTCCGGATGATTGCCCTCAAGCACCCGCATGTACTTTTGTACATTTTCAGGTATCGCGTATTCAAATCCTGGGGTGATCTCCCGGGCCTGGTTATTGAACAGGATGATCCGGAACCGGTCGTTGGGATTTAAGCTGGCAAGGCCCTTGTCGACTCCCTCAACCAGGCTTTGAAACTTGCCGTTCATCGAGCCGGATAAATCGAGCACGAATACCCAGTCCCTCCCTTCGGTGATCGGCGCAAGGTCGTCACCCGGTGTGATCGTCATCATGAAAGTACCGCGGTCACCGGCAGATTCCTTGTAGGCGACCATTTCAACCGAACCGGGCAGCCCTTGCATCTGGCGCCAGTAGACAACGATGTCCTCGTCGAGCCGGTACACGACAGCCGGTGAAGGCCCGGTAGATATGCCTTTCTCGGCAACAGCGGCTTCGTTGACCATCGATACTTCCCATCCCCCGTCCGACAACTGCCGGATATTCGCCTGCGGATGCTGAGGCAGCCTGAAATCGTCTATCGGCCAAGAGGAGCGGAAGGTCAGCTTAAAGCTAAAACGTTCTTCGATTGCTTCGTTGTAGGTCCAGAAAGCCAGCTTCTGCTCGTCCACCCCGCCTTCTTCCAGCGGATAGACATAACGGCCAATGGACGAATCTGCGTGTGCAGGCTGGATATAGGTCAGCCTGATGCGCACATCCTGCCCGGCGCGGACTGGATAGACGGAAATATCAAAAGTCCGGTAGCCATCCTGCTCAGTCAGGGCGCTCTCCCGGCCGGCCTGCTTTTCCTCCTCATAAATCTCACGGGCCTGCTGTTTTTCGAGCACTTCACCCGTCACAGGCTGGCCGTCGATCCAGTACGTAAATTCACCGACTGCGGCATTTTCCGGAACCGGGAAGGAATATATCGCCTCCAGGTCCGTACCATTGGGATTGGCGAACACCTGCTCAATACGGGTAATCGCATAGCCGTCTTCGATCACGACGCTGACATGGTGCTCCCTGATATCAAGTTGCGGCAGGTTTGACCCCGTCGGGATCATCAGCCCGGCGGCATGATTCGCCGTGCTCCACAAGGCAGTAATACACAGTGCCGCTAAACTCAGGACGATAAGATTAAGGGTTTTCATGACTTGCTCTCCATACTGTTGGTTGAGAAAGGGCATCCCGCTTGAGGATGCCGGGCTGGCAAAACCAATAGTGGAGAGAGATTGCATATAACGCAACTATTATGAGAATAGTTGCGTTATATAGGTATATAAGTATTATATGTTACTACTTTTCGATCTTAAACTGTCAGATACTGCTTTGACGAATGGCCGGAACAGACCGTACTGCCAGCCTCGCATCGCCAGAACCAGGGTAACGCCGCGGCGCTGTTCCAGGCCAAGCGCGGCGTCGTCGTTATTCAAAAGATCGAATTCCCTGGCCAGGCGCTTCAGCTTGCGCTGAAATTCGGCATTACTTTGGGACGACAGCATGCCGTTGAGTACGACCAGGCATTCGTCATCACGGCTGAAGTGCGTATTAAAAAACTCCCGGCTAATTTTCTTTTGGAAGAATAACTGGATCGGTCCGTTTTCGCGCCAGCTGAAATTGGGCGCCACCAATAACCTGATTCGATTCTTTGGCAGCAACTCAATGACCTTCAGGCGGTCAAGCTTGGCGAGATGCTGCACACACTCGGTCTCGCTAATGTGGTAATGCGACAGGATGTCATCCATGGTCCACCTGTTGAGGACGCATACTGTGACCAGCGTCAAGATGACGTCATCGGTAATTTTCCTTTCCTGCTCGACGGTAAGCTGCTGCAAACGCTGCTGTTGCTCGTTCATAAGCTGCACCAGGTCAGCAATTTCCATGTCGAGCAGGTTACAGACCTGGTCCAGGCGATCGAGAGAGAAGCTCTGTTGCGAGAAAAGACGCTTCACGCTGGCCTCGGTCAGTCCGAGTTCAACAGCGACATCGGCATAGGTCTTCCCCTGTGCCTTCAGGGCCGTCTTCAGGGTCTTGATGAGTTCGCGGGTCTGAGCCATGACTTACTCTATCTGATCACAGACTCTCAGGTAGGGATCAGAGTGTTGATAACGTGTTCGATGTAGGCTTCAAATTCCTCACTGCTCAGACTGGGCGTCTGCTGCTGTCGCTGGAGCTGTAAAAAACCAAGGTAAACCGAGTAAATCAGCCTCGCCTGGTGCCGGGCCAGGTCAGGCTCCATGCCCATTTCCTCAAACGCCAGCGACAGGTGTTCCATTCTTCTGTCCGCAACTCGCTCCAACACGGGCTCGACATGAGGATGACCCGCCGAAGCACACAACTCACTGAACACTTCATGGGTGAGCTTCTCTTTGCCCACCCGGCGAAAAAAGGAGATCAGCCGGTCGCGGGGATGGTCGATCTCGCCCAGCGATGCATTGAGGTTGCGGAGATCGTGCTTTTCCCACCTGAGCAGGGCCTGTTCCAGCAGGGACTCGCGGCTCGAAAAATGCCAGTAGAAGCTGCCCTTGGTGATCCCCATGCGTCGCGCCAGGGGCTCAATCGCCATCGCCTGGACACCCTGCTCTGCAATCAAATCCAGTGCCGCGCGTTCCCAATCGGCCGCTGACAGCGTTGTCTTTTCAACTTTTTGCGCTGGTTTCATTACGACTTTGTTCCCTGAACCCGCATGTTGCACGAGTTTCGCTGGACCTGATTTGATTACTTAAGAATTTCAATGGAATGCAAGCATAATTCAGGGTTGGTAAAAAATACAACTATACCATTGCCGCAAGTATTGACTTGAATCAAAATGCTCACCATACTCCGGCGTATGGTAATAGTAGGATGTCCGGTCTTATGGACATGCAAACGAACCTGAATGGTTGTTTTGTGGCGTGTTTTCACCCAAAGCCTAACCACTCAGCGGAAAACAGTTCGGGAGGAATGAAATGACCTGGTTAATGCTACTGACGCTCTTGGGTATCTCACTTGTCTGTGCTTTTTATGGCACGAGCCTGTTGTTGTGGACAGTTGCAATGGCGGTGGGTATTTTTATATTCGCCGTTACAGGTTCAATTCCCGTGCTGAGCCTGGTGTTGATAGCCGCCGTTTTCGCTGTCATCGCCGTTCCACTGAATTTCCGGCCCTGGCGCCAGCAATTGATCAGCGCGCCTTTCCTTAAACAATTCCGTCGAATGTTGCCCAGCATGTCTGAAACAGAACAGGTTGCACTTGATGCCGGAACCGTGGGCTGGGAAGGCGAGTTATTTGCCGGCAAGCCCAATTGGCAACTACTCAAAAATCAGCCCTATCTCGAACTGACCGTCGAAGAAAAAGCTTTCATCGACGGCCCGGTAGAAGAGTTGTGCGACATGCTGAACCAGTGGGAAATTACCCATATTGATGCAGACCTGAACCCCGAAACCTGGGACTTCCTGAAACGTAATCGTTTCCTGGGATTGATCATCCCCAAGGAATACGGAGGCCTGGGTTTTTCAGCCATGGCCCACCGTGCTGTTTTGCAAAAAATTTCGTCCATCTGTTCCGTCGCCGGATCACATGTCGCCGTTCCCAATTCCCTGGGGCCCGGCGAACTGTTGTTGCATTACGGAACGGAAGAGCAAAAGAATAAATACTTGCCAAGACTGGCCCGTGGCGATGAGATTCCCTGTTTTTGCCTGACCGGACCGACCGCCGGATCCGATGCGACTTCAATTCCGGATTACGGGATTGTCTGCAAGGGCAAGTACAAGGGTAAGGAAGTTTTGGGTATGCGGCTTAATTTCGATAAGCGTTATATTACGCTTGCGCCAACCGCCACCCTGGTAGGTGTCGCTTTCCGCTTGTACGATCCCGACAGTTTATTGGGTGACAAGGAAGATATGGGTATCAGTCTTGCGCTGATTCCAAGAGCTACCAAGGGCCTGGAAATCGGCAAGCGCCACCTGCCGCTGAACGTGCCTTTCCAGAACGGGCCAGTGCGCGGCAAGGATGTGTTTGTCCCGCTGGATGCCTTGATCGGTGGAATAGAAATGGCCGGACAGGGCTGGAAGATGCTGATCGAGTGCCTGTCTGTAGGACGGGCTATCTCATTGCCGGCCTGCTCCACCGGAGGGGTCAAGATGGGTGCCCTGGCGACAGGCGCCTATGCAAGAATTCGTAAGCAGTTCAACCTTCCCATCGGGCGTTTCGAGGGCATCGAAGCAGCACTGGCCAGGATTGGCGCCAATGCTTACGCCACTTCGGCACTCTCACGCATGACCGCCACCGCAGTAGACCTCGGCGAGAAGCCAGCGGTCCCTTCAGCAATAGGCAAATACCATGCTACCGAGATGGCCAGGAGAGTCATTATTGATGCAATGGACGTGCATGGTGGAAAAGGCATCATTCTCGGTCCCCGGAATTACCTGGGGCGTGGCTGGCAGTTCATGCCGGTCGGGATCACGGTGGAAGGCGCCAATATCCTGACGCGGAACCTGATGATCTTCGGCCAGGGCGCGATCCGCTGCCATCCCTACGTGATCAAAGAAATGGAGGCGGCAAGAATTGAGGATGTTGCGGAGCGGACCAGCCGCTTCGACCAACTGCTCTTTTCACATATCGGTTTCACCATCAGGAACGCCGTCAGAAGCCTTGTGCTTGGTTTAAGTTTTGGAAAATTCGCTGCCGTTCCGCATGACCGTAAAACCGCGAAGTACTACCAGAAGCTCTCCCGCTACTCGGCGGCCCTTGCATTTGTGTCCGACATCTCCATGCTGACCCTGGGCGGCAAGTTGAAACAAAAGGAACATATTTCCGCGAGACTGGGCGATGTTTTGAGCCACTTGTATATCTGCTCCGCCATGTTGAAGCGGTACGAGTCCCAGGGCAGACCGGCGGCTGACCAGGCGATCCTGGCATGGGCGTTTCACAATCAGATTTACCTAATTCAGATTGCGCTGCAACGGGTAGTGGACAACTTTCCAAATCGATACATGCGCGGCATCTTGAGTTTTGTAGTATTCCCCTTCGGGCGCCGGGAGCGTGCACCAGGTGACCGCCTGACCCACAAGGTCGCCCAGTTGCTGCTGACCCCTTCAGACACGCGCGACAGGTTGACCGACGGCATCTACAAATCAGCTAAAACCGGTCACCCGGTTGGCCTGATGGAGGAAGCATTGCCACAGGTCATCCACGCGGAACCGCTGGAACGTAAATTGTTGAAGGCGCTCAAGAACGATGAAATCAGCGGTATTACCTGGGAAGAACAACTCCAGGATGCAATTGCCTGTTCAGTCGTCACCGCGGAAGAGGCGGATATCCTGGTCCAGGTCAGAAAACTCGTGATGGAAATCATTGCTGTTGATGAGTTTGACCTGGAAGAGATCCAGGCTGGAAGAAGAAAACCGGCACCAAAACACGACCGGCAATTGGATACGAAACACGCCGCATGACCGGAATGTAGTTCACAAATATTTGTGCTACTTGCTGGGGCGCCAGCTCGGAGCAAGGACTCTCTTTCCAGGACACGGTATAAACCCGTCCCTGGGACCTCCTCTTGAAACATCCGTGTTTCAAAGGGTCCTGGAAAGAGAGTCCTTGCTCCGAGCTAGCTTGTGCCAAACTGGGTGGCGAATCACCTGTTTTTTGCTGTTATACTGATGGCCCCGCTCCGATCCCGATGGATCCGGCGGGGCCATTGCTTTGGGTGCCCGGAAAAACAGGCTTGAACGCCTGCCGGGTGAAACGGGAAGCCGGTGAGAGTCCGGCACTGCCCCCGCAACGGTAAGCGAGCCAATCCCACTTCATGGTGGATTGTTTGCGGCCTGATGCCACTGCACGATGTGTGGGAAGGCGCCGCAAAGGCTATGGAACATCTGATTTGTTCAAAGCCATTCGTAAGTCCGGAGACCGGCCCAGAGTTCGCAGTAACCGTGTTGCGGAGGGCAACCTGGGTCTGTGGATTCCTCCCGGCCCCTTTCTCCGCAGCGCATTGTAAACGCGGGTGTGCGCTACGGAGACAAAATGAAACCCTGGAAATTCTTATCTTTTATGCTGCTGGCGGCAGCCGGCATCTCGTTTTCAGTTCAGGCTGATGACGAGGAAACATATGAACTCAAACCGGACCTGGTGGTAACGCCATCCCGCATGCCTGAGCCACTCGGCGACGCTCTTGCATCGGTCAGCGTGATCACACGCGAAGACATCGAACTTTCGTTGGCTCAAGACCTGTTTGAATTGCTGCGCCTGCAACCGGGGGTAGATATTGTTCGTTCCGGGGGACCGGGTGCGCAGACCAGCGTGTTCCTGCGCGGCAGCAATTCCAACCACGTGCTGGTGCTGATTGACGGTGTGCGTGTCAGTTCATCCAATACCGGCGCTTATTCCTGGGAACAATTGCCGGTAAACCAGGTTGAACGTATTGAGATTGTTCGTGGACCGCGCGGCAGCATTTATGGTTCTGACTCCATTGGCGGCGTGATCCAGGTGTTCACACGCAGCAGCCCCGATCCCTATGCGAGGCTTACCGGTGGCAGTTACGGCACATTCGAATTTGATGGTGGCCTTGGCTACCAAAGCGAGCGCACCCGGCTCAGCGTCAATGCCGGGTACCGTAACGTAGACGGTTTTTCAGCTCAGAATCCTGATGGTTTCAGCTATGACCCGGATGATGACGGATTTAAGGGCGTCAACCTGGGTATAAAGGGGTCAGCTGATACTGACTACGGTAGCTGGCACTTTAACCTGCTGGCACTGGATAACGAAAGCGAGTTTGATCAGGGTGTTTCAGATGCTAATCAGCTCGTGACCTCCCTGGAATTCCGAGGTAGTTTCTCACCAAATTGGCAGTACCAGGTACTGGGTGGCTATGTCGACGATGAGCTTGAATCTGACTTTGGATTCTTCACAACGGACTTCCAATCCAATCAATTCAATTTCAGCTGGCAAAACCAACTGGCAACGGGTGAGCTCGGGGACCTCAGTTTCGGACTGGATTATTACCGTGAGAAAGGAAAATCCCAATATTCCTGGGACGAGAGCAGGAACAACGTAGGGCTGTTTGCCAGCTATGACCAGTACTTTTCCTCCCTCCACCTGCAATTCAGTGGCCGCTTTGATGACAATAGCCGGTTTGGCACAGAGTTCACGGGCCAGTTTGCGGCCGGGTACGATTTCGGCGATTCCTGGCAACTAAGCGGGAGCTATGGATCGGCATTCAGGGGACCCAACCTGAGTGAGCAGTTTTCACCCGGCTTCGGCGGCTTTTTTGCTGGAAATCCGGACCTGGATCCGGAGTCTTCCAACTCCGGCGAACTCGCCTTGCGCTGGCGGCATGAAACGGCCGGCGCCTTTTCAGCCGCTGTGTACCGTACCCGCGTTGAAGACCTGATCGCCTTTACCGGCAAAAACTTCCAGGCCATCAATATTGCTGAAGCCCGGCTGGAAGGCCTGGAGCTTGACTACTCGGTTGCCTGGGATGGCTGGTTGTTGAATGCCAATGCCACGTTCCAGAATACGGAAGACCGCTCGACCGGTGAGTCACTGCTTCGAAGGCCGGACCAAAAAGGATCCATTACGCTGGACTATAAATTCGTCAATGGATCCTGGCTCGGACTGGAGTGGTTCGTGTCTGGCAAGCGCAATGATTTCGGCGGAATCAAGCTGGACAGTTACAGCTTGTTGAACCTGAGGGCCGGCTGGTTATTCACACCCGCCTGGCGGCTCGAATTCAGGGGCGACAACTTGCTGGATGAGGACTACGAGCCCGCATTTGGCTTCAACAGCCCCGGCAGGTCGTACTACGTTTCACTGGCCTGGTTGCCTTTGTAGGAGCCCGCTCGCGGGCGAAAAGTTCTGGAAGAATCGCCCGCAAGCGGGCTCTTACATATCCTTTCGTTTCCTGGCCCGCCGCCGCAACTCCATTGGATGCTCAACCCGGCGAAACTTGTCCAGGACGTGAATCATTGCGCGCAGGGGATGACGTAAAGGCATGCGCGGCCCGGCAAAACGCATTGCAGCCTGCACCTGCTGCCGCTGCAATGGTTTATAGCAATGGATGGGGCACTTGGAACAAGCTGGTTTGGCGGCGCCGTAGGGGCATTTCTCCAGGCGTTTCTCAGCGTAACGAAGAAGGTAATCACAGCGTTCACAAAGCTTGCCGTCATACGGAACATGATGGTGTGAACAATATATTTCCATCATGCAAGCCAGGGTCGCATACTCGCGTTTCAGTCTGCCTTCAAGGGTGCCCATGTCTCCAGCTCAGAACATTCCCGTTTCCAGCTTGGCTACCTCGGACATCATGCTGTAGTTCCACAGCGGATCGAATGTCAGCTCCACTTCAACTTTGCTGATTGTCGGCACTATAGCCAGCTTCGAGCGCACGTCGTCAACGATAATATCGCCCATACCGCATCCGGGTGCAGTCAAGGTCATCTGCACTGTTACAGTGCGCTCTCCGTCCTCATCGCGTCCAATCTCGCAGCTGTAGACCAGCCCCAGGTCCACGATATTGACTGGAATTTCCGGGTCGTAAACTGTTTTCATTTGTTCCCACAATAATTTTTCCAGGTCTTCCTCCGTCGCATTCTCAGGTCAGCCTGGGAGGCATAACCGGCTCCTTGCCAATGGCGTCGGCATCCACACCCGCAATACGAAACAGGTTGCCGTCAACAAACACCGTGAAGCTGCCACCCAGAGCCTGGGTAATATAAGCAACTGTCCCCGCGGGCATGGTGACTTCGTCCCCCGAAGGAATCATTACGACTTCACAATCGCGTTCGAAGGTACAGGGTTGGCTGGTATGGGAAAACATGATTTTGAAAAGATGCGGACTACGGAATGATTTCTCAAGTTTGCGGAAGAAAAGGATTATACCTGTTTGCCGCAAAGCTGGCTTTAATGAAGCGTGATCAGGATGACACTAAAAAGCCCCGCAACACGGGGCTTGCTTTTTTGCGTTTGGAATAGCTTTATTTGATCTGGGATTGTTGATAATTTTCGATTCCAACTCTTGAAATCAAATCAAGCTGGGTTTCCAGCCAGTCGACATGCTCTTCTTCTGATCCCAGGATGCTGTCAAACAGGTCCCTGCTGACGTAATCCTTGCAAGATTCACAGTATTCGATCGCTTCGCGCAGGTCCGGGATGGCTTCCATCTCCAAAGCAAGATCACATTCAAGCATTTCCTTCGTATGCTCGCCTATCCTCAACTTGCCGATGTCCTGCATATTCGGCAGGCCTTCGAGAAACAGGATTCGCTCGATTAATCCATCGGCGTGTTTCATCTCGTCGACGGATTCCTGGAATTCTTGATCGCCAAGGCTATCCAGGCCCCAGTCCTTGTACATGCGGGAATGCAGAAAATACTGATTGATTGCGACCAGTTCATTTCGAAGCACACGGTTCAGAAAATCAATGACTTTACGATCACCTTTCATTAATAAACTCCATTGGTATAAAGGGCTCTGCGATCCTGAGAGATCATTCTACAAAAGGAATCATTCCACTGCAGGAATGAGAATCATTGGCATGTAGCGTCGGCAGGTCAGCCTGAGGAAACGACCCGTAATTGTTCCCTTGATGCTGCCGAACCCTGATCGGCCAGCGCTTCATTCATCACCTCCCGTGCCTGTGCAACGCAGCAACCGCATTGTGTGCCACAGCCAGTAGAACTGCTCAGGTCCCTGAAACTGGATGCACCATCGGCAACGAATGCGTGGATTGCGGAATCAGTTACGGCGTGACAAATACAAATATACATGAACCAAAGATACCCAAATCAACCGGCGTGGTAATTGATCCAGATCATAAATGCAAATGAGAATGATTGTCAATTACATTTTTTCCATTGATATCCGACTGTCGCATCCATGACGCCAGGACCAATGGACCTTTATGCTGAGGGGTAAATTTCGTTTTTTTTAGATTTGAACCATGGGTTCCAACAGGGACAAAGCCCTGTGGTACACCTGGCGCTTGAAGGTGATGACATTGTCCACCGGATACCAGAAATCAACCCATTTGAAACTGGTAAATTCCGGCTCGTCGGTCAAACCAAGGTCAAAAGCCGAGTCCTTACCCGTGAAGTGAAGCAGGAACCAAACCTGTTTCTGGCCGATACACAGAGGCTTGGAATAATGCCTTTGATATCGACGGGGCAGACGATAACGCAACCAGCCGGGTGTGGAACCTATAAGGTTCACCTGGTCAGGCGACAGACCGGTTTCCTCTTTCAACTCCCGATACATAGCCTCGACAGGAGTCTCATCGCTACGCATCCCACCCTGTGGGAACTGCCATCCGTCACTACGGCATCGCTGTGCCCAGAAGACTCTGCGGTCCCTGTTCATCAGGACGATAGCAACGTTGGGTCTGTAACCGTCTGGATCAATCATTCCTGCTACTTGCCTGCCTTGATTGGCACGTGTGATACTTCCACTCCTCTGGTCTCTGAATGTTAATCTTTTATCTCCTATGATGCCAACATCACATCGGCGCCTGGTGTTTTTTATACTGGTCATACTGTCTGCCGCCAGTATCATCCTGGCGGCAGCAACCGGATCCGTGTCGCTCGGCTGGGAACAATGGACAAACGCCCTGCTGCATCCCGATTCTGAATTCGGGGAACTGGTATGGCGTTTAAGGATTCCCCGGGCTGCGGCCGCCTGGACTGTTGGTGCCCTATTATCCCTTTCCGGCTGCCTGATGCAGGTATTGTTGCGCAACCCACTTGCGGATCCCTATATCCTCGGCGTATCCGGAGGTGCATCCTTCGCGACCCTGCTTGGCATGACAATGGGCGTGACCGCCTCTTTGCTGCCTGCACTGGCCTGGGTGGGCTCACTGATTTCCATTCTGATCGTATTCAGCCTTGCCCGGGGAGAAGGCCCGTGGAGCAGGACACGGTTATTGTTAACCGGAGTAGTGACTGCGTCCGGCTGGGCTGCCTTGATCAGCCTGTTACTGACCCTGGGTTCTGACAGCAGCCTCCGGGGTATGCTGTTCTGGCTGATCGGAGACCTGAGTTATGCCCGGCTGCCTTCCTGGGCGCTTGCAACACTGGTATTCATTTTTCTGATTTGCCTTGGACTGGCCCGCAGCCTGAATGTACTTGCAATGGGAGAAACCACCGCCCGCCTGCTGGGCGAGCCGACCCGGAAGCTGCTTTGGCTGGTCTACCTGTTGGCTTCCATTCTCACCGCCACTGCAGTTTCGATTGCCGGCAACATTGGTTTCGTGGGCCTGATTGTGCCGCATTTGATGAGGCTGATCGTGGGCTCTGACCATCGTGTGCTGTTACCGGCTGCTGCGTTGTTTGGCGGTTTTTTCCTGGTATTTTCTGACACACTGGCGCGGACAGTGCTTGCACCGCGGCAGCTTCCGGTTGGTGTGGTCACAGCACTGATCGGTGTACCGCTGTTCCTGTTGCTGCTCAACCGGGCAAGGGTGAAGCAATGATCGAGCTTGCCTGCAAACACCTTGACGTGCGGATTGGCGGCATAGATGTGGCTGCCGATCTGAGCCTGGAACTGGCTCCCGGCGAATTCTGGGGTTTGCTGGGCCCCAATGGCATTGGCAAGACGACCTTGCTCAAATGCCTGGCCGGACTCTCACGTCCCGTATCCGGGCAGGTATTTCTGGAAACCCGCGACATCAACGAACTGCCACGTAAACTGGTCGCGCGGCATATCGGCATGTTGCAACAGCACACAGTTTACGTATTCGATTCCAGCGTCATGCAGACCGTGTTGACCGGCCGGCACCCGTACCTGGCGTACTGGGAACGTGAGGGCCCGGATGATCTGCAAAAAGCCCGTGACGCACTCAAGGCTGTGGAACTCGATGGATTTGCCGAGCGCAGCGTGACGGGGCTTTCGGGAGGCGAAGCCCGCCGGCTGGCCTTTGCCGCGCTACTGGTTCAGGATCCAGAGATCATGCTGCTGGATGAACCCACCAACCACCTGGACCTCAGGCACCAGGTACAAATCATGGGCATGATCCGGGATCGAATCGGGCATGGTGGATTTACAGCAATTGCCGCCCTTCATGACATCAACCTGGCGGCGCGCTATTGCAGCCACATTCTCATGCTGCTCGGAAACGGCGCCTGGGTAGCTGGCCGGCGCGAAGAAATGCTCAACGAGACCAACCTGGAAAAACTTTATGGCTGCCCGGTGGAGATGATCCAGGGCAGAAACGGTAAACACTTTCACCCCGTAGATGGGTGATTCGTTGTTGTAAGAGGTCCCTTGGGGCCGATTGCTACTCAAGCTGATAAATTTCGCCCGCAAGCGGGCTCTTACAGACGCGGTCGGCCGCAAGCGACCTCTTACAGCAAGCACGCTTCCACGGTTCAGGTTTTTGCTTGCCGGCGCAGTCCGGCGTAGAGTTTCCCCAGCCTCCAGGCGCCCAGTCCCCAAAGCCCCATGAACGGCAGATAAAACCAGGTGATCTGTGACAGGGACAAACCGGCCGATGTGAGACCTTTGAAAATCCAGCTTGCGGTTACGTCACTGCCGCGATAAACCACTGTATCGATAAAATTCTTGCTCTTGTACTTGGTCTCACGATCCACCACGGTAAACAGCATTTCCTTGGCCGGCCCCAGCACACCGTAATTCATTGAACGCTGGGCCACCTGAATGGCTGCAAACAGGACCAGGCCCATGGTGCTGCCCAGTATGATAAAGCCACCTGCAAGCATCATTGGAACCATCACCAGCGTTCTTGACATGCCGAGGCTGGTGACCAGTCGCGAAGTGATCAGGAACTGGAAAATAAATGCAATCACCTGGACCACCAGGTCGACGATACCGAAAAAATGTGTGCGTTCGTCAAACCCTGCAATCTGATCATTGACCAGCACCGCCAGGCCGTTGTAAAGAAACGTGGAAGTCAGGTTGTGCAACAACATCAACAGACAGGCATACAGCAGATATTCTGACCGGAAAACATGCACAGCACCTTCCCAGATACTTCCCCCGATCACTGCTGTTGGCCGGTCGCGGTTCTGCCTCCTGCTGTAACGGCCCAAAATAACCGCCAGTATGGTGGCAACCAGCAAGCAACCCGCCGCCGCCATCATCATGTTGCGCGAACCCAGTGTGAGAACCAACATGGTGGTTGTCCAGGACCCTACCATCGCGCCCAGGCTGCCTCCCGCCATGACGAAGCCAAACAGGCGCTGTGCCTGGCCCGGCTGAAAGATGTCCGCCATGAAACTCCAGAAGATCGAAACCACGAAAAGATTGAACACACTGAGCCAGATGTAGAATATTCGTTGCATCCACAACGGGGTATCGTCTTCCCTGAAACCGATGATGAACAATACGAGGTTGAACAGGAAAAACAGGTAAATCGCGGGTATGAACTGTCCCCGCCGGAAGCGGGAAACAAGAAAACCGAAAACGGGCACAATCGCCAGCATGGTCAGGAAAGTGCCGGTGTAGAGCCAGTGCAGAATTTCGCTGTTATTTGCCGCCACGGTACCCCGGATGGGCCGCAACATGAAATAACCACCAAGAAGAAAGAAAAAATAGCAAAACGCGATGGCCAGACGGGGCCATTCACCCTGTTCCACGCGGACCAGGCGCTCGAGGAAATTATTGCCGTGAACAGCCTTGCCGGTATCAGTCATTCTGTGGGCCTGTGTGATTAGGTCCGGTTAGCTGTCCGTGATATTGACGGCTTGTCCGGGCCGCAGCCTTTCATTTCCGCGAATGACCACCCTGTCCCCGGGAGAAACCGCGCCGCGCACCTCGATATGCTCACCCTGGCCCACCCCAACCGTCACGTTAACCTGTTGGGCCAGATTGTCTGCATCAACAACAAAAATACTGTGCCCTTCAGGGCGTAACACCAGGGCGTCCCTTGGAACAGTCAGCACTTTGCGCGAATCCGCGGTCGGAATCGACACGCGCAATGTCTGTCCAACCGGAAAGCGGCTGCCTTCCAGGTCCAGCCGTAATTCGAACTGATGGGTATGCTCATCACCTACCGCAACTACCGTGCGAACCTCACCAAAAGTTGTCAATTCCCCGGCCCGCAGATCGAGCAACTGCCCGGTCTGAACGAATGGATAATATTTCAGGGGCGCACGTGCGATCACTTCCAGGCTTTGCTGATCAACCAGGCGGATGACATAGCTGCCTTCGCTTACGCGTTCACCGGGCGTCATCAAGCGCTCCACGACCACACCGTTGAAGGGAGCCATGATCCTGGTCCTGGCCAACTGATCTGCATTCTGGGCCAGCCTGGCGCGTGCTATCGCCAGATCTGCCCGGGCCACGTCACGATCGGATCGTGTCTGCTCCAGTTGGGCTTGTGCAGCCAGGTTTGATTCAGCCAATTGAGTGAACCGTTTCTCCTCGCTTTCCAGGAAACGCAACTTTGCCTCTGCCCGCCTCACCTCTGCCTGCAACTCAGCCTGCCTCAGGCGGAGGTTGGTGTCCTCAATTTCAGCGACTGTTTCTCCAGCCAGGACCACTGTACCCACATCCGCCACGCTGGTGAGCCTGCCCTGCACTTCGGCCGACAATCGGGCGTCATTCCTGCTGACTACGGTGCCTGGAACCAGCGTGACCGGCGCAATGTCCTGCATGCTGGCTTCGGTCACTTTCACCAGCGCAGGCTGGCCATCCTGCGACCAGACCAGCCCGGAAAACACCTGCAACAGCAGTACAAGCCCCACTTTTGTCATTCTTGATAAATCAATCTTCATCTTCATTCAGCTCACTGCCCCGACCAGGTTTGACGCAGAATTCAGCTCTTCTTTCATGCGCAACAGGCTGGGAAGCAATAACAGGGTAAACAAGGTGCTGATCAGCATACCACCAACAATCACCGCGGCCATCCCCCGGTACAGTTCTGTGCCTGCACCTGGAATCAACATTAACGGCAGCATGCCGAAAATACTGGTCATGGTGCTCATCAGGATGGGGCGCAAACGTAAGCGGATTGCGCTTTCGACCGCATCCCGCCTGCCCATGCCTTCGCGTTCGGCATCGCGGGCGCGATACACCAGCAAAATGGCATTATTCACCACCAGGCCCAACAGGATTACGAAGCCGATCATGGTCAGCAGATCCATCTGTTGCCCGCCGGTGGACAAGAGCACCAAGTCCATCAGACGCAAGGATATGATACCGCCTACAGTCGCCATCGGGATGGTCAGGATCACCAGCAGGGAATCGGTGAATGAGCGGAACAGGGCGGAGATCAGCAGGTAAAGCAGTACGATCGCCAGAATGAAACTGCCCGACATGCTCGTAAGAGCCTCGTCCAGTGCCTCAGCCGTACCGCGCAGCGTGACCGAGCCATTCATTGGCAACAGCGGCAGAATCGCTGGTTTGACCTGCTCATTGATGACAGCCAGAGCTTCTTCCATCGCCATACCGGATGGTGGTGTCACCTCCAGCGTCAGGGTTCGTTTGCGGTCGATGCGCCGGATCTGTGACGGTCCTGCTGTGCGCGTTACGCGGGTGAGTTCACCAATGGTCAGCACTTCTCCACTGGCGGTAGCAACCGGCATGGCAGCCAGTTCTTCGGGCGTGAACCACTCTTCAGCCCGCAGGATGACATTGTAACGCCGGTTGCCGTCGAAATATTCACCCAGGAAGACGCCATCCCCCATGGCGCGCACGATCGCGGCCATGCGCGAGCGGTTCCAGCCAACCTCGGCAATTTTTCGGTCGTCGGGGATCAACCTGAGTTGTGGCTCCGCTAACTCCAGGCTGGGGGAAGGGCGAACGCTGGCGCCCGGTAAAGCCTGCATGATGGCGTCAAACCCTGCGTGTCCTGCTTGGAGCAACGACTCGAAGGAGTCACCCTGCAAGTCCACATCAATCTGGCGGCCTCCTCGCGAGCCACCGAAAACCGCCCTGCGCTGCGCAAACCCAAAGGTATCGGGGAAGCCGGTCATGATCTCCGAATTGAAAATCTGCAGCAACTCGTCCACATCGCCGGGATCTACCGCTTCAGCACCGATGAACATACCGAATGCTGGCGAGGCGCCAAGAAAATAACTCCTTATCTGCTGTGGCTTTTCACCGTTCATATAGGGTTCAAGGCGTTTGTCAATGACATCCAGCAGTTCGCGGTTGGCGGTCTCCACACCGATGCCCGGCGGCGTCACCATGAAGCCGAAAATAAAATTCCGCTTGCCCTCGGGCAAGTAATCCGCCGGCGGAATCAGTAACAGGCCAAGCAGCACTGGCGCCCCGGTCAGCAAGCCCACGAAAGTCCAGCGGCGTCGTGGCGTATCCGTCCAGCTCATGATGTGCCTGGTCACCCAGCGCCACCAGTTGCGGTGGTGATCCTCGATGGCTTCGCCCTTGACCCAATCCGCCGCCGCCGTGGGCAGCACGGTAACGGCGATCAGTAAAGACGCGATGACCGCCGCTGAAATGGTCACCGCCAGGTCACCGAACAACTGCCCCGCTTCATCCTGCAAGAACACCACGGGCATGAAAATGGCGACGGTAGTGGCAGTTGAGGCCAGTAGCGCACCCCATACCTGCGAGGTACCGCGAAGGGCGGCTTCGTCGCCCTCACGCCCCGCTTCGCGTTGACGGAAAATATTTTCCAGCACCACGATGGCGGCATCCAGGACCATGCCCGAAGCGAAGGCCAGCCCCGCCATGGAAATAATATTCAATGTCCTGCCGGTAAAATCCAGCACCATGAAAGCGATCAGCAGGCACAGCGGAATGGATAGCGCTACGCTCAACGTGGCGCGAAACTTGCGTAAAAACCACCACAAAACCACGATGGCCAGCGACATGCCCAACAGCAGGTTATTGCGCACCATGCCGATGGAGGATTTGACGTACACGGTTTCGTCATAATTCTGCTGAATGGTCAGGCCGGCGCGATCCAGCTCATTTTCCGCCAGGTCCGCAATCACAGACTTGAGTTCGTCCATCACTTCCAGCACGTTAATGCCCGATTCGGGAATCACGTTGACAGCGAGCGACGGTCCGCCATTTTGATGCAACTGGGTGGCCACATCCACCATCGTCATCTCGATGCGTGCGATGTCATTCAGACGTATCGGCTTACCGTCCCGCCATTGCAGCACCAGTTCGCCCAGCGAACTGACGTCGTACCTACCGCTGAAGCGGAGTGTGTACTGGCGGCGCCCGACTTCCGTCGAACCCGCAGACACGTCCGCGTTGCTCCCCAGCTCTGAGGAAATGCCAGTGAGGTCCAGCCCGATACTGGCGGCTTTGTAAGGATCAAAAGTAATCCTGACTTCATGCGGGCGGCCACCGAATGAACCGGTTTGGGAAACACCCGGTATTCGTTCGAGCCGCGTGACCACCGTATCATCCACAAAGTCCTGGTAACTCGCAATCGGCCGCGTATTGCCTGGTTTGGCCTGGATGGCGAACCAGGCGATGACCTTTGCAAAACGGCTACCACCCGACCCGGATAATCGGCTCGTCGGCATCCACCGGGTAGCGCGGCACCTGGTTGAGACGGTTCATCACTTCGATCAGCGCCCGGTTCATGTCGGTGCCGATGGCGAATTCCAGGTTGATGGAACCTCTGCCGTAACTGGAGGTGGATTCGAGCTTCAGCAGGCTGGGCACGCTGCGCAGGACGTCTTCCTGGGGTTCGATGATCTCCGACTCGATTTCGTTGGGCGCCGATGCCCGCCAGCGCGTAATGATGGTGATTTCCGGGCGCGTAATATCCGGCGTCATCTGAATCGGCAGGCGGGAAAGACTGAGCATTCCGAAAATGACAACAAGAATGCAGGCCACGATCACGGCAACCGGATTGGAGAGTGCCATTCTTGTCAGTGTCATTCGGTGGTGCCTGGTCCGATTATTGGGCGTCAAGTATAGCGCGAAGCCTCTGTTATGCGTTATCCAGCGTCACAAAAAGCTGCTGAAGCAAGCTGTGTCGATCCTCCATCGACTGCTCGCAATTCAAGATAAATTGATTCGCATCATGCAGTTTGACGATTTCTCTCAATGACCTTGATCAGGGGCTTGAATAAAACCATCTATTGGTTAAGATGCCTTGTCTACTCAATACGTGACCGTATGGAATTTGATTACATCATCGTCGGAGCGGGGTCAGCGGGTTGCGTGCTGGCCAACCGTCTCAGCGAAAACCCCAACAACCGTGTCCTTCTGCTGGAAGCCGGCGGAAAAGACTGGCATCCCTTTATCCACATGCCCGCCGGACTGGCCCGGCTGGCTTCCATGCGCAAGCTTAACTGGTCGTATGAAACGGAGCCCCAGCAGGAACTGGACGGCCGCCAGCTTTACTGGCCACGCGGAAAAGTGCTGGGCGGCTCCAGTTCCATCAACGCCATGTGCTATTGCCGTGGCCACCGCAAGGACTACGATTCCTGGGCCGACGCCGGTGCTGAAGGCTGGGATTTTGACGGTGTTCTGCCCTGGTTTATCAAGTCGGAAGACCAGGAGAATGGCGCATCGGATTTCCACGGAACCGGCGGACCGCTCGTTGTGCAAAACCTGCGCCATACCAATCTTCTTTCCGGACATTTCATCGAAGCGGCCACGCAAGCCGGCTTCGAGAGGACCGATGACTTCAACGGCCCGCACCAGCGGGGTTTTGATTATTACCAGGTGACACAAAAGAACGGACGGCGCTGCAGCGCAGCCGTTGCCTATCTGCGACCGGCCTTGAGCCGATCCAACCTTGCAGTCAATACCCATTCGCTGGCCGAAAAGGTGCTCATGGAAGCTGGCCGGGCCATCGGAGTAACGTACCAGCGGAAAGGTAAGCGCCAGACCGCGCGGGGCGGCCATGTCATTCTGGCCGGCGGCGCCATCAATTCGCCCCAACTCCTGATGTTGTCCGGAATCGGGCCGGCTGACCATCTGCGCGACCTTGCTATCGACGTGCATCTTGACCTGCCCGGTGTCGGCCACAACCTGCAGGACCACCTCGATATCTGCACACTTCGGATGTGCAAGGAACCCGTCACCTATGACCGGCTGAACGAATTCACCGCGGGCCTGCGCTACCTGTTTGACCGCAGAGGACCCGCCAGTTCAAATATCGCCGAGGCAGGAGGCTTCATTGTCAGCCGGTATGCGACAGATGACCGCCCGGACATCCAGATGCACTTCGTCCCGGCCCTGCTGGACGACCACGGCAGAAATACTCTGCCCGGCCACGGCATGACGATCCACGCCTGTCCGCTGCGCCCTGAAAGCCGTGGGGATCTGACCCTTGAAATCAGCCGATCCCAAGCGAAGCGCCGGCCATGCAGCCCAACTACCTGAGCGAAGAATACGACCGCAAGATGATGCTGGAATGCGTGACCCTGGCGCGGAAAATCTTTTCCCAGCAAGCCTTTGACCCCTACTGTGGCGATGAAGTATTTCCCGGGGCTGACGTTCAGTCCGAAGAAGCGATAATGGCATTTATCCGTAAGAGAGCAGAAACCATCTATCACCCCATCGGCACCTGCAAAATGGGCGTGGACGACATGGCCGTCGTTGACCCGCAACTCAATGTCCGCGGCCTGCAGTCCTTGTCAGTGGTAGACGCCTCCATCATGCCCACCCTCGTATCCGGCAACACCAACGCCCCGACCATGATGATCGCCGAGAAATTCGCCGCCGGGGTCTAGTGTCAGCTCAGATCCGGTGGCAATTCCCAACGGTGAGTGCGCCACATCGCCGAGAGGGTCAAGTCTTTAATGGCCAGCATTTCCTTGGGAATGCGGTCGTAGAGACGGATGAACAGCTCTTCGTGATGGAGTAACTCCTTTTCCCAATCATCGCGATCTATAGCCATGGTGCTATAAAAGTCAGCCTCCGAGAAGTCATCGAGTCCCTCCCAGTTGAGGTCCTCGTAGCGGGGTGTCCAGCCGATCGGGCTCTCGAATCCCCTTGCTACCCGCGCGTGCGACCGGTTGACGATCCACTCGAGAACACGCATGTTTTCACCAAAGCCCGGCCACAGGAACTTGCCGTTTTCATCGCGCCGGAACCAGTTGACGCCGAAGATGCGTGGCGGGTCCTGGATGTTGCGACCGAAATTCAGCCAGTGATTGAAGTAATCAGCCATGTGGTAGCCGGCAAATGGCAGCATGGCAAATGGATCCCGCCGCACGACGCCCTGTTGTCCAAATGCCGCTGCAGTGGTCTCTGATCCCATTGTTGCCGCGAGATAAACTCCGAAAGCCCAGTTGAAAGACTGGTAGACGAGCGGAACGGTATTCGAGCGGCGCCCGCCGAAGACGAAAGCCTTGATGGGGACACCGGCCGGATCCTCCCAGGCATCATCGATGACCGGGTTCTGCCCCGCGGGCGCGGTAAATCGTGCGTTGGGATGCGCGGCCGGGGTTTCACTATCCGGTGTCCAGTCATTTCCACGCCAGTCAATGGCGTGATCGGGCGGATCACCATCCATGCCTTCCCACCAGATGTCACCGTCATCGGTCAGGGCAACATTTGTGAAGATGCAGTTTTCCTTGATGGATTCCATCGCGCTCGGATTGGTCTGGTAAGACGTGCCGGGCGCAACGCCGAAGTAACCGGCTTCGGGATTGATGGCATACAGCCTGCCATCGTCACCCGGTTTGATCCACGCGATGTCATCTCCAACCGTCGTGACCTTCCAACCCTGATCCTGGTAATGTTTGGGCGGAACGATCATCGCGAAATTGGTCTTGCCGCATGCGCTGGGGAAAGCGGCGGCGATGTAAGTCTTTCTCACCGCTTGGTTCCTCGACACCCATGATCAGCATGTGTTCGGCCAGCCATCCCTCGTCGCGGGCCATGGTGGAAGCAATGCGCAGCGCCAGACACTTCTTGCCGAGCAAGGCGTTGCCCCCATAACCACTGCCGTATGACCAGATAGACCGCTCCTCGGGGAAATGAACGATGTACTTCTCGTCCGGGTTACACGGCCAGGGAACGTCTTTCTCACCCGGCTCGAGCGGTGCGCCCACGGTGTGCATACAGGGAATGAATTCACCGTCCGTTCCCAGAACATCGTAAACGGCATTGCCCATCCGGGTCATGATTTTCATGTTGACCACGACGTAGGCTGAGTCCGTAATTTCGACACCGATTTGAGCGATGGCGGAGCCAAGCGGACCCATACTGAAAGGTATGACATACATGGTCCGGCCACGCATCGCACCATCAAACAGCCCGTTGAGAATGCGCTTCATGTCACGCCGGCGCATCCAGTTATTGGTGGGGCCTGCGTCCTTTTCGTTGATGCTGCAGATGAAAGTGCGGTCCTCGACCCTCGCGACATCACTGGGATCCGAGCATGCCAGGAAGCTGTTGGGGCGCAATTCGGGATTGAGGCGGGTGAAAGTGCCCGCACTTACAAGCTCCTCACAAAGCCGATCGTACTCCTCTTGAGAACCATCGCACCAGACGACCTGATCTGGTTTGACAAGATCTGCCATCTCGGAAACCCATTTCTTGAGGGGCTCGTGTCGGACAACTTCTGGAATCATCATGTTTTAGTCTCTTTTGACAGCGGGTAATAATTAAGGATAGACAATCGAGACTACAGGATGATTGATTGAAGTCAAATTCTATTTAGCTAGTCGTAACAAGCATGGGCAGGGGGACGTGGATAAGGTCGCAGGTAACGCGGAGGAGTTCCAGCTCGGCGGGCGCCAGAAGGCCGTCATGAAGCACCACTGTGATCAGCGCGCGGACCAGTTTTTCTTTTTCGGTCGATTTCAGCCGGTCCAGTTTCGGCAGGGCCCGGTCAAGTATTTCTGTCCAGTTTTCCATGCGGGGCATGGGCGTGATGGGGTCTACACCCAGGATCTCCAGTCCTGCCATGAATGCTGACTGGGCAGCATCCCCGCCTGCATGACCATGGCTGGCCAAAACAGCAATGACCTGCAGTGCTTCAGGGTGGCAGGAGCGGAGCGACTTACTCCCCGGATACCCTTACCGTATGGGGGTTATAAGTCTCCCCCAGGTGCTGATCGATAATCCTGGCCAGCAAATACTCGAATACATCTATCCGTCCATCAACATGACTCAGCGCCTCGACGGTTTCGAGGACTCTTTTCACCCAGGTCCGGCGGATGGCGTTTAAGGGCCGGAAAGGCAACTTCGAGTAAAGGAAGGCGCTGTTCCGGTCCCGGCATACCGCCCGCTTCGAGCAGGGAACGGGCCCGGAATTCACTATCTGACCCCCATTAGCTGGGCGATGATCAGCAATTGTTGATCCCTGATTTGTGCATTGCTGTCCAATAGCGTGTAGAAAAGTACTTCGGGAGCCCACTCAGGCGAATGTGCGGCGCGACTGATGTCGTCAGGGATTGAGGCGGCGATGGCAGCCGCCATCAACAAGCGGTCCCAGTCGGGATTGCCAATCTGGTTGATGATGTTATCTACGTCGAACATGCCACGTTGGGACTTTTTCCTCTTGCCCCGCTTTGCGGTCCCTGGCTTTCTCTGCAGCTATCTCGTCACGGGTGATCTCCGCTGCAAGCCGATCCAGTTCTTCGCGCTGAAAACCGGGATCAATCCGTTTGATGCGGTCTTCCAGGGGTGGATGGGTGGAGAAAAAAGACATTTTCCGTCCATCACCAAACAGCATGTGGCTGATTTCTTCGGTGTCCACGCTAAGGTAACTGGCGTCGCTGTAAACGGCTATTTTTCTTCAATGCGCCACCGATGCCGTTGGGGATCCCGGGTGAATTGCACCGCGGAAGCATCAGCGAGGTATTCCCGTTGTCGGGATACTGCAGCCTTGATCCAGCGGCCGAAAAACAGGCCGATATACCCCACCGCCATCAGGCCAAAGCAATGGCCAGCACCACTGCGCCACTTTTATCGCGCGACGACCGTCCTGCAAAATGTGAATAAAACAGGACTCGCCGGCCAATCAGCGCCAGCACCAGGATACCGAACAAGGCCCCCATCAAGCGGATGTTGATGCGCATATCACCGTTGAGGATGTGACTGAACTCATGCGCAATTACGCCCTGGAGCTCGTCACGGCTGAGTTTTTCCAGCGCCCCCCGGGAGACTGCCACGGCCGCATCGGCAGGTGTGTAACCCGCGGCAAATGCATTAATGCCGGATTCCTGTTCCAGCACGTAGATTTCGGGCACCGCTACACCGGACGCAAGCGCAATTTCCTCAACGACATTGCGCAGACGGCGAAGCCTGGCATCCCGCGGCTCGGATTCCACCAGGTTCCCTCCCAGCTCACGGGCAATTTTTCCACCACCGGCTCTCAGGCCCATGGTCTTGAACAGGCTGGCAAGACCGATGACCAGCAGGGTTGCGATGGCCCCGCCGGTGAGCAAGGACAGGTTGTCTTTGAACATTTGCGGGCTGAGCCGGGGAACTCCCTCAGTTTCGATCGAGGACACACCCGCAGCCAATAAAATCAGCAGGTCAATCGCAACTACGATGGCCAGCACGGCCACAATGAACACGATTATCAGCCAACGGGACTGCCTGCGCGCGTGGTCCTGCTGTTCAAAGAAATTCATATCGGGAAGTTCTGATTAATTCCGTGTGAATCAGAAACTGACTTTGGGCACCTCGCGTTTTGACTCGTCTTCGATTTCGAGTAATTCAGCCGCCCTGAAATTGAACCAGCCGGCAAACAGATTGTTCGGGAATGATTCACGCAAGGTGTTGTAGTTCATCACCGAATCGTTATAAGCCTGACGGGAGAAAGCGACCTTGTTTTCTGTCGTGGTGAGTTCTTCTGAAAGCTGCATCATGTTCTCGTTGGCCTTCAGATCCGGGTAGGCTTCAGACAGGGCGAACAGACGCCCCAACGCGCCAGACAGGCCCTGCTCCGCACTGGCCAGTTGTTTCATGGCTTCGGGGTCAGAGGGGTCCTTCGCTGCGGCTTTCAGGCCGGCAACCGCCAGGTTGCGCGCATTGACCACTGCTTCCAGCGTATCTTTCTCGTGCGACATGTACCTCTTGGCGGTCTCGACCAGGTTGGGAATCAGGTCATGCCGCCGGGTCAGTTGCACGTCGATTTGTGCAAAAGCGTTCTTGAAGCGGTTACGCCCGGCAACCAGGCGATTGTAAATCGTGACGGCGAATAAAACTGCGCCAGCAATAATTGCAAGAATAATCCAACCACCCATTTCATGTCTCCTTGTTAATCAGTACTTACAAAAGTGTAACAAAACAACTGGCGTTACGCGGGTGCCACTGGTCACCAGTGTTCCTTCAAGGTGATAATTGCGGGTTCAGAGGCACCTTGAGGGAACACTATTTCCCGGCTGCCATTTCCTTTTCAATCCGGGCCCAGGAATCGCGCAGGGTCACAATCCGGTTGAGCACCGGTTTGCCCGGCCTCGAATCAACGATATCGTGAACAAAATATCCCGTGCGTTCAAACTGGTACAGGTCACCCGGCGAACCCTCGGCCACGGGCGCTTCCACCACCGCGCCCTCAATAACGTCCATGGAATGAGGATTCAGAAACTCGAGAAAATCCCGGGACTTGTCCGCCAGTGGATTGGGTACCGTAAACAGGCGGTCACATAATCTGATTTGCGCAGACACGCCATGGACCGCGGAAACCCAATGAATGGTGCCTTTCACTTTACGGCTCGCGCCCGGTAAACCACTGCGGGATTCGGGGTCAAATTCACAATGAAGTTCCACCACTTCGCCCTGATCATCCTTGACAACCTCATTACATTTAACGATGAAAGCATTGCGCAGGCGGACTTCGCCACCGGGCTTCAGACGAAAGAACTTACGCGGTGGATCTTCCATGAAGTCGCCCCGCTCTACCCATATTTCCCGTGTAATGGGCACTTTGCGTATTCCCATTGCTTCATTTTGCGGGTGAACCGCCGCGTCCAGCCACAGCGTTTCGCCTTCCGGGAAATTTGTCAGCACCACCTTAAGCGGATCGAGTACCGCCATGGTTCGCGGCGCCTCTGACATTCAAGTCATCGCGCACCACGTTTTCCAGCACCCCCATGGAAATAATACTTTCCGACTTGGAGATGCCCATCGTGTCCCAGAAGGTACGGATCGATTCGGCAGGATAACCCCGCCGGCGAATCCCCGCCAGCGTGGGCATCCGGGGATCGTCCCAACCCGAAACGTGGCCTCCCTCAACCAGTTGGCGCAGCTTGCGCTTACTCATGACCGTGTAGTCAAGATTGCCGCGGGCAAACTCAATTTGCCGCGGATGGCAAGGCGCGGGAATATTGTCCAGCAACCAGTCATACAGGGGCCTGTGATCCTCAAATTCCAGCGTGCACAGGGAATGCGTAATGCCCTCGATGGCGTCTGAGATACCGTGCGCCCAGTCATACATCGGGTAGATGTGCCAGGTATCACCTGTTCTGTGGTGGGTCGCATTGCGTATCCGGTAGATGACCGGGTCGCGCATGTTGATGTTGGCGGCAGACATATCGATTTTTGCCCGCAACACGTATTTTCCATCCTCGAATTCCCCGGCCTTCATGCGCTCGAACCGGTCCAGGTTTTCTTCAACGGGGCGATCCCGGTAAGGGCTTTCCCGTCCGGCCTCGGTCAAAGTTCCGCGATACTCACGAATTTCTTCCGAGTTCAATTCCTCCACGTACGCCTTGCCGGTCTTGATCAGGTGGATGGCATACTCATACAACTGGGGAAAATAATCGGAGGCATGGCGAAGCTCATCCCACTCGAATCCAAGCCAGCGCACATCCTCCATGATGGCATTCATGAAGTCCTCGTTTTCCTTCAGAGGATTGGTATCGTCAAAACGCAGGTGGGTTTTGCCGCCGAATTCATCGGCGATTCCGAAATTCAGGCAAATCGACTTTGCGTGGCCGATATGCAGGTGGCCGTTGGGCTCCGGGGGGAACCGGGTAACGATGCTTGTGTGTTTTCCCGATTCGAGATCCTTGATAACGATATTCCGTATGAAATTCGTCGAAGTAGTCTGATTGTCGATGCTCATTGAATATCCCGGGGAATTTAATCTGTTTGATTGGGTGGTTCTTTATGGATTCTTGGCAATTGGCCAGCGAAAGCGTTAAATTCTACCGCATTGACCCCGTCGGCCACTACGGCCTGCCCAAGAAAATATGCAAGGAAACCCGATGTCGAGAATAAAAAACATGAATCTCAGTTCAAAAATCTTTATCTCCATGCTGCTGGGCGGGATCGCCGGAGGGTTGCTTAACTTTCTCGGTACTCCGGAATGGTCCCAGATCTGGTTGATAGACGGAGCTTTCAGGGTTGTGGGGCAGGTATTCATCTCGCTGTTGAAAATGCTGGTAGTCCCGCTTGTTTTTGTGTCACTGATTTGTGGTGTCAGTTCCCTGGCGGACCCGAAAATGCTGGGCAGGGTTGGAGGTAAAACCATTGCTCTTTACCTCCTAACTACGGGTATCGCCGTAACGCTTGCGCTGACCGCAGCCGTTGTATTTCAACCCGGTATCGGCGTCGACGCGGTGAACCTGGTCGAAAAAGAAATCGCTGAAGTGACGCCATTCACACAGGTACTCATCGACATGGTGCCGAATAACCCGATCGCTGCGATGGCCGATGCCAAGATGCTGCCGATCATTTTCTTTGCCGTGCTGCTGGGACTCTCCATCACACTGAGCGGTGAGGCCGGAAAACGAATATCATCGTGGTTCCAGGATTTCAACACGGTCATCATGAAACTGGTGGCGATCGTGATGAGCGTGGCGCCGTATGGTGTTTTCGCCCTGATCGCAAGTATGGCCGCCACCAGTAACGGGGCGGATTTCATGGCAGTCGGCAAGTATATTGTGCTGGTCATTGCGGTCCTCCTGTTCCACGCACTGGTCGTCTACCCCTCCTTGCTGGTTTTGCTGACCCGGCTGAACCCACGCATGTTCCTCTACAAGATGCGTGCGGCAATGATGTTCGCTTTCTCTACAGCTTCGAGCAACGCCACGATCCCGGTAACGCTGGAGTCGGTTGTAAAAAGAGTGGGCGTCAGCAACAAAATCGCTTCTTTTACCGTCCCCCTTGGCGCAACCATCAATATGGATGGCACAGCCATCATGCAAGGTATTGCTACTGGATTTATTGCCCAGTTCTACGGTATTGACCTCAGTATTGCACAATACCTCATGGTCGTGGTCATGGTCATCATGGCTTCGATTGGCACGGCCGGCGTTCCCAGTGTTGGCCTGGTGCTGCTGGCTGGTGTGCTGGCCCAGGTAGGGCTTCCTGAAGAAGGAATTGCCCTGATCCTGGGTGTCGACCGCTTGCTGGACATGATCCGCACGACTGTAAATATAACCGGTGATGCAACGGTCACCACGATCGTGGCGAAAAGTGAAGGCGAACTCGACGAAGCGGTGTTCAGGGATCCTAAGGCGGGCCGGGCTTTTGAAACCGGGCGCAAAATTGCATAAGCAACAGTATGCAGGTTATTTTCCATTTTCCGGAAAAATCTCAGCTTATAACTATACTGAAAGTACTGTCCGATGAATGCATTCTTTGCAGAACCCGTGCAGCCCTTTCTTGAGAATGAGGAAAATATCATGACGTATAAGACCAAGCTGCTAGTTCTGACCGCACTGTTGAGCCTTTTTGCGCTGGTTCCTGTACAGGCGGCAGAAGAAGAAAACGATGGAATAGCCCAGCTTATCCTGATCACAGCAAAAGCAGGCCAGGAAAAGGCCCTTATCCAGGCCATCACGGATTATCACCATTGGGTTGCCGGCAAACAGGGCCACTGGACGTTCAGTTGGTACGAGATCCTGACCGGGCCCGACACCGGCAAGTATGTTGCACGTTCCGGCGGGCATAACTGGTCCGATTTCGATGCCGAATACGACTGGCAAGAGGAAGCAGAAGCAAAATTTCAGGCCGATGTTGCCCCTTTAATCGAAAATGCTCAACGCTCCGTTACCCAGGATATGGATGATTTCGGTCACTGGCCCGAGGACTTTTCCGGCTACACGCATTTCCAGGTACAGCAGTGGTACGTGAAGAACGGCCGCGATGGGCAATTCCGCAAAGGGCTGAAAAAGATCGTTGATACGCTTAAAGCAGCCAACTTCCCCAACTACTTTGGTTTCACCTCGGTCGAGTCCGGTGGCCGTGGTGGTCAGATTACACTGGTTTTTCCAAACAAGGGATGGTCAGACATGGTGGATGAAGACCCTTCATTTTTTGACATCATGAGCAAAGAACTGGGCGGTGAAGAAGAGTTTGGCAAGTTCATGAGCGAATGGGGCGGCACATTCAAATCAGGCCGGAATCACATGGTCAGGTACATGCCGGGAGCCAGCGACTACGGCGACAAATAGAAGGGAATTGCCCCGCTATTCCTATATCCCCAAGCAAAAAAACCCCGGGTAAAAACCCGGGGTCTGAAAGGCGTATCGCTATAGGCATAGAAGTGTGGGGACTGCCTGTCTAGAGGGGCGATACGCCAGGCACAGTCAACTTACGCTCTTAGAATACGCTGAACACTGTTAAAAAACCGTGAATCTAGCGTTGCCAATTCGTGATATATGCAATTTTTCAGGCTTGAACCCGTATTTTGCGTGATTTCTTGAGATGCACCAACAGCAATGATATCGCCGCGGGGGTTACTCCGGGAATACGTGAAGCCTGACCGATGGTGTCCGGCCTGACACTCTGCAGCTTCTCCATGACTTCAGCAGAAAGCCCCTGAACCCCGCTAAAATCGAAATCGTCTCCGATTTCCGTTGTTTCATGACGGCGCCTTCGGGCAATGTCTTCTTGTTGCCGCCCGAGATAACCTGAATAGCGGACCTGTATTTCCAGTTGTTGGGAAACTTGCCCGTCCTTTACACCGGGACCTATACCTTCTATATCAACCAGTCGTTGATAATCCACTTCAGGGCGCTTCAGCAAATCCAGTGCCCGCATTTCTTTGCTGATGGGAATGCCATAGGCAGTTTCAACCATCCGGCCCAGTGCATTGCCCGGTGTCACCCAGATATCACTCAGCCGCTTGCGCTCTGCCTCCAGGCATTCGGTCTTCCGGCAAAACCGTCTCCAGCGCTCATCATCAACCAGGCCGAGTGCGCGGCCTTTTTCAGTCAGCCGCAGGTCTGCGTTGTCTTCCCGCAACTGCAGGCGGTATTCCGCCCGGCTGGTGAACATCCGATAAGGTTCCAGCGTGCCCTGGGTGATGAGATCATCGATCATCACGCCCAGGTAAGCCTGATCACGCCCGGGTGTCCACATGGATTCCCCACGGACCTGACGGGCTGCGTTAATGCCGGCAACCAGCCCCTGGGCGGCGGCTTCTTCATAACCTGTGGTTCCGTTGATTTGCCCGGCGAAAAAGAGGCCGTCAATATGCTTCGTTTCGAGGCTGGCATGCAGATCCCGCGGATCGAAGAAATCGTATTCAATAGCGTAGCCGGGGCGGGTTATTCGAGCATTCTCGAAACCCTTGATGCTGCGCACGAACTCGAGCTGGACTTCGAACGGAAGGCTGGTGGAAATTCCATTGGGGTACAACTCCAGCGTATCCAGACCTTCGGGTTCTACAAAAATCTGGTGGCTTTTCCGGTCGCTGAAACGCACGACCTTGTCTTCGATGGAAGGGCAGTATCGTGGACCCACACCCTCAATGACGCCTGCATACATCGGTGAGCGATGCAGGGAATTGCGGATGATGTCATGGGTTCGTTCCGATGTATGCGTAATCCAGCAACATACCTGGCGCGGGTGATCCTCCCGGCTGCCCATGAAAGAGAACACCGGTCGCGGCTCATCGCCCGGTTGTTCCTGCAAATGGGTAAAATCCACGGATTTTCCGTCTATACGGGGTGGCGTGCCCGTTTTCAGGCGGGCCACCCTGAACGGCATTTCACGCAGGCGGGCTGCCAGCACATTGGACGGGGGGTCACCGGCACGGCCACCGGCTGATTGCTCCTCACCCATGTGGATTTTTCCCCCCAGGAAGGTACCGGTGGTGAGAACTACGGTAGTGGAATTAAATTCCAGCCCGGTGGCCGTACGGCAACCGCTTATACGCCCGTCATCAGTCAGCAGATCATCAACGCCGGCCTGGAATATTGCCAGGTTTGGCTGCTGCTCCACGGTCTTGCGGATAAACGCACGGTACAAATTACGGTCGCACTGGGCCCGGGTGGCGCGAACAGCCGGGCCCTTGCTTGAATTGAGCGTGCGTAGCTGGATGGCGGCAGCGTCTGCAGCCCGGGCCATCACACCACCGAGGGCGTCAATCTCCTTCACCAGGTGACCTTTACCTATCCCCCCAATGGCAGGATTACAGCTCATCTGCCCAATGGTCTCGATGTTATGTGTGATCAACAACGTACTGGCGCCGCTGCGCGCGGAGGCAAGCGCCGCCTCAGTGCCAGCATGGCCCCCACCAATTACGATCACGTCATAAAAATCCGGATACAGCATCTGCACAGCATTCCACCATCAAGGACCGCGTATTGTACTGAATTTCAACCAGTTGTGTACCTGGCTGTGAATTCCAGCAACGTTGTATACATCGGGCCTTCGAGTAATTGATGACTTTCAGGTTGGTAGAAGCCTGTTCGGAGTAAGGGGTCTTCTTCCAGGACCCTTTGCAACACGATGTTGCAAGAGGAAGCCCCATGGACGGGTTTATGCTGTGTCTTGGAAGAAGACCCCTTACTTCGGACGGGCGCGCCAGCAAGTAGCACAACAATAATGTGAACAACGTTGCTGGAATTCACAGCTAGTGTAAGCAGATGGACACTTCTCCGGTTAATATACCCGGAAGCCGGCCCGAACCGGCAAACTGGCACAAGGAAAAATATATGGCCCGTTCTGTTTATGATCTGCAAGGTTATGCTGTCGCCCTGGACAAAGTTGTTTTCGTGACCCGCGTGTTCGCCGCCGAAGATGAAGAAGGGTTCCAGTTCAATGTGCGATTTAGCGGAGACGCCCGGCTGGCGCCGAAATTCCCGACGCGACACGAAGCGGACCTACAAAGAGAGTTGTTTTTAAAAGCCTTGAAGGAGAGTTAGTCCGCCTTCGTGCAATATGCGGGTTAGGAGTCTGCCGCCATCCGGTTGTGAAGATCCACCATCAATTGCTGGTTCATACTGAACAGGCTCTGGTTTGGCCGGTCCAGGTCCATAACCAACGCCATTACAACAGAGAATGTAACAGCCAGGGTCCATGTTGCGATGCCGCTCCGCGCTCCTGTGAGCCCCGCCTGGTACCCCATGATAATCATCGACATCAGAGCCATGACGAACAGGGTGAACCAGATCACCGGTGAAATGCGGTTGAACAAGACCGCCTGAAGGCGGGCATCCTGCGCAATGATCATTGCAAGGACAGATTGGCTGAAAATTCCCGTGCTTTCGCTATTTACCGGATCCTCCATCGCGGATTCAGCCAGGGACCATAAACTGTCATGCAGACGGTCTGAGTCCTTTACCAGATCAAACACCTTCGTCATGCCATCAGGATCGCTTTTGAGCTGCATCATGTCCATTCGAATCGCCACGAACTGCCGCAAAAGGTTCCTGGCAACAGGGCGGGTCGCATCATCGAGTAAATCAGCTCCACGATAGGCCGAACTGATTGCATTGACCTCCAGCATGAACGACTGCGTCCTGACTTCAAAATGACGCTGTGCCATGCTAAAACTGAATGCCAGCATGAAAGCGAGCAGCCCCAGGGAAGCTCCCATAATGGCTCTGACCTGTGCGGTCTGTGCCTTGACTGTCTTGCCTTTTATGTTCGAACCCAGCTTGATGCCGACTTCGATAAAAGCCACCAATGCTATTACCGACCCAAGCAGGACCATCCACAGGGGTATCAGATCGAATGCAGTCATAAAAAAACCTGGCCTCAGGCGCCAATCGCCTTGCTGATAATTTCAAAAACACCGGGAGACAGGCCTTCCACTGCGGCAATCCGTTCCAATTCGATTTTCATCAGCGCCTGCCTGCCCTGATCATACCGTTTCCATTGATTGAATGCCGATACCATGCGTGAAGCCACCTGCGGATTCAATGAATCGAGTTCAATGACCTGGTCGGCATGAAATCGGTAAGCAGCTCCGTCCGCAGCATGGAAACCGGTCGGATTGGCCATGGAGAAAGCCCCGATCAGCGAACGGACCTTGTTTGGATTGGTGATGCTGAATGCCGGGTGCTCCATCAGGGTCCGTACTACTTTAATCGTTTCAGCCCCTGGCTTTGAAGCCTGGATGGCGAACCATTTATCCATCACCAGCGCATCGTCTTTCCAGCGCTGCTCAAAAGCTGACAGGGCAGCAGACGCAGACGGTGCACCGGCCCACACCAGGCCTTGTAAAGCCACCAGCGTATCGGTCATATTGTCGCTTGCGGCGAGTTGAGCCTCGGCGATCGCCACTCCATCATTGGTGTCCAGTAAATAGGAAAGGCAGATATTTTTTCATGCTCCGGC
>PVMK01162843.1_pt1 | contig 36103 bp, 31 predicted proteins | sample 1853481 | NCBI WGS metagenome assembly PVMK01 (sample SAMN08533507, study PRJNA380276) | Marine sediment metagenome, whole genome shotgun sequencing project. | reverse complement strand
AATTTGAGCTTTACGCTTAGCAAATTCTTTAGGGTGGCTTTTGCCAACCCATTGGTCTTGTTTTCCCTGCTATTTGCTATTAGCTTTGCATTCGCTGTTGGTTTCAGCACTTATAATTTTGGCTCATTGGTGCGATATAAGATTCCATTAATACCTTTATACTTAAGTGCTATGACTATTATACTTTATGAAAACAAACAGAGGAATCTTGCAGCATTAGCCTCAATAGAATAGCAATTGATGACTTTAGCTCGCCCATTAATTCCCATGTCGCGCCGTAACTGAGGATCGAGTAGTAATTTCTCAATATTCAAATACCATTCATTGGCATTATTACAGTGTAGTCCGTTGATTTGGTGATCAACCACCTCTTTGTTAAACCCAATTGGTGACACTACAGCAGGTATACCCAAAGCCATATATTGCAAGGCTTTCAAACTACATTTACCCAAAGACCATTGGTCATTTGGTAGCGGCATAAGACCGATATCCATAAGCATTAGATCGTCAATTTCGGTTTCACTCTTCCATTTCCTAAACGAATAGGATTTTAAAGGAATGCGAGGATCTTTGTCCGCAATTACTAAGAATTCAAAATTAAACACCTTTTCAAGTCGTTCCAGGGCTGGCAATAATTCAGATAGAAAGGGTATTGTGGAGTGACTTCCTGTCCAACCAATTACTAGGTCAGTCTGTTGGTGGTCCTTTAAAAAGCGATGCTGAAAATTAGTATCAATAGTGGTAGGAATTATTTGAACCTCAGGGTTGAATCTTTTTGCATATTCGGCTAAGAAGGAATTCCCTACGCTTACTCGTTTACTCATTCTCAAAATGTGGGAGGTTTTTTTATTACTCTTGAACCAATTCAAAAGTCTTTCATCCGGCGATGTTCGGGAAATCCATATGGCGTCATCAAAGTCGAATATTATTTTCTTACCAAGTATTTTAGTCAAAATCCATTCGTAAATGGCTGGCCCTAAAATAATGGCTTCTCTATGAATAAATATCCATCGATATTTTCTAACCTTAAATAACAAGGTGATTCGATTAACAATGCCGATAATATATCCAAGGATTTTTCTGAAATAGTGCCCATCCTGGTAAAGTATGCTCCAGGTACGAGTATTTATGAATGGTGAAATATCCCATTCGAACTCACTCTCTTCTAATATTTTTAAATATTGCTCAAACCTATATCTTTGAGATGGAGCACATCCTTGGGGATAGGGTACTAAAAATAGAATCTTATTCAAATCTGAATATCAGCGTTCCAATGGGAGGACCAAATATAATCTATTTTAAAAATCGTAATTGCATTCCTATCGTAAATTAATGATACTTCATGAGTGAAAACGTAATGAAGTTTTCGAGCCAAAGAGACTTTATATTTTACATGAAGTTATGGTGCTAAAAAGATTACTAGATAAAATACGAACTCCGGGTAGCTTAACTGCAAATTTTTTTTCTCTGGCATCGGCATCTTTGGTAGTTCTGTTAATCCAAATTGTATTCACCCCTTTGCTTTCCAGAATTTACACACCAACTGCTTATGGAGTATTCGCTATTTATAGCGCCTTACTTAACAGCCTGATTATTATTGGAACCTTAGGTATGAAAGGTGCTGTAATGTTGCCAAAAGACAAATTTTCATTCTTAAATCTGATACGTCTCAATTTTGTTTTCATAATGATTACGTTTCTTTTGAATTCTGCCATAATGATTGCAGTGGGCCCCGAAATAGTAAGCTTGCTACAAGCAAATCAATTGGGAAATGTGGTGTTTTTTATTCCACTACTTGCAACGATGGCTTCGGTAATTGAAATATTAGCCGGATGGCATATAAAATCGGGAGATTTCAAAACTGGTCCAATTACCCGAGTTGCTAGCAATTTAATATCAAGAGCAATTGGAGTTGGCTATGGACTAGCAATTTCCAACATATGGCATGGCTTGTTTTATGGAGATATCATTTCCAGATGCTTTTCACTGTGCATCTTTTTGAGAAAGAAATTTTGGCGAATGATTAGAATCTTGTCTATCGGGTTCAACCGCCAAAAGGTAAAAATAGTGTTTTTTAAGTACAAGGACTTTTTGGTCTACAATTTTCCATCCAGCGTTGTGGCTAGTTTGGCAGGTCAGCTTCCAGTGTATTTGACTGGCATCTGTTTTGGATCTCAATATGTTGGCTATTTGGGATTCGCTATCAGTTTATTGTACATTCCTCTTAATCTAATTGGCAACTCTATGTACACTGTATTCTATCAGAAGGTAGCCCAAATAGGGGACGAAAATCTACCGGAGATCGCTAATTTAACTCGTGGAGTAATAGACAATCTTATTCATATTAGCTTTGTGCCATTTGTAATATTAATAGGTTTTGGCGATTATATTTTTGGATGGGTTTTAGGCCAGGAATGGATCGATTCAGGGAATATAGCCAGGGGTCTAGGGCTTCACTATCTAATGTTCTTACTGTATACTGCTGTTTCCCCAGTATTCAATATTTTAAAACTCCAAAAGAAACATTTTCAAACAAAGATCATGCATCTGGGATTTGGATTGATTTCTTTTGGCATAGGGTACGTTTATGATGATGCACTTTTGGCATTTTTCATCTATGGTATTTTGGGTTCTATACCATATGGTATAGCAATTATTGCGATCTTGAAAAGATTAAAACTGCCTATTGCACCTTTTTTGTTAAGAATGTTAATAGTATTGGTTAGTCTGGTGGTGGTATGGGGAATTAGGATATTTATAAGTTAAGATGCTAGCACGGGTATATAATAGGGGGAAAGACTTATCATTAAAAGCCAGGAGCTTATGGTTACGTTATCCTTTACGGAGCCAAGATCAAACAAAGAAATTCTCGCCATTTTTCATCATGGGGTCTGGGCGGTCAGGTACCACTGTTCTAAGAAAACTGTTACAACAAAATCCACAGGTCATTATACCACCGGAATCAGGAGATTTACTGAGAAAGTCAATTAAGGCATATATACAGTTTAATTCTAATCCGTGGACCAGATTGGTAGATGACATAGTTAAAATGTGGGAAGATAATTCTGAATTTAAATATTGGGGTATTGAAGGGAGGATTCCAAGAGATCCCCTAAAACATCTGCCTGGACCAAAGAGAACATTAGAGAGTATTATTAACCATATTTATTTTATCTATGCAGGCCAGCATAAACCTCTTGCAACAATGTGGGGGGATAAGACACCCTACGCAACTTATGGATTGCCATGGATAAAGAAACTATATCCGGATGGTTATGTAATTCATATGTTGAGAGATGGAAGGGATGTGATTTCCTCTTGCTTGAAACACAATATATGCAAAAGTGTCCAAGAGGCTAGCGCCCGATGGAATCAAACTGTAGATATTTTATGAAAGCCGCATTCAAACATGAAGCTAATTACTGTGCGTTATGAAGATTTAGTTTCCGATACTCAGAGTCAACTCCGCCGTTTAGAGCAGTTTCTCAATCTTGACTACTGTGACTACGATCTTTATGGGGAAAATTTAACTAATAACCCTAACGATATTTATTTGGGAGATGATCATCTTTCACATCATGCAAATCTTTCTAGACCCATCTTCACAGAGTCAATTGGGAGTTGGAAGAATGAGTTGAGTACCAAGGAAATCGAGCTTATGACCAGGCTGATCTCTCCTAATCTGAAAAAGATGGGTTATGCATGATGAAGAAATGCCTCAAAGTTTAAGGGTCTTACATATAACCAATTGGTACCCATCTAAGGAGAAGCCTCTGGAAGGTATATGGATAAAAAAGGTAATTGAAAGTCTTCCAAAATCTATTAAAAGTCAAGTAGTTCATTTAAGAGTACAACCCAATGACATGTTTGGTATAAACAGGACTATTGGTATCCCCGGGTACATCGTAAATGTTGCTTGGGAAAATTGGCTGCTTATTGAACTGTTAACATTTGTGTTATTAGTGTACATGTTATTGTTCAAGGTGAAATTAAGCAGATATGATGTTATTAATTTCCATATAGCGTACCCATTGTGCGTGTTTCTGGACGTTGTCCAGATTTTTATTAAAAAGCCAATAATAATCAACGAGCATTGGAGTGCTTACCATTTAAATTTCGGAGTTAAAAAACCAGATCGCCTGGGTAGAATTAGAAGGATTTTCAAGCCAGATCGGACTTTTATTACCGTTTCTCGTGCACTAGCTACTGACATTGCCAGGTTTTCGAACCAATCGCATTTAAAAGTTTTTGTTGTCCCAAACGTAGTTGATACTGATTTATTTAAATATAACTCACGACCGTCAACCGGAGGATTTTTTATGGCCAGTACCTGGAAATTCCCTAAGGATCCTATATTGGTTTTAGAGGCCATTAAAAATTTAAGAACCAGGTATGCTGATTTAAGGATACGCATTGCCGGGGATGGACCTCTATTAGATACCATGTTAAAATACATTCACAATCACAATTTACAAGGTATTGTCACTTGTCTAGGAAGAATGGACTCTGCTCAATTAGCCTATGAAATGCAATGTGCAATTGCCTTCATCCACATTTCTCAATATGAAACTTTTTCAGTGGTGTGTGCTGAATCAATTTGCTGTGGAACACCGGTTATTGCGTCTGCTGTTGGCGGTATTCCCGAGTTTATAGATCAAAACAATGGCTATTTACTCAGTAGTAATGATCTGGTTAGTGTAGAACGCGCTATGGAAGGAGTGATTCTGGGGGGGCAATTCGAACGAGAATCAATTGCCTATAAGGCAGCTTCTTTATTTAATAAGGAAACTGTAGGGAGCCTTTATCGGAATGCTATTTTAAATGGTTGTGGAATTACGTAATAAAACCATCCTAATCGTTTCACCGGAGTATTGGGGGCCTAATCATGTCTCTAAACATCACTATGCTTTGGAGTTGGTGACGAATGGATGTTTGGTATATTTTTTGGATCCTCCTGCTTCGAAGAATGAGGTGTTTCGAGTTTCGGAAGGATTAATTGTAATTAAATATAAACGAATATTCAAGGGTTTAAACAGGCTACCACACTGGATTAGGATTCCATTGTTGAAAATCGAAATCGCTGCTATCTCCAAGCTTATAAACCATTCTATTGATGTGGTATGGTCATTTGACCCTTTTCGATTTCAAGATCTTGATTTGTTCAAAACGAGGTTTAGGATCTTTCATTCAGCGGATCTGATATTCTCTAAATGGGACAAGTACACAGCCATGAAAGCTGATCTGGTATTGACCACCAACGCAAGAATTTTGAAACGCTTCCAGGGCATTGATAGACCTATGTATAATATAGGTCATGGCTTGTCTAAACATTTTCTAATAACCGACAACTTAGTTTCCAAGCCAACGTTCATACGAAATCACCACCGTGTCGCTGTTGGGTATTGCGGAAACCTGCTGATGAAGCATCTGGACAGGGAAGCACTCAAAAACCTAATATCAACCAATCAACAGTTGGATTTCTATTTGATAGGACCTTACAAGTCTAATAATCTTGGCGGAGCAAATATAGAAGCCAAACAGTTTATAGAATTTTTAAAGATTCAAACAAATTGTATACTGATTGGCCCCAAACCGCCTCCGCAATTGTATCACTATTTGTGTCAAATGGATATTTTATTAGTTTGTTACCGAGCTAATACAATCGCAAATCCTCACAAATTATTGGAATACTTGAGTACTGGGAAAGTAGTTGTTAGCAGTCATATACCGGCGTATGAATCTAGGACCGATTTAGTTGAAATGTCACAGGATAACAATCAGTTGGGGCCGCTATTATCCAAGGTGGCCCAAAATCTGGAAAGGTTCAACAACCAAAAGAAAATAAGCTCCAGAGTGGTTTTTGCCCAGCAAAGGTCATACCAAATGAAGATCAAGGAGATTGGAAAAATGCTTCAAAACTTGAGTTCAGACTGATGGCATCGAAACAAGGGGAAGCAGTGGTTTCAATAATAATGCCCAGTTATAATGCAGGCGCATATATATACAAAGCAATAAATTCGGTATTGAATCAATCATATTCCAATTGGGAACTGCTAATAATTGATGATGGTAGTACAGATAATACCCATAAAATAGTATCGGAGTTTAATGACCACAGGATTAGAAACTTTTTAATACCAGATAATCAGGGTGTCTCAAACGCCAGAAACGTTGGTTTGAAACATATACAAGGTGAATACTTTACCTTTCTTGACGCCGATGACGAAATGCCCGAAAACAGTTTGTTTGCAAGGCTGAAGATTTTTCTCGAGTACCCTGAGGTAACTTTTGTAGATGGAATAGTAATATCATACGATGCTACCATGCAAAGGCCTTTAGGAAATTGGACTCCGAGTTATAAGGGAGACCCCCGTAACGAATTAATCGGATTGAATGGGTCGTGTTTTTTTGGATTAACCTGGATGATTAAAAGAGTTGCTGATCAAGGAATATCTTTTAAAACTGGCATGACCCATGGAGAGGATTTATTATATTTTGTACAACTTTGCCAACACCGGGATTTAATTTATTCCTTTACAGATCAGGAGATATTGCATCGCAGAACAGGGCACCAGTCAGCTATGAGTAACCTTGATGGCCTGGAACAAGGTTATTATGAATTATATCGGTTTATCAAAGGGATTGCATACTTCAGCTCGTCGCAAGTCCATATGTTCAAACGAAAAGCTAAATTAATCATGTTCAAAAGTTATTTACAAAAGATGCGGTTATTCTCGGCGATAAAAGTAATTGCCGCAAATTGGTAATATGAACTGATCGTAGTTATAGATGGAGATATTAACGTCTTTGCATAACCCATTTAAACAGTTATGTTTGAAGGGATTTCCTTTATTTTTTACCAGGGATTCAACAAAGAGTGTTTTGGTTTGTGCAGACCCCAGAGGAGGCAGTACATGGTTGACGGAAATGTTACTAACAGAACAAAGACTCGAATTAATTTGGGAACCGTTACACCTGAAGCATAATACTTTATTTAACCAATTAAGATTTTGTTATCGCCAACATATACCTGAAAATACGGTTTGGCCGGAAGCAAAAGAAGCATTTGCCAGTGTGTTCACTGGAAGAAATCTGAATTTATGGACTACTCTATATACTTCGCTGCATCAGTTAATCAAGTCTGAACGATTGTTGGTTAAAATGTGTCGGGCGGGGTTGATGTTGCCCTGGTTGACAGAAAGCTTTGTTTTTGAGAGAAAACCTATATTTATGATCAGACATCCCTTCGCTGTAGTGGCCTCCCAACTCAGACATAATGGTTGGCAGAAATTAACAAGTACCTACCCCATTCCAGACTCACCATTCAATGATATTTACTTAGAACACAGGACATTTTTGCAAAATCTTACTACTTCGCATGAAATATTAACAGCAACTTGGTGCCTCACAAATAGTTATATTTTGAATCATCCTAAAAACAATATCAATTGGATATCCCTAACCTACGAACATCTGCTAATGGAGCCTATCAGACAGTTGACCAGAGTATACGAACAATGGAATATGGAAATGCCTGCTGGGATGGTGGAAAAAGTAATGCTCCCAAGTAAAACAGTCATAGGTTCTAGTCCGGTTCATAATACCGACCTTTTATTACAACAATGGAGAAAATATTTTAATGAATTTCAAATTGAGGACATGTTGAAGATTTTAGGTTACTTCAATATCACATTATACGACAAGTCTCTTCTTCCACATTCACGTTTTATATAGGACATGAGATTACTCTTTCTTTGTTACTGGGGATTTTCCGAGGGGCTTACAACAGCAACGGTTTTACCGCACATTAAAATATTAGAGAGTTTTGAAGAAATAAAACAAATCGTATTCTGTAGTTTGGAAAACGAAATTGACCACATTATTGTAAAAGATATTTCCAACAAAGTGAAGCATGTATCAATACCATCAGGAAATAAACCTCTAATAAAATTCTGGAATTTTCATCGTATACCTAGAATAATCCATACTCTTTGCTTAGAGCATAAGACAGATGCAATAATCTGTCGTAGTACACTTGCAGGGGCTTTAGCTCGTATATCTTATAAAAGAAGTAAAATTCCATATTTTGTAGAATCCTTTGAACCCCATGCAGATTACATGCTGAAGTCGGGGATTTGGAGTAATTTCAATTTTCGATACGCTTTCCTTAAGCGTAGTGAGGAAGCTCAGAAGTATGAGGCTTCGGGTCTGATGACGGTCTCCTCGGCATATTCCAGGAAGTTGACTATGGAAGGTGTGGCAAGCGAAAAACTTAGGACAGTTCCTTGTGCAGTCGATTCTGAGCAGTTTAGATTTAATGAGGGGAAAAGGTTTGAAATACGTGGAAAATTAGGATTGTCAAAAGATGATTTTGTCGGTGTCTATGTTGGTAAGTTTGGGGGACTGTATTATGACAAGGAGGCTTACCAATTATTCAACACCATATACAAAAACTACAACAACTTCCGTTTGATTGTTCTAACTTCTTCTGATCAAGATTTTATTAGAAGTCAGTTATTTAATGTTGGGTTCAAAAGTTCGGATTATTTTATCGACTATGTCCCGCACTTTAATGTTCCCGATTATCTATCAGCATCAGACTTTGCATTTTGTTTGCATCGAACTCATAGTTCTTCATTCGGGTTTAGTCCAATAAAAAATGGAGAATATTGGGCAAACGGATTACCGATTTTGATACCCGAAAACATAGGTGATGACAGTGAAATTGTGATTTCTGAGTCCGCAGGAGAAACTTACAAAGAAGGGAATAATGCCAGTATTAAACATGCTATGGATAAGATTATCGAAATAGTTCAAAAACCAGGAAGTAGAGCCCGCATACCATCATGTGCCAAAAAATATCGATCATTTTCAAAATTATCATTAGCTTATAGATATTTCTTGTTTCAGGAATTGTGAGTAGAGAACTAGGCGTGAAACATGAAGCAGCTATCTATTTTATAATCAATATTGAGAGAACAAACTCTATTAACAAACTGATTGGATAATCGTTTATTTATATTAACCGTCCTTTTTTTGTCAAAATGAAATGCGCCACCAAATAAGGGAGTGGTCCCATAATCTTTACAATTGGCTGCGTTTTTTGTGGCCTCCGATCTAAACCTGCAAAGAAGGTTTTTGAAAACATCTATCATAATAAAAAATGGAGTGGACGGTCACACTCCGGACCAGGGTCTGATCTAGACCAAACCAAACTGGTACGCCAAGGGTTGCAACAGGTGATCGCCAGGTATAATGTTGAAACATTATTGGATGTTCCGTGCGGTGATTGGTTTTGGATGCAATATCTTGACCTGTCAGGTGTAAAGTATACTGGTGGTGACATTGTGGAGGGGATCGTTCAAAATAACCAGCAATACGCTACTGATAAAGTTGCTTTTCAGTATTTGGATTTGCTAGAGAGTCTGTTGCCTGCGCATGATTTGGTTTTGTGTCGCGATTGCTTGGTCCACTTTTCATATAGAGACATTAGCAAGGCCTTGGACAACTTGCTAAAATCCGATTGCAATTATCTGCTGACTACTACATTTCCCGGACGTAAGAATTATGATATTCTTACTGGCAGCTGGCGTCCAATAGATCTGGAGACCTATCCTTTTAAACTTCCAAGCCCATTGATGATCATTAACGAAGGGTGTACGCAAGACAAGAGGTCTTATGAAGATAAATCTCTGGCTCTATGGGATCTTAGAGAATTGAAAAAACTATCCGGCAATAATTATGAGTGACCAGAGAGATATGATATTGAATGAAGAGCAGATACTGCAAAAGATCAAAAGAATGGCCTACCAGATCTGTGAACATAATCTCAAGGAAAAGAGTATCGTATTGGTTGGGATATACCAACAGGGTTATCATCTGGCTACATTTCTGACCAAGGAATTGAAAGAGGTGGCACCCTTTGAGGTGATTCTTGCCAAACTGGAACTTAATAAGGAAAAGCCCTTAAATGGCGAGATCCTGTTGAATATTCCTGAAAGTAATCTGGATGGTAAAGCCATAGTATTGGTTGATGACGTGTTGAATACTGGAAAAACCATGGCTTATAGTTTAAAGCCATTTCTGAATAGGAATCTTAAAAAACTAGAGACAGCGGTTTTGGTCAATCGCAGCCACAAGCGTTTCCCTATTTCGGCCAACTACCAGGGGATAGAACTGGCCACCACACTGAGTGAGCATATAGTTGTAGTCCTGGAAAAAGATAAAAAATTTGCTGCTTTCAAATAGAATATTTTTTAATCAACCGGAGCAAAATGCTTGAAATGTAAAATTTATTCTAAAATTAGTGCTATTTTCTCGCTAAATTTCGTACTTTTATCAAGATTCGGGCTATTATACCGAAACGAAGATCCATAGCTCTATGCATGAATTACCCAATGTACAGACTGACTTTATAAATGAAATTCAAGACCTGAGAGAGGAACTGGCTTTCCTAAAGGAGAAGGATGCCAGGAGCATGTCCCAGATAGAATTACTCAAAGGTAAATTGCGAAGTTTTGAATCAGCGAAAGAGGCGTTGGCTCAAAGCGAATTAAAATACCGAAATCTATTTGAGAACTCGCTTATTGCCATGTTCAGAACCGATGCTCAAACCGGTGAAATCTTGTATGCCAATTCAATGGTCTGGGAAATTCTGGACACCGATCCCCGAAAGGGTGTTAGTGCCTTAAATTTTTATGCCAATCCGGAGGATCGGGCTAACTATTTGAGAGACCTGATGGAGAATGGTAAAGTTGAAGATAGGGAAATACCGTTTAAGAAAGCCAATGGAGAGAATATTTGGGTTTCTCTGTCTGCTGTTTACTATAAGGAAGAAAACATCATTGAGGGAGTGATGATGGATATATCCAAGATCAAAGACAGTTTGGTAGAGCTCCAAAAAGTAAATTATGAATTGGATAATTTTGTTTATCACGCCTCACATGATCTTCGTTCTCCTTTACGGTCAATTATGGGGCTTATTAATTTAATGCGCTTAGAAGAAACCACCGCAGGCAAGGAAAACTGCCTTGAAATGATCGAGGGAAGTATCAAACGGCTGGACAATCTGGTGATAGACTTACTTCAAATCTCCAAAGGCAGTAGGGCAAATAATCCGATTGAGGAGATCTCTTTTGTTACTGAGGTGAATAACAGTATTACCAATTTCTGTCATGTGGAAGATTCCGAAGATATCAGAATCATCACCAAGATTTATCAACCCATTGATTTCACCTCAGATCTGACTCGAGTTCGGATCATTCTCAACAATTTGATTTCAAATGCCATTAAGTACAGAAGCTCCAGCCGGGAAGAATCTCACATCATTGTGGAAGTGGTAATCAATGAAAAAAAGGCCATCATTACCGTGGAGGACAATGGTGAGGGCATACCAAAATCTAAATTACCAAGTATTTTTGACATGTTTTACAGGGCTACAAACAACAGCCAGGGCAGCGGTTTAGGATTATACATTGTAAAAAATGTGGTAGAAAAACTAGGTGGCAAGATCGTGGTGGAATCTAAAGAGAATCAAGGCACGGTATTCAAAGTAGATATTCCCAACCAAGCTGCATAGCCACTCTTTGTAAGTTTCTTAAAGTTTACTTATTTAATTTTATATTTTTGATGCCAACAATATCAAGGTAAATATGTCCAAGCATCAATCTGAAATTAAAAGAGTAACCACACATCAATTGCAGGCGATGAAGGACCGCGGAGAGCGGATCGCTATGCTCACGGCCTATGACTATTCGATGGCCCGGATCTTGGATGGAGCAGGGATTGATGTGATCCTGGTAGGGGACTCCGCTTCTAATGTAATGGCAGGAAATGAAACTACCCTGCCAATTACTCTGGATCAAATGATTTATCATGCAACATCCGTGGTGAGAGCCATCACCAGGGCATTTGTGGTGGTTGACATCCCTTTCGGTTCATATCAAGGAAATTCCAATGAAGCATTAAGGTCTGCTATACGCATAATGAAGGAAAGCGGCGCCCATGGAGTGAAGGTGGAAGGGGGAAAAGAAATAAAAGAATCTGTGCAACGTATTCTGAGTGCTGGAGTTCCGGTCATGGGTCATCTTGGACTTACTCCGCAGTCAATTTTTAAATTCGGCACCTATGCTGTTAGAGCTCAGGACCAACAGGAAGCGGACAAACTTCTAAAAGATGCCAAGATTCTGGAGCAATGTGGGTGTTTTTCCATTGTTTTGGAAAAGATCCCCGCTTCATTGGCCAAAGAAGTTGCTGAGGAAGTTTCAATTCCGATTATTGGCATCGGTGCAGGTCCACATGTGGATGGACAAGTATTAGTTATCCATGACATGCTTGGTATTACCCAGGAGTTTCAGCCAAGGTTTCTACGACAATATGCTGATCTCGATGCCGTAATGAAAGAGGCATTTAACCAATACATAAGTGATGTAAAGAATAATAACTTTCCAAATACGCAAGAAAGTTATTAGTACTTATATGTGACGACCTATGAGGGTGCTTGAATGACAATTAATTCATATCTTCGCCATCGAATTATTCCTAATACATCTAAATAAATTTCGATAATGAGTGAGAGTAAAATAACCATTGAAAATGGAAAGCTTGAAGTACCTGATCAGCCAACCATTCCCTTTATTGAAGGCGATGGAACCGGAATAGATATATGGCCCGCATCTAAATTGGTCTTTGATGCTGCTTTGGAGAAGGCGTACGGTGGGTCAAGAAAGATCATGTGGAAAGAAGTACTTGCCGGAGAGAAGTCCTTCAATGATAATGGAAACTGGCTTCCGGATGAAACTCTAAATGCTTTCAGAGAATATCTGGTAGGAATTAAAGGCCCGCTGACCACCCCGGTTGGTGGAGGTATTCGATCACTAAACGTAGCTTTGCGGCAAAAACTTGATTTGTTTGCCTGCGTGCGCCCTGTACGCTGGTTCAACGGAGTGCCTTCTCCCGTAAAGGATCCGAGTACTACCGATATGGTAATATTTCGTGAAAATACTGAAGATATTTATGCAGGGATCGAATTCCAACAAGGAACACCGGAAGCAGACCAATTTAGCAGTTTATTTAAAGACGCTTTTCCCGAGAAGTTTGACAAAGTTAGATTTCCAGCATCTACAGGGTATGGTTTGAAGCCCATTTCCAGAGAAGGCACCGAGCGTTTAGTAAAATCAGCATTCGAATATGCCTTTGCCAAGAAGCGAGAATCTGTAACCCTGGTACACAAAGGCAACATCATGAAATTTACCGAAGGGGCGTTTAGGGATTGGGGCTATGCTCTGTCTCAAAGAGAATACGGTGCCCAGGATTACCAGGGAGGTCCGTGGCAGGTGATTGAGCGGGACGGGCACAAAGTGGTGATCAAAGACGTGATTGCAGATGCATTTTTGCAACAAATTCTTACTCGTCCCAACGAGTATTCTGTCATTGCCACTATGAATCTGAATGGTGATTACATTAGTGATGCCTTGGCTGCCATAGTAGGTGGTATTGGCATTGCTCCGGGAGCAAATATTAATTATACCACCGGTCACGCAATTTTTGAAGCAACTCATGGTACAGCACCAAAATATGCCGGTCAGGACAAGGTAAATCCGGGCTCTGTAATACTTTCTGGAGCCATGATGTTTGAGTACTTAGGTTGGAAGGAAACTGCTGATCTCATTCACAAGGGTCTGGAAGGCGCTATTGGACATAAAAGAGTTACCTATGATTTTGAACGGTTGATGGATGGCGCTACTCTATTGAAATGCTCTGAATTCGGACAGGAAATTATCAAAAATATGTAGTTGAGCTACTATTTGCCACTTTTCCCGCTCAATCTGGTAGCCTTCCCGCAGGAAAGACTGAATCTTCACATTTTCGAGCCCCGCTACAAAGATCTGATCAATGACTGCTGGAAGTCTGGAAGCCACTTTGGAATACCTGCTTACGTAACATCAAAGATTGAATATGGAACAGAGATGGAAATCACTGAGATCTTTAAAAAATATGAAGATGGAAGAATGGATATTAAAACCATTGCCCATGTGATTTTCAAAGTGAAACAATTCTCAAATCCCTGGCCTAATAATAGATATGCAGGGGGTCAGGTGGAGCCCATAACTATTGTATGGGACCAAACTACTGCAAAGTTTGAGTTGTTAGACTTGCTGGACCAGTTGTATGGGAAACTGGACATTGGGAAAGAAGTAAAATACCATATGGAGACTCAGGTATTTCAACTGGCACATAAAGTTGGACTAAGCAAGGAACAGGAATACCAACTATTGCAGGTCACCCGTGAAAGTGAACGAGTGAAATTTTTGATAATCCACCTCAAGGAATTGATACCTAAGCTGACGGCCGTGGCACAAATAGGTGACAGAATCAAAATGAATGGTCATTTCCGACAAATGGACTCTCTAGATTTTTAAGAGCCAGATTTTTCGTAGTTTGTGTTTATGAATATTTTGTCTACTGAACAGGTTCGGTTGGCAGACGCATATACCATTGCTAACGAACCAATAGATTCCATTAATTTGATGGAGCGGGCTTCAAATGCGTTTGTTCAAGCTTATATAAAGCTTCCGGTAGGTCAATTTCCAGTCACCGTGGTCTGCGGACCGGGCAATAACGGCGGTGATGGGTTGGCGATCGCCCGTTTATTGGGACAAAGAAATTATCAGGTAGAGGTTTGGATGCTAAAGGTAGGAACCAGGTATTCAGCCGACAACAGGACGAATTTCAAACGATGGAGCGAGCTAGGGGAGGTAGTAGAAATTGATGAATCTGGGCAGTTGAATGAGCTTACGCCAGGGGGAGTGATTATCGATGCTTTATTTGGATCTGGAATCAGTGGTGAGACCAGTGGTTTAGCCGCTGAAGTGATCAAATTCATCAACCGATGTAGTTGCTTAGTGATTGCAGTGGATATACCATCGGGGTTGTTTGCTGAGCAGGCTAATCCTCCAGGTGCGATCATTGAGGCCGACTATACATTAAGTTTTCAGGTGCCAAAATTAGCGTTTTTCCTTCCTCAAAATCAAAGGTTTGTGGGTGACTGGGATACCCTGAACATAGGATTGGACCAGCAATTCATTGACCAGTTGCAGGTGGATCAATTCTCTGTAGATCTGCCCCTGATCCAGGGCTTTCAGAGAGCCCAATACAAATTCTCACATAAGGGAAACTTCGGCCACGCTCTATTAGTTGTGGGGTCAAAATGTAAAATGGGCGCCGCAGTGCTAGCAGCTAAAGCAGCATTAAAAGGAGGTTTGGGGCTACTAACAGTTCATGTTCCAGTTTGTGGTTACCAGGTGCTTCAAACCACAGTCCCAGAGGCCATGTGTCAGGTAGACCCTGATGAAGACAAATGCACGGATATTCAAATATCTGAAAGTATATCCACCGTGGGAGTAGGGCCTGGCCTTGGTACAGCCAAGGAAACAGTCAGTGGTTTCAAAAAGCTACTAGAAACAACAGAAAGCCCCATGGTTATTGACGCTGACGGATTAAATATCCTGAGTCAGCACCGGGAGTGTCTGCAATTGTTGCCACAACAGTCTATCCTGACTCCTCACCCGAAGGAATTTCAACGGCTGGTCGGGGATGCAATCGATGATTATAACAGATTGCAAATTCAGTCGGAGTTTGCCGGTAAGTATGAAGTTATCCTAGTTTATAAAGGAGCTCACACTACCGTAGCTCTTCCAAATGGGCAACTGTTTTTTAATACTACTGGAAACTCAGGAATGGCAACTGCCGGCAGTGGTGATGTACTTACGGGTTTGATTACCGGGCTGTTGACTAGAACCAAGGACCCAGTGCTGGCAGCAGTACTAGGTGTGTTTATTCATGGTCTGGCCGGTGACCAGGCGGCGGCGGTTATTTCTAAGCCTGCCTTGACTGCAGGAGACATTATTCAGCAGATTGGCCCTGCAATTAAAAATACTAACCTACAGCTGTAATAATTTAATAAAGAATTAACCGCAACGAACAAACTATGGGATTATTATTTATTATTATTGTATTCAGAACGGTAGACATTAATATCTGTTTTACGTTAAAATAAAAATAAAAATCTTCCTATATATGGGAGCTTTTTGGTTTGATTTTTGTTATATTAAAGTATATGAGGAAACTCTTACTTTTATTTACCATATTACTTCTAACCGCCCCAATGGGATTTTCACAGGAATCCAATAAGGGGAAAGGGTACATAGGTGAAAATAACGATCTGATTCAGAGACCATTGGATTTGAAGCAAATTGTGGAGTTTTACCCCAATCCTGCTATTGACTTCCTAAATATCGATATAAAAAGTGAAGATCTGATTCAGATTGAGTTCGAAGTGTATGATATTATAGGGAACGCGATAAAAGTATATCCCGAAAAACTCAGTAGGAATAAATATCGGGTGCCGGTCGGTGACTTGCATTCTGGTTACTACATGCTTATTATCAGGGACCCCTACAGCCGGTACCGGCAAATCTTTAAGTTTGGAAAGCGTTGATCACAATGCTGTACCAGCATTGTGGAATTAGAATGCTGCATTTCCTGGCGTTCGTGGAAAAGGAATCACATCTCTGATATTGGTCATACCAGTAATAAATTGCACCATGCGTTCGAAACCCAAACCAAATCCGCTGTGCGGTACACTTCCAAACCTGCGCAGATCTAGATACCACCATAAGTCTTTTTCAGGGATATCCATTTCCTTCATTCGCGCCATCAACTGATCCAATCGCTCCTCTCTCTGTGAGCCACCAATCACCTCTCCAATACCGGGAAACAACACGTCCATGGCTGCAACGGTACGTTCATCTTCATTTGAACGCATATAAAACGCTTTAATTTCCTTAGGGTAATTATAGATGATCACCGGTTTTTTGAAATGTTTTTCTACCAGATATCTTTCATGTTCTGATTGCAGATCACTTCCCCATTCATCAATAAGAAACTTGAATTTTTTCTTTTTGTTCGGCTTGCTATTTTTAAGGATATCAATAGCCATGGTATAATCGATACGTTCAAACTGATGATCACTTACAAGTTGAAGACGTTCCATTAGATTCAGTTCTTGTCGCTGATGTTGCGGTTTTTGTTGTTCTTCCTTAATCCCGCGAGTATTAAGGAACTCCAGGTCGTCCGCACAATTATTCAGTGCATAATCAACCAATCCTTTCAGAAAGGCTTCCGCCAAATTCATATTATCATTTAAATCGTAATAGGCCATTTCTGGCTCAATCATCCAAAATTCCGCTAAATGTCTGGAAGTATTAGAGTTTTCTGCACGGAAGGTTGGCCCAAAAGTATACACCAATCCCATAGACTGGGCAAAAGCTTCCACCTCTAGCTGTCCGGAAACTGTCAGCTTGGTTTCTTTACCAAAAAAATCCTTTGAATAGTCGATCTTGCCGGCATCATTTAACGGAGGATTGATAGGGTCCAGAGTACTTACTCCAAACATTTCCCCAGCGCCTTCCGCGTCGGATCCGGTGATTATAGGAGTATGAATGTTATAGAACCCTCGCTCATTGAAAAACTGATGCACCGCAAAATTTATAGCATGTCGCAAACGGAACACCGCACCGAAGGTTTGACTACGAGGTCTCAGATGAGCAATTTCCCTGAGAAACTCCAGGGAGTGCTTCTTTGGCTGCAACGGGTAGTTTTCGGGGTCAGATTCGCCGATCACTTTAATTTCGGTAGCCTCCAATTCAATTTTCTGCCCTTTTCCCTGAGAAGATTTTATGGTACCTACTATTGCCAGACTAGCACCACTTTGTATCTTTCTCAACAATGTTTCTCCCAGTTGTTCGGGGTTTCCAACAATCTGAAGGTTGTGAATAGTGGACCCGTCATTCAGAGAAACAAATACCACATTTTTACTTTCTCTTTTATTTCTAACCCAACCCTGAACAGCAATTTGAGTATCTAGAATGGCTCCGGATACCAACTCGGAGATCCTGTACCTGGCAATAGCTAACACCCTGAAATTTTGTTGATTTTTACTTAAATACTTACTTTTCCTTATCAAAATACCCGACTCAAACTATATTGCACATTGGGCTCACTTTTATTTTGATAAGAAAGTCCAAAACAACTATAATTTTGCTGTTTTAGCAAAGAAACAAAGAATTATAATAAATTTGTTTTTGGTGAAACGAGATGAATTTACGCTGTTAACTACATGCAAAGACTTAGCTTAACACAAAGTTTAAATCAGAAGCTTTCTCCCCAACAAATCCAGTTCATTAAACTTCTGCAAATACCCACAGCAGAGTTAGACACCCGGATAGAGGAGGAGTTGGAGATTAACCCTGCTCTGGAAGAAGGAGCGGAGGTGAAGGAGGAGGAGAATGCATCTGAGGAGGAATCACCTGCTGACAAGGACGAGGAAGTAAATGTAGAGGACTACCTGCAAGCGGACGATTTTAGTGGTTACAAAATGCAGGGAGATGGGAATTATGGAGAGGAAGACAAGAATATGCCTATTCCAATGGCTACCACGCTGAATGACCAACTGATGTCTCAACTTGGATTTATGGAACTCGACGAGCGCCAGACCATCATCGGAAAGCAGCTTATTGGTAGCATTGAGGCCGACGGCTACATACGCAGGGAATTAGAAGCCATTATCAATGACCTTGCATTCTCGCAAAATATCGAAGCCGGCCTTGATGAACTGGAAGATATTCTTCACATGATCCAGACTTTTGACCCACCTGGGATTGCCGCCCGCGATTTACAGGAGTGCCTATTACTACAATTGGATAGGAAGGACGAACAATTTGAAGATGTACAAACTGCGAAGAATATTCTTACCATTTGTTTTAATGAATTTACCAAGAAACATTATCAAAAGATCATTAAAAAGTTGGGTTTGGGATCGGAGACAGAACTTAAGGAGGCCATTCAATTGATTACCAAACTAAATCCCAAACCAGGTGGAGTTTCCAGCGGGCTGATGAAGACTCAGTTCCGGGTACCGGATTTTACGATTGAAAGTGAAGAGGGTAATTTGGTGGTAACTTTAAATTCTAGAAATGCTCCTGAATTGAGAATAAGCCGATCTTATTCTGAAATGATGGACAGTTATAGTAAAAGTGACAAAAGGGATAAAAAATTAAAGGAGACTGTCAGCTTTGTTAAACAAAAATTAGATGCAGCAAAGTGGTTTATTGACGCCATTAAACAGAGGCAGCAAACTCTATTAAATACCATGACAGCCATCATGGAATATCAATACAACTTTTTTTTGGAAGGTGACGAAAGCCAACTCCGTCCGATGATTTTAAAGGGATATTGCTGAAAAGATTCATATGGACATTTCAACAGTATCCAGGGTAGCAAACAGCAAAAGTGTTCAAACAGAATTCGGTGTTCTCTCGCTAAAGTATTTTTTTTCAGAAGGGATTTCCACCGAATCAGGGGAAGACGTGAGTAGCCGGGAGGTGAAACATATCCTTAAAACATTTATCGAAGAGGAAAATAAGCGCAAGCCCCTATCGGATGATAAATTGGAGAAATTACTTAAGGACCGGGGTTACAAGATAGCCCGTAGGACGGTGGCAAAATACCGAGAACAATTGGCTATTCCAGTGGCCAGATTAAGGAAAGAACTATAGTGATAGGGAAATTGGCGAGGCTCTTATCATTGATATTTCATCCTCTTTGGATACCCACATACCTTTTTGCTATTATATTCAGATTTACACCAGAATTGGTCTCTCCAATTACTATTGAGATAATGCCCAGGATGCTGGCAATGATTTTTGTGTTAACAGGTGTTATTCCCATAGCAACGCTGATGGTAATGCGGTTACCGTATTACATAATGATGGTCCGGCTATGGGCCAGGCAGTTAGCCAATGGCAGTGGGACCACCAGATCACTATTGGAAATAAGGCCTCAAATTGCCATGGGTCGTCGAAAATCTTTGATACAAAGTCTCAAAATGATTACCCGTTCCGAACGAATAATCCCCTTCTTTGTGATTACCGCTTTTTACATGGCGATTTGCGTGATGATGAGTGGACGATTGGGATGGGGTAGCTTTTTTATTATGGCCATGCTGACAATTTCGATAACCAGCTTAGTCATATCCTTGATTACACTGTACTGGAAGATCAGTGTACACAGTGTTGCTGTCAGTAGTGTTGTGGGATTTTTGTTGGCAGCCATGTTAATACGGGCGGAAACGGCCTTATTGTTTCCTTCAGCAGGCTTCATTGCCATTGCCGGGGCGGTTATGTCGTCAAGGTTATACTTGAATATACATACACCTTCGCAAGTAGGTTGGGGTTGCTTAACCGGTTTCCTGACCAGTTTTGTGGCAACGTGGATTTATTTTTAGAATAATTATGAATGAAGAGTACGATGAAATGGACAGTTTTGTAGCATGTTGATTCTGCGTCCATCAGCGCTATCTGCGAAATAAACTAGTAACAAGTAATCAGAACCGAAAATGTACGACAATTTGAAATTGGATGTCAATAATGGTGTAGCTACCATTACCCTAGACCGCCCGGAAGTCTACAACGCTTTCAATGATGGACTTACTTATGAATTGCAAACGGCCTTAAAATCCCTCAAAAGGGATGCAGAAGTAAGAGTTGTGGTTATAACGGGGAGTGGTAAAGCCTTTTGTTCCGGTCAAGACCTAAAGGATGCTTCTGACTACCCAGACCGAGTATTTTCTGATTCCATTCACAAACGGTACAACCCATTGATTAAAGCTGTCCGCAGCTTGCCTAAACCAGTAATTTGTCGTTTGAACGGAGTAGCAGCCGGTGCGGGTTGTAGTCTAGCCCTCGCTTGTGATCTAATATTGGCTGCGGAATCAGCCCAACTCATCGAAGTATTCATTAACATCGGCCTGGTACTGGATTCTGGTTCCAGTTATTTTCTTCCTAGAGCGGTGGGCTATGTCAGGGCCTTTGAATTAAGTACCATGGGGACCCGATTATCAGCAGCTCAGGCCCTGGAATGGGGTATGGTTAATGCGGTGGTACCGCTGGAGGAACTGGATGCATTAGTAAAAACCTATACAGACTACTACGCCAAAGCTCCAACCAAAGCCATTGGATTGATTAAGAGAATGCTCAATAAGTCACAGGGATCAACTCTGGAAGAAATGTTGGAATACGAAACTTACTGTCAAGATATTGCCGGGGCAACCAAAGACCATAAGGTGGGTGTCCAGGCATTTTTAGAGAAACGTAGCCCGGAATTTAGGGGTAATTAATTAAACAGAGTTTAGAAAATACTGATGGCCAAACCCACCTGAGTTTGAAAAGTCTCTGTAGCATCCGGCCCCAATCCTTTCTCAAACAAATCATTAAGTGCGTAATAGTAATACACAGAAATACCAGCATACCCCAAGCTACCTTGTAACCCGTAGCGAAAGCGGTTGAGTTCGAATCTGTCTTTGGTTTTCAATATTTGAGTTTCACCTAGCTTTTCAGATTTTACTTTGGTGTGACTACTGATCAGTATTCCTAGTTTCCCACCAACGGCCAGTTTGAAACTTTTCTTGAAATTATTCTTATTAAAATGGAAACGAAACTCTATAGGTAATTCCAAATAAGTAGTGGCAAGTTTGGTCTTTTTCACTTCACCAAATTCAATGGGTTCCAAGGGTTCTAAATTAACTTTTCCAATGAGGTCACGTACCAAAGTTACATTATTATCAAAACTGAACTTATCAGTGGCAATGCCAAATCCTGGATGAAAGCTAACAGCTGAATTTCCCAAGCGAACCGAATAAAGATATTGTGCATTGAAGGCCTTTGATCCCCAAAAACCAGTATCCATGCTGTCCGGATTATCAATCAGGAAATTAAACCCCAGCTCTATCCTGAGCGCACCCGGCAGATCTGGAGAGGAAGCGGATTGAGAATATACAGATGAACTATAAAGGAGTGCCAGAGCGGCAATAATTAGCCTCATAGTATTCGAAAACAATTTTTAAAATTACCGGGCAAAGATACTATTTTAGGCCCATTAGCAATGGATATATTTTATAAAGCTAATTTATTCTTTAGATTTGCCCCCTAATTAACATTTTTTAACCTTTGTCGCCTCCGGCGTCATTAAATTAGAGTTTAAAACCAGGACCCGTAGCATAACTGGATAGTGCACCTGACTACGAATCAGGAGGTTGGAGGTTCGAATCCTCTCGGGTTCGCTTGATAGTCAATCAGTTACATCAATTTGTAGCTGCTTTTTATTTTAGTGGTTGCGTGAGGGTTGCGTAATACCTCAAATATGAGGGTAGTTTAAGAATCACTCAATTCACTTGACACGATGAAGAGGTGATTATCTTTATGATTTTAGGTTTGTACAACCATATGATACCAAACTAAGCATATGATTTCTCATTTGTAGTTTTGCAAAAAATGAGACCCACCCCCTCGAAAAAAGTGTATTCCCTTATGACCATGGGACCTGTCAGGAATATATCTTGGTTTTGGCATATGGAAAGACAGAAAATATTTGGCCGGATGACTATAGAATTTTGCATCATTTTCTGATCACAAGTGGCACAAATTAGCTGGTTTACCACTCTGCACCCTCCGGTTTTATTGAACAGCTTGCGAATGTCTTTATTCTTCTTCCTTTCTCCAACAAAAATTTAGTGGATTTAATCTCCTCTTCAAAGATACCTCTGCTATCGACCGAGGCTGTGTGAAAACTCGCTCTTTATAGAACACCCAGTTGGTAGGGATGATAGAATGATTTTATAATGGGCATGTTGTCTTCTATTGCATCCTATTTCTGATAAAAAAACCACATCACCATCAGGCTCGAATCGCCCTGATAAGCCCCAGAGTACCATGAATAGCAATCATTCTTTTGATATTATAGCGCTTTCCAATGCTCTGTACAGAGCGACAACCAAACGATTCTATGATCAGCCCTTTTTTGCAAACGGTCAGAAGTTGGATTGGCCAATGTGACAGCAAAAGGATAAGCTTAAACAAAGAATATTCCATTATTACCTGCCTTCGCAAGCTATGGCAACGGCTTGCTGGCAAGGCGGCCAATATGGGAGTTGAGGATACCTTGAATCGGAAGAAAAATTCAAAGCATCAGCACTTGAAAATAAAACCTATACGAGTCCTGCGCATAAGTTTCCAAGGTCTTCTATCGTATTCGTTATATGCAATACTTGAGCCATAGCCATTAGAACAGCAAGACTGAACTTCTATTTGAAGGTCATCACTTCCACACCAGTCCAATCAGCCGGAACGTCAGAGGTAATATATTGACCAGAATGCTTTAGGAATAGTTTTGCGGTACTGTCATCAGGATTTGAATCCAGCACTTTCTGGAATGCCACTGTGGCCTTTGGGAAATCCTTACTAAAGTAAAGTTTCAGACCGATCTTGAAATCTGGGAGGGTAGCAATTTTCAATTCCCTCAATTTAGGAAGATCTCCCTGAAAGCATTCATATATGGCTACGGGTTTTTCCTTACCCTTAACCTGTACTTCACCAAGGTACCGGATCATATAGTCGCTGGTTTGAGTTATCAAATCCAGGCTGGACTGAGAAATAAGGATATTCACCCCATAATATTTTGTTAAACTCTCAATACGGCTTGCTGTATTAACACTGTCGGCTATGGTCGCTGTGTCCATCCTTTGTGAATCACCGACTACTCCCATTATTAATTTTCCAGTGTGTAAGCCCACGCCAAATTCTACCGGTGCTCTTCCTTTGCTTTCACGTTCTTGGTTGTAATTAGCCAATGCCAGCTGCATATTTATTGCAGCATCAAGAGCATCCTGAGGAGAAGTAGCAAACAAGGCCATAATAGCATCACCCAAATACTGATTAATAAACCCTTTGTGATCTGCAATGATGGGGCCCATCCTGCCATCAAAACTGTTGATAAATTTGAAATTCTCTTCCGGAGTCATGGACTCTGCCAGGGATGTATATCCCCGTAAATCAGCAAACATTACTGTTACCAGTTTCTGAATTTGGTCCCCCACCCTGACTTCGGTAATACTGTCTCTACCAAGAGATCTTATGAATTGGGTAGGCACGAATTTGTTTGTCACCTTGTTGATACTCCGTAAATGCAGATGTGTCTTGATCCTAGCCAGGAGTTCATCTCTAGAAAAAGGTTTAGTCAAATAATCATTTGCCCCTACACCAAATCCATCAACCAGGTCGCTTATCTGGTTTTTGGCAGTAAGTAGGATAACAGGTAGTTCAGTGGTCAGGTATTTCTCCCGAATCTTTCTGCAAACCTCCAAACCGGATATATGAGGCATCATGATATCCAGTATCACCAAATCGAAAGGCTTCGAATCATTCAGAAGTTGTAAAGCTTCCTTTCCGCTGGAAGCCAGGGTTATCAGGAAGCCAGCATGGGATAAATAATTATCAAGCACCTGTAGGTTTACAGGCTCGTCATCAACAACAAGGATCCTGGTCTCAATGCTTTCTTTTGATTCTTCAATTGCTTCTGCCTCCGACTTAACTATATTTTCATTTTCTGAAAATTCAACCTGGGGGATAATCGAAACTTCAGTTGTAGTCAATGGCCCAGCAGCTTTGTCACTAAGGGGAAGAGTAAACATGAATTTTGATCCTTTCCCAGGGTCAGATTCTACTTCAATAGTACCACCGTGTAGCTCCACCAGCTGTTTAGTAATCGATAATCCAAGTCCGGTGCCACCATATATCCGCTCAATATCACCCCCTACCTGTTCAAAAGATGTAAAAATTGTTGCAAGCTTGTCTTTTGGGATTCCGATACCGGTATCTGATACCTCAATCTCCATATTCCCCTCATGCTCTCGGGCGAATACAATAACTTTTCCTTTTGTGGTGAATTTAATTGCATTGCCAATTAGATTATGAAGGATCTGTTGAAGTCTGTTCTCATCAGCATATACTGAGGACAGATTATCCGTTATATGATTTTCTAGACGGACCTTATTAGAAGGAAGTAAGGTCCGGGAAAGGTCAAGCACAACTTCAGTTATGGTCTTAAGATCCACCGGTCTTAGATTCAATTCGATATCCGTATTTTTGAGCTTTGAGAAGTCAAGGATATCATTTACCAGGTTGGCTAGTCTTTTTCCGCTGGCGGTGATCATATCCAGGTTTTTCATCATTTCCGGAGGCACAGGACCTCCAACGCCCAGCTTTAGTGAGTCGGCAAGCCCGATAATCCCATTTAATGGCGTACGAAGCTCATGAGAAGTGTTGGCAAGAAAATGGTCCTTCAGGTTATCCAGTTGCAATAGCTTTTTATTGATCTTCTGCTGCTCCTCTAGTTTCTTTTTTGCCTGTCTGTCCCGGGTGTAAATAACCAGGCCTAGAGCACTCACAAAGGATATGGCATAGATCAAATAGGCCCACCAGGTAACCCACCAGGGGGGAGATATAATTATGGGGATGCTAAATTTTGTCAACCTACCGTCCACACTATTTCGGGCAGTGGCATTGAATATATATTTCCCTGGCACTATTTTGATATAAGTGATGGTTTCTCCTGAATTGGCTTCCCGCCAGCTGTTGTCATAATTATCCAGTTTAAAACTTACCGGATCACCACTGTCATAAAAATCAATTTCGGACAAAGCCAGAGAAAAAGTATTTTCATCGTGGTCAAGCTTGATCCTGTTGTTTTCAGGTTTGTAGACAGCACTCAGCATGGATTTACGAGGATGATCTTCCTGGCCTAGTATGTCGAATTCAGATAAGAATAGTCTGTTTCGGTACGGTTGATCGATAAGCTTTTCTGGATCAAATATGTAATAGCCCCCTATTCCTCCCATAAAGATATGACCGTTATTTAATCGCTGCGCAACATCCAATGGGTCTTTAGTTCGGACCCCCCGGGCTTCACCATATATGCCTATTATATTTCCATTTTTATCCATATTGACGATACCCAAAGATGAGCCAACCCAAAGGCCCTGCTTCAGGTCATCCACTATAGCGAATGCTTCAGTGCCGATTTCAAATCTGGTAAAGGATTCAGATTTAGGTTCAAATCGGTAAACACCATTATTGGTTGCAAGCCACACCAACTCTTCGTTTTCCTTATAAATATGATTCACACTGATGTTTTCATATAAAAAGTGTAATTCTCTACTTTGGGGATTTAACTTCAACAAATCGTTCCCTGAGCCGATCAGAAGATTATTTTCGATATTTACCATGTGATGGATAGCTCCATAATATTCGATCGGGGACCATTTCCCGAAAAAGTGGTCAAATCTACCGGTAATTAGATCTAACCTGTCCAATGATCCCCCGCTCCCGATCCAAAGTAGTCCTGCATTATCGATAAAAAGTGTACTGATACCTGAATTCACCTGTAAGCTGTTGGAATCAGAATCGGTTGCCGGGTAGTTGTAAAATACCCCTTGGACAGGATCAAAGCGACTGAGTGCCGAAAGCGCTCCGATCCATAGGATTCCGGAATTGTCCTTTGTTATTGAATTTATCCGGTTATATATTATGCTTGAAGAATCATAAGGGTCATTTACAAACTCTTTGACAGACTGATTTTTGAGATCTTTACGGATTAACCCATTACTTGGTGTTCCTAACCAATGAACATTATCAGCATCCTCAAAAAACGATAGAATACTAATTGGTTCATGCGGTATGGTATTTTTAAATATGTTGACCATAAATAAGCCCGGGGCGGAGTAATTGTGATGGCCAAGAAATAGGGTACCATCGGTTGAAGATAACATACACCATGGCCTGTTTATACCTGGCTCCTCAATATTATCTATATGACCTGCAGGATAATGAGGGAGTGCTTCATAAGCCTTATTATCGTTCATAAAATGCTGTAGGTGGCCAGTTTCAAGATTGTATCGATTAACTCCATTTAAACTGCTTCCTATCCATATATTTTTTTGTGCATCTTCAACCAAAAACCGAATGTGATCAGCGTAATAGTTGACAGGTGGTCGACTGAGTTTTTGAGGGTTCTCAGCCTCATAATGGTGGTGTGTAAACTTTCCGGAATTTCGATCCAAGGTGTGTAAACCATCTCCCGCGGTACCAACCCAGAAATTTCCCTGGCTATCCTCGAGCAAAGCACTGACTTTGTTATTTATAATTGACTCCGGATCGTTGGGATCATGTAAATAACGGGTAAATCTACCGGTATCGCGATCAAACCTATTTAAACCACCTTCATCGTCTTGATAAAAGGGAAATCCTGTGCCTATCCATAACATACCGTGTTTGTCCTCATAGATAACTCTAACTACATTATGACTTAAGCTTTCCGGATCGTTGGGATCATGACTATAATTATTAAATGATTCGGTTTGTGGATTAAATAGATCAATACCTCCATCACTACCAACCCAGAGATTGCCCGTATGATCAACCAATAATGATGAAATGGTATTATTACTAAGACTTGAAGGATCCTCGTCCTTATGAAAATAATGAGTTTTTGCTCCTGATATAGGATTCAAACTAAACAAACCGTTTCCATAGGTACCAACCCATATCATTCCCGAAGAATCTGCCACGATGGTTTCAACGCTTCCTTTAGAATGATTGATCTCATCTAGTTCATACACTTTCATGGTATGCCCATCGTATCGAATTACCCTATGCTCACCTTGATCTGCAAACCAAATAAAACCCTGCTTATCCTCGGTAATGGATACAATGTTGCCAAAAGGCTTACCAGTTCGGTTCAGGAGTTTTTTAAATGAGACATCCACTGACTGTGCTGATGCAAATACCGCAATCCCCAGAAAAAAAAGCGTACAAAAGTTGCATCGATATGCTTGATCACTAGCCATCTAGTAGCCGGGATTTTGAGTTAATCCTGGATTTGCTGCAATCGCAGTAGGTGGGATTGGAAACACAATTCTGAATGACTCACTCGGCTCCTTGTCAGTCCAGGCATTGTTGAAGGTGCCAAATCGAATTTGATCCTGTCGGCGCCAGCCTTCCCAGTATAACTCGAAGCCACGTTCATTTAACAGGTCCTGTTCTGTTAGTGAAGTCAAAAATGGTGCATTCCTTAATGCCCTCAGTGTATTAATATCTGCTAACGCCCCTGAGATATCCCCAAGCCTAAATTTTGATTCCGCCACCATTAACCAAAGGTCAGCAAAGCGAAAGATCATAAGATCATTATTGTCGCTAAAACCAGGAACAGGAGCCTGGTCATCAGGCTGGTACTTGATGACTCTGACCCCCTCATGCTCCTCTGCAAACATTCCCACTTCAATGGTATGGTCTAGTTGTACAAAGTTATCTTCAGTGGAACTCGTGACCGGGATAGGATTGCCATGCTGATCGAATTGAGGGCCGATAATAAAACCCAGGTTAGTTCCAAAAATGGAGACGGTCCGGTCATCCTGAAACCTGTAATCGTTCGAACTTATACCATTTGAAAGGTCGCCATCGGCATCCCAGGTATGCAAAAAATCTGGAACCACACTATACCCGTTGAAGCAAACTCTTACAGGAAAACGGTAATGCAAAGATTGAGTCCAATAGGCAAAGGTAGATACCCCGGAATTTCGATCACCCCTTACCACAAAAATCGCCTCAGGATTATCATGATTATCTACACTAAAAATGTCCCAATAATCAGGGTTAATAGAATAATCACCTAATGCAATAACTTCGTTGCAAAGTTGAAGTGCCTTATCATACATTGCCTGATCCAAGTAGATTTCCGCATTAAGATATAGTTTTGCCAGTAACATCTGAGCTGCAGCCTTGGTGATTCTGCCATACGGCGTTTCTTCTCTTGATTTCAATTGCGGAATAACTTCGATCAGTTCCTTTTCCAGCCATTGGAAGGCCTGCGCATTGGTCAGGACCTCCGGTGGGGCAGAGAAGTCAAGATCTTCTGCCATCCTGAATGGCACTTGCCTGAAAAAGTCTAATTGCCAGAATTGATAGTAGACCCTTAAAAATCGCACTTCATTGATGAAAGCCTGAGTCTCTTCTGTCTGGCTTTTTCTTTGAAGGTGATATATACCGGTATTACATTTACTCACTGCCTGTTCAATTGCATTCCAGGCAAAGACGATCCTAATGTTCGAGTCAATCCAGTTATGTTGATGCAATTGCCTCCATATGCCCTGGTCATCCCAATCCAGATCTCGTGTCGGGGTAATTATTTCATCTGAAGTTTGCTCATTCATGTCAAAGGATCTGAATTTAACGGCCAAAAGTGATGTTCCATAAGAAGGGGCTGCTAGAACCTCAGGGGGCACATCATCCTGGACAATCCGATCAGAACTGACCCGATCCAGAACTTCTTCGTCAAGACTGCATGCTGTTAGCATGGTTAAAATAATTGTATATAACCATCTAGTCATCAGAACGTAATATTTAGACCAAACAAAAATGACCTTGCCCTGGGGTAAGCATCTGCATCAATTCCTATGGTGGGTATACCGTTATCAGCATCAATTCTGAAAGTGTTTACTTCCGGGTCAAACCCGTCGTAGGAGCTCCATACCTTTAAATTTGACCCGGTAAAATATACCCTGAGCTGCCGAATCCAATTAATGTGGTGTATGTTAAAGTCATACCCTATTGTAAGATAATTAACTCTTACAAAGGAAGCCTCTTTTATAAATCTGCTGGAGTACACATTGTTGTTGGTATAGGACTCCTCATTGTTCAGCAGTGAATAGGTAATATTATCGCCTGACAGAAACTGCCCTTTGATCAGGTAATTATTGAATTTATTATCATACACTTCAATCCCTTGAGATGCGTTTATAAAAACTGTCAAACTAAATCCCTTATAACTGAAGGAATTTGTCAGACCCCAGGTAAGATCAGGCAGGGCCTGGCCGATAATCTCCTCAATCCGGATTCCGGATTCATCGGTTTTGTACATACTGCTGCCATCTTGATTAAAGCCTAAAAAAACCGGGCCATAAAAAGACCCTATCTCTTCTCCATTCCTAAGTACCTGAGGGGCCACACCGGCAATTGATCGGGAATTAATTTCACCTACCGGTTGATCGGTGGGTAACCCCTCTATTTCATTATTGATCCTGGTAAAAACCAGGTCCGTGTGCCAGTTAAATGCTCCAGCATGAATTACATCTCCAGAAAGTGAAAATTCTATCCCTTTATTAATGATGGCACCATCCAGATTGGTCCACATCAATGGTGTGGGGGCACTAGAAACCGGTACCTGATATAAAAGATCTGTTACTTTCTTATGGAAATATTCGATCGTTCCCGTAAATCTGTCCTCCCATAAGCCAAAGTCAAACCCAATATCCACTTGCCTGGTCTCCTCCCACTTTAAATTTGGGTTGGGTGTTTCCGTAAAGTTGAATCCACTTACCGGAACTCCGGAACTGTCCAAGAGTGCTTTGTCTGCTGGCGAAGTACCCAGTAGAAAACCAGTCAGTTTATTTGGAAACTCCTGGTTACCATTAATTCCCCAGCTGGCCCGAAGCTTGAACATGCTCATGGGTGACCCCTCTAAAAAGGGCTCCTGATCCAGCCTCCATCCAAGTCCTGCAGAGGGAAAATGTCCGTACTTATTGTTTTCGCCAAACCTGGAGGAGCCATCCATTCGGTAGTTTACGGTAAGAAGTACTTTGTCCTTATAAGAGTAATTTAATCTTCCATAAAAAGACTGCAGTTTACTTTTTTCATGTAGTGAGGTTGGTGTTATTTTTTGTCCCCCAGCCTCTAGATCATCTGTAAATTTTAATATTTGAGTATCGAAATTACTAGCACCAAAACCGTATTGTTTGATCTCAAATTCCTGCCAGGAATACCCCGCAAGTAGCTGAAGATAATGAGCATTGGACAGTTGTTTTATGTATTCTAGGTAAGGTTCAATCAGGTAGCTGCCGGATCGATGTTCCCCCACGAAGCCTTCGCGTAGAGTAGGGTCATGGCTTTTCTTATTAACTTCTCTATCTGAAAGAGCTTTTTCAAATCCCAGGTTTAAGTTAAGGCTCAGATTCTGACTGATGTCAAAACTACTGATCAGGTTGCTGATAATTTTATCAGTAAACACTCTGTTATCATTTAGATGTAGGTTAGCCACTGCATTGTACGGGTAGTTTTGCTCGACCCCAAAATAATTACCATCAGCATCAACTACCGGATAGGTGGGATTGGCTGGCAGGGCTTGATAGGCTTCCTTGCCATTAGTTTGCCGGTGTTTTATGCTGCTATATGCTAAATTGAAGTTCAAATGCAGGCGATCCTGAATTCCCTGATGCCTGATATTTGTCCTAATCGAATACCTTCTTAAGGAGGACGTCTCAATAATCCCTTGCTGGTCCATGAGTCCAAGCGATACCCGGTAGTTTGTTTTCTGATCACCCCCAGAATAGGCGATGTCGTGACTTTGAGACCATGCAGTTTGGAAGATTTCATCCTGCCAGTCCGTGTTGAATGGTAGTACATTGGCAGAATCAAGGCCGAGTTTTTGTTGTTCTTCCCTAAAACTGCCTGCTGACAATACATCAATCTTTTTTCTTATCTGGGAGATCCCCATTGACATTCGGTATTCCAGACCTGATCTGGTCGCCGACCCGGATTTGGTCTTTATAAGTATAACCCCGTTGGAAGCTCGAGATCCGTATATTGCTGCGGCAGAAGCGTCCTTAAGTATATTGATCGATTCAATATCATTGGGGTTGATAAAGGTCAATGGGCTGTAAACACTTTGATTTTCAGTACCTGGCGGGTCAAGATTGACAATGTCCATTGGGTATCCATCTATTACGATGAGGGGTCTGTTACTGGCTCTAATGGTATTCGCACCTCGTATTCGAATAAAAGATTCAGCACCAGGTTCTCCGCTGAATTTGAATACATCCACTCCTGCAATTTTGCCTTGAAAGAGCGTTTCAGGTGTGTCGATAAATCCGTTATTGAAGTCTTTTACATTTAAGACAGTAGCAGCCCCTGTTATTTTCCCAATTTCCTGACTACCATATCCCACTATCACCACTTCGGACAATGTGGTAATGTCGGGCTCAAGGCTCACATTTATTTCTATACGATTTTGGATGGGCTCTTCCACACTTTTATACCCAAGAAATCGGAAGATAAGTATCGAGTCCTGTGGTGCCATGATCTTGAAAAATCCATTCAAGTCGGTCACTGTGCCCCGCTCAGTGTTCTTGATCACCACATTAACCCCAGGGAGGGGTTCTTTAGTCTCATTAGTTACAACCCCGGTCACCATAATTTCTCCTGATTGTTCAGTAGACTGGGAAAGAGCGCTTGTGGTTGAAGCGCATTCGAAAATAAATGAAAGTACGATTATCCAGAAATGATGACTTGGAATGGGATACCTTGAGCAATTACTTTTGTTCGGTCTATCATGAGATAAATGCACGAATAGCAATCCAATGTAGCTGATATCCCCATTCATAACCTTTCACAAATCATTCAGAAAAAAGAATCGATGAATTAATCACTACCATATAAGATAGTGAACAAATGTTAAAACTCCCAAATGCAAATGAATGGCAGAGATTACGATTTTAAAGTGAACCAAACCACTGGTTGAAATCGAATCAGGTTTGTCTTGAAAAATAATTATAGGAAAAACTCTTCGCCTAACACAAGACATGATTTTGAATAGGTTGCCACGAAGTAGATTACTCTTATTAGTGGTCTTAATTATATGGTTTTTCCATGCTGTACTTCTATACGCCCATTGAAAGATCAGACCATAACCAAAGTTAAACTAAGTGAACAACTGAACATCGAAGAAGATCGTGTTCACCTCACGATGACAGGGTGACATCAATAGTTAAGTTTGTATGTCTTCAAACAAAGTGAACTTCAGGGACAATAAAGTTAGCTATATAATCAACACCTGAGATCGATGTTTTTTTCTTCTCTGTTTCATTGTCTTTGCTTTAATCTGTTTACGTTTTTTAAGGATTTGTTGATCTCTTCCATAATAGACATCTGAGGGCGTTGTGTTATTCAATGATTCATGGTATCTAAAATTATTATAGTATCCAACAAACTCCTCTAACCTATGCTTTAACTCCTCTGGGCTGTAGTAATTTTCCAGCTTCACTACGTTCTTCATTGATCTGTGATAGCGTTCAATCTTCCCTTGTGTTTGTGGGTGATTAGGCTTTCCTCTTACATGACTCATTTGCTTAATCTCAATATAATCGGCTAGCTCATCACTGATGTAACAGGACCCATTATCAGAGAGCAACCTTGGCATCTGATCTGAAGTCAAATCAGTGACTTCTAAAGCTGCATTCAGACTCCTTTTTACATCAACGGTCTTCATGGTAGAGCATAACTCCCAGTGCAAGATATATCGGCTGTAGTCATCCAATACCGTTGACAGGTAATACCATCCCCAGCCAATGACCTTGAAGTAAGTGAAGTCAGTTTGCCACATTTGATTAACCCTTGTTGTCTTATCCTTGAACTCACTACTGGCTTGCATTACAATGTATGCGGGTGAGCTAATCAGCCCTTGGCTTTTCAAGATGCGATAAACACTGCTCTCAGAGATGTAATACTTCAGCTTATCTATCATTCGATAAGCCAGTTCTCTTGGTGATAGTGCAGGAAGATCAAGGGCCAGATCAATAACCTGGGAGCGCACTTGGTCAGGAATCTTATTCCAGAAGCTGTTACGGTTTTTATCATTCGCTCCAAGGGCGTCATACCCTCCTTGCCTATACTTTCCATACCAGTTGTAGAAGGTACTCTTGTTAATACCCAGTTCTTTGATTGTTCTAATAGGACCTATTTCAGAGTCTTCCACAAGGCGGATGATCTCGTACTTTTCAGCTTGATTGAATCTCATGTACTTCCTCCACTTTAACTTAAACCACGTAAGCTTTTTTTAAGCACACGTTCTTTTAAAGTTAATTCTGCCACCACCTCTTTGAGATTCCGATTTTCGTCCCTGAGATACTTTACTTCATCTGTATTGGCTTCCCTTGCTGTATCACCAAGAAGACGCTTTTTACCTGCTTCCATGAAGTCTTTACTCCAACGATAATACAATGCAGGAACAATGCCTTCTCTTCTGCATATCTCAGCTATTGAATCCTCACCTTTAAGGCCGTCAATTACTATTCTGATTTTTTCTTCAGCGGAGAACTTCCGCCGAGTCTTTCTTTTGAGCTCTTTGATTACTGATTCTGCACTCTTTTTTTTCCTTATCATTTTAATGAACTTTTAGGTTAATAATGCCTTCAAAGAAATCCTCTGAAGATAAATAAAACTGTCTCTTAGTTTTATCCCTAATTAGTCCACTTTATGCTGACCGCTTACACCCTATCTGAAATTTTTAATCGTTAACCCCTACCTTTATTGTGGATTATTATGATGACGTTCAGAGATGTAAATTACCCATGCTGCTTTAGCATATGTTATCGAGATTTTTTACAAATTATATCCAGGCTGTACTGTGCTATCCTGTGCAAAAGAAACATATTGGTTTGATACTAAGATCAACACTGTCAAAATTAAGATATGTCTAACGTTGTGGTTCATGATGAGTGAATCATCTTAAAGTTGTATGAGACAAAGGATCATTGTTTAAATCATTTGGTTTACTTGAAATCAGCAGAAATTTAGATTTGCCTATGTTATGATAGCCTGGTATCATCATTACAACACCAACACTAGTTAGGCCAATTCCCATTATGCCATACAATGCTATTGCCTCAAATGTTCTCTCATTTGAAAATGCAAGCGCAAAGCTTACTAATCCGCCAGCAGCTAATGCTCCACCGAGTAACTGCTCCCCTCTTTTTGTCGTTGATATCTTATTAATTGCATCAAGATATATAACAAGGTTGTCAACCGTAAAGGATGTTGAATCAATTGATGTGATATGACCTTTTACCTTTGAAGCATCTAAAAGCTTTAGCCTGACCTTATCCCCAATATTTACTTCTTTTAGGGTTTCATGGGTTTTGTTAACAATCAAAATGTGTCTGCTTTCAGGCAGTTCAGTGCTATCCTGTGCATGTATGGAGACACAGCTAAAAAAGACTATTGCTGCTATAGTCAGTAACAAATGCATTGTCTTAATCCAATACATAGAAGGTTAAGTTTAGGTGTGTCGTTACTATTAGTTCTTGTAAATTCTTACACCTACGTGTAGTCCAATATTCAGACACGATAAATTTACTTTTGTAGGAGTAAATTCAGAAGTGGCTGTAGGATCTAGTGGACTTCCTTTTTTCACAAAAGGTCCAACCTCGGATTTTGGAGCCCATCTATAATTGGTTTTTAAAGCAATAAACCAATATTCAACAGAAAATTCATCATATGGTAATTTTATGATTGGGGATGCTCCTTACTGCTTCAAGATGTCACTTTGTATTATTAGTTTCCTTGCTTTGCAGATAATCACTATAAAATGGCAATTGATTATTGAGCATGTCAACAGAAGCCTGACATATTTTAGTGGCGCCTGAAATTCCATCAATCTGTACCTTTCCAAGTATTGTTTTATCTTCCCAAGCAGTAAGAACAAAGTTGTCTTCGGTAAAACTGATGGTTGACCCAATGAATTGCTCCTGGAAATTTTTGGTTTTTTCTTTTAATTCTTCAGTCTCAGATCCGGGAGGGAATTGAATTCTCAGGATAACCATGGATTGCTTGTCAATGAGCATATTGGCCCACACTTTGTCATCTTTTAACAGAAGCACCACGTTATTCGTGTTACATACTTCAAAAACCGGCCCTTGCAATAATTGATCTATTCCGCTCAAAATAAGCCTCTGATATAGAGCTATGGCCGCGGAATCTGAAACTTGCTGCACCTCTCCGTTGGCTGATACCAAGTATGATTTAAAAAGGGAATCAAAATCACTGGATTCGGAAAATGAGGGGTCCACCATTTGCCCGATTTGTTTTCTGACAAGATTAAAATTGTCATTTTCAGATATGGTAGCTTCTGCTTTAATAGCTTCTCCTTTATGTGTAACCGTTGGTTTACAGGCGATCAAGGTAAAAATTCCAATACTTAGTAATAATCTGGTCATGATCTATGTTTTTGGCCCAATATTTACTGAACTTATAATTGGATCAACTAAAGTTTTAAATATTGGGCCAAAAACATAGATCATGACCAGATTATTACTAGTATTGGAATT
>PVMK01125139.1_pt1 | contig 36114 bp, 35 predicted proteins | sample 1853481 | NCBI WGS metagenome assembly PVMK01 (sample SAMN08533507, study PRJNA380276) | Marine sediment metagenome, whole genome shotgun sequencing project. | reverse complement strand
GCGTATCGCTTGGTGTTAGGCTCAAATGATACCGGTGCCAGTAGTACTATTACGATTTCTGCTGATGATACGACCTTAGATACGGTTACGACTGGTGTTGATACGTTCCAAGCTGCGCAAGATTCCCAAATTGTTTTGGGTGAGGGTGTCGGGGCGGTGACGATTAATCGATCCAGCAATACGCTTACGGATGTTATTTCTGGACTCACCTTGAATTTGCAGGCTGAAGACCTTAATAATCCCGTAACTATTTCGGTGACGCAAGACAATACGGCTGTGAAAGAAGGGATATCAAATTTTGTGAGTGCCTACAATGAAGTTGTTGAATTTGTTAATGAACGGACGAAATTTGATCTTGAAACGGGAGAGCGAGGCCTTTTTGTGGGGGATTCTCTTACTCGAACTGTTCTCGATCGAATACGGCAAGCGGTCTTTGCTCAAGTCAGCGGGCTCACGACGTTTACCAGCGCAGCCCAGGTCGGGTTTGAAACCCAAACGGCTGACGGTACGATTAAACTGAATGAAGCCACGCTCGATGCCGCCCTCAGCAAAAATTATTCAGCTGTGCGGGATTTATTTATTCAGAATCCCACAACAGGGACCGAAGGGATTGCTGAACTCGTGGTTAATGCCGTTGATGCATTGGATGATGTGGAATCAGGAGTTCTGAGCCTTAGGCAAAATTCGCTGACGAAGCAAATTGATAATTTTACGCAACAGATTGCGGTAAAAGAAGCGGCACTCAGTCGTTATGAGGAACAACAACGAATAAAATTTGCCAATTTGGATGGGTTGCTGGGGGTCTTACAGGGTCAACTGGATGCCTTAGCGTCCTTGTCATCGAATAGTTAATTCCTAAGAAAGGGAAACACATGATAGTAGGTGCTCAGGCCTATGCAACAACACAGATTTCCACGGCATCTTCAGTACAGGTCGTGGTCTTATTGTATGACGGGGCGATTTCTTCGATGAAATTGGCCCAAGAAGGTATCGTGGCCCTCAATTTACAGGATAAAGCCCGCTTTCTTGATCGAGCGCTTCGGGTGATTGGGGAGCTATCGGCTTCTTTGAACATGGAAGAAGGGGGAGACGTTGCGAAAGACTTGCGACGTTTGTACGAATATATTCAATTTGAATTGACTCAAGCCAATCTCAAAAATGAACCTGGCCGTTTAGAAGGTCCTATACGATGTATGAGCGAAATCAGGGAAGCCTGGCAGGAATTAGCCATTCAAGGGGCAAAACCACAAGCTGTAGGGATGTAACGGAATGAGCCAGGTGAATGAGGGAGAAAGTGAATTCGAACAATTGACGAGCATGGCAATGGAGGCGGCTACCCAAGGGAAGTGGGACTCTGTTGCTCAGCTCTATGATCGTCGGGCCTGTGCCGGTTCTCTTGATACCATCTCTCGGGATGTTGCCAAGAAACTCATGCAATACGACCAATGGATCATGACTCGCATTCGAGAAGTGCAAACCCTCACGCAGCAACAGCTTGGAGAAGCTCAACAGTATCGTCGCAGGCTTGAGGGGTTAAAACGTCAATGGGTTGGCCAGGCCCCCGTTCAAGCCCGATATCGTCTGAGCATCTGACTCCTGCGACTTTTTGAATCTTCATGACGGTAAAATCCCTTTCTCCTGTATCCTCTTGATTCTTTCCAATAAGTCTATTAACCCAATCCAATTCTACGCATTGTTCTGTCAACTATTTGACGAGTCGAGTTAATATTGTCAGTTAAAAAGGCATGTCGCTCTATTCTTTTTTAAATATTAGACCCTCTTTTCTTAAAAATTTATGGAGATTCTTATTAGGAGAATTTAGGTACAACAATTGCGACCGGACAGATAAGGCTGGGAAATTGGCATGAAATAGAGTGGCAAGTAAGTCGCTCGATCATCTTGATAGTACTTTAGGAAATATATGACATCTCCTCATACGGTTGCATCACAAAGACTCCAGTACCTGGCACCGCAGGAGATTCTTCATCAATTGGAACATTATTACATTCGCTTTCAAACAAACTGTTGCCTATTGTGGTGTTTTCGGAATTAGCCCTCCGTCGTTGTGAAGATACCCAACTCAAGCCACAATTAGAGAAAATTCATGGGGCTGCCGAACAAGCTCGTGATCTTCTTGTTGAAATCCGGACTCTTCAAGGCAAAGTGGAGTCCTAAACTGCTCATGGTGTCTTAACCATGTTGTTCCTATTGCGTGTGTGGACCTTTCGTGTCATGACGGTCTAGGTTGCGATAAGGACAATGTTTGAGGCTTAAAGGTGACAAAAGATGGATAATGGCATCATAGCTTCTGAAGATCGTCGTCAGGATTGTCGTGCAGATGTCCCAGTTTGTCTCTGGATTGAATTGCCGCTCGCCTTTTCTTATGAGCCTGTTGAGCTTGATGCGGCATCATTCAGTCAGTGGCAATGGGAAGAATTGGCGGTGTCCCCGGATCTCGTCAAGGCCATGGTTGATGAAAATGATCTGACCATTCGTGATCCGTTGCTGTTGCAAATGGTCACACGTATTGATTGGATGCTCACGTCGATTCTTCGGACCTTGGGAAAAGACAAAGAAACCTTAAACGGGCCATTCCAGAATTAGCGAAAGTTAATCTCAGTGGGTCCGGGATTCGATTTTTTTCGCACAGGAATTCCCTGTTGATTCCTTTCTGGTGTTGCGGCTGATCCTGCGACCGTTCATCCCGATGCAGGCTGTAGGAAAGATCATTCGAATTGAAAGCTGCACAGCATGGAGAAGAAGCGGGCTTCGAGATTGCCCTTGAATTCACTCAAATAGCTCCAGATGATCGTGAAGCCATTATCCGTCATGTCCTACGATCTGAAGCCACTCTCCAGCGTCTTCGAAATAAAAAATCCGCTGAATCCGTTGTTGGGTAACCTAGAGAAGTGGTTCTGGGGCCTTGTCTGTCTTTTTGCTGTGTTGACGGGATGTCAAGGAGACACCCAGGGTGTGGTGCAATCTTCTGCCGACTCGGTTCCTGCTCCCTACGTTGAGCCGCATCATGCGCGTTCTCTTGAACCTCCCTATACTCTTGCGATCCTTCCCTTAGACAATTTGAGCCCCAACGCCAGGCTACACTGGTTAGGACGAAGTTTATCTGAAATGTTGGCCAGTGACTTAGCCAAATGGCCGTCTCTCTCCATTATTGCGCGCGATGCCTTGGGGCCTGTTATTCGAGAGCAGTGGCTTCAGCAACGAGGATTTTCTTCTTCGATCGCGAATGTGGATCTGGGCCACATACAAGGCGTGCATTATCTAGTGAGTGGTAGCTTCCATCAACATGGAGAGATTTTGACGATTGATCTGCAGGTGATTGATGTTGAAACGGGAGTGGTCGTAAGTTCGTTGAGGGCTCAAGGTCCGGAAGGGGAGATTCCACGTTTAGAACACAATCTTGTGGTGCAAATGCTCACCCTCTTTGCTCCCTCGATTGATTCGACAACAAGTGACCTTTCAGAGCCGATGGAAAGAAAGTATTTCAAATATCGGTTCGCCTGGCCGTGCAGAAGAAAACGATGGTCCCCCCACGAAGCGCGCGCGCGCATTTGGATTACATTCGGTGCATCAAATTGATGTACGGTTATCACTTGAGCGAATTACTCAGCATCGCATCAAGGCTTATCAAGCAGCAGAAGCATTTTGGCAAGACGGATGGTCCTCTGAAATGGGCCAGCCCAATTATCGTGTTTGGCAATCACCTGAAGAATCCGTGAACCTATTCCGCTGCTTTCCATACCTATTTCTCTGTTTTTGCAGCAGAATCGCATTGCTAATGTGTTGAAGAAGGTGGGCGGAGAGGGCGTTCCCTCAATCGTCAATCTTGAGGCGGACGGAATTACGAGAGAACATATTGATGGCACAGGAGCTAGCCAATTATTTTTCGAACAGGTTCGTCAGCCACACAGGGTGTTTGTCCGAGCTTTAAACGAACGCGGTGAACTGATAGCGGTTTTTTCGAAGTGGTCGTGGCAAACAAAAGCCCTTCTTCAAAATTCGAGTCCCGACCGAATATTCTTTCCCATGTGGCCTCAGCCATTTATTAGTGGGGTTTGCAGAATTTCCCGTGGCATGGGTCGAGCGAGGTGGGCAACATGTGACGTTTGATACCGTGATGATGCCGATTCCGGATGAACGGCGTGACATTGTTCTTGAGCCAATTATCTTATCTGATACAGAGGAGCAAGAGGGCTTTAGTGAAATTGCCAAAGATGCGGACTTTCTCTTGCCATTAAAAAAATGGATTCAAATGAAATGGAACCCGCCAATTACCGAAACTTTACCCGTGACCGGGTACCTCCCTGCCAATAAACGAAACGTCGTCGCTCTTTTACACCTGCAAACAGGAAAAATTGTAAGGGTTCAATTTCTCAATATTCCTCATGACGCACTCTTTTCTCGTAGTCTTGAAGAACTCAAGCCACATCTCTTGGGATATTGCGTGAGCTGCCAAGATTCAGAATTGACTTCTTCTGGATCAACCCTTCAAACAATTCGGCTACAATTAACCTTAGTGAAAGATCTTCATGGCCTTCGATTCGGTTCCCCTCCTCGCTAAGCTTCGTTAAACCTAGAAATCGCAGTTGAATCACAAAAGTCCACGCAAGCTCTTGGCGCATCTTGCAAAATAAAAAAATATCTCATCACCCAGAAGGTGACCAAGAATTTTTTATTTCACCATGTACACCAATGTCTTACGTGTCTTTTTTGCGCCCTACTGCTGTTTTTAGGATTATGAGGGATTCAAAAGTTCAGGCCAATGCGTTCGCAAGGTTTCTTCCGCAGCTGTGGTTAGTACACCATCAAGTGAATGGTCTTGACTGAAAATCCGCAAGGTGATCATTCGAGCGGGAAGATGCTGAAGATAGGTACGTAAGCTTTCCTTTTCAATGCTGCCTGTAGACGGATTCCATACAAAAATTTGAAATCCTCCCATGTTTAACAAGTTGATAGGCCGTGGGTCTTTATGGGCGAAGTCGACCCGAATGTCCGTACGTTTCCATTTCCGGGGCAGGGCTTGGCGCATTCGTGATAAGAAATCCTTGGGTTGAAATGACGATGCACCTTGAGGGATAGGCAATAAGAGGCTAAACGCTGTTTTCCATTTCACATGCCGCCCCATAATTTTGGCCCATTCGGCACCGAGCTGACGCTTTTCTAAAGAACGGGATTTTGGCCAAGCACGAACTGTTTCCATGAGGTGCCAATCAGTGAGATATAAATAATGAGATAAAGCATCGAGAGGGTTTTTAGGGAACAGTAGTTCCATGGTTGGCTGAAAAATTTCCTGGAGATGGATATCGATTGCGCGTGTCGTACGATGGTAATACACGTTGGCATAGAGGTAGAGCCTGGCATGCAGAAACATTTGGAGTGCTGAGAGTCCCGACTGATGAATTGTCAGGCCGTGAGAGGAAAAAAAGGTGTAATGCAGGAGACGTTCGATATCAACGGGGCCAATGGCCACTCCGCACATGTAAGAATCTCTCAAGACATAGTCACAATTGTCTGGGGGTATAAATTCCCCCTAACAGTGGTCGCAATGCGATGACCCATGGTGGTAGGTCTTTCGTGGATTGGTGAGGATCTTTGAGTATGAGAAAGGCAATATGGCTTGGATCCAGACGTTCTCCTTTTGCGAAAAGGCCTGACGGACTGCGCTGAATATTTCGAATAATCGGTGCAAGGTGATCACGAATGATGTGCTGCCCCACAATTTCGTGGGTGAGATGGTATTGATGGAGAAAGTGATGGTCGAAAAAATGGCAGAAGGGTCCATGCCCGATGTCGTGAAGCAATGCCGTGATTCGGATAAATTCTTCCAGAAAAGGCAAAGAGGGAAGATTCGGGATAATTTGGCGCAGCGAGGGATAGAGTTGCGTCATAAAGCGTCCTGCCAAATGCATCGTCCCTAATGAATGTTGGAAACGAGTATGTTCCGCACCTGGATACACCCAATGCGCGCTTTGGAGCTGAAGAATGTAGCGAAGGCGTTGCACCCAGGGGGAGTCGATCAGATCTTTTTCTGTCTGTTCGACAGTCGGGGTGTGAGTGTAGGGAACGGTGAGTGAAATATAGCCATGAATAGGATCTGCCAGAAGGGCGACCCCATCAAAAGGAAAAGAAGATGGTTCGGTGGATAGCATTCGTGTCAGTGAGGAGGTCTTAGGGGCTGCAGAAATTTTGAGACATCATATTCTTGTTTCGGATGATTTGTTGTGGGTCACATTTTGGTAGCGCATAATGGTCCATCTCATAACCGGATAGGCCAGTAGCGAGGCAAGGACAGCAAGGGTACAGGCGCCAATGAGAAATGGAAGGAGATAGGGCGACAGCACGTCAAAAAGATTGTCCATGGTGAGCTGATCCCATTCAACGGTGGTGAGAGAAGATTCTCCCCACCAGAAATAATCCGGTATATAGGCTGGCGGCTAAGATTGGGATAAGGGTCCATGGATTGTTCACGAGCGATCCGAGAAAGACCGCCACATAATTTAGCCGAAAGAGCCAAGCGCAGAGCACAACACTGGCGGTATGAAATAAATAATGAGGAGCAAAAGCAATAAAGACCCCCGTGGCAAAGGCCAGGGCTGTTCGGTGAGGCGTTTCTTGAAGATGGAGTACTTGTGCCAGGCGTTGGCGCAGAGACTCCAAGCTTAGCATGAAGGCCACTGTATTTGTGATTTAGGGAGAAAAATGTTCATAGGCTTGTTGGAGTAACATCTCCTGTGTGTTATCACCCTGTTCTATTCGGATGCCGAACCGTTTGGGTTGAATAATCCCGATTCGGGTAATAGGTATTCGGCATGTTTTAGCCTTTTTTTCGAGTTCTTGTTGCCCCTTGGGAGGAATAGTGAACAGTAATTCGTAATCTTCCCCTCCATGAAGGCTCCACTGTAATGGATTGGCCCGAATCCGTTTCGCATAACTTTGCATGTGCTTGGACATAGGAATCTGTCCACTATGAATCAGGGCTCCTACCTGGCTTTGTCGGCAGAGATGCCTTAGGTCGCCAGACAATCCATCTGAAAGATCCATGGCGGCAGAAGCATAGAGTTGAGACGCAAGCAGCTGTCCGAGGGCAATGCGGGCCGTGGGTTGCAAGTGACGTTGCACTAAATATTTCATGGGTTTCGAGAGGGTAGAAGGCTTGGGGGGACGTTTGTACTTCTTGAGGTAGGCGAGTCCTGCTGCTGAGTCGCCAAGTGTGCCACTCACATAGATGTGATCCCCAACTTTGGCTCCTTGCCGAGTCAGGATATGCCCGGAATTTACCTGACCGGTAATCGTGATAGCGATAAACAATGATGAGGGAGAAGAGGACGTATCGCCTCCAAGGAGTTGAACCTTATGGCGTTTACAAGGAATTGCAAGCCCTCGATAGAATTCTTGCCAATCTTCATAGGTGAGGGAAGGAGGCAACGCGATGGCAACAAAAATAGCGGTCGGTGTCGCACCCATTGCCGCAATATCGCTGAGGTTAGCTGCGGCTGCCTTATACCCAATGTCGTAAAAAGTTGCAGCTTTCCGCGTGAAGTGAACGTCTTCGACAAGAAGGTCTGTTGATATGACGACCTGTTGTAATGGAGACGGGGGCAACACTGCGGCATCATCCCCCGTTCCGACTGTTGGATGAAAGCCCTGTGTAGAAAATTGACGTGGGATAGATTGAATGAGTTGAAATTCCCCAAGATTCGAAAGGCGCGCCGGTCGGCGAGTAGGGGACATAGCTCGTGGCTTAGGAAGCCTTGGTCACCCTTTGTCGCACAGGTGACCGCGCGGTGGCAGGGGACGCAACCTTTTTGCGGTGTCCTGAAGTGGACTGGGAAGGGATCGTGGCCGTTTTGAACTTTTGACGGCCTTTTGCGCGAAGAGCCGATTTGAGGACTTCCGACATGTTCTCCACGAAGATAAATTCCAGCCCTCGCACCAGATGTTTCGGGATATCCTCCAAATCCTTTTGATTACGTTTGGGAATGATAATGGATTGGATATGTGCCCGTTTTGCTGCCAGTACTTTTTCCTTTAACCCTCCTATGGGGAGAATGCGCCCGCGCAATGTGATTTCTCCGGTCATGGCGATATCGCGTTTGACGGGTAACTGGCTTAAACAGGAAACCAGGGCTGTGGCAATGGTGATACCCGCGGAAGGCCCGTCTTTAGGGATGGCTCCTGCCGGTACATGGATGTGTATATCCTGTTTGGAAAACTGATTCGGGTCAATCCCCAATTGGTTGGCTTGGGATCGGATATAACTCAGGGCGGCATGAGCGGATTCCTTCATGACTTCACCAAGATGACCCGTTAACGTCAATAGGCCTTTGCCTTTACTTGCTGAGGCTTCGACATACAACACATCCCCACCGGTTTCCGTCCAGGCGAGTCCAGTGGACACACCCACTTCATCTTTTTCCTGTTCCTGCTCTGGAACAAATTTTGGAACGCCTAAGTACTGCTGAAGGTTTTTTGGTGACACGCGATATTGCTTGATTTTGCCTTCAGCGATGCATTTGGCAATTTTACGCATCACGTTGGCCAGTTCCCGCTCCAGGTTGCGAACTCCGGCCTCTTTGGTATAGTGGGAAATGATTTGTGTTACGCATGTATCGGTAAGATGGAGATGTTGATCGGTGATGCCATGTTCCTCTAATTGTCGAGGGATAAGGTATCGTTGGGCGATACCGAATTTTTCTTCTTCGGAATAGCCAGGAATGGCAATGATTTCCATGCGATCGCGTAAGGCGGAGAGAATAGGATCGGTTATATTGGCAGTGGTAATGAACATGACATTGCTCAAGTCCACTGGGACTCCAAGATAGTGATCCACGAAGGCATTGTTTTGTTCGGGGTCTAAGACTTCCAGCAACGCGGCTGATGGATCTCCACGAAAGTCCATGCCAATCTTATCGACTTCATCCAGCATGAAGACGGGATTGATCGTGCCGGCTTGCTTCAGCCCTTGAATAATTCGCCCGGGAAGTGCCCCCACGTATGTGCGGCGATGGCCACGAATTTCTGCTTCATCCCTGGTTCCACCAAGACTCATGCGTACGAATTCCCGCCCAAGGGCTCGAGCAATGGATTTTCCTAAGGAGGTTTTACCCACTCCGGGTGGTCCCACAAAGCACAAGATCGGCCCTTTCATCTTGGCTTTGAGTTTACGAACGGCCAAATATTCTAAAATCCGTTCTTTGACCCGTTCCAGATCGTAATGATCATCATGCAGAACCTTGGAGGCTTGGCGAATATCCAAATTATCCGTTGAATGCCGGCTCCATGGCACGTCGACGAGCCATTCGAGATACGTGCGAATGGTGCCCGCTTCGGCCGTATCTTGGTGCATCTTTTCGAGGCGTTTGAGTTGTTTTTCGGCCTCTTTGAGTACCTTTTCTGGCATCTTAGCTTCTTGGATGCGATGACGAAAGTCTGCAACTTCTTCCGTACGATCATCCAGCTCTCCCAATTCTTTTTGGATGGCTTTGAGTTGTTCGCGTAGAAAGTATTCTCGTTGCGTTTTATCCATCTCGCCTTTAGCGTCGGCTTGGATCTTTTGTTGCATTGACAAGACCTCTTGCTCGTTACCCAGAATTTCATTCACCCGTTTAAGACGGGCCAAAGGGTCTTCAATTTCTAACACTTCTTGGGTCATGTCGATCTTGAGCCCGAGGTTGGAGGCGATGATGTCGGCGAGACGTCCCGGATCATCCAGATTTTCAATGACGGTGAGGACATCGGGCATAATAACTTTGCCCAAACCCAGTAATTTTTCTAAGCCTTCGCGAGCCGACCGAATAATGGCTTCATGTTCTAACGAAGGAACCTTTACTGACTTTTCCGTGATAGTTTCGATATGAACTGAAAAATATGGGTTCGATTGGGTGAAGTCTTGAATGCGAGCTTTGGTTAGACCCTGAACTAATATTTTGATGCGCTCATCAGGAAGTTTCAGCATGCGCATGATGACTCCGACGGTTCCTGTCCGATGAAGATCAGCTGAGGCAGGTTGGTCGGTTTCTTGATTTTTCTGAGTGGTGAGAAAAAGTAACCGGTCAGAGGAAAGGGCTGCTTCGATGGCCTTAATGGATAGATCTCGTCCTACGAATAGGGGAAGAACCATGTATGGAAAGATGACGATATCACGAACCGGCAGAAGCGGTAATTCATTGGGGATATGTTCAATGGAAGGCGTTGAAAGATCAGAAGTGTCTTCGGTCATACGAGGTTATCCGTGGGATTCATGATTGTAGCCAATGAGCAGCATGCTATAAGAGTTTTTGAGAAATTCCTATGAAAAAAAAAGAATGAGGATTTGTTAGGAAGGAACACTCATTACTGAACATTGTTGGAACTGCTGGAACTGCTGGATTTGATGATATCATCTGAACGTTTTACTCATGAGCTTGATATTGAAGGAAGAACAGGCGATTGGCTTTCTTAACGTATAACCCTTTTCGATACTAGGAGAAGGTGAAAAAAGTTGTCAAGTTGTATCGTGTGCTGGCCTCATAAGTCATAATACACAACTGATGTGTTTGGTTGGATTAGCTTTACAAGGAATCGGTTTCATGAATATAATTCCCCAGCATTTTTTCACAGAATTCCCGACCGCTGGATGGGGTTCCCCCCCACGTTTATCGCAATCGTTACAATTCCACGTTAGGGGATCCATTCAAGAAAACCGGTACGTCTCTTGCTGATCCCTTATTGCCTCTTCTGGACATTCTTGTTTCGCGATTCCCAACGTTATCTGAAGCGGTTTATGCTTCGACACGTCTCTGGGTTAGATGATTCTATTTCAAGACAATGGAATCATGATCTTTTTCACTAGCTTATGCCCATGATTCCCAGAGTTTTTGGTTCTATTCTGATTGTGTTCTTGGCTTTTGAGGGGCTCTTATGGGCACAGCTCTCAGGAAATCGAATTCAACATATTGAGGTAGAAGGGAATCGTCATATTGAAACTCAGGCGATTGTCGGCCAGTTGTCGATTCAAGTAGGTGACCCATTTTCCAATGAACAGGTTCGTCAGCAAATTCAGAAAATCTATAGTATGGGGTTTTTTGAAGAAGTGGATGTGTCAACCGATGTGGCTACGGAGGGAATAGTTGTGGCTTTTCGGGTAAAAGAAAAACCCTTTACTGTCGAGGTGGTGTATGACGGAAACGACGAATTATCTGATGAGAATCTTGGGGAGAAAAATACCATTAGAAATCAGACATTTCTTGATCAGGAGCAAGTGAAAGTTTCGGTCGAGCATTTCCGGAAATTATACCAGGAAAAAGGCTACTACGATGTCCAAATCATTCCGATTGTCGATTTGGTTGAGGAGGGCCAGGCTCGCTTGACCTATTATATCGAAGAAGGGGAGCAAGCCTATATCCAAACCATAATCTTTGAAGGTCAAAACGTCCTGAAGGAAAAAGAATTGACAAAGTTAATGGCCAACCAAGAATATTCCTGGCCCTGGTCTCTCTTCTCGGATGCCGGTGTTTTGCGACGAGATGAAGTTCCGAATGATGTTGAGCGGATCAAGGAAATCTATATGAATAAAGGGTATTTAGATATCCAGGTGGGCATGCCTCGCATAGAGTTAGATGAAGCGAAGAAATGGTTTACGCTTGTTTTCCCCATTGTAGAGGGAGAGCCTTATATTCTGAGTCAGGTTCAATACCAGGGGAATATCCTATTTTCTGAAGAGGAATTACAAGAAGGGCTTGCTGTTCAATCCGGTGAGGTATTCCAACGTGCCAAGATCCGAGACGAAATTACCCGCTTGACGGATCTTTATGGGAGCCAAGGGTATGCTTTTACTGATGTAATTCCGTCGATTGAACCTGATCCAGCAACCCGAAGTGCCCGGATTATTTTTGTTATTGATGAGGGGGAAATGGTGCGAATTAAAGATATTCGCATTACGGGGAATAATAAAACCCGTGACAATGTCATTCGGCGAGAATTGCGTTTGGATGAACGAGACATGATCGATTCTCCTTCCATTAAGCGAAGCTTTGAACGTCTGAATAACTTGAACTTTTTTGAAACCGTCGAAATTTTGCCCAAACAAATTTCTCCTGGAGAAGTGGACTTAGATGTCAAAGTTAAAGAAAAGCCAACGGGATCCTTTAGTATTGGTGGCGGCTTTAGCACGTTGGATCAGTTCACACTCATTGCGGATATTACAGAGGGGAATTTTTTAGGGCGCGGTTATATGGTCCGGGTCCGTGGGCAGGTCGGAGGGCGGCGAACCATTGGAACTATTACCTTTCGCAATCCGGCCATTTTTGATACGTTAACCTCGTTTCAAACCGATGTGTTCAGCTCGCAAACCAATTTCTTGACTTACCGCCAAAACAGGAAGGGTGCGAATCTGACGTTGGGTCGCGGGTTCTCGGAATTCCTGACGGGAACCTTTACCTTTGTAGGTGAAAAAATCAAGATTCATGATGTGGATGATGATGCCAACGATATCATTCAAGATCAGAAAGGCACTCAATCCACGACCGGATTTCGTGCCAGCCTGTTTCGAGATTCACGAGATTTTTTCTTAGATCCTAGAAGGGGAGCACGAATCGGTGTCCGCACGAGTTTTGGGACAGATGTTCTTGGGGGGTCAAATAATTTTTATAGTGTGTCCTTCGATGCCTTGAGATATACGCCACTACCGTTTTGGGATTTTCGTCATGCCATTCGTGGGCGGATTGGATACGGATCAGGATTTAATGGGGAGGATTTTCCTATTTCTGAATTTTTTTACGTGGGAGGCATTAATACCGTGCGGGGATTTAAATTCGGCCGTGCCGGGCCAGTGACCGATGGTAACGATCCTGAAGGGGGCAATAAACAATTAATTATGAATAATGATTTAATTTTTCCGTTGTTGCCCGATGCCAAGTTGAACGGCGTCCTTTTCTTTGACTATGGAAAGGGATTTGACGAGAGAGATAGCTTGGATTTGGATCTTCGAGCGGCTGCAGGCATGGAAGTGAGATGGTTGTCACCCTTTGGGCCTCTTCGGGCTGCGTTTGGTCGTCCTTTAGATGGGCCATCGAAGGACAGAGATTGGGTATTTGAATTTTCCGTTGGATCAGTTTTTTAAGTCGGACTTAAGAATACAGAAATGAGAAGGTATGCGAAGCGATAGGTTAGGCGATAGGCAAATGGACAGGGTATTGAGGCGAAGGGTTGGGCACATCATCATGCTACTTTTCCTCAGTATCGGGAGTTGGAGTTGTGCCCCGGTGAATAGCGAGCTTCATTCAGCACTTGTCATCGGAGTTGTGGATCCTCAACGAATTTTACAAGAAACGGTCAAAGGACAGCAGCTATCTGATACTCTCAACGCCTTTATGAAGGATCGGCAAGTGTTGGTGGAATTGGATCAGAAAGAACTGCGTAATTTGGAAGATGCATTGCGGGCACAAATGACGGTTCTCAGCCAATCAGCTAGGCAATTAAAGGAAGAGCAATTTCGTCAAAAAATGGCAGCCTATCAACAAAAAGTTGCCGATTTGAATCGTGAAGTCCAAGAAAAACAGCAAGAGTTACAAAATGAATTTCGCCGTGAAGTGGGAGAGGTTGTTGCTCAGATTGCGAGTGATCGAAATTTAGGATTGGTCCTGGAACATGGACCTAACTCCGGTACGTTGTTTTATCAGGAGAGTTGGGATATTTCGACTGATGTCATTCAGACGCTGAATCAGATGAGTGATGAATCTTGAGACCCATAAGGTCTTGCAAAAATTTTTGGGTATAATCGTATTGCTGCCGTGAATCGATGAAAAGCTAAGGAAGAAGGAGAAACCCGTATGGCTCAAGAAGAGCTAAATATCCTCGATATCCAAGCGTTACTTCCACATAGGTATCCTTTCTTGTTGGTTGATCGGATTATTGAGCTAGAGGAAGCGAAGCGGATTGTGGGAATCAAAAATGTCACGGCCAATGAACCATTTTTTCAGGGACATTTTCCTGGGCAGCCAATTATGCCAGGGGTTTTGCTTTTAGAGGTGATGGCACAAGTTGGTGGTCTGTTGGCCAGAAAAACGGCCTCAGGAAAAGGCCGTCCTACGGTTTTTCTCACCGGCATTGAAAAAGCGAAATTCCGTCGCCCGGTTATTCCGGGCGATCAATTGCGTGTGGAAGTAGAAATTGTGCGAAGAAAAGACCCGTTCTGGAAAATGGCTGGGCGCATTTCTGTCGACTCATCCTTAGTGTGTGAAGCAGAGATGACGGCTATGGTAAAAGATGAAGAGAGGGATATAGCTTGGAAGGGCATAAGGCCATATTTAGCAAATTCTGACGCTCCTGGATTTGCCAATCTTTTACATTCATGAAATGAGATTGTTATGAATATCCATCCTTCAGCGATTGTGCATCCGAAAGCGAACGTTGGAGAAGATGTGGTTATTGGCCCTTATTGTGTGATTGGTGAACATGTCACGATAGGTGACCAAACCGAGTTATTGCCCCACGTGTGCATTGAAGGCCATACAGAAATTGGCCGATGTTGTCGGATTTCCCCCTTTGTATCGATTGGTACCCCACCCCAGCATTTGCAATATAAAGATGAACCTACGAAAGTCTGTATCGGGGATCATAATATTATTCGGGAAAATGTAACGATTAACCGGGGCACAGCGTTTGGGAACGGAATCACGCGGATTGGACATCATAATTTTTTGATGGCCTATACCCATGTGGCGCATGATTGTGAACTTGGCAATCATATTGTGATGGCGAATGCTGCAAATTTAGCTGGACATGTTTCGGTGGGGAATTCGGTTGTGATTGGAGGATTAGTGGGCGTGCATCAATATGTCAGGATTGGGGAATATGCTATGGTTGGCGGCTGTTCGGCGTTGGGCCGAGATGTGCCTCCGTTCGTTCGGGCCGCCGGAGGATATCGGGCGCAGATGTTTGGGCTGAATACGATTGCGTTACGACGCCATGGATTTTCGGCTGTGCGAATGGCGACTCTGAAGGCCGCCTTTGAGCTGTTATTTCGGCAAGGACATCGTCTCCAGGAGGCCATTAAGTTGGCGAGAAATGAATATGGAGAGAGTACCGATGTCTTGAGTTTGCTGACCTTTCTTGAAAGTACCAGTCGAGGAATATGCCAAGTCTCTTCTCGAGAGTTAGATGACGATGAAGAGTAGTGAATTGATAGGTCATGTGAGCGCTTTCTGTGAACCAATCTGAGGATGGTAAATGCATTGGATTGATTGCAGGAGATGGGCGTTTCCCCATCATTTTTGCCGATAATGTTCGTCGATTAGGGTTTACGGTTTCAGCCATTGCCCATGTGGGTACTACTCTTCCTGAACTTGAATCCTACGTCGAACATATTCATTGGCTTAAAATTGGACAATTTGGTAAAGCGCTGGCAGCGTTAAAGCAAGATGGCGTTGGCCAAGCGGTCATGCTAGGCGGAATTAAAAAGACCAATGTGTTTACCACCCTCCGTCCTGACCTCCGAGCATTGGCTATTTTTAGCCGCCTGAAACATTGGAAAGATGATGCCATTCTTCGCGCTGTCGCTGGAGAGTTGGAGCGGGAAGGAATTGAAATTCTGGACTCGACGTTTGGGCTACAAGATATTTTAGCCGTGGAAGGGTGCTTGACATCGAAGAAGCCCAGCAAAAAAGAAGTGGAAGATATTCAGTTTGGATGGGAGACGCTGGAAACATTAGGAGCGTTGGATATTGGGCAATGTGTGGTGGTCAAAAATCGAGTGATTGTATCGGTTGAAGCTGTCGAAGGGACGGATGAGGCTATTACTCGAGGCGGCAAGCTAGGAGGCAAGGGAGCGGTGGTGATTAAGCGGACAAAGCCCCATCAAGATTTGCGGTTTGATTTGCCGGCTATTGGTCCTCAAACGATTCAAACCATGATCTCCGTTCAGGCGACTGTGTTGGCGATAGAAGCGGGGCGGACAGTCATTATCGACCGCGAAGATGTCTTGTCTCAGGCGAATGAAGCTGGGATTGCGATTGTCGGGAAAGCGACCTCAGGTTCAGTGTAGTTTAAACGATTGTTTTTGGTTCTTTGTTACTCTCGTCAGGTGACCTAGTTGCTAACGATCTTCTTGGTCTGTCAGCATATGGTCTTTCTCTTATCCTCAATGATCATCATGTTATGACCCAGTCTCTACGAGTAGGCGTGATTGGTGTTGGTCACTTAGGGCGACACCATGCTCGTATTTATGATGAACTGCCTTTTGTGTCCTTGGTGGGAATTGTGGATACCAATATTTCAACAGGGACCACGATTGGCAAAGAGTTTGGAGTGCCCAACTTCGATAATCTGACTGAGTTGCTTCCATTGGTGGATGCGGTCAGTGTGGCGGTCCCGACTTCGGCCCATCATTCGGTGGTCACAGCATGTTTGACCCATGAATGTCATGTTCTCGTTGAGAAACCCATAACAAGCCATGTGTGGGAAGGTGAGGACTTGGTCAAATTGGCTAAGTCTAAGGGGAAAATCCTTCATGTCGGTCATATTGAGCGGTTTAATCCGATTATTGAATGTGTACGCCCTCTCATTAAAAAACCTGGCTTTATCGAATGCCATCGGTTGAGTCCCTTTCAGCCACGAGGTACAGATGTTGATGTTGTCCGGGATCTCAGGATTCATGACATTGATCTGCTGTTGTCATTGGGGCTTGGACCTATCAAAGAGGTGGAAGCGAGAGGATTGCCAGTATTTACAGCTTACCCGGATATTGCGAATGTGCGAATTCTCTTTGAATCGGGGTGCCTCGCCAATTTGACTGCAAGTAGAATCTCCACCGGGCGTCTCCGGAAAATTCGTATTTATCAACAGGATCGATATATTTCGGTTGATTTTGGTGTAAAGGAGGCCGTAATTAATACGCGAAAAGGCGTCGATGGTGATAGCATTGATGTTGAATCACAACATATCAAGAAAGAAGAAGGTGATTCGTTGACGCGTGAATTAGATTGTTTTATTCAGTCAGTTTTGGGTTCTAATCTTTATCAAGGTGTTTCCGGAGAGGAAGGAGTTGAAGCTCTGCGAGTGGCCACTCAAGTTGGCGACCTTATTCAACAGCACACGCCTTCCTTGTTGTTCTAATGGCCATGTTCTAAGTTTCAATCATCGGCTGCCAGCCTTATTCTTTGTGCCCAAAATATTACTAGTCACAGGGGAAGCCTCAGGCGATATGCATGGAGCTAAATTGGGTAAGGCTCTTCGTGAACTCGACCCTAGTGTGGAATTGATAGGAGTGGGAGGCCAAAAGATGCTGGAGGCTGGGGTGGGACTTCTTCCAAATGTCGACCGAGTTGATGCGATGGGAGTTCCCGGTATTCAGCAATTATTCAAAGGGTGGAAAACCCTTCGGCTATTGTCTGTTTATGTTCGCCGTGAACAATTGGATGCCATTATTCTTATTGACAGTCCTGGCTTGAACCTTCGCTTGGCTAAAGCTGCTGCTAAAACTTCCCAGACCATCATCTATTATATTGCGCCTCAAGTGTGGGCATGGGGGAGTCGTCGCTTGCACCTTATGCGAAGAGTGATAAAGCATGTTTTAGCCATTCTTCCTTTCGAAGAAGAATTTTTTCGAAAGGCGGGGCTTGCATGTCATTATGTTGGGCATCCGCTCTTAGATGATTTAGCCTCTTCCTATGATAAAATTCAAGAGCGAGCAGGATTAGCAGCTTAAGGCTGAAGGATTGGTCATCGGACTTCTTCCCGGAAGCCGAGAGCGTGACGTTAAGGCTGTCCTTCCAACCTTGTTGGAGGCGGTTGGACAGATTCAGAGTCAACATCCGACTCTTCAGGTCGTTCTCGCACAGGCTAGTTCTATTTCTGACGCGTTGATCCAACGCATTCTCGGAAAATCAGATCTTGTACGAGTCATTAAGGAGAACCCAAATGCCGTGATCGCTGCGTCGGATTTGCTGCTTACGGCATCGGGTACGGCGACTCTTCAAGCCGCATTAATTGGGAGGCCTATGATCATTGTGTATCGGACCTCGCCTCTCACCTATCAACTGGCGAAACGTCTGGTTACAATTCCATATATTGGGTTAGTCAATATTTTGGCAGGGCAGGTAGTCGTTCCCGAGTTTCTCCAAGATCGAATGACATCAGATAATATTGCTGATGAAGCGCTCAAGATTTTAGGTGATCCTGAACAACAACGTGTAATGCAAAAAGCTTTTCAGGACATTCGAATCTCCTTGGGTGGCGCAGGAGCGTCAATGCGGGCGGCCGAATTGATTCTTGCTGAGATTGAACTATGAAGATCTTTTGGCGCCTTGTCTCCTATCTCCAGGATTATAAGGCCAGGCTGATCATGGCCCTAGTGTGTTCGGCTTTTGTGGCGGGGCTGACCGCCTTTTATCCCTGGGCGGTTGGGCCCCTGTTTGATGATATTTTTATAAAAAAAAATCAGGATTTATTAGCGATTCTTCCATTTGCTATCCTAGGCGTGGCCATTTTGAAAGGAATTTTTTCCTATGGCCAAGCGTATCTGATGAGTTATGTGGGACATTGGTTGGTGGCAGATGTTCGCCAACAATTGTTTGTGCATATCGTACGGCTCCCCATTCGATTCCATGATGCCAATTCCTCAGGAAGATTAGTCGCTCGAGTGATTAGTGATGTGAATGAAATGGCCAATGCCATTCCAAGCGTACTAAAAGATTTTTTTCAACAAGGACTCACCTTTATAGTACTGTTGATCTTAGTGTTTTATTTGAACTGGGAAATGGCGATGACCGTGTTTGTGGTCTTGCCGTTTTCTGGGGGGGTCCTTGTGTGGGCTGGAAAACGTATTCGAAAATTTTCTAAACGGGGTCAAGTTTCTGTTGGAAGCATGGCATCAGTCTTAAAGGAAGCCTTCACGGGGATAAAAATTGTGAAAGCCTATAGTCAAGAAGGCAGGGAAGGGGTACGGTTTTCCCTGACGAATAAGGCCCTTAGGTCGGCTAGAATCAAATCATCTCGAGTGACGGCCATGTCTTCACCTTTCCTTGAAGTTATTGGAGTTAGTGGAATTGCTTTTATCCTTTGGTATGGAGGGGATTTAGTGATTAAAGGCGGCGAAGCCGGCATGCAACCAGGAGAATTTAGTTCTTTTCTGGCCGCCTTATTTATGTCCTATGGGCCCATTCGGAAAATGGCTAGTGTCAATGCCTCCCTACAACGAGCCATGGCCAGTTCACAACGCGTATTTGATGTCTTGGATCTTGATAGTGAATTATCGAAGGATGAGGGGAAAAAGTCGATTCGACCAATAAAAAATAATCTCGAATTCTCAGGCGTCAGTTTGACTTATGAAGGATCTGAGGAACCTGCGCTACAGAATGTAAATTTGACAATAAACGTTGGTGAGGTTGTCGCATTCGTTGGTGCGAGTGGAAGCGGGAAAACCACGCTGGTGAGTCTCGTGCCAAGGTTTTATCGTCCGACTCACGGAGTTGTGATGATTGATGGGGTGGATATTCGGTTAGTTGATCGTTCGTCTTTGCGACGCCAAATTGGGATTGTTTCCCAAGAAACGGTATTATTTGATGATTTGATTCGGAATAACATTGCCTATGGTCGTCCGGATGCGACCGAGGAACAGATTGTTGAGGCCGCGCGTGCGGCCTATGCTTGGGAATTTATCGAGCGATTACCTCAAGGCCTTGACACATTCATTGGGGAAAATGGACTGAAATTATCTGGTGGACAGCGACAACGGCTCGCCATTGCGCGAGCGATCTTGCGGGACCCTCCAATCCTTATTCTTGATGAGGCCACCTCGGCGTTAGATTCTGAATCCGAAAAACTGGTGCAACAGGCTCTCGCCAACCTAATGAAAGCACGCACGACGTTAGTCATTGCCCATCGGCTTTCAACCGTTCAACATGCTGACCGTTTGGTGGTGATGAATCGAGGTCGTATTGAAGAAATTGGGACCCATGCCGAGTTGTTGCAAAAGGGCGGATTGTATACACGATTATATCCAACGCAATTTCCACTTACCCAACTAGAATCGCTTCCAGCTAACTAAGGAGTACCATAAAATGAATGGCTTATGGTGAACTGGATCAAGCTGTCCGTCCTTCCCGCTGCCGCCGCCTGGGGTGTTCGTCTAATTGGGAAGACGATGGACCTCACAACGGTTGGTGGGGAAACAGTTGATGCTCTGGTCCGGGAAGGGAATCCGATTATTATTGCCTTTTGGCATGGGCGACAACTCATGATGCCCTTGGCGTACCGTGGACAAGCGGCCTCCATTTTGATTAGTCAGCATCGAGACGGTGAAATCATTGCCCGTATCATGAAATATTTTGGATTTGGTGCGATTAGGGGATCCAGCTCACGTGGTGGGAGGCAAGCTCTCAGACAATTGTTGGCTGTTGGACGTCAGGGGCAAGATTTAGTCATCACCCCGGATGGACCGCGTGGTCCAGCTTGTCGCGTACAGACAGGTGTGATTTATTTGGCTAAGCTCACAGGGTTTCCCATAGTGCCGTTAACCTTTGCTGGCTCAAAAAAAAAGTCTTTTCCAGTTGGGATCAATTTCAAATTCCTTTTCCATGGACTAAAGGGCTGTTTGTTTGGGGAGACCCGATTTGGGTTGCATCCAATCAGAAGAAAGATGATCTGGCCCAGCATGGTGTGGAATTAGAACGTGCATTGAATTGGTTGACCGAACAAGCTGAATTGGCTGTCCAACACGCTGATCCCGTTAAATATTTTCTTCGTACCGCTAACAAAGATTCATCAACTTCTTCCATGTAATTTCTTTATGTTTTGGTTGATCTATAATGTATTATTGGTTTTAGGTTCCCCCGTCATTGTGGGTCTGCTACTTACGAGAAAACGGTGTCAACGAGGGTTGCGGGCAAGATTGGGGAAAGTCCCCACCGTGTTGCAACATCTTCCTGGACCTGTTGTGTGGGTACATGCGGTTTCATTAGGGGAGGTGACGGCTATTGTTCCCTTGCTAAGAGCCATGAAGGAAGAGGATCCTCATCAAGCAATTATCGTTTCCACTGTGACGGAAACCGGGCGTGAGATGGTGCTTAAGCGATTGAACGGGATTGCGACACATTGTTACGCCCCTCTGGATTTTTGGTGGGCGGTTAACCGGTATGTTCGGGTGCTTAATCCACGGCTGTTTCTCCTGGTCGAATCAGAAATTTGGCCAAATTTGCTCACATGTCTCGCGCAACATCAGGTGCCTGTCTGTTTAGTTAATGGGCGGATTTCTTCACGTTCTTTTTCCCGGTATCGGGTGGTGAAGAGATTGATGAAACGGATATGGTCATTGCTTGATATGGCTTTGATGCAAACTACTCAGGATGCTGAGCGGATCAGGGAGTTAGGGGCGAATCCGAATGTGGTTCATGTGACGGGTAATATGAAATTCGACCAATCATTTGATCGCCAGGAAAGTTTTAATTCGACACAGTCCATTCGAACATCATTGGGGATCTCTGCTACAGAGTTGGTGATCGTTGCAGGGAGTACGCATCCTAACGAAGAAGAGCAACTCTTAGATGCCTATCAGTCATTGCGTCATTCACATATGAATGTGGTATTGGTCATGGCACCAAGACACATTGAACGAGCTCCAAAACTAGAAACTGTGATTGCCCGATATGGATTGTCTTGTGTTCGACGCAGTCAGATGAGCCATAAGACTATATCATCAGTCCAGCATCATCCACCTCGTGTGATTGTTTTGGATTCGCGAGGTGAATTGCCGTATGTGTATGGTTTGGGATTTGTCGGATTTGTTGGGGGTACATTGGTCCCTGTTGGTGGCCATAACCTATTAGAGCCTGCCCAATGGGGACGGCCGGTCATTTTTGGTCCTTATATTGATCATTGCCGAGACATTGCGCATCAACTTCTGCAAGCCGGTGGGGCCGTTCAAGTTCACCAACCAAAAGATTTGGTGACGCATCTCTTGTATTTGCTTGAACATCCTGCCGAGGCTGAGCAGATGGGGCGACAAGCTTTGTCAGTAGTTCAACAGAACCGGGGTGTGGTGAAGGAAAATCTGAGATTGATCGGACAGTTGCCGATTCGTCAACATGGTTCCCTTGGTCCCGTGTCTCCTAGTGCCGCTTCTTCTGTGAAAGCTCAGATATCATAGGAAATCGTTACGAATCAGCGCGAACTATTTCTTCCTAGCCTCGTTGTGGGATATGGCCTTAGACCCTTGTTTCTATTGAGTACCTTCCCCTCTTCCCGTATTTCCTTCCATCAGCGACTTTGGGATTGGCTTCAACAGTATTGCCCATGGGTGTTGCAAGGAGCTGCCGTTCCCTATGGGATGATCGCCAGGATTCGGCGAATGGCCTATCAACGAAATTGGCTGCGGCAACGTCATTTGCCAAAGCCGGTGCTCAGTGTGGGGAATCTTACGGTTGGTGGCACTGGCAAAACGCCATTTGTCATATGGTTAGCCCATCAACTCCATGCCAAGGGTAAACGTGTGGCGATTTTAAGTCGTGGGTATGGACGGCAGCGGTCATCCCAAAATCTCATGGTGTCCAATGGGCAGGGCCAGGTTAAAGAATGGCGGGTAGCAGGTGATGAGCCATGGATGATCGCCAAAAATTGCCCTTGGGCAATTGTGGCGGGGGGGCCTGACCGTCATCGTCTAGGAAAATGGGTGCTGGAAAGGAGCTTTTGCGATTTTTTTATCTTAGATGACGGCTACCAACATTTGTCATTGTATCGTGACCTGGATGTGTTGTTGTTCGATTCCATGGATATAAACGGTCTTTCCGGAATTTTGCCGTCAGGTCGTTTGCGAGAACCGTTGGAAGGGATCAAAGGAGCTGGGGCTTTTGTCTTTACTCGGGCCAATTCCCTATCATCCATTCAACCTGTCCAGAGGCGTATTGAGGAATCTCTGGGACAACCGATTAGTCCCATTATTCTTAAATCGGTGCCCAAACAGGTTCAGCATCTTGTAACAGGACAAGTCAGACCGTTGGAATTCTTATTGGAGACCCCGCTTCTGGCCGTGAGCGGGATAGGGAACCCTCGATCGTTTCGTGAAATTTTGACGAGTTATGGTTCCGAGGTCTGTGAAGAAATCCAGTTTCCTGATCATTGTGCCTATGGCCAGGATGAAGTAGCCATGATTCGGAAAAAAATGGACGAATTCAATAATAAGATTGTCGTGACCACGGAAAAAGATGCGGTGAAACTTCGGGAATGGTTTACGAAAGACGATCCGTTTTGGGTGATCATCACGAAAATTGAATTTCTCGTTGGAGAGGATCATCTGCTGCATCTTTTGGACCGCTCTGGTTTTATGTGATGGTGGTGACAGTGGATTGAAAACGCCTCTTGGGTTCAAGTGTTTACCATGAGTTTCCCTTCTCCAAAAAATATTCTAGTCCGCGTTCCTAATTGGATTGGCGATGCGGTCATGTGCCTGCCAGCGCTTATGGATATTCGCGATTGTTATGCCAAGGCTGGTATCACTATTTTAGCTAGGCCGACGATTGCAGAATTATTGCGCCAGCAATGCGGGATCAATGATGTACTGGTTTATGAGCATCGAACCGATCATCGTGGAATATTTGGAATCTTGAAGCTGAGTCAAGTCATCCGAAAGAGGGCCTTTGATACCGCTGTGCTTTTTCAAAATGCTTTTGAAGCTGCTGTGCTTGTCGCGCTTTCCAACATTCCGACACGAATCGGATATGCGACCGACGGGAGAGGATGGCTCTTATCTCAGTCGGTTCGCCTTCCTTCACAACCATCTCTACACCAGACGCGCTACTACCAACAACTTGTGCAGACAATAATCAAGGTACCTTCGAAAGACAGGGCCCCAAAGCTGGTTGTTATGGCAAACGATCAGGTGGCATGCGAAAAAAATTTTTCTGAAGTGTTTGCACCATCTGAAACACTGTTGATCGGGATAAATCCAGGATCGGTCTATGGTTCCGCCAAGCGTTGGTTGCCTGAACGATTTGCAGAATTGGGTGATCAGGTTGTTGCTCAGATTCGAAAGAAGTATCCAGAATATTCATCTGTTCGCTGTCTCCTCATGGGAGGCAAGGGAGAGGAAGCTCTTGGAATGGAGATTGCCAACCGGATGGATTCTCAACCGATTATGTTGTCGGGCAAGACCTCTATACGTGAGCTGATGGGAATTCTAAGGCGTTGTGCTGTTCTCGTAACCAACGATACTGGCCCGATGCATATGGCTCAAGCGCTTGGGGTGCCGGTGGTGGCTGTTTTTGGGCCAACGGATCCTGAAGCGACATGTCCATCAGGAGGGGGACAGTCTGTGATCCGTACGGATGTGCGGTGCGCGCCTTGCCTCCTACGAGCCTGTCCGATTGACCATCGTTGTATGACAGGGATTTCCACGGACCAGGTGATGATAGCTGTGATGAAGCATATACATGGGCTTTCTGTTCTATCTCAATCAAGCGAACAGGTTGGATGATGGGTATTGAACCTCGACAAAATACCGCGGTTTTCTTGGATCGGGATGGGACTTTGAATGAGGATCGTGGTTATGTGACATCGCCTGAACAACTCGTAATTTTCTCTGGAGTTCCCGAAGCTCTTGCTCGCTTGAATCAAATGGGGGTTCAGGTAATTCTTGTGACCAATCAGTCGGCCATCGGCCGGGGGTTGATGACGATTCATGATTTACAACATATTCATCAAAAATTGGTCGATCTACTTGGTTCCCATGAAGGCCGTATTGACGAAATGTACGTTTGCCCTCATCATCCTGACGAAGGATGTGCCTGTCGCAAGCCTCAAGTGGGTATGATTAAACAAGCGGAAGAGCGTTTTTCCCTTGACCTGGCGCAGTGTTTTTTTGTGGGGGATAAATGTAGTGATTTGGAAGCCGCACACAAGGCGGGAGTCACAGGTGTCTTGGTCATGTCGAGTGTCTATAGTGAAGCGGTCGTTAAGGCGAGAGATAATGGAGAGTTCCCCATTGCCCATGTGGCTCAGACGTTTGTACATGCAGTCGACTGGATAGAGAGAGAACTGTTGGGGCGGCACTAGACTTTTGCCGTAGGACGGACTCTTTAATTTCTGGGAAAAGGTGGTTGACGTTCGAATGGACGATGAGAGCAGCACATTCATGGATGTCTCTCCTCGACGAATCCTGGTTATCAAGTTAAGTTCTTTGGGTGATATCGTCCATACGCTTCCTGCGGTTGCTGCGCTCCGGAAACGATTTTCATCTGCTCATGTGAGTTGGTTAGTGAAATCGCAATGGGCGTCGATTTTGGAAGGAAACCCTGATGTCGATGAGGTGTTGTCGGTTGACGTGTCCTGGCAAAATTGGCCTAGACTGATCCGAGATCTTCGCCAACGTCAGTGCGATCTCGTGGTAGATTTTCAGGGACTCTTTCGTACAGGGCTCCTTGGCGTACTCTCAGGTGCCACCAGGCGAGTGGGGTTTGCTCGAGCCAGAGAAGGAGCGCCATGGATGTATACACATCGGGTGCCGTTACCTGGAGAACACGAACCTTCTTGGCGTCTTTTAGCGATGCATGCGGTTGCCCGAAATTTGGCGATAGCACGATTTCTTGGTGCCGACGTCTCTCGACCAATTTTTCACTTGCCAGGATTGGCTGAAGACGAGAAATTTATTCGTGACCTTTTGCATGGAGCTGAAGTTGAGGATCATACGCAACTTATTGCTTTGGCTCCCTGGAGTCGTTCTGCGTTAAAATCCTGGCCACTGAATTGTTTTGTGGAGTTAGCCGAAGAGTTGATGCGCTCATCCACGCTTCGTGTGGTGGTCTTAGGTGGACCATCGGAATTAGTGCCTGCAAGGGAATTCCGCAAGTTGGAATCCTTGGGACTGGTCAATTTAGTAGGGAAACTTGCGCTGCGTCAATTGCCTGTATTGTTGCGAAGGATGAAGCTGATTATCGGCAATGATTCGTCACTTATTCATTTAGCTGCGGGAGTAGAAACGCCGGTTTTGGCGATCTTTGGTCCAACGGAACCTCAAGCTACTGGTCCCTATCCGTTCACACAACATTCTGTGCGACGGACTGAATTGCCATGTAGTCCCTGCGGCCAACGAACCTGTCGGAATCCCATCTATTTGGAATGTTTGCATACCATTTCTGTCAGTTCTGTTTTGGAGACCATGCAAGAAATGATGGTGCCTCATAATTGATGATCATTTTGGTTCATGGAAAAGGAATGGGACAGTGAGTAGCCTGGGTGGTGGGTTGAAAAGGGCAGATTGTGGATAAGCAACAGGCTCGATGCAAACTGTCGGCAGTGGTGATTGCTTATAACGATGCACCCAATATGCGACGGTGTTTGGATAGTTTACATTGGGCCGATGAAATTGTAGTGATTGATTCGTATAGCACTGATGGAACAACCGAAATTTGCTTGGAATATACCGAAAAGGTTTTTCATTATTCGTTTCAAGGATTTGGTGCACTGCGAAATCAGGCCATAACGCATGCGGCACATGATTGGATTTTTAGTCTGGATACTGATGAATGGGCGACGTCGGAAGTTCAACAAGAAATTGGGATTCTTCTAGCTCAAGGGCCTCCTGCGAAGGCCTATTTTGTGCCTCGCCGGAATTATTTCCTCGGCCGCTGGATCAAGCATTGTGGGTGGTATCCCGACTATCGTCAACCTCAATTATTTCATAAAGCCCATATGCAGTACCGAGAAGATTTAGTTCATGAAGGGTTTGAATTACGGGGGCAAGCCGGGTATCTTCAGTCCCATGTTGACCAAATTCCCTTTCGAACTATCGATCAATACTTCGAGAAAATGGATAGGTATTCCACCTTGAGGGCTGAAGTGATGCATCATCAAGGGCGACGTTTTCGTGCTCATCAGCTGATATCCCACCCGTTGTTTACGTTTATGAAAATGTTTGTGTTTCGTGGGGGTGTCCTTGATCGAAAGCCCGGGCTGATCCTTTCCGTCCTGTATGCGTATTATACTTTTGTGAAATACGCCAAGTTGTGGGAGCTTCAAGGGAAAGTTTGAGCGAAAGCCTTCCCATTATCAAGGAAAGTATTCAGAAAAGTGCATCACCTTTGTTGCATTCCAGGCGTATGAAAAAATTTCGTATTTTGCACACAGAGTCTTCCCATGGGCTAGGAGGACAGGAATATCGAGTGCTGGCTGAAGCCAAAGCGATGGGTCTTCGAGGGCATCAGGTGGTTATTGCTGCACCAGGAAAAAGTCACTTGACCAGATTGGCGAAGCAAGAAGGCCTTCATTGTGAAGCCATTCCTGTGGGGATAAGTGGATGGGGACGATTGGTGCCGGTGTTTCTTAAGTTGCTTGTGAAACATAAGATTCAAATTGTTCATACACATGGTTCACAGGATAGCTGGACGGCATCTCTGGCAGGGCGACTCTCTTCTTATCGACCAGTCATAGTGAGGACTCGTCATAAGAGTACCCCTGTTTCGGTATCCTTTCGGCATGATGTGTTATATCGATTTCTGCCTCACGTCGTGACGACGACGGGTGAGGCGGTGCGTCAACAGTTAATTGATCAAAATCGCCTTAACCCTGATGCGGTGGTTTCCATTCCAACGGGAGTGGATATGAAGCGGTTTCAATCTGGGCCTTCGGATGTGACATTGAAAAAAAACTTGGGTATTCAGGTTGGGCAACCTGTGGTGGGAACTGTTTCCTTTCTACGTCCTGAAAAAGGACTGGATGTCTTAATCGATGCCGTTTCCTTGTTACAGAAAGAGTTTTCTCGGGTGTGTTGCCTGATTGTGGGAACTGGACAAGAGCACCAAAAACTTCTTGAGCAAATCCGTCAGCAAAAATTAGATGGGGCCATCGTATTTGCTGGATTCCGAGAAGATATTCCAGATTTGTTAAATGTCATGGATGTGTTTGTTTTGCCGTCATTCGAAGAAGGGATGCCTCAGTCTTTACTTCAGGCGTTGGCCATGGAACGAGCCGTGGTTGCTTCGGCTGTGGGGGGAGTGCCAGAAATTGTTCAGGATGGGCAAACAGGATTCTTGGTCTCCCCACGGGATCCTGTCGAGCTCGCCGAGAAAGTTGGATCGTTATTTCGTAATCCCGATCAAGGAAAAATTCTGGGGCAAGCAGGGCGTCGGGTTATTAAGCAGGACTATTCAATGGAAGCCATGGTGGCGAAAACCGAACAGCTCTATTCTTTTCTATGGGAAAAGAGGGAAAACCAAGCTGCGTGAGATTTGCTACGAAGAGTTTGACGGTGGTTCTAGGCAGATGAGTTAAAGAGCGATTTAGGGTTTGCGTGACGGGAGATGTACATCAGCGATCCTATCGAGGGACCGATACCTCGTTCTCCCCATTTTCAGAAGTGGAGCTGGCGACAAAGTATGCGAATATCGCGGCACGCTATGGTATCCGTATTACCTTATTCTTTACGGGGAAAGCCTGTCTTGAAGAACCAAGTGCCGTGAAACGAATAGCCGCTATGCCTCATTGTGAAATTGGAGGACACACGTTTGCAGCCTTTCGAGACCCTTGGTCCAGGATCTATAAGAAATTATTGGGGACTCCGTGGGGCAGGGAGGCGCATCAAAGAGGCGATATTGCAAAGACCATTGAGAGTATTCAGTCAGTTACAGGAAAGCGCATTTCTGTTTGGCGTAACCATAGTTATATTCAGACAGCAGATACTTCTAGGTTACTGGAATCAGCTGCGATTCAATGGGTGTCAGATGAAGTGAATCTTACGAAATTTTCTTGGGAAACACTTTCTCCAGCTATCAGGTCATTGCCGATAAATATCCCACCGGACCATGAGCACCTCTTGCACGGCAAATATCAAAATGGCAAGACCAAACCATCTAGACTTGAGGGACGTGTCTCGATCACCGAGTGGGTTGAACAGGCTCAAAATAAGGTCCAAACCATTACTAAAGCTAACGGTATTGCCACTATTTTAGTCCACCCGCTTTGTATGGAAGTTGCTGATGGTATGGTAGCATTTGAAGATCTGTGCCAGTTTTTACAACCATTTCCCAATTCTTGGGTTTCTGAAGCAGATTCTTGAGTGGTTATAGCCTCTTGGAAAGTCAGTGTGTTTATCTTTGAATCGTTCGTTTGTCAGCTTCGCCTAGGAGCCTGTCGGGCTTAGGGAATCGAGAGCGAAAAAGTGGCTAAGCGAGGTCAGATTTTGATGATTTCGCCGGCCCATAGTGGGACTATGGGCCAAGAAATCGGTGAAATATGGACCGCTTAGACACTTTTGTAGCCGATTCTTCCTAAGTCCGACAGGCTCCTAGCATCAGCCAAGAAAAAAAACGGATTAGTAGCAGGGCAAAATGAAAAAGACGATTTCATGTGTGATGGTAGTCTTAAATGAGGAAAAAATTATACGGAAAGCGTTAGAGTCTGTTCAGTGGGTGGATCAGCTTATTGTTATCGATGCGTATAGTCAGGATAGGACAGTTGCGATATGTCAAGAATACACTGCGCAGGTTCTTTTTCGAAAGTGGACAGGCATGCCCGATCAAAAAAATTATGCTATTCAGCAAGCCTCTTGTGATTGGATATTGTTATTAGATGCTGATGAAGGTGTCACCCCGCAATTGAAAGTCGAATTAGAAGAAGTCCTGAATGCCTCTGATTCGTCATGCACGGGATATTTTATACCACGGAAAAATTTTTATTATGGCAAATGGTTGCAAGGCGGTGGCTGTTATCCGGATTACCAGCTGCGGTTTTTTAGAAATGGAGCTGGGGCTTATGGTGAAGTTGAAGTTCATCCGCGATTTGATATTGATGGAAAGGTAGGGTATTTTCAGTCTCCAATGGATCATTGCACTTTTCCAACGGTTAGCAAACATTTTCAAAAGCAAAATGCGTTTACCTCCCGAGCTGCGCGTGAGCGACAAAAAACAAAAAACAATGTGTTCATGAGTGATTTATTAGGCCGGCCAATTTTTACTTTTTTAAAATATTTCTTTGTTCGAAAAGGTTTAAGGGATGGGATTCACGGTCTTATTGCGAGTGGGTTTGCAAGTTTATATACCTTTGGGAAATATGCCAAACTTTATGAAAGATCCGTCTTGTCAGGGAAACATTAATAGAATTTATTCCAATGAAGAATCTACCTCGTCGGAGTAGTTCAGCTTAAGAAGCAACAGTCAGCCGTATCTTTCCTCTCTATTTTAGGGGGTATTCTCTGATTCATACAAGTCATATTTGTGTGAAGATTTAACGTGAAGATTGTCATTTCGGCTTGGTATTTGAAGAATAGGAATGTGGGTATCGGGAGATATACCTATCATCTTATTGAAAATCTTGCGCGAGTCGATCACACCAATCAGTATGAAATTTTGATCCCGGAAGGGGCTCATAATTTTCAGCCATGGCCAAACGTTCGATATCGGTTGATTGGCCTTCCTGTTTTTAGGCGGCGAGTTTGGGAACAACTGGCCCCACTTGTGGTGGGAAATTATGACCTTCTCCATTTTCCCTATGATTCGTGTATTGGAATGAAGCGGGGGAAATTCGTCGTTACGTTACATGATGCCAAGCCGATCCTCTTTCCCCAAACGTCAAAACGTCGAAGTTGGAAGCAAACACTCAAGAATATTATTGCTCCGCATCCTCTTCAAAAAATTGATCATGTTGTTACCGTCTCTGAATGTTCTCGCCGAGATTTGATTGTGCAGTTGGGAATTTCTGACGATCGAATTACCGTGATATATCAGGGGGTGGATTTGGAGCATTTTTCTCCTTCTCCACAATCGCAGACTGAACGCTTCGATTTTATGCCGTATGTGCTCTGTGTCGCGGGGACAGATCCATCAAAAAACGTCAAGAATCTTATAGGAGCTTTCTCCAGGCTTCCCTCGAAAATTCGAAGCCAGCATCATCTTGTGTTGGTCGGTGATGTAAATCGGAACAAAGCGTTGCACCAATTGGTGAAGGAACAGGGGATAGCCGAACAAACCGTATTTACGGGATTAGTGGCTGATTCACAATTGGTTGCGCTTTATCAACAGGCTTCGGTATTTGTTTTTCCTTCATTATATGAAGGATTCGGTCTTCCAGTTTTAGAAGCAATGGCCTGTGGCTGTCCGGTTATTACGTCCAATATTTCCTCCCTGCCTGAAGTGGTAGGAAAGGCCGGCATTCTTGTGAATCCTAACAACACGACGGAACTTATGGAGGCGATGACCCAAGTCTTGACGGATACCGCATTGGCCCAAACTCTTCGAAAGATGGGCAGAGAGCAGGCCGAAAAATTTTCCTGGGAGAAAACGGCAAGAGCGACTGCAGATTTGTATGAAAAAGTTGGGCATGGCTGACTTTGGGTTGAATAAGCTGGTGGGCCTTCTTTCCTTCAGGTAGACAATGAGGCGTTAGCGAGAGATTTAGTCTCAATTGAATAGTTTTGAATGGTAGACACTTCTTCGATTCGTATATTGGTTATCGCGATTCGTGCGATTGGCGATGTCGTCCTGATCACCCCTGTTTTTTCTATACTGAAGAAGACCTATCCCTCGGGTTATTTGTCGGTCTTAGTTGACGAACAATGCGCCGCAATACTCGAAAACAATCCGTCCGTTGATCGTGTCGTAACCATAAAGCGCTTGGAATCAAAACGAGATTCAATCTGGAAGCGAGTGAAAAGTTGGATCAATCTGGTTGCTGAATTACGGAATGAACGATTTGATGTCGTGATCGATGTATTTAGTGGCCCGCGAAGCGCAATCCTTTCGTATCTGTCAGGAGCTTCGGAGCGGTATGGTGAAGATGTTCGGAATCGTGGACGGGGATTTCTCTATAACCATCCTATTAAGATTTGTCGAGATGGGACGCATTTGATTGAACAAAAATTGGACCTTGTGAAGGCGCTACTTGGAGAGAAAGGTCTTCAAGTAGGAAAGCTAGAATTATTTCTTGCGGAAAAGGAGCGACAGCAAGGACAGCATTTGTTGGGAGAAACGCGTCATGGTCAAATACGACGAATCGGATTAATTCCTAATGCTGGGTCTATTTGGCGTGTTTGGCCTGCTGAGCGGTTTGCTGAGCTTGCAGATTGTCTTATCCAGAAATTTGGAGTTGAGGTCATTCTGTTGGGGGGAGGAAATGATGTTGGGGTATGTTCAAAAATTTGCGGTCTGATGAAAGAAAAGCCGCGAGATCTTTCTGGCAAAACAACCTTGAGAGAATTGATGGCCGTGTTGGTAGAATTGGATATGGTGGTTTCCAATGTCACTGGTCCCATGCACCTAGCTGTCGGATTATCTCAACCCAAGGTCATTGGGTTGTATGGAGCGGCTGATACCGTACAATATGCTCCCTGGGGTACCTATGGGACCATGTTGACGAAAGGTTCGACTCAGGATGCGTATTGGGACAAGGTGGACTATAGACAGGATTATGAAATCTTGTGTCAGATTACGGTGGGAGATGTGTTCCATACGGTGAAATCGGTGATGACTGAATGGTAAGCATGCCTTGAACAACTGGTGCAATTTCGGAGAATAGGCCTTGAAAGAATTTTTCGGAAATGAAGAGTAAACGGATGCGTTGGCTGAGGTCTTGGATTGTCTGGGTGTTAATAATCGTTGGTTGTGCGACCTTCCTTCTTCCAAAAATTCCCTTCTATCAGGACTGGATGCCTTATGGATATGATTTGGGTGGGCTGGCGTTGGTTGTGCTGTATCTCTCATTTGGATTTTTGAGTCTTGGGTTGTATGGACTTGTCATGGGAGGATTGAGTTGGAGATCGGATTCCTTAAAGAGCCGGCGGGCTTTCAATATTGGATTGGCTTCGCTAGGTCTGGTAACAGGACTGGTGTGGTGCTACCTGAAATTGATGAATCTTACGCTAAGCCTATAGGGAGCAGAAACATGCCGGCTATTCAATTACTCCCCATATCTCAATCAGAGATAGAATCCCCTGCTACCCCAAATCGCTGTTCCGAGCATTTGATTCAGGCCATTATTTTTTGCATCTCAGTAATTGTGTTGGCAAAGTGGGGAACCGGACTCCCCGAATGGCGAGAGGTTATTGCATCAGAAAATGGGCCGGTGGAGCGTATGAGCGCGGCCGTTTGGTTTATGGGATTTGTATGGTCGCTGGCTGCGGCTTACGGTCAACGAGCGAGAGCAGTGGAGTGGTTGAGTATCGCCATGCTCCTTCTTTTATTCGGCTTGCGAGAATTGGACGCTCATATTTGGAGTACTGGATGGAATCTGGATAAATTGGCAAATTACTGGAATCCACAATTTCCTCTCCATGAACGCCTGTTGGTCATTGGGCTGATGATGTTGCCATGTATGATTGTTGGGGGGGTGCTTTGTTTTCGCTTGTGGAAGACGATAGGTCAGGCCTGGTGTGCAGGTGAATCCTGGTTGAGACACCTGGTGTTGGGTGTGGCTATTTTGGTTCTCTGCTTAACCTTAGACAAAGTTGGCTCCTATGCTCTCCCGTTTCTTGGGATTAGTGATGTTGGGCAAGTCTTTGTCATGGTCATTGAGGAATTTTTAGAATTTATGCTAGCGGTATTTACGATGACAGCTTTATGGCCGTACTTGCAGGAGGCCATCAATTGTCATGAATAATTTTGGATGCTCTGATGCGGCCGTTGCTCAGGTGAGTGATGAAACGTTTAATGGTCAACCATTTGTGAAGCGAATTCTTCTCATTAAGCTGCGGTATCTAGGTGATGTGGTGCTGAGTACTCCGATCCTACCACTGCTACGTAAACAATTCCCAGAGGCCAAGATGACGTTTCTGGTCAATCCAGGGACAGCAGCCGTGTTACAAGGTAATCCCTATCTAGATGAGGTATGGGTGTTGCCGCGTCAATCCTGGTGGCAACAGCTCAGGTTTCTTCAGCATGTGCGAGATGCAAAATTTGATACGGTTATTGATTTGACGGACGGAGATCGATCGGCCTTTCTTTCTTGGGTGACCGGAGCGCCGGTGAGATTGGGCTATAACCGAGATCGACGTTGGCGAGGAAAATTCTATTCCCAAGTCTTACCTTCGGCCTATGGCTCCATGCATATGGTGGAATATCATCAACAGGCGATAGCTGGCTTGGGTATTAAAGAGTCCGTTGGAGAGCCTGAAGTCTATATACATTCTGAGGTGCGACAACAAGACAAGGAGGAGTTCGGGGATTTCTCTGCAAAAGGCCAACCGCTCGTACTCTTACATCCGACAGCTAGATACGTGTTTAAAGCCTGGCCTTTAGAACGCTTTGCTGCGGTAGCAGATTGGTTGAGTGGGCAGGGGATTCACGTAGCGTTGATTGGAAGTCAACGAGAAATTCTTATTGGTCAACAAATAATCAATTTAACCAAGCACAAGCCAGTCAACCTTATGGGAAAGACACGTCTTTCTCAATTACCCGCCTTAATGAAGCGGAGTCATTTGTTGATTGCAAATGATGGTGGTCCTATGCATATGGCGGCGGCGGTCGGATGCCCGGTCGTGGGATTATTTGGTCCAACAGATCCTGCCGTGTGGGGACCTCGCGGTTCGAAGGTGAAGGTGATTTACAAAGGCGTAAATCGTGAAGAATGTCTTCACCCAGGCTGTTCTCGTGGTGAAGAGAGCTGTATGCACCAAATTTCTGTTGAAGAAGTCTGCCAAGCTGCCCAGTCGATGCTTCCGGTCAATGTCTAGCGTCTCTATAGAATTTTTCAAAAGTAAGATGAGAAAAATAATTCGGCGGAAACGTTTGAGTTATACCTCTGTCTGTTTCATCGTTAGATGACGAAGGAGCGGTTGAAAAAGTCCCGTCCAGCAAGGCCGCAGGCAGGGAAAAGGGTGAACTGTACTGGTTATAGCATTTTAACTTTCAATTAAGATATTTTAGAACTCCCTCGCCCTTGAGGGAGAGGGTTGGGGTGAGGGTGAATGGCGTTTTTGATGGTTAAAACACAATAGTACGCTGAGACCTTTGCCCAACGAGAACACAGCTAGCGGGATTTTTCAACAGCCTCATTAAGGAAAGACGGGAAGTGGGGCATAGACGAGATCATGACCTACCAATTGTTGGAACCACTGTTCCGTTTCTTGATGAGAGAGCGGATGTCGGTTCAGTCGTATCTCCAGACGAAATTGTCCTTCCGACCCAACCAGCCCCACGATAGCCGCGGCGTCCACGCCTTCTGGCAAGGGGGCAGCTGTTTGAAATTCTGCCAAGCTGCCATAGATCCGACCTCGCGAATGAAGTATCGAGAAGATTTCCGGGATTTCTTCTAACCGGCAATGGAGAGAACAGCGATACATCAATCGGGAGTTAGAGGGTAGATGATTGAAATCACGTAAGGCCTGCGTAGAAAACCCCGTAAGATAGACGCGGACTTGCTCGGCAGGATGGGGAATCGTTGCCGCGAGCTGTCTGGCGGGCACAAGGAATTCAAATGGGTCAGGGGAGTTCAATTCAAATTGACACGGTCCGAAGGCATCAGGCCAGGAACAAAATAATGGAGTATCGGTGCGTGAGGTGTGAAGAGAAACCCTTTGATTATCCACATTGACTTCAATGGGTAACTGAAGGACCTCGATGGCGGCACGAAAGGCCTCCTGGCGGTCTTTCAGCCAAAATTGCTCACGAGGCTGTGCAACGGATTCTCCAGGCGCGATGATCTCTGTCGTATGCACGCGCACGCGAATAAAGCCATGCGTATGGCGAAAACCCACCCAGAGCCAAGCCACTGGTTGAAGCGTGGCTAAGGGATGGCCGATGCGCCAGGGATGAGCAATGGAGCAATAGGTATTGACCGATTGGTGTTGTTGAAACACCGTATGATACCCGCCCACCAGCAGAAAAAAGTCGCCTTCCCACTGGTCTAACACATGTAAAAGCGTGACATCTTCCGTCGGCCAAAGCTCTAACTGGTCAATCTCATCGAGATCGGTCACTTCCCATTCTTCGATATAGGCGATCATCTCTTTTCCGGGATGCATAGAGGTTAAGCCGGCTTGGCGTAACGTATCAGCAACCGACAAAATATCGTCGAAGGAAAGAGGCGAGACGGATTCCCAACGATGTTCACGCATGAACGATATGAGGAGTTATAACAAGGAAGGGAAGGGAAAACACAAAGGTGTCACGATACTAAATCGTGCTACACCAGAAGAGCCGTGGTCAA
>PVMK01117167.1_pt1 | contig 36121 bp, 38 predicted proteins | sample 1853481 | NCBI WGS metagenome assembly PVMK01 (sample SAMN08533507, study PRJNA380276) | Marine sediment metagenome, whole genome shotgun sequencing project. | reverse complement strand
TCTCCACGTCGGGTACGGTAAGCGCATCACCGGCACTCGCGAGGCGATCGAAATCATCAAGCACTCGACCAGCGGCGAGCTGGTCAACTACGAGGGTGAAGTCTACAACGCGCGCTATTTCGCCGCGGGATGGTCCACCGAAGCCGATTCCGCACCCGCAGATATATTCGGGCTCGACAGGTCCCGAAAATGATGCAGATGGCGGCCGGCGTCGCGGACGGCGCGATGATGAGCGACCTGCAACCGGAGATGTTTGACTGGTCACTGCCCAGTTTGCGGAACGCACTGGCAGAACAGGGCCGTAAGGGTTTTCGTATCAGCAATTTCCTCGCCTGGCATGTCAAGGAAGACCGCGAGGCTTCACTGCGCGAGGCGCGCCGCGAGTTGATGCTGCGTGGTTGGCTCGCGCGCGAGTGGCTCGACCCTTACCTGAGTCCGGAAGATGCGGACCTCGTCGAGAAAAACACGTGGCCATTCCTGAATGCATTTCGCACGAAGTCCGGCGATATCGAGGACGTGCCCGAGCATATTGTCGATGCGCTGGTCGAAGGCCTGTCTCTTGCCGGCGATTACGACGACATCGACCGTCACATCGAAAGACTGCGCAAATTCGAAGACGCCGGGTTCACGGAAATTGCCTTGCGGGTGCACGACGATCCGGAAGACTCGATACGCCTGATCGGACAGCGCGTACTACCCGCATTCCAGTAACAAAATAAAGAGGCTGGATTTATTCCCGCGAACGATCGAAATAAGGTTTTCACAACGTCAGTGTGATCGCCACGGCAACGTTCGGCCAGAATGCAGTGAACATTAAGGGATAGAACGCTTCGGTACTCCGGATCGGGTTCTGAACATACGCGATATCGTCGAGGACTGCCCACGTCATGATGCCGGTGACCGTGTTCAGGAAAATGCCGGCATGACCCGCTCGCCAAACACTTTCAGGCCCGCCATGGGATCATCGAACAACCGAATCGACATGTCCGTAACCCCCGCCGCTTCGAATTTCTTCAGCCGCTCGATTTCCCGGTCGATGTCGTTCAGATCCCCGGCACATGTCAGTTCATCGACGAGGTGATGGACGATACGCTCGGGCACGTTGTCGACAACTCCGGAGCGGGTCCAGAACGCCTTGGCGAAACTCTGCCAGTTGTCGATGACCAGTTTCTCTTCATCCGGCTCGAGAAAGTGATGCAGAGAATACGGCGGCAGCAGTGAACCGCGAAATACCAGTTCCCGGCGCGCCTCATAATATGAGGCCTCCCTGCTCTCTTTGATGTGCCAGGCCCAGAAGTTACCGACGCGGAAATCGTCGGCCGGCCTCTCGCGCCGAGCCAGTCCCGCTCGGATGTTCTCCATCGCCTCATCCAGCATTGGCAGCGCCACGTCGCTCATCTGCAAACTGTCGGCCACCCGGCCGGCCATGCGCAACATCTGGGGCTCGGTCGCACAGGCGTATATCCGGGCCGGCTTATGCTTCACCCATTTGTAATGGTGCGGACGATCGAATTCGTACAGTTCGCCCTTGTAGGGTTGATGGAATTCCCCGGAAGCCGCACCCTGCACGATCTCGATGGCTTCTCGCACGGCCCGCACGATGCGCATTTCTTTCGGCGCCAGCTCCTTACCCATGACCCTGAGTATCCCGCCACCGGCGCCGATCGCCACCATGCTGCGGCCCTGGCTGATCTCGTTCAGGCTGATGATCGCGTGGCGATTTTCACCGGGTGCATCTCGAACGGACTGACCGCGAGCACGCCGAGTTCGATTCTCTCGGTGGCCAGCGCGACCTGCACGAGGCTGATAAAGCCGTCCCAGTGAGCCCAGAAGTTGGACGCCCAGAGCGCGCGAATGCCGTAATTTTCCGCTGCCACCGCCAGCTCCGCCAGTTGATCCGGCGGAAAATCGGGTTCGAAAATAATTTCAAAGTCCATCGTTACCTGTTTGTCAGCCGGTAGACTCGCATGGCGGTATCGCGAAACATGGCCGCTTTCTCATCGGCCGAAAACCCGGCGGCGATTTTCTTGAACGCGTTCCACAATGTGCGATAGGACAACGATTGCTTGTCCACCGGGGAAGTTGCTTTCAAACATGCAGCGCTCGGGTCCGAATTGCTCGATGGTGTACAGGTAATAGGACTGTTGCGCTTCGACAAACTCGTCGGAAGTGGCCGGCCGCTTGCGCTTCTCCCAGCCGAACCCGCTGAGCGGCATGGCCATGCCGCCAAGCTTGGCCACGACATTGGGGCATTCGGCGAGCGCCGCCAGGTCTTTCCTCCATTGCTCGAAGACCGCCGCGCGCTTGTTCGCATAGGCGCCGATGCCCAGCACGCCGCCAAAGTGATCGAGCACGATGGTGGTTTCCGGAAAAGCGCGGGCCAAATCAGTCAACTCGGGAATTTGCGGATGGTAGTTCCACGCATCATAGGTCAAACCATATCCACTCAACCGCGCAAAGCCTTCACGAAAACCGGCGTCGGCATAAATATGCGGCGGGCCGTCCGGGAACGGCATGCGCACGGTACCGGTCTCGTCCCAGGCCGCGGCGTTGCGTATCCCGCGGATCAGACCGTCGCCCGCTTCCACGTGGGCCTCCAAAATCGGGTCGACACGCGCACCAAGGGTCAGATCGGCAAACGCGACGATGCCGCTGATCCGTGCGGCATCCGCCGGCCCCCGGGCCGCCTCGGCAGCCTGGCCGACGACGAATTCCGTTTCGCCGAGTGAACGCAGCTCCGGCGGACCGTCCTTGCGCTGATCCGTGCCGCATTGAATAAATACCGTTTGCTCGATGCGGTGGCCACTGCCGGTGTCGGCCCAGAGGTCCGGCACGAGGTACGCACCGGGCGGATCATGCGTCCACAAGTGATGATGCGGATCCACAATCGGAAGGTCCGGTTCGAGCACCTCTTCATGGACCTGCGCCAGCCAGTCGTCAGCCTTGTCCATCACTGAATCCGCCTGACCGTATCGGGCACGGCATCGTGTACGGTTCTTGTTAGGGGCACGGCCTTTCCCTCCTCTGCCTGAAAAGGACCGGATTAATTCTTGTATTATTGTAGGCCAGACTAAAAACAAACCCGGCACCTTTCATATGAGCGCGACCACTCTCCGCCCTCGACGCGTCATCGCCCTGCTAAAGATCAGCGGGATGGGGCTGTGGCCGGACGCGGCATTCACGGCTCAGGCCGGGTTTCAACACACCGGTGAACTGATCCCCTGGTAGCGGCGGTGTAATCCGGTAGAGGAGAAAACGGATGTTTATCAATTTCTGGTACGTGGCCGAAGAAAGCCGGAATGTCACTGATCAGCCAGTGCCGGTGCGCATGCTCGGGCAGGATTTCGTTTTGTTCAGGGACTCGGCCGGGGTCGCGCGATGCCTCAGCGATGTGTGCATCCATCGCGGCGGGTCGCTGTCGCATGGCAAGCTCAAGGGTGACTGCGTCGAGTGTCCCTATCACGGCTGGCGGTATGGCGGGGACGGTGTTTGCCAGCGGATTCCGTCGCTGGGGTCCGACGCAAACCCCCCCGGGCCGGGCCAAGGTCGACGCCTATCCCACCGAGGAAAGGTATGGATTCATTTTCGCGTTCCTCGGTGATCTTCCGGAAGCCGAACGTCCGCCGATCATGGAAATCCCAGAATGGGGCGACGACACCTGGCGTTCCGCCCTGCTCCGGTTCGAGTTTAACTTCGATTACAAGCGTTCGATTGAAAACGGCGTTGACCTCGCGCACAACGAATTCACCCATTCCTTTCAAATGTTTTCCGACGGTGAAAATTGTTTCGCGCTACCGGACCTGGATGTCGAAGAGCACGACAACGGTTGGGAGATGGGGGTTCGCCTGATCATGCCCGGCGCCGCGACCGGACTCCGGAATGAAGCTGGTAAAACGGAACCGGGCCCGACCGAGGCTTACACGGCTTTTCACGGCATATCGAACCTGCGGACGTACATTCATCATTCGAAGACCCTCGCCCTGCATCAATATATTTACGAAACGCCAATTGACAAAGATCGCACTCGGATTTTCTTTCACAACTTTCGCAATTATTTGCTCGACACCAGCAAAGATGAAGCGAGCCTCAAAGAAAACACCCTCGTGGTGCACGAAGACCGGGATGTTCTCGAACGGCTCCGGCCCGTTCTGACGCCGGCCACCAATATCAACGAACTCCTGGTTCCGGCCGACAAGTCCCTGGTGGCCTATCGTGAGCGGCTGAAAGAGTTCGAAGCGAACGGCTGGCGTATCGATGTCAACGCGGTCGATCGCGATGCCGGCCGTGTTGCCTACGCGATCCCGAGTCCGGCGCGGCGTGGGTCATCCGGCTGGGTGATTAACCCGATTCCTCTGTTGGGGACCTGACCCCAATTACTGCGCACGGTCATAGTAGGGTTTCCACAGCGTCAGCGTGATCGGAACGGCAACGTTCAGCCAGAACGCCGTGAACATCAGCGTATAGAACGCCTCCGTACTCAGGATTGAGTTCTGAACATACGCGATATCCATCACGACGAAAGCAAGTTCCGCACGGCCTAGCATGCCGAAACCGATCATCATGCTTTCGTGAAAAGTAAAGCGGCCCGTATACCGTGCTGCGAGCGAAGCGGAAATAACCTGCGCAAAAAACAGGCCGACCAGCAGGCTGATACTTTCGGGAATGATCGACACGAAAATATCCCATTCGAACACGATCTTCGTGCCGAGATCGACAAAGAACACCGGGCCGATCCACGAGAATGCCGCACTATCGACGATCGCCTTCGTGTTTTTGTACGACGAGCGCGCGTGTTTCGTGTCGAGCAAGAAATATTCTTCACGCAGTATGAGCCCCGCCATGTAGGCGCCGACGGCCGGGTGAAAGCCGAATTCGTGCGCCAGCAGACCGACGACGAGGGCCATTAAAAGCACAGTTAGCGTCGAGTGCTCGCCTTCACCGGTTGCCAGCAAGTCGCGCACGCCGTAGCGGCCAATTAACGGAATACGCGAGACCCATCCCTTCAGGTCGTGCGGCAACAGGTAGGCGCCGACAAGCGCAACGCCGCCGAAAAAAACCAGCGCCTTGACCACGATATACGCCACTGAACTCAGGCTCAACGCAGCCTGTCCGGTAGCCACCGGCACCAGGATCGCGACGAGGGCCAGCGACGCGATGTCGTCGAGCACGGCCGACGTCATGATTCCGGTCGCCGCAGGTGACCTCTGCAGGCCCAGACTCTTCAGGGACACCATCGTCAGTGACACGGCCGTCGCTGTCATCGTCAAGCCGCACATCAAAGCAATGGTTGTGTCGTCCCAGAAAAAATCGGCGATGAAATAAGCCGTGAAGAACGGTGCCACCCCGCCAAAGAATGCGATGCCCCAGCTGCGTTTGATACCGCGCAAAAAATTCTGGGTATTCTCCTCGAAACCGAGGGTAAACATGATCAGGATAATGCCGAGCTCGGCGAAGCCGCGAATAAACGGCGCAGTCTCGGTGGGCAAAATACCGAGGTTGACCATCAACGCGCCGAAAAACAGGAAAAACAGCACCGAGGTCAGCCGTGTCTTCGTGGCCAGAAGGCTGGCGAAATACACCCCGACCCAAATGATCGCAAGTTGAACGAGCGGGTTCATGCCCTAGCTTAGCGGGTAACGCGGCCGGGCGTAATACGGGTTTTCCTATCAACGGTGAACAAGTGCCGGAATGATTTTTCCGCCACGGACAACAGCACGGCTATTTCAATCGATGAGTTCCAGCCACTCGCCCGCCGGGCCCTCGACGACGGCGACCTCGCGGCCATGATACGGCGGCAGTCCCACCGGCCGCGGTTCGGCACGAAAGTCGATCGCGAGGCCGGATAGTTTTTCGGATGTGAAGCTCACCATCGAGAGACCTTCCGGCAATTGTCCGTCGGGCCGGTTGCGCAATTCAATGTCCTGTGGCAACTCCTCGAGTTCCAGCAAAAAACTGCGCCCGGGAATCCGCGCGAGAGAAACCGGGTAGGCCGTTCGCGGGTGCGCGCCGAGAACGCGCGACATTTGACCGATGATAAACGGCGAAGATTCGGTGACGCGCAGACCGAGCACACCGGCATAAAACTCCGTAATGCGAGCCATCGATGTCCCACCCACCACCATGATGAATGGCCGGTCGACAAACGACTTCGCGCCCTTCAGTCCGAAACGACTGCCGCCGGGCAAAATTCGCGTGAAATACATCAGCTCGCCAGCCGGTCCGGCCATCTGCATTGCACGCGCGGATTTCGCGCCCGGGTACAGGTTTGCGGGGCCGCCGATATGCCGGAACCCGGAACCGGACAGTATGTCGACCAGTGCGTCCGGATCCTCGGCCAACACCTCGGTTGCAATCCAGCCCTGCGTGACCGGCGGCCAGTAACCCCCGCTATTGCCGGTTTCTATAAATCGCAAATATACCGGCGCACCACTGGCCGGTTGCAGTAACGCGAAGCGACGGCCGAGCATATCCGGGGTATCCCAGGCGGCGCATAGCGCTTCCGGCAACGCGCCTTCATCGACCAAGCGATAATCCAACAATTCGCGATACGCGGGCACACAGACTTCAAGCGCCGGAACACAATGCGTCGCGATTTCTATTGCGCGCAGCGCGCGAAAGGGTTTCTGTCCCACGGGATGCCTAAATACCAGTGTCAGACACTGATCGGTGTCTGACACCCGTTCTCATTTAGTCATCCACTTCATCATATTCGCCATTCGTTCGACGAACGCAGCCGGATCTTCTTCTTTTATCCGCATCGCCTGCAGCGCGGGCTCAATGCCGATGACCAGTTCGTATTCGCGGTTCAGCATGCCGTCGACCACCCGCTCCGCACAATCAATCGCCGAGATACCCGAGGAATCATCCCAGTCACTGGTGCCGTACTCCGAACCGTCGCCGGTCAGCGCATGCCGGAAGACATTACTCTTGATCCCGGCAATGACGAGCAGCGTCACGTCGATATGGTCATCGAGGTGTTCGACGCGCAGCGTGTCGAAATAACCATGCAACGCGTGCTTCGCGGCACAGTACGCGCTGTGATGCGGTACCGCGTGTTTACCGGCCACCGATGACGTCACGACGAGGTGACCGCCTTGTTGTTCGATCATCCTTGGCAACACGAGTTTGGTCAATGCGATGGGGCCGAAGAAATCTACTTCCATGACGCGACGGTCGACATCGAGCAATGTATCCATTGCCGCTGAACGCTGGCCGATACCGGCGTTGTTGACCAGAACGTCGATCCGTTCGAATTGCCCAAGGACTTCGCGCGCCGCATCCTCGCGCTGATCCGCGTCTGCGATATCGAACGGTACGATGTGTACGTTACCGGGGCCGTCGGCGCACGTCGCCTTTACCCGTTCGAGTTCAGCCTCCCGGCGCGCCGAGATGATGAGATCGGCACCCTCGCGGTGAAACACCGTCGCCATGCCTTCGCCGACGCCCGAAGACGCCCCCGTGATCCATATCGTTTTATTCTCAAGTTTCATTGTTTTCTCGATGCGTGTCTGACGTGAATTATTTCTCCGGGACCTCCCAGTCGCCGGTCTCACTCTGGTAGATCATCCGCGTGAATAATCGACCCTTTACGAGGCTCTGCGCCCATCGCGGATCCAGCTCAGCCAGCGGCTCGGCCTCCAGGATCTCCTCCAGGCTCTTGCCCTGGTCGAGCAATTCGATGACCGCGGCCTGCGCCTCGCCGAGCATGTCGCGGACTTCGATCAGGCGTGCCCGATCGGCCAGTGGTCCGTGTCCCGAAATTACGATCGTGTCCGGCCCGACCCACTCGAGCATTGCGTTGATCGCCTCAATCGATCCTTTGACTGACCCGCCGCTGGCGATATCGATCAACGGATAGCCGCGGTTGATAAATGCATCGCCCGTGTGCATGACATCGGCCTTTTCAAAATAGTAGATCGCATCGCCATCCGTATGCGCGTTCGGCACATGAATGACGCGGATGACATCGTTGTTGAAGTGAAACGTCATCGTCTCGCTGAATGTGATGATCGGCAGCGCGGCTTCCGGATGTGGCGCCGTGCCGGCCCTGAACACCAGGTGATACTGGTCGCTGCTCAGCCGCGCCCGCACATTGTCGTGCGCAACAATGACGTGGCCCATGTTGCCGAAATTTTCGTTACTCCCCGTGTGATCGCCATGCCAGTGAGTGTTGAGAACATATCGCATGGGTTGCTCGGTCAGTTCACCGACCGCAGCGACGATGCGCCCGGTCATCGGTGCGAACTGGTCGTCGATAATCAATACGCCATCGTCGCCCGCCGAGACGCCAATATTTCCGGCAGGCTCCATGACCATCAGGTGTACGCTGCCGCGCACGTGCGTAACCTCGAGGTCGCCCTCCATGCGCCGGCCCTGCGCCGATACGGGATCCATTACGGATGAGTGGGATCATTCCAGATAGCTGTAAGCACAGCGCCGTATGAAGTTCTTATTCTGGACATGGTCTAGCCCTCCCTCGGCCAAAAAAGATTCCAACCAATGAATCCCGGCTATTTTAGGCCAGTTTCACTGCTACGTAGAAATGCGGATATGCGGGCGGCTACCCGGGCGCTACGCTCGACCATCAGCGGGGGGAGGATTGTATCCCGTGAACAACCCGAATAATCGGCTGGCCATCGACTGGAGGTAAAGCCATGTATATCAACTTCTGGTATCCCATCGCCAAAAGTGAAGACGTCGTCACTTACGAACCCTTTCGAACCCAGGTCCTGGGCCAGCAACTGGTCGCGTTCCGCGACAAAGCAGGCGCGGCACATGTGCTGAGCGATGTCTGCATCCATCGGGGCGCCGCGTTGGGCAAGGGCTGGGTCCGCGACGATACGGTCGTTTGCCCGTACCACGGCTGGCAGTTCGGCGGTGACGGCCTGTGCAAACATATTCCGACTGTCGATGACGAGCAGGTACCGGCCCGCGCCAAAGTCGACAGTTACCCGATACAGGAAAAATACGGCATCGTGTTCGCCTTCCTCGGCGACCTGCCCGAGGAGGAGCGGCCGCCGTTGCGCGAGATCGAGGAATACGACGAGGAAGGCTGGCGCGCAAACAGGCTCGTGGTGTTCGAACTCAATGCGTTTTACGAACGCTCTATCGAGAACGGGCTCGATCCGTCTCACAACGAGTTCGTGCACCCGGCCCAGGGCTCACCGGGCATGAACCCTGATTTTCGTAAAAAGCCGCTGGACATGGAGGATGGCCCCTGGGGGAGTCAGTTCCTCGTGAAATTCGTGAATGAAATTACGGATGCCAGGGCACTGGTCGATGAGGCCCAGGCGGTGCCCGAGGTGACGGCGGGTTCCGGTTTTGTCGGTCCGAATCAGATGATCACCTGGATCCGGTTCTCGAAGACGCAGATGTTTCATCAGTATTTCTACGAGGCGCCGATCGACGAGAGCCATACACGGATTTTCTTCGTCAACATGCGCACATTCATGCTCAAACCGGAAAACGACGCCCGGCTCGTCAAGGTGAACCTGACCATCGCCCAGGAGGACATCGACCTGCTGGAGACGCTCGATCCGGTCGGCACGCCGGATACCCCCACTGAGGAAGTGCTGGTGCCGTCCGACGGCGCGGTCGTCAGCTACCGGAAATTCCTGAACCAATGGAAAGACCAGGGGTGGCGCATCGACATGGAAATGCAGCGCGCGACGCGCCAGAACCGGGCGTACGCGATTCCGTGCCCGGACCGGCGTACGTCAGGAAACTGGGTGTTGAATCCGATACCGCTGGTTTCACCGGAGAAGAAAAAGAGCAAAGCCGCGTAGCTAAGAGAAGTTAGCCTGTTCTCGCCGGCCGGGGAGCACGGCCGGCGAGTGTTTGCCTGGAGATAGCGCCATGTACATTAACTTCTGGTATCCCATTGCCAAAACCGAAGACGTCGTCACTTACGAACCTTTTCGAACCCAGGTCCTGGGCCAGCAACTGGTCGCATTCCGCGACAGCGGTGGCGCGGCGCATGTGCTGAGCGATGTCTGCATTCATCGGGGCGCCGCGTTGGGCAAGGGCTGGGTTCGGGACGACACCGTCGTTTGCCCGTATCACGGCTGGCAGTTTGGCGGCGACGGTAAATGCACCCATATTCCGACTGTCGATGACGAGCAGGTGCCGGCCCGCGCCAAGGTCGACAGTTACCCGATACAGGAAAAATACGGCATCGTGTTCGCCTTCCTCGGCGACCTGCCCGAGGAGGAGCGGCCTCCGCTCTACGACATCGAGGAATTCGACAAAGAAGACTGGCGCGCAAACAAGCTCGTGGTGTTCGAACTCAATGCGTTCTACGAACGCTCAATCGAGAACGGACTCGACCCGTCTCACAACGAGTTCGTGCATCCGGCCCAGGGTTCGCCGACCATGAATCCCGAATTTCGTGCAAAACCGCTGGATACGCAGGACGGCCCTTGGGGGAGCATATCCACCGGCCGCTATGTTAAGGAGCGGGGTCCTGAGCCATTGGGTGATGCAGCGCCGCGGCGCACGGATCCAAGGGCCAGTTTCGGTTATCACGGCCCCAATCAGTTGATCACGTGGATTCACTTCGGCGGTAACAACATGTTTCATCAGTATTTCTTCGAGGCGCCGATCGACGAGAGCCATACGCGGGTCTTCTTCGTCAACATGCGCTCGTTCATGCTCGAACCGGAGAACGACACCCGTCTCGTCAAAGTGAACCTGATCATCGCCCAGGAGGATATCGACCTGCTGGAGACGCTCGATCCAGTTGGTACGCCAAACACCCCCACCGAGGAGGTGCTGGTGCCTTCCGATGGCGCCGTTGTCAGTTATCGCAAATACCTGAAGCAATGGAAAAACAAAGGCTGGCGCATCGACATGGAGACACAGCGCGCGAACCGCCTGAACCGGGCTTACGCGATCCCGTGCCCGGACCGGCGCACGTCAGGAAACTGGGTGCTGACCCCGGTCCCGGTGATTCCACCAGCCAAGGATAAAAAGAGTAAGGCCGCCTAGAATGGTGCCGGTGGTAACTTTGTAAGTTATTGCTGGCACGGAATAAGTTACAAAGTTACCACCGGCACCTGAACTGATATGAACGTACTCGAGGCCATCGAATCCCGGCGGATGATCAGAACCTTCCAGACGAGGGTGCCGCCGAAAGAACTGATCGAAGCCTGCCTGGAGGCCGCCACCTGGGCGCCGAGCGCCACGAACCAGCAGCCCTGGGAATTTATCGTGGCCTCCGATCAGGATCTGCGAAAAATTACCGACGTCACTAAACGACACTTTGCCGCGAGGATCAAAGAGCGACCGCCGTTCGATCAGGTGCCGGACCACTACCGGCAGCGCCAGAAAGAAGTCTTCGACGCCATGAATCAGGCTGTGGAGAACCAGGAAATCGACCTTCAGGAGATGTACGCGAACAGCCTGCGGTTCTTCAACGCGCCCTATGGCGTGTATTTCGTGACGCATAAGACTCACGATTATCAATATCAGGTGAGCGTCGCAGCGGCGATAGAAAACTTCCTGCTCGCCGTCGTCAGCCACGGACTGGGCGCCTGCTGGATGGGCACAGCGGTTGTTTGCCAGGAAGAACTCAAGCAACAACTGGGGCTCGCGGAGAATAAGCTCGTGCTGGCCGGTGTCGGCGTCGGCTATCCCGTCGAAGATGCGCCGTTGAACAACTTCCCGCGAAATCGTGCGACGGTCACCGAATGCACCACCTGGCTGGGCTGCTAACGAAAGGAGACGGTTATGGCATCGTCAACCGTATTCGTATTCGGCGCCACGTCGGAAGCGGGCCTGGAGCTTTGCCGGCGCCTGCGCGAGGATGGGGTCCGCGTCGTGGCGGGCGTCCGGGCCGGCAGCGACCGTTTGCTGTTGGGGGCGCTCGGCGTCGAATGCCGTGAGGCCGACGCGTTGAAACTAGACCAGCTGATGAACGTGATGCGGGATCTCGGAGAGCAGCCCACCGTCGTGAGTTTTCTCGGCGGGATGCCGAACAGAAAATCATCAGTGGTTGATTCGCTTGGGAATATCAATGCCATCGATGCGGCGATGGTGGCCGGGGCGCGACGCTTCGTGCTCATCACATCGGTCGGCTGTAACGAAAGCTACAAGGCGCTCGTGTGGGTCCCGAGAATCATCCTGCGTCACACGGTGCGCGAGAAGAGTAAAGCCGAGAACTATCTGCGGAACTCGGAATTCGCATGGACCATCATTCGCCCGGGGCGCCTGACCACCGTGCGCCGCCGGCCGACCGGGCACGGTATTCTGATCGAGAACGCGCTGGCCGCCGGGCCGATCACGCGCGTGGATCTCGGCGAGCTGGTCTATCGCGCCGTCAACAGCGAACAGGCCATCGGCAAAACCTATACAGCGGCCGATCAGCGGCATGCCAAGATCGTCGGTGGCATTGACGTCGTGCCCGCCCAACTGTAACCCAGCGCCAGAATCAATCCAGTTCTGGCTCCGAAAAAAAGATACCGGATTTATTTTCGCGCGACAGAAAAATAAATCCGGTATTTTTTTCAGCGCTCTTTTTTAAAAACCGGGGGTAGTAATCATGAGAACCTTGGTCCGGCAATTGCTCGACAACCAGATTTCCCGCAGGGGTTTCGTTAAGGAGATCGTCGCCCTCGGAATTTCGCTGCCCTCGGCCCAGGCGCTGCTGGCGAGTGTTGCAGGCGCCGCCGTTGGCGAGCAGGACACCTCTTCGGCCGCACGAGAATTCACCGGCAACGGATCGGACCTGTTGCTCGAAACCCTGATAGAGGCCGATGTAAAATACATCTTCCACGGTAATGGCGGTGGTTCGGGGCGGTTTTTTGATTCACTCGTCACACGATCCGGGATCAGGAATTTTCTGGCCACGAACGAAGGCCAACCTGTGGCAATGGCGGAGGGATATCACATTGCTTCGGGCGGCGAACTGGGCGTCGCGCTGATTCCCAGACCGGGCCTCGGCAACGCCGTCGGCAATATCTACAACGCGCTGGCAAACAGGTCATCGCTATTGATCCTGACGACTCGCGAGAGCGGTGAGTATTCTCATCGCGGCGGCGATCTGGAATTGGTCGACTGGCATGAAGCCATGGACCCGTTTATGAAATGGAGTTACCGGCTGCACCATGTGGAAAGAGTGCCGGAGATTACCCGCCGGTCCATCAAGGTGGCACAGACACCGCCCGGCGGCCCCACTTTCCTGCAATTAAACGAAGACCTGTTCGAAAAAGAGGCCACCGCAAAGATCATACCTCAGGACAAGTTCCGGGTTGCGACAAAGATCAGGTCGAAACCGGAAGATATCGACGCTGCCGCGAGGATGTTACTCGACTCGGAGAATCCGCTGATCACGGTCGGTCTTGAAGTCACCAAGGCCCAGGCATCAGACAAAATGGTGGAGCTTGCCGAGTTGTTAGCGCTGCCCATCACCCAGGGCATGAGTGGATTTGCCGATTTCCCGAATCAGCATCCGCTGTTCATCGGCAGCTATTTTCCATTTTTGCCGCAGGCAAGACAGGCGGATTTGTACATGGCGATCGGGTCACCGATGCCGGATGCAAGCAGTTATATCTTCCCCGGACCGACCCCGCCGAATGCCCGGACGGTGCACATATCACTCGAACCCCAGATCTTAGCGAGGTCTAATCCCACCGATCTCAGCATCATTTCGGATACCGGAGAGGCCCTCTCCGACCTGCTCGATGCCGTGAAGAGTCTTGCCACCAAGCAGCAGCTGCGTTCCAGGCGAGAAAAAAGATTCCCGGAAATAAAAACCTACACCGATGAACGCCGGGCCAAGCGGCTGGCAACGGCCATGCGTTCCTGGGGACGATGCGCCGATGAGCACGGCGCGAATATCCACTGAGCTGAATGCGCTACTGGATAACGATGCGATCATCGTTAAAGAGGCCACCCCAATCAGTGCGCCGGAGTGGTTTGATTTCGGGCCGGGGGAAAAAGACACTCATAAGCGGTGCCGGGCCAACGATCCTGGGCTGGGTCACCGGCGCAGCACTCGGCGTCAAGCTTGCCCGGCCCGACTCCCAGGTCGTGGCCCTGACCGGTGATGGTGCATTCATGTTTCAGCATAGCCTCTGGAGCCTGGCCAGATATGACGCACCGATTATCGTGGTCGTCTATAACAATCACGATTACACCACCAGCAGGGCATTTCAGTGGCGCGGCGCCCAGGCCAAACTGAAAAAGGATATTGCCAACTACCTGGGCGATCCTGACGTTGATTATTCTCTGATCGCTCGCGGGTATGGCGTGGATGCGGAGGTTGTGCAGAATCCCTCCCAACTCAAGCCGGCCATACTGAGAGCGATCGCCGCAACCCGCAATGGCAAACCTTATCTGCTGGATGTTGCTTCCGATCGATGGGGGCCGGGCAGCGAGTTGACCTGGCATCCTGACTACTCGATCGCGAAGATGAGAAAGGGTAGCGCCTGAACTGATGAGGCGGAATTTGTTTTGTGTATCGTTGTTGCTGTCTTGTAACGTTCTGCTGGCCACGGACTCAAATGAAGTTTCAATCGGCGCCGTGCTTTACTCCGAGTATTGTCAATCCTGTCACGGTGCCGATAAAGTGGGTCTTGAAGCATTCGATGGTAATCTGGAGGCGCTGAAGCTCCGGCTTGACGGCTACACAGAAAACATGCCTGATTTCAGTGGCCTGTTTTCGGACGATGAAGTCACTGCGATCTATGGGTATTTGGTAGCCGAAGACGACGCGAACGGCTCCATTCAATAAAGATACCGGTTAACATGAACTTCACTCCTGGGAGATAGTCGTATTCCTGATGCCCCCTTTCCGTCGCATGGTTCGTCGATGCTTGTTCTGCACGTTGCTCTGGACAGCGGGCGTTTCGTCAGCACCCGATGTCATAACCTCTGCATCGCGCGTCACACCAATGCTGCCACCTGTTTCCGGAGGCACGACCGACACCCTGATCGTTGGTGATTCCGAGATTCACCTGTTTATAGAAGGCCGTCCATTCGACCTCTCGCATGAAGCGCTGCAAAACTGGGTCCACCGGTCCGCCCGGATCGTCAGCGAGTATTACGGTGATTTCCCGGTTCCCGAAGCACATGTGGCCATTCGCGGACGACGAGGCCCGCGAGTTATGAATGGCAGAGCTTTCGGTAATGCCGGCGCCGTTGTAAATGTCGATGTCGGGTTGCTCGCGACACCTGAAACCCTCGCGAACGACTGGATATTGATTCACGAGCTCATTCATCTCGCTTTTCCGAGCCTGCCACGACAGAACCACTGGATTGAAGAAGGAATTTCGGTCTACGTCGAATCCATTGCGCGCGCTCGATCGGGTAGCCTGAGTGCGGACGCCGTCTGGGCAGGATTTCTCGACGGCATGCCCAATGGCCTGCCTCAAGCCGGAGACAAAGGTCTCGATTACACGCGCACCTGGGGTCGGACCTATTGGGGAGGCGCATTGTTCTGCCTGTTGGCCGATATTCGAATTCGCGAGCAAACGGACGGTCAGAAAACTTTGCGCAATGCGTTGCGCGGTGTCGTGGAGGCCGACTATGACATCACGAAATCAGCGGATATTCGCGCGGTGCTGCAGATCGCCGATCAGGCCACCGGAGTTAATGTATTACTCGAACTCTACGATGAAATGCGCGCTGCGCCGCTGCCCAAGGAAATTGACAGCTTGTGGGCGAACCTCGGGGTTACCCGCCAGGCGGGCAAGATAATCTATGACGACGACGCCCCTCTGGCCGCTATTCGGCGCGCGTTGACACAGCAATATGGCGATATTCTCTAATTCTTGACCCCGTCTCGCTATATCGACGCAATATATTTCCGGTTACTATTTCACCGAGTCGGGGAACCCGACGGCACATTCCAGTGTCAGGTTAAAGAGCGAGTCATGAACTCGCCGTGGATTTTTCTTTTTCAAGCATCACGAGGATTTTGTATGAACAACAAACAACGTACGAAAGGCGCGATTCTGGCCACAGCTGCTGCTGCCCTGTTTATGGCAGCACCAATAGCCGTAAATGCCAGCTCCCATGAAGAGGCTGCTGAACCGGCGGGACAATGCGTGGGCGGTAATTCCTGCAAGGGCCAAAGCGCATGTGCGTCGGCCAATAGCAGCTGCAAGGGTCAAAACGCGTGTAAGGGCCAGGGCTATACCGAAACCACCAAGGCGGAATGTGATGAAGCCGGGGGTGAGTTCAAGGAAGCTTAGGCCGGTTTAACTGACCGCCGGGATTGACCATCAGCGGTTAGTTAGCGTGCAGTAACGGGCCGCCGGAATCGAACGACCAGATTCCGGCGGCCTTTTTTGTTGCTTCCAGCCATAAAAAAATGACGATATCTTCGAGTGAAAAAAAGTGCCTCGGATTTGGCTTGGGCCTGAGAACCGAACATTACGAGCAAGTCCTCACCGATCGTCCGGCAGTGGAATGGCTCGAAGTCATCAGCGAAAACTACATGGTCGATGGCGGTAAACCGCTGCATTACCTCGACCGCATCCGCGAGTTGTACCCGATGGTCATGCACGGCGTGTCGATGTCTATCGGCAGCACGGCGCCACTCAACCTGGAATACCTCGGCCAGCTCAAAAAACTGATCGCGCGCGTCGAACCCGAGTGGGTGTCGGACCACCTGTGCTGGACAGGTGTCGCGGGTCTGAATTTACATGACCTGATGCCGCTGCCCTATACCGAAGAGGCGGTCGCCCACCTTGTCGCGCGTGTTGGCCAGGTTCAGGACTTATTAGGCCGGCAAATTCTTCTGGAAAACGTATCCAGCTATGTCACTTACCACGCCTCCGAGATGTCCGAATGGGAATTCCTGAGCGAGATTGCCGAGCGGGCCGATTGTTTGATTCTGCTCGACATCAATAATATTTATGTCAGCAGTCAAAACCATGCGTTCGATCCACTGGCCTACCTCGAAGGTGTGCCGCGTGGTCGAATTCAGCAGTTTCACCTCGCCGGTCACAGCTTCCAGGATCAGTTAATCATCGATACTCACGACCACCCGATCTCGGACCCGGTCTGGTCGCTCTATCAACAGGCCGTCGAGCGGTTCGGCGCCATCGCGACAATGATCGAGCGTGACGATAATATTCCTCCGCTGGAAGAACTGCTGGCCGAACTCGACATCGCCCGGCAACTGGCGGCTGAAACGGACGCGGCTGCCGCATGACCGGGTTGGCAAAACTGCAGGCTTTGTTTCAGGATCACGTCTTGACCCGGAACCCGGATGCCGTGGCTGCCTTTGTCGGCAACGAGATTGCTTCGACCGAAACACGCCTCGGTGTTTATTACGACGCTTACCGCCTGCGCCTGATCGAATGCCTACGCAACGATTTCCCTGGACTCTGTGCACTGATGAGCGACGAGACATTTGATTCTCTTTGTCAACGCTACATCGTCACGCATCCTTCGCGCGACCCAAACGTGCGCTGGATCGGCCAGCATTTGACCGGGTTTCTCACGGCCGACGAAATCGCGGCCAGCCAACCGCACATAGCCGAAATGGCCCGGTTTGAATGGATGCGTGGCCTTGCCTTCGATGCGCCAAATGCCGATGTCACCAAGCCGGGTGATCTCGCGCAGATACCGGCGGACGAATGGCCGTCCCTGCATTTGCAATTCCATCCCTCACTGCAAAGATCAGAATTCAACTGGAACATCGGACCAATATGGCGCGCAATCCGCGCCGGTGAATCCAAGCCTGAGCCAGCAGAGCTCGAAAAACCCGAACAATGGGCCATCTGGCGAAAAGAAACGACCGTGTACTGGCGTTCGCTCGACGAGCCGGAATCCTGCGCATTGGACGCGTTTCGTGCAGGCGAAAATTTCGCCGATGTCTGTGCCGGGCTGTGCGAGTGGATTGCCGAAGACCAGGTGCCCGACCGGGTCGCCGGCATGCTCCGGCAATGGGTTGCGGAAGGCCTCGTGGCCAAATACTGAGTTCAGGTTAGAAAAAAGGTACCGGTTTTTCAGAACTGGCCGCAAAAACCCGCCACCACCCGGTTGAATCGCTCCGGGTGCTCGATATGCGACTGGTGGCCGGAATGGTTAAACACGTGAAGTTCCGATTTCGCTGTAGCCGCATTGATGAGTTCGAACAGCGCGAGCCCGCCCGGGTACGGTGACGACGGATCGTTGTAGCCCCAGATGACGAGGCTCGGGACTTTCAGCATGCCGGTGGCAATATCCTGGCGCGCCTGTTCGAACAGTGCCTGGGCAACCGGGTGGCGCGGGTTCATTTGCATCGCCGACATGATGGACGCGGCTTCCTCGAGTTTCGGCAGCTGCGTGAGCGCGTAGGCGCGCTGCACGCTGACGTCGGTGATGTTGTTCAACGTATTCGACTGGAATTCACTCGTCCGCCGCAGGCTCTCCAGCGTCTCGCCGTCTGGCGGATGAAACTGGATCGTGTGCAGATAAAACCTCGCCGTGTGCAGGTTCAGATTCTGCTCACCGCCTGGAGCCAGCACACCGTCGACATTGACCACGCAGCTGATGCGATCCGGGTGATCCAGCGCGATCCGCGTCACCGGCCAACCCCCCTGCGAGTGCCCGACGAGGCCCACCCGGTCGATGCCGACCGCGTTGATGAAGCCCCAGACGTGGTCGACGACTCGCTCATAATAGGCGTCATAATCAGCCTGGCTTTTCGGATTGTCGGTCAGCCCCTGACCGAGGCGGTCGATCGCGTAGACGTGAAACTGCCGCGACAGGCCATCGAAGTTCCGCAGCCAGGTCAGCGCGCCACCGCCTTTGCCGGTCGGCTGGCCACCGTGGATCAACAACAGCGCCGGCCCGGTGCCCTGGTCCCAGAATCGCGTGCGAATGCCGTCAACGTCGACGAACTTCGCATCGTCATCGGCCATGGCATCGGCCCAGGCCGGTTCGGGTAACGTGACGTACGCGATGCCCTCCGTCGTCTCATCTGAGGCAAGTTTGACCGCCGGGATCACGATCTTCGCCGGCTCACGTTGCTGCCCGGTCACCCGGACCAGCGCGTGATCGATTTTTTGCCGCAACTCAGTGGCGCCTTCTGCCGCCGGAAATCTCGCGGCACATTGGCCATGTCGGCCGCCGACAGCAGGGTCAGCGTTGGCCAGCGCGACGGCCCGCCGGACGACGGGTCTTGCCAGGCGGGAAAGCGGATGCCGGCCGCGCAAGCGTCGGATAAGTCCTGACCCGCGGCTGCCTCGATCTCGAGCCGGTGGATCGGCGAACCCGTTTCTGATGAGGCCGTTAGCGTTGCGGCACCGACGGGTGCGCGATCCGGCACGGTCAACTGCACGGATTCGCACAGCGCCTCGCCCTGCGCATTCGTCACCTCGAGCATCGTCGTTTGGGCATCGCTTCCGGCATCCAGCCAAAAGAAGATGCCGTGCCGCTTGTCATCCATCGTGCAGCGCTTCAGATACTGGTCGTAGTCAATCCTGATATCGGCATCGGCGAGGCCGGTCAGGACGTAGTCGGGCGCAATGGCCTGGCCGCAAATGAAAAACGGCTTCCGCTGACCGCGGTCGAGATCGGTGGAGTCGATCGAACAGTCGGCAGCCCACGTCGGTGAGCAGACGGTCAGTGGCAATAATGCCAGCCGCGCGATGTAAGCGGCGCGTATGACGCGATGGCTAAGCATGGTTACTGGTGGCATCGTCGCCTCGTTGTGGTGAATAAAAGGTACCGCATCGATTCTCGAGTTACTGGAAAATAAACCCGTACCTTTATTTTACGTTACGCCTCGTGGCGATATTTCGCGACGACTTTTTTGTCATAGACGAAACCAAACCCCGGCCCTTCGGGTAATCGATATCGGCCGTTTTCGATCGGGTTTTGATTCTCGATCATCTGGTAGAAGAACGGATCCATGTCCTGCATATAGACTTCGATGCCGTGCTTCACGCCGTCGGGCGTCGCGGCCATGAGGTGTCCGGCGATCTGCGGTTGCTGATGCACCGACATCTCGACGCCGAAAGCCTGCGCCAGCCCATAGACCTTGCGCCACGCGGTCGCGCCGCAGCCATAGCCCGGATCGTAGTTGCACACGTCGATCGCGTTGTCCGTCATCAGGTAGCGGGCGCCTTCGACCGTCAACTCCGACTGGCCGGCACAGATCGGCAAGCCGGTCGCAGCGCGCACGCGCGCCATGTCGCGGCGACTGCGGCACGGCTCTTCGAACCAGCGCAGATCCACATCCTGCACGAGGCGGCCGAACTCGATGGCCTGATCGACATTCCACCTCTGGTTTGCATCGGCCTGGAGCATGAAGTCGGGACCGACAGCATCACGCACGATGTGCACCCACTCCGCATCCTGCTTCGGCGTATACGGCGGCCGCCCCGGTTTCAGTTTGACGCCGGCAAAACCCATATCGACGAGTTTCGCCATGTGATTACCGAACTTCACCGGATCGTAGTCCGGACCCGGATGCCGGTAGCGCTGATCGAACGAGATGACCGGCATTTCGTTGCTGAACGCACCCCACATTTTGTAGCACGGCGCATCCAATGCTTTGCCGACCGCGTCCCAGATCGCCGCATCGATAGCCGCCAACGCGCGCGTAAACTGCGGCATGATCGAGTTACCGGTGCCGCGTCCGAACTCGCGATCGAGCACGAGCCATGCGCGCTGCCAGCACCGTTCGACCTGCATCGCATCCATGCCGATCAATAACGGCGCAATACCGTTGCGGATCAAATCGACAACATAATCCCAGCTGTGCCAGAAAAATGTGTAGGCCTCGCCGACGATGCCCTCGCGGGTATAGACGCGGACAAACATGCGCGGAAACGCGGCGCCGATTTTCGTGCCATCGTGAAGCCAGAAAATTTCGATCGACTCGATCGTAAGGCCACCGGGACCCGGGTCGGGTATCGGTGGAGGCGCGAATGGCGGCGTGAACCGGACAACATCGGAGTGCGAGGCGGCGCCAGCAAGCGACGGCAATCCCGCGACAAAAAGCCCCGTACCTGCGTGTATAAAGTCGCGGCGCTTCATGATCGAAACCCGGGCAGGACTTTTTCTGCAAACAATTTTGTCTGTTCCACCATCGCGGCCTGACGTTCCCCATGCGGGTGAGCGACAGGCGACCCGCCAAGCAGGTACACGTGGTCCAGACCCAGATCGATCAGCGCACCGAGACGAGACGAGCATTTTTCCGGTGGCCCGCAGATGGAAATCCAGTCGATAAATTCGTCCGTCACCTCGCCGAGGTGACTGCCCTCCTCCTGAGCATGATGCTCCATGTCGTACTGACTCTGCATGTGTATCGCGAGATCTTTGAGCTGCGGCGGCAAATGATCGACCGGTGCATTTCGCATCCCGGCAAAATGCGCGACCATTCCGGCTATCATTCTTCCCAGTTCAATAGCGCGCTGTTCACTTTCATCGCAGACCAGGTTAACGAACGCACCGATGCTCAGACTCGATCGATCACGCCCGATCGTCTGCAGGTGATCAGTCGCGGTCGCAATCGCCCATTCGATGCGTTCGGGCGCACTGCCGACCGCAAAGCTGATGCGGTCACCGACTTCTACAGCCATTTGTATCGTTTTTGGCCCGGTACAGGCAATGTCCACCGGTGCCGGCGCAATGCCCAGTCCTTGCAACCAGCGGAGCACGGACGATTTTCCATCGCGGTTGACGGCATCTCCGGCCATATACGTTTTCATGTACTCGACACCGGTTCGTAATTGTTTCGTCGTCGCATTGTTGCGACCGATATGCGCCGCCGATGAATCGCCGCGGCCGATGACGCAGATCGCCCGTCCATCGGACTCCTGCTGCAGCGTCATGATCGCGGTGGCCGAGACGGCGGGATCGCGCGTGATCGGATTCGTAACCCCGGTGCCGAGATGCAACGTACGGGTCGCATTTGCGGCCAGCGATAATTGGCCATAGGGGTCCGGCGACAGGTTCTGCGTATCCGGGCACAACAGGTAATCGAAAGCCCATCGCTTCGATCTCCTTCGCCAGCCTCGCCGTATAACCGGGCGACGCCTCCATGACCAGGCCAATCTCGGGTTTACCGTGGTTCGTCACACGCCCATCCTTATTCTTCTCATTATTGCGAGAGTACCAAGGGTCAATACTAGCAGGTAAAAATTGGTGTCTGACACCATTTAGGAATGGGTCATCGCCGCGCCAGGATAAAAACGTTGCCGGCGAGCGCGAGTCCGACGCCCAAATAAATGTGGGTTTCCAGCTGCAGGCCTTCGAATAGGGCGGATATCACGAGCGCGACGATCGGCACCATGACCGCGGCATAGCCGACGCGCTCCATACCAACCTGTCCGAGCAAATACAGATAGGCGGCGAACGCGACCACCGACCCAAAGACCGCCAGGAACAACAACGAAATCACATAGCCCGGCGAGAAATCGAACGTAAACGGCCTGCCCAGGCCCAGCGCAAGACCGGCATTGAGCAACGTGCCATACAGCATGCCCCACGCGTTCGCCGGCATGACCGGAATCTTTCGATGTTGGGCGGCCTGCGACGCAATATTGCCAAATGACGCGAACAAGGCGCCGCTCAGCGAAATGCCTGCGCCGATCAGTACTCCCTCCGACATCGATATGTCCTGCACCGCCGGCCAGAACAGGATGATGATCCCGATCAGGCCGAGTCCCGCGCCGGCATAAGTGCGGCGCGGTATGCGCGTACCGAAAAAAATCCGCGCGTTGATGATATTCATCCAGACCATCGCCGAAAAACAGATCGCGTTCAGCGCCGACGTGATATAGAGCTGCGCGAAATACGCCGCGAGGTAGTTCAGCCCGAACAGAAACAGACCCATCAAAAGAAAATAACGGTGCGCAACCCAGCCGAAGCGCAAAGACTGGCCGCGAACGAGACACCAACCGAACGCCAGTGCCGTCGCCATCGCATAACGATAGGTCAGCGACACTTCGACCGCGACCACGCCGAGTTGAAACTCGATCGCGTACCACGTCGAGCCCCAGATCACGACCGCGAGGCCAAACAGAATCGGGTTGGTCATGCTTTCCCGGGCTCGGACCGCCTCTACGCGCCCGGCTTGACGACGCCGATCATCGCCGCGATGACGAGTCCGGTCCAGATACCGATTACGGCCCATTTGACCTGCCGCAGACTCGCCGCCATCGCGGCATTGTCCGCGTCGTCGATTTCCCCCGCAGCGATACGCTGGACGCCGACGATATACGGGCCGATCGTCTTGTTGATCATCAGGCTGCAGAACACGATCACGGCGAAAATGAGGATCTTATAACCGACCCACGGCGCCTCATCGAGCCGCCCGGTCGCGAACGACCAGCCGACCGACACGATGCAACCGACGACGATCGCCCACTTGAACGGGGTGTCGAACTTTTGCAGGCCCTTGCCCAGCGGCGTGTCGTGTTTGAAATGCAGGATCAGTTCGAGCGCGAGCCAGACCGGCGCGAGCAGAATGATGCCGGCCATCTGCCAGGCCGGATGCTCGACGCCGACGAACTCGCTCAGCACGCCGCCGACCGTGAGCATGACAGCCCCGCAGAGCCGCGGAACGACATCGAGGTTCAGCATGATTTTCGCCGCGATTTGGCGGGCCTCGATACTCAGGTTCGGATTGGCCGCAAACCCCGATGAATAAAATACGCCAATGTCGCCGCCGAGCCAGTAGCAGAACAACAGCAGGTGGAGAATGAGGAACAGGTCATGCATTCCTCAAAAGGTACCGGATTTGTTCCCGGTAAGAAATGCCTGCGTGTACAGAAATTTGGGTCCGAACCCGGTTTGCAAATCGCACCCTGAGTTACGGGTACACTTGCTGCTTCTTCGATCAGCTTCAGGTATTGGGGTTGACCCCGGTGAATCGATGCACAGCAGAAACCACGTCCTACTCGCACGCGTCGCCGCTCTGATCGCCATGCTGGTTACCGCCTGCACGCCGGGCAATGACGCGGTCGGCAACCAACACCACCGCACCGGCTACCGGGTGGAAACCCTGGTCCCGGGCGGACCGTTGCACGGGATCAACGGGATTACCTTCGGCCCGGATGGCGGGTTGTACGCCGGCAGCGTGTCGGGGCAAACGATTTATCGCGTGGATATAGCGAGCGGTGCCGTCGAGGTGGTCGTGCCGGCGCCCGCGGGCGAAGCGGATGACATCGCGTTCGCACCGGACGGCACGCTGGTCTGGACTGCACTGCTGGAAGGCGAAATCCGCGCGCTGCGCGGAGACGGCCGCATCGATGTCATCGCAGCAGACAAGGCGCTGATCAATCCGATTCACTTCACCGGGGATGGGCGGCTGTTCGCGGCGCAAAAGGGCTTCGACCGCCTGTATGAATTTGATTTTAACGGGGTCGAGGATCCGCGTCTCGTCGCGAAAAAGATGGGCGACCTCAACAGCTTCGAAATCACGGCCGACGACCAACTCTACGGGCCGCTGTCACGCATCGGCACCGTTGCGCGTATCGACATCGAGACCGGTCGGGTCACCCCGATCGCGGAAAATCTCGGCAAACCGATCGCGCTCAACCTGGATGCCAATGGCCGCATCTGGGTGGTCGATCTGTCGACCGGGTCACCTGCGGCGCATCGATCCGGGCACCCGTGATTCAGACTCTAATGATTCGCATTGGGCGGACGCCCAAATCGTGTCTACGATCGAGCCACCGGCCGACAACGTTGCCGTTGGTCCCGACGGCGCGATTTATGTCAGTCGATCGGCCGCCAGCGCGATCGTCCGAGTCGATCCGGACAGCGGTGCGCAAAGTACCGTCGTGGCGGGTCAATTTTCCCAGGTGGGTGGTCTCGCGATCATGACCCACGAGGGACGAGAAGCACTGTTGGTCGCAGATAGTTACGGTTATCGCATCGTCGACACCCGGACCGGGGCGGTCACGAGCCCGTTCGACATCGTCGAACCCGGCTTTCCCGGTGCGTCCAGCGATGTCGCGGTCAACGATAAATTCATCGCGTTGACCGACCTTGTCACCCGGCCGCGGGTTTTCCTGGTCGATCGAGCCAATTACAAGATCGTCACGACCTGGGCAAACATCGACACGCCGTGCGGCGTGGTCCTGCGAGACAACGGCGATCCGATCGTCGCCGACTTCGCAACCGGAACGCTGATCGGCTTGAGCCAAAAGGATCGAACCTCGCGCGAGATCCTTGCCGACGGACTGAACGGGCCCGTCGGCCTGGCGTGGGCTGGGCCCGCCGCGGTCTACGTGACTGAGACACTGGCCGGCAGGCTCGCGCGCGTTAACCTCGACGACGGCAGCAAAATCATCATCAGTACGGGCCTCGCCCGACCCGAAGGCCTTACAGTTTTGGCGGACGGGCGGATAGCCGTGGTCGAAGCCGGTGCGCAACGGCTGATCGCCATCGATCCCGCCCGCAGTGCGGTCGACGTGCTCGCGCGTGGATTGCCCGTGGACAGCCCCGTCGCACGGGCGCCGGCACCCGTCTATGTGCCGAGCGGCGTTGCCCAGGGCGCCGACGGCAGTCTGTATCTGACTGGCGATCGAGACAATAGCGTTTTAAAACTGGTGGCAAACCCGCGGTAAAGCGCCTAAAAAAATGGGGTCTGACCACATTTTGTGAAAGAATGCGGTCATCGTTGAACGCGAGGTGCTGCAGATGGAAAAAAGCAAAATCAAAGATACGTCCGGGACCAATACCCAGGTCACGCGCCGCGAAGTCATGGCATCCGGCGCGGCGATCGCCGCGGCGTCTGTTGCGCTGACCAGTGGTGAAGCGGTGGCCCGCTCGCACCGGTCAGGGTCCAAAAAACGCGGGAATAATCCACCGGCATTACCGTTCGATTCGATGCGGGACTATGTCGAAGCGCTCGACTACTACGGCCTGCTGCGCCGGTTTTCCGGCGTCGACCAGGACCGTTACGAGGCGACCGCGATTATGTACCAGCTCGTCGATGCGTTCGGCATACATGGCGCGCCGGCAGTGATGTTCGAAGACATCACGGCGAACGGCCAATTTTTCAAAGGCCCGGTCGTGTCCAACCTGCAGGGACACTGGGATACCGAGGCGATTCTGTGGGATCTGCCACGTGACCCGTACGATCCGACCGCCGCATACCGTGCCGCCAAGCAGATTCATCTCGAAAACCTCGAGAATAATGACGGCGCCTACGCGTTGATCGATCCGGTCGAGGTGTCGAAGCGAGACGCCCCGGTCAAGAGCATTAAAAAGACCGGCGACGAGGTCGACGTCACGGCCTTTCCGTTCTTGCGTGGCAACCCCGGAGACGGCGGACCGTACATCAATACCGGATCGGTGATCACGAAAGACCCGGACATGGGCGTCAACCTCGGGACCTACCGCTGCCAGGTCAAGGGACCGCGCAAGATCATGGTGAACTTCGAATCCGGACAGACCGGTATCAAGATGGTCGATGCCGCGAAAAAAAGGGGCGAAACAAGCATTCCCATGGCGCTGGTCATCGGCCAGGATCCGATGACCTGGATGATCAGCAGTTCGCGGATTCCGAACCGGCTGCGCAATCGAGACCCGATCGACGAACTCGCGGTTGCTGGTGGGATGCGCGGCAAGGCCATCGACGTCGTGCTTACCGAGAGTGGCGAATTTCTCGTGCCGGCGCACGCCGAGATCGTCATCGAGGGTACGGTCGACATCTTCAACCTCGAGCCGGAAGGCCCGTACCACGAAATGTACGGCTACATGGGAATCCCCAAGGAAAAGAACTACGTGTTGACCGTCGACACGATCACGCACCGCGAAGACCCGTGGATCATGAACAGTTTTACCGGTGTGATCAGGGAGTACGTCACCGCGCCGCAAACTGCGGCCAACATTTACTCACTTCGACAGTCTCATACCGAAGTAGTCGACTATCATTCGCCCCACGACTCGCAGGGACTGGTTTACATCAGCATTAAAAAGACAGCGCCCGGTCAGGCGATCGAGATCGCGAAACCGATCGCGATGTTCAACCCGCTCGCACGCGTCGTGATTGTCGTCGACGACGACATCGACGTCATGGATTCCGCGGCCGTGCGTTTCGCCGTCGGCTCGCGCTGGCAACCCTCGATCGCGACCGAAATCTTCGAGAACCGGCGAGCTTTTTCGCTCGACCCGGCGGCGCCGGACCGTAAAACCACGAGCAAAATCATCATCGATGCGACGCGCCAATGGCCGGAAGAAGGCGGCCCGCCGTTTTACCAGGAACTCAACCGGGCCGTGTTCGAAAGAGCAGAACCGGATGCGATCGCGCGGGTCACGGCGAAGTGGCCGGAGCAGTTACTGCCACCGAAACGGTTTTAACGGTGTCAGACACCAACTTTCGTAGAAAATTGGTGTCTGACACCATCGGTTTTTCACTCGGTGCGTAACGCGTCGACCGGGTCCAGCTTCGCGGCCTTCTGTGCGGGCAGCACGCCGGCGAGCAGACCGATCAGGATCGCTACCGCTTCCGCCGCGACCGCATAGGGAATCGAGTAACTGAGCGGCAACGCGGGCACGGTCATCTTCACGATCTCAACGATCAGCGCGCCGAGCAGCAGTCCACCGACACCGCCGAGCGCCGCGAGCAGGATCGACTCACTGAGAAAAATTCTGCGGACGTCGCGGCGCAAAGCGCCGAGCGCACGCAGTAATCCGATCTCCGATGTGCGCTCGCGGACTGCGATAGTCATGATCGTGAAGATACCGACACCGCCGACGAGTAGTGAGATGCCGCCGAGCCCGGCGACGGCGAACGTCACGATGTTCAACACTGATCCGAGCACGTCCAGCATCTGTTGCTGCGTTGTGATCGTGAAATCCTCACCCCCGTGACGCGCGATCATGATGCGCCGAATTCCGGCGACAACTTCCTGAGGCGCAGCGGTCTCTTCATACAGTATGCTGATTTCGACGAGGCCATCCTTATTGAACAGTTCAAGAGCACGTCCGGCCGGTATGTAGACCGCGTCGTCCATGTCGAAGCCGAGCAACGTGCCTTTTGATTCCATGACGCCGATCACGCGGAAGCGGCTGCCGCCAACCCGGATGCGCTCGCCGAGCGGGTTGCCGCTCCCGAACAACTCATCGCGAACCTTGCTGCCGAGCACGACGAATGGACGCGCAGCGGTTTGATCGTCTGGCGGCAAAAACTTACCGAGGGTCAAATCGAACGACCAGACGCGCGGCATGTTCGGACTGGTACCGGTGACCAGCGTCCGTCGCGAGCGGCCGTTGCCCTTCACCTCGGCATTACCCTGCACGGTGCCACTGACATAGGTCACAAACGGAACCCGCTTCAGCGCCTCGGCATCGGCCAGGCTCAACGGCCGCGTCGTATTGAACGCGGCCACTGATGCACCGAACGTCGTCGACTTGCCGGGACTGACCGAGATGATATTTGTGCCGAACTGCGTAAACTCGCGCAGCAGGTACTGTTGCAGTCCTTCGCCGATGGACGTCAGCAGCACGACTGCTGTGACGCCGACGCCGATGCCCAGCGCAGTCAATCCACTACGCAAACGGTGCGAGCGCGCGGAAGCGAGCGTGAAACGCAACAGGTCGGACGAGATCATTCCTGCCGTCCCGCCAATGCCGCGATCGGATCAAGTGCGGCCGCCTTTTGCGCCGGCCAGATACCAAAGAAAATACCACACGCTATCGCGACCATGAACGCCCCGGCCGCGGCCCAGACCGGGGGCATGAAAATGTACGCCGGATACAACGCACGCAGACCCCATATCGCCAGGTAACCAAAACCCAGTCCGGAGAGCCCTCCAAACACGGCAAGAAACGCAGCCTCGGTCAGGAACAGCGCGATGATCTGCCGGCGCGTCGCACCGAGCGCTTTCAACAAGCCGATTTCCTGCGTGCGCTGACTGACGGCAACGAGCATGACATTCATGATCAGCACCCCCGCAACGATCAGGCTGATCGATGCGATGCCGGCCAATGCCCGTGTCAGTGTGTCGAAAATGCCGTCGAACGTCGACAGCACGGCGTCCTGGGTGATCACCGTGACGTCTTCCTCGCCGTAGTGGCGCTCCCTGATGATACGAACAACGTCGCGACGCGCGCGATCTATCGTGTCGCGGCCTGTCGCCTCAATGATGATACGAAACAGGCCCGACACGTCGAACAACGTCTGCGCATAGCTGACCGGTACGATAACAATCTCGTCGACGTCGAGCATAATCGAGGTGCCCTGATCCGAGAGTACGCCGGTCACGCGGCAACGGCGATCGCCGATGCGTAACCATTTGCCGATCGGTGGTTGGTCGCGAAACAGTTCGGATCGAATAACCTGCCCGATGACGCAGACCGGCGATGCGCGATCCATGTCAACATTCGGCAGGAACTCGCCAAGCCCCATCTTCCATTGACGGATGTCGGCGAACTCGGGTGTCGTACCGAGCACCGTCGTCTCACGCTCCAGGCCACCCAGCGATACGGCCGATGAGCCCACGATAACCGGCGCGATCAGCTTGATGGCGCGGCTGCGCGTCAGCGCACGTGCATCATCGAGCGTCAGGTCACGCGCGGTCGCACCCGAAATCACACCGGGCCCGGTGCCGGCCGTTTCGGTCTTGCCGGGGAGTACGATGACCAGGTTCGTGCCGAGGGTCTGAAACTGCTGGCTCACATAACCGCGCGCCGACTCACCCAGCGACGTCAGGAGCAGCACGGCGCCGACGCCGATCGACGTCGCGAGTAACATCATCCCGGTGCGCAACGGGTAGCGTACGATAGCGCCGAATGCGATCCGATTGCAGTCGGTTAATCTCATAACTCCTTATCACCTATAATACGGCCATCCTCCATGCGAATCTGCCGACGCGCACGCTCGCCGATGGCCGGATCGTGCGTCACGACGATCAACGTCAGCCCCTGCTGATTCAGGTCCTCCATGATGTCGACGATTTCCTTGCCCGAATGACTGTCGAGATTGCCAGTCGGCTCGTCGGCCAGCAGGATCGACGGCTGCATGACGACCGCCCTGGCCATTGCGGCGCGTTGACGCTCGCCGCCCGATAACTGGTCGGGCCGGTGTTCACTGCGGTTCGCCAGGCCGACGCGATCCAGCGCCGCCGTGACTTTCTCGCGACGTTCGGCCGGCGGCAAGCCGGCCAGGACCATCGGCAGTTCGACGTTTTCGAATGCGCTCATGCGCGGTACGAGGTGGAACGCCTGAAACACAAAGCCGATCTTCTTCTGTCGAATGCCCGCGAGCTCTTCGTCGTTCATCGTCGCCGTGCTGATGTCATCTAGCCAGTAATCGCCCGCGGACGGCGAGTCGAGCAGACCGATCATATTCAGCAACGTGGATTTGCCGGAGCCGGACGGGCCCATGATCGAAACATATTCGCGTGCGTCTATCGTCAGGTCGAGATGATCGAGCGCGTGGACGACCTGGTCGCCGACGGGAAAGTCCCGACACAGACCCTCAAGCCTGATCACGACGCCAGACAGCTATTCGGCGACCGCGGCGGCACCGTCGACGACGCCTTCACGATCGACCGTCAGGACGACGCGCTCACCTGCGGCGAGCCCCGACACAACCTCGGTGAATTCCCAGCTCGAGATACCAGTTTCGATCGTGCGCTCCGCGAGCGTCGATCCATCGAGCACGATCACCCGCGTACCGTCGAGGATAACCTGCGTCGGCACACGCAGAACATTCTCGCGTTTCGCAAGTATGATCTCGACGTCGGCGCTGTAACCCGGTAACAGAATTTCTCTATCGGGATCGTCTCTATCAGGACTGGCACTCTGTCGATTTTCGATCTCCGCTTCGATTTCGACTGTACGGGCCTGTTTCTCGACATCCAGAACATAGGGTGCGACCCGGCGCACGAAACCCGGAAACTTGCGGCCGGGGAATGCATCCATCGTGATCAGCACTTTCTGTCCGGTGCGCACGGCCGGCGCATCGACTTCGTCGATCGGTGCACTTATATAAAGGCAACTGGTGTCGATCAGGTCGACGGTCGGCGGGGTCGGTATCCCGACCGGCGACGGCGTAACGAACTCGCCGAGTTCGCCGTTGATTTCGGCAATGACACCATCGAACGGTGCGCGCAACAGGGTGCGTTCGAGTCGTGCGGTCACGACGTCGACCTGTGCGTCGCTGACCTTCGTCGCATCACCCGCTGCTTCGCAGGCGGCTTTCCGGGCTTTTGCCTCGCCGACCGCGCGGTCAGTTTCTTCTTCCGCCGCCAGACCTCTGTCAAGCAAACTGGTCAGACGTTGCGCTTCATGCGCCGCGACCTCGGACCGTACGCAAACCTCATCCCTGCGGCCACGGCTCGCGACCGTATCCCGGCGAGCTAATTCCAGTTCGGCACGCAAGTCATCGTTCCAGAGCTCCAGTATGACTTGACCCGTCGTGACCGCATCACCTTTCCTGACCGGCAGTTTGGCGATCTGACCACCCAACGCCGGTGACATACCGGCCCGGCGACAGGCATCGACAGTGCCAGCGCGGGTATTCGATACGGTTGACAGCACTTCGCCGCGCTCGACCGTAACGACGCTGACTCGAACGGGTTTTGCGCGCGCACTCCACAGCCAGGCCGCCGCGACGCCAGCGGCGACAACCGCGATCAGAATCAGGTTGCGGACAGATTTATTCATACTTACGATTGTGTTCCCTGCTGCGACGGCTGAATATTGCGCCGTTCCTTATTAGTATATCGACGCCCTTGGCCCCTAATAATAGGGGTTTTCCGGTGCCGCTCGATTAATGGCGACGGTAAAGCAGAAGTCTGAACTCAAACCATCAGTCTGACTCGACGATTTCCAGATCGCCGAACTGGGCAAGCGCCGCATAGGCGAAAAATTCATCGGTCATCGTGATCAGCTGGTCGACATTTGCGGTCGCCTCCGCCGGATCGATTTCAGAATCGCCCGCCGTGAGCAACGCGCGTTCACGCACGCCACCGCAGATACCCAGCATATTCTGATGCACGGTTTCGCTGGCATCGATGCCCGGATGAAGTGCGTCCAGCGTTCGCAGCACCGAGCTGAGCATTAATTTTGTGAACCGGTTTTCCAGCTCCTGGTTAATTTCCGCCATTTGATATTCTCCTTATGCTTGCGAACGGCCAGTCGGATTTTTACTCCCCGTAGTCTCTTTCAAGTGACCCGGCGTCGTCGTTGCTCGCCGTGCGCCAACCGCCTTCCATGAGACCGAGCTGCTGCATCATGCCGAGCGAGTCCTCGTTGCCCCAGCGCGCGCAGATTTTTCCATCCCTGATCTGGTAGGTATCGGTTGCCGTAATCCGGTAGGGCTTGCCGGTTGCCGGGATCCCCATGAATGGTCCGGTCATCGTGCCCTCGGTGATCGTGCGCGACACGACACGATCCCCATCACACAGCATGAATTCCGGGGTCAATATCCGATCCGGAAAAGCTGTTTTCATCATCGGCAGATAAGCGCGAAACGCGGCCGGGCCCCGTCGGCGCGCCCGGAAAACCATCGTGATTATAAAAATCCTCGGTAAAGAATTCTTCGAGGCGATCGAGGTCTTGCTGATTGAAAATCACGTCGATGACGGCGTGAATGAGTTGCTTTTGTTCTTCAGGCGACATCGAAGGCTCCTTCTGCGTGCTAATGCGGCTGTGTCGGGGCATCGTCCGCCGTTGTCATGACGGTCCCGGGTTCGATCTGACCCGTTGCGAGCCCCATCAAGTAATCGACCGTCGCCAGATGACAGTAAGTCTGCCCCTTCGAAATCTCCGGCAGAATCCATGTCGTCCAACTGTCGTAGTCGTGAAACAGGCCCAGGTGAGTTGATATGAATCGCGCCGTCGTCGCCGATGTAGCTCAGCTCAAAATCAGAAAGGTAATCGCGGCCGGTCATAAAGGGCTCGTTATCATCGATAATAAATGCCTCCGCCACGGGCACGGGCCTTTGTGAGAGTTAGCCCGCTTCAACTCGGCGATCGCCTGTGCCTTGACCATTCGCGCCACTGTCGGGCAATACTGCTGCTCACCTGCCGCATCCTCGCCGTATGCCGAGCGGATATGCGCGGCGCCTTTAATCTTGCATGACACCATGATCGGCATCTGCCCGTCGTAAGTGACGACCTGGTACGTCATCAACGGATCCGGTGACGGTTTTGAATGGCGGTACTCGGGCATGTCTTCGAACACCCGTGTTGTTACTCACCACTCTCCGTGTTCGCGAGAATTTGCTGGACGACCTGGCAAAACTCCGCGGATGTCGGCTCGGGAAGAGTTGTGGGTTGAGCATGAACCGGGACGGCCAGTGCGGCTGACATCAACAAGGGTAAAACGCGAAATAGGGAACTCATGAAATCTCCTCTTACATTAGTAGGCTCAGACCCCGAATTTTTAATCGCCGTGAAGCCACGATCTTGTTTTCGGTTTCAGACCGTAGGGTATATTAATCGATGCTGGGTTGCCCTTAGAATATCGGGGTCTGACCCCATCGTTAAATGCCATGCCTGTTCGCTGCCTCGCCTCAGTCTTACTGCTCTCCGCGCTCTGCGCCGCCTGTTCAGGCAGCGGCAGTAACGACGACGCCTATCGTATCGAAACCCTGGTCCCGGGAAGCCCGCTGCATGGCGCGAATGGCATCACGTGGGGTCCCGACGGCATGCTCTACGTCGGCAGCGTGTCGTCACAAACCATCTATCGCGTCAACCCCGGGACCGGACAGGCCGAAGTCGTCGTACCGGCTCCCGCCGGCGAAGCCGATGACGTTGCGTTTGCGCCGGACGGGACGATGGTCTGGACAGCCCTGCTCGGCGGAGAGATTCGTGCGCTTCGCGACGACGGCCACGTCGATACGGTCGTTTCGGACATGGCGCTGATTAACCCGGTTTACTTCACAACCGACGGGCGCCTGTTCGCCGCCCAGGTCGGCTTCGATCGCCTGTATGAATTCGATTTCGAGGGAGACACGGAACCGCGCCTGGTTGCCGGCAAGATCGGCAATCTCAACAGCTTCGAGATTACCGACGACGATGAACTCTACGGACCGTTGTCGAATGTCGAGACCGTCGCGCGAATCGATATCGAATCCGGGGAGGTCACACCGGTTGCCGAAAATCTAGGCAAGGTCGTTGCCGTCAACCTGGATTCGGACGGCAATATCTGGGCCGTCGACTGGGCCGGCGGCCGGCTGTGGCGGATTCATCCGATTACCGGCGCGCGAGCTATTGTCGCCACACTCGAGCCGCCGCTCGACAACCTCGCAATCGGCCCGGATGATACGGTCTACGTCAGCCGCCCTGCCCACTCGGCGATTGAAACTGTCGACCCGGAGACGGGTGAGATACAAACACTCGTGGACGGCAATCTGTCATTACCCGGCGGGTTAGCCATTACAAGCTACAACGGACGCGAAGCGCTGGTCGTTGCCGACGGCTATGGCTATCGCCTCGTCGATACCGAAACCGGTGCGGTCACGACGCCCTACGACCTGACTAAATTCGGCTTTCCAAGTGCCGCCACCGATCTCGCGGTCAGCGACAACTTTTTCGTGTTCAGTGATCTTGGTATCCGGCCGCGCGTGTACCTCGTCGATCGAACGAACTTCGAAACGGTCATGACCTGGACGAAGATCAAGATGCCATATGGCATGGTCTTGAGGGACAACGGCGATCCGATCGTCACCGACTTTGCTACCGGCACGCTGATCGGGTTAAGCCGGACCGATAGAAAATTACGCGATGTCGTAGCGGATGAACTCGACGGTCCGGTTGGCGTCGCGTGGGCCGGACCGGGGATCGTGTATCTGACCGAGGCGCTCGGCGGCAAGCTCGTGCGAATCAATCTGGCGGACGGCAGCAAGACCCTCATTAGCAGTGAACTCGCGCAACCGGAAGGCATCACGGTGCTCACGGACGGCCGTGTCGCCGTCGTCGAAGTCGGCAAACAACGGTTGATCGCAGTAGACCCGGTCAGCGGCGCGATCGACGTGCTCGCGACCGAACTGCCCGTCGGCGAACCCGCGGCCCGATTACCGGCGCCGGTCCATGCTCCGAGCGGTGTGGCCCAGAGCCCTGACGGCAGCATCTATCTGACCGGCGATCGGGACAACAGCGTGCTGAAACTCATCGCGCGGAATCCATAGCCGAATCACCAGCGGATTGATCCCATCGCCGGCAAAGCAATGACGAACCCGGAGATTGACCTACCCGGGTGCGACCCGCCGGATCACCAGTGCGTAGAAGAATACCAGCCACGTCAGACCACCGACGAACACGAACGGCGCCGCGGGCATCCACGCATCGAAAATGATCCCGCCGACCCAGGTCGAAAAGATAATGCCGATCGTGCCGCAAATACCGAAGCCGCCGATGACGACGCCGCGTGATTCGTCCGACGATTCCTGCCCGACCAATGCCTGGGCCGAAAGATTGCAACCCGTCTGCCCGATGCCGAGCAAAATAAACAGCGGCAGAAACTTCGGATCACCGAAATCAGTCACAAAATACATCGATGTGTAACCGATCGCGCCGAGCAACGAGCCGATCGCGAGCCCGGTCACCCGGTTGATCCGGTCCGTGATAAAACCAAGCACTGGCGAGCACAAAAGCCCTGCCATTTGCGTAACGGCGAAGATTTTTACTCCCTGCGCAATGGCCGCCGCCGTCTCCATGCCCTGGTCACGTCCCGCGACCGTGCCCCACAACACGATGAACGTGCCGAGGATGACGAGGTCACTTCTCGAGACAAACGATGCGACGTAGGCCAGCGCGACACGGGGCCGCCGGGCTTCTGCCAAACCTCGTTTCACGAGCTCGAATTGCGGCAGACGCTCTTTGGGTTCGACCGGCGTCCCACTCTTGAAGCCCGCATAAAAAATCACGGCGCTGACGAGGCAGATCGCGGCAACGATCCAATGCATGTAGCGGCCCGCCGTGATTGCGTCGATACCTGCAGCGATGAAGCGGCCCGGCAGGTTGCCGACGATCACGTTCATGAGCACGACGCCGATACCCATCAATACGCCAACCAGCGCTAGCATTTTGCCGCGCGCCTTTTCCGCCGCGTAGTCATGCAGGATCGTCGTTATCATGCTGGTCTCGGCCGTCGTGCCGACCGCAAGCACGACGCGAACCACGAGAAGAAACAGGATGGTTTGGGTTGTGCTTGCGGTCGGCACGACGGCCGAGACCAGCAAGATAACGACGATCCTGCATGATTACGCGGCGG
>PVMK01122205.1_pt1 | contig 36141 bp, 31 predicted proteins | sample 1853481 | NCBI WGS metagenome assembly PVMK01 (sample SAMN08533507, study PRJNA380276) | Marine sediment metagenome, whole genome shotgun sequencing project. | reverse complement strand
GATAATGTTTCCTGATTTTTTTTAGCCGCCCTCGACCCCACTTCACAAGCCCGCACCTCCGTCCCCGTCATGCGTTCCCGCATCCAATCCCTGGTCTTCACATCCCTTGTCGCCACCATAAAAGTCATCATCCTAAAACGCCGCCACCCGATAGTCGCGCCGCACATGCGACTGGTCTCTCTGCTCCTACGCATATCCACGTTTATCCGTTAAAATGGGGTTTCCATCAAGAATACCCACCACATACTCACAGGTTGCGAGTCAATGACTTTTAGAAAATATATCCAACATCTTGCTAAACGCGGGCAGCTTACTACTGTCAGCTCCCCCATCTCCAAAATCAATCAGATTGCCGCTGTGCTCAAACATTTAGAACCTGGTGCAGTGCTTTTTGAAAACGTGCAAGAATCTGAATTTTCTGTTGCGGGTAATATCTTCTGCACCAAAGGTGATTTTGCCGATTATTTCGGTATTGCTGTCTCGGAGATTATCCCGATGTTGACCAAGGCTATTGCCAACCGCGTCATGCCACAAGTAGAAACCTCGACTGCACCTTGCCAGGAAGTTGTACACCTTGCTCCAAATTTAAATACCCTCCCAATCTTGCACCATTTTACTGGTGATGGCGGTGCATTTATTACTTCAGGTGTTTTTATCGCCAAGCACCCGGTCCACGGCCAAAATATGGATTTTCACCGTGCCATGCCTTTTTCTTCAACAGAAATGGCAATACGAGTTGTTAAAGGCCGTCACTTTGATGCTTTCTTACAGGATTTGGCTCAGATTGATGTTGCCATTTGTATTGGGGTTGCTCCCAATGTACTAGCGGCCGCGGCCACCTCGGTTGAGATTGGCGTTGATGAGCTGGCTATCGCCAATGCGTTAGAGCCATTGCAGGTGACGCGTGCGCACAGTGTAGATTTGTTGATTCCGGCAGCGACAGAGTTTGTCATCGAAGGTACCATTTACCGTGATCGTCTGCATGCTGAAGGACCTTTTGTTGATCTGACCGAGACTCAAGATATTGTCCGGCAGCAGCCGGTCTTTGAAGTCAAGACGATCACGCACCGAAAAAATGCCATTTGGAGTGCACTGCTGCCTGGCGCATTGGAACATAAGTTGCTCATGGGCATGCCTCGTGAACCAACCATCTTCCGAAAGGTGAATCAAGTTGTGCGCTGTTTGGATATCAATATTAACCCTGGCGGGGCTTCCTGGCTGCACGCAATCGTGAAAATTGAAAAACAGACGGACACTGATGGTCATAAAGCGATCCAGGCTGCTTTTGCTGGACATCGTTCATGCAAACATGTTTACGTGGTGGATAAAGATATCGATATTTATGACCCACTCCAGGTTGAGTGGGCGTTCGCGACCCGTTTTCAAGGGGACCGCGATATGATCGTGTTGGATAAAGAGCCTGGCTCTAGCTTGGATCCCAGCGCTGAAGCACACACGAAAATGACCACGAAAATTGGCTTTGATTTGACTGCTCCTGTAGGGGAGGCTGGAAAACACTTTCAGAAAGTACCTTACCCGAAGCTCGATATCAATAAATTTATAGCATAGACCTCTCGCTAAAGTCCGATTTTTAATTTTTCTCCAGGCGGCGTCCTCGCCGCCTGGGATGTTGGAAAATGCAATTATCCAAGAAATCTTCTGAATCTTCAATACCAATAGTGCACGATGAACGCATATAGGGACTCTGATAATCAAATATAATATTGCGTGAAAAATATCAGGTTTAAAGGTAACCTATGCAACTAACTGAATTCGAGCGTACAATGCTGGCTGGTGAACACGGCCGCGCTGTGAAAAAAGCAATGCAGATCTTAACTGCCTTAGGACGTATTTATTGTGCTGAGCGATTGATTGCAGTCACATCGGTGCAAATTTCTGGGGTAAGTTATGCAAATTTGGGCGAAGCGGGCCTGCATTTTTTATCCGAAATGGCCGATGGTGGTGGCTGCGCTCGTGTTTTGACCACCCTCAATCCTGCCGGTATGGATATTGAAAACTGGGCTGCTTTGGGTATTAGCCCCGAATTTGCTGCCGACCAAACCCGAGTATTAGACGCATTCGAGCGCATGAATATTATCACTTCGGCAACTTGCACTCCCTATTTAATTGGCAACACGCCTCACTTCGGAGAGCATATTGCTTGGGCTGAATCTAGCGCCGTATGCTATGCCAACTCGGTGTTGGGTGCGCGCTCCAATCGCGAAGGCGGTCCTAGTGCCTTGGCAGCCTCCTTGACCGGTATAACGCCTGAATATGGTTATCACACAGCGGCTAATCGTCAACCTCATCTGACGATTAATGTTGAAGTGAACTTGTCAGAAAATGATGATTTTGGCGCTTTTGGCAAAGTCATCGGTGAGAAACTGGAGGCTGCGGGTAACAAAAAGGTTCCCTATATTCGAGGCATAGAATCGGCATCAGTAGAAAACCTGAAATCGTTTTGTGCCAGTGTAGCCACCTATGGGGGAGTTGCGCTCTTCCATATGGAAGGTATCACCCCGGAGGCCGCACAAGTCGTCATCCCGAAAGACGAGATCATTATTACGTTAACCGATATCCAAGATGCGCGCCAATCCATGATTGACACATCATCTGCCGATGTTGATTTTGTCAGTTTGGGTTGTCCGCACCTCTCCATCAAGGAAATTGCTCGTATTGCAGAGCTGTTGGTGGGAAAGCAAGTTACCAAAGAATTTTGGATTACTACAGCTCGTCCGATGAAGCAAATTGCCGATCGCATGGGCTATACGGCCATTATTGAGGCGGCAGGTGCTAAATTTGCTGCCGACACATGTTGTGTGGTCGCGCCGATTGAGGGGCGTTTCAAGGCCTTAGCTACCGATAGTGCCAAAGCATGTTATTATGCTTATGCAAAAAATAAATTTAAAACGGTGCTTAAGCCTTTTGATGAAGTTGTTGCAGAAGCATTGAAGTGAGACTGTGAAACCTCCAATGGTTTATGCATTGCTGGGGATTTTTTTTGTTTGAGGATACTATGCTGCCAAAGTTAGCAGATTTAGAAATTATGGCTCGCCAGGCCGGCGAAATTTTACGAGCCGGTTTTGGTAAAACTATGCAGGTGGACTATAAAGATACCATTGACTTGGTAACCGATATGGATCACCGTTCCGAACAATTCATACTGCATGCTATTCAGCAGCGATTTGTCGGACATCGCATTGTAGCTGAAGAAAGCGGCGTTTTTGACGGTGATAATGATCATCTGTGGTATGTTGATCCCCTTGACGGAACAGTCAACTATGCCCATGGCATCCCCATATTCTCGGTTTCTTTGGCCTACTATCGTGAGAATCAGGCAGTTTTGGGCGTAGTCTATAACCCGATGACTGAAGAATGTTTCTCAGCAGAACGTGGACGTGGCGCTTGGCTTAATGGTCAAACCTTGCGAGTCGCTCACACACAGGATTTAGCGCATAGTTTGTTGGTAACAGGTTTCCCCTATGACACCTGGACAAATCCAAACAACAATATAAATCACTTTCAAACTTTTTCGCTGAAAACACAAGGTGTGCGCCGTTTAGGATCGGCCGCTCTTGATCTATGTTATGTGGCCGCCGGGCGTTTCGATGGTTATTGGGAAATGCGTTTAAAACCGTGGGATGCGGCCGCAGGAGCTTTAATGGTGCGTGAAGCAGGTGGTTTGGTCACCGATATGCAGGGCGGACCGGATTTTCTTTCTTATCCATTAACGATCTTGACCGCTAATCCGCAAATACACGCCGAAATGTTAGCAGTGCTGCAAAAAACTTAAGTACGTTTTTTCTGCTTATCTTACAGTTGTAGTCCACCGGAAAAATATAGAACATGGATTACGGTGACACACCTTGTGCGATAAGGAAATGCACTTATCTTGTTTTGCTGGATGAAGTGATGACCGTGCTATACTTCCCAAGATGACGCCCTACAGCATTTACTTGCATATTCCTTTTTGCCGGCACCGTTGTGGTTATTGTGATTTCAACACTTATGCCGGCTTGCATGATCTCATCCCTGCCTATACACGTGCCTTGGAAGTTGAAATACGTTCTTTTGCACCGCTGCCTGTGCATACGATATTTTTCGGAGGCGGAACCCCTTCACTTCTGCCGCCCTCATCAATTGCAAGGCTGCTGCGTGCCTTACAAGAAACGTTTGAGATACAGTTGGACGCTGAGATCACGATTGAAGCCAATCCGGGCACACTTTCCAAGAATTATTTGGGTGATTTACGTACTGCGGGAGTTAACCGTCTTAGCGTGGGGATGCAATCAGCACAGTCACAAGAACTGGCGTTATTAGAGCGCACACACAGCATGGATGATGTTATCAACGCAGTAAACTGGGCGCGGGATGCTGGTTTTAATAATTTAAATTTGGATTTAATTTATGGGCTGCCTCTGCAGCCCATTGACCTTTGGGAGGCTACCCTGATCCAGGCTTTGGAACTTGCCCCAGAGCATTTCTCGTTATACGCTCTAACGTTGGAGCATGGCACACCTTTAAAACATCAGGCTGAGCGTGGTCTAATACCCGAACCTGACCCTGATATGGCTGCATCAATGTATGAACTGGCTGCAGTAACGTTATCACACGCAGGATATCAGCAGTATGAAATCTCTAACTCGTCCAAAGCACCGGCCGCGATTTGGAGCAGTCAACATAATTTACAATACTGGCGTAATTTTCCTTATTTGGGCTTGGGCGCTGGCGCACATGGGTTTGCCGAGGGGATCCGCACCGTCAACGTTTTATCGCCCCAAGCATATATCCGCCGTTTTAAAGAAAACATTACTGATCGTGCTTTGTGCTTCCCGCGTACGCCGGCGACAATTTCGGCAACCCCTATTGATATGGATACTGAAATTAGCGAAACCATGATGATGGGTTTACGCCTCACGGTTGAAGGCGTTTCAGCGCATACATTCGAAGCGCGCTTCGGCCGCTCCCTGGGTGATGTGTTTGGGGATGAAATTGAAAAATTGATTCAATTAGGATTGTTAAAATGGAATGCAGATGTGCTTTGTCTCACACCGCGCGGGCGTTTATTGGGCAACCAAGTCTTTATGCATTTTGTGTAGCAGTTATTCTTCTCGGTGTAACAGTTGGTTTGCCAGGGTGGTCAGCGCTTGCCCGGCGTCTCCTTGCGGATTAGCATGTGCTAAAGTCGCTAAGGCTTGATTTGTTCGGCGGCTGGCTTCATTGATGGTAAAAGCACGTGCGCCTTCCATTTCAAGCAGCGCAGCCAAGGTCGGGACCTCTTCAGGTTGGACCGGACCTTGATGCCAGCGTTTTGCGAACTCACCTTGCTGCTCCAGGGCATATAAAACCGGCAGTGATTTTTTACCCTCAACTAAATCACTGGCTGTCGATTTGCCAATTTGCTCTGTCTCTCCCCAAATACCAAGAAAGTCATCGAGGACCTGGAAGGCTATTCCCAGATCGCGCCCAAAATACCGGTACGCACGGCGGGTCTTTGAATCGACCTCGGCAACCAGTGCTCCTAATTCAGTGCAGGCTGCCAATAACGAAGCAGTTTTTCCTTCTACCATCGGCCAGTAATCCTTAATAGAAAGATCATTGCGCTCTTCGTAAGAAATATCTAAGTACTGGCCTTGGGTTAATGTCAGGCAGGCTCGACGTAGCACATTGCTGGCTTGCAGCGTTCCCTCGATAGGGGAAATGCTTTCCATGGGCGTCAGAGCTAGGTGGGCCAAGCTGAACATTGCATCGCCGGCATTGACTGCTTGGGCTAACCCCCATTTTTTCCACAAAGTTGGGCGCCCGCGTCGGGTGGGGCTGTTATCTTCTATGTCGTCATGGATTAACGAGAAATTGTGCACCAGCTCTATGCCTGCCGCAGCAGGCAGAGCTCTCTCCCACTCGCCACCAGCCGCGGCTGTGGTCAACAACACGAGCAGTGGTCGAATACGCTTGCCGCGTGCTTTTGCGCCGGCTCCTTGGCCTATCCAGCCCAGGTGATAACACATCATGTCATGCAGTTCGTTTAGCTGCGGTCCATCAATGCGCGCGACGGCTTGCTTGAGTTCTTTTTCGATGGCAGGGATATAGATTTGGGTTAGTTCTTCTAGCGGCATAGCAGGTAGTGTTCAAGATCTGAGGACGAGATCAGTGTGCTGGAGTGCGCTGATATTACCAGCGCCTGCGGCGAACATTGCCACTTGAATCTCACATTGAATTTCTTGGCTAACTTGAATGGTTTTCTCTAGACCGATACTCGCGCTTTTCAGGAAAGGTGCGGCCAAGCCGCCTAATGTTGCGCCCAGTGCGATACTCTTGGCAATATCTAAACCTGTGCGCACACCGCCAGAAGCAATGATAGGTAGCCCTGGAGCGTTTCTCTTGATGTTTTGAATCGATTCGGCTGTGGGAATGCCCCAATCTAAAAATTCGGCTGCTAAACGAGCTTGACTTTCATTTTCGGCGCGGTGCATTTCAACTTGTGTCCAGGATGTACCACCCGCGCCAGCCACGTCGATGGCGGCAATTCCGACACTGTATAATTGACGCGTGGCTTGTTTAGAAATGCCCCAACCAACTTCTTTGGCGATCACCGGAACGGTCAATGCTTTGCAGACAGCCTCAATTTTTTGCAGTAACCCAGCAAAGCGCGTATCGCCTTCGGGTTGCACGGCTTCTTGCAGCGGGTTCAGATGCAAGATCAGCGCATCGGCCTCTATCATATCCACTGCCCGTTGACAGTGTTCTATGCCATATCCGTAATTAAGTTGCACTGCACCCAGATTAGCGAATAACAATATATCAGGGGCTACATCACGTACCTTAAAGGTGGATGCTAAGTTGCGGTCTTCAATCGCGGCTCGTTGAGAACCTAATCCCATCGCGATGCCGGTTTCTTGTGCGGCCATCGCCAGGGTGCGATTTATAGCCTTGGCTTGTTCTGTGCCACCAGTCATGGACGATATCAATACGGGAGCTTGCAAGTGGCGACCAAAGAGCGTTACCCCTAGGTCAATAGTGTCAAGGTCGAGTTCTGGGAGCGCTTGATGGATAAAATGAAAACGTTCCAGTCCTGTGGTCAGGCCGGAACGTACATCTTTTTTTAAATTAATTAGGATGTGATCTGCTTTTCGAGCGCTTGTTGGCGTAACTTTTGACATTGTGGGGTGTTCCTTCGGAGTGAGATTATATTACCAGTCGGATTTGGGCCTGTCAACTAACCGCTTGACAGAATGTGGAGTAGGGCTTTAAAATTACCAGGATGTTTCAAGAGGCAAATACGTAAAAGCCAACCGGCTGCAACCATAGTTCGTGGAGGAACCTATAATGAGTGGCGAAGTTTTAGCAAAAATTAAGGCAATTATTGTTGAGTTGTTAGATGTAGACGAAAGCGAAATTGCACCCGAATCCCGATTTCGCGAGGACCTTGAAGCAGATTCCCTTGATTTGGTCGAATTGATCATGGAATTTGAAGAAGTTTTTGGAAGCGAAATATCTGACGAAGATGCTCAGAAAATAACCACTGTGGGTGAAGCGGTTGCTTTTATCGAAGCAAGTAAATAATAATAGCGTTCGTACCAATGCTAAAAAAAACGCTCCCTTTATGGGAGCGCTTTTTTTTAGCATAGCGACGTTTGTTATTATTAGAAAAGTGTTGGGATTTCCTCAGGGTGCTTGGCCATCCGTACACCAACAGCCTCTAGGGCTTTGATTTTATCGACTGCCAGTCCTGTCCCGCCTTGTACAATCGCGCCGGCATGCCCCATTCGTTTTCCAGCAGGGGCAGTTTTCCCGGCGATAAAACCGACTACTGGCTTGGTTACGTAATTAGCGATGAATTCAGCTGCTTTTTCTTCATCCGTACCGCCGATTTCTCCGATCAATACAATTTTCTCAGTTTGAGAATCTTCTTCAAACAAACGCAGCGCATCAATGAAGTTTGTACCATTGATCGGATCACCGCCGATACCTATGCAGGTGCTAACGCCCATATTGAGCGCCTTAAGGGCGTAAAGTATTTCATAAGTTAGTGTACCGGAGCGGGAAACTACACCAATATTGCCAGGGATAGCAATATCGCCAGGGATAATGCCAATTTTGCACTCGCCTGGGGATAGCAAGCCGGGGCAATTGGGTCCTATCAAGCGCACGCCTTTTTGATCTAAATAATCGCGCACGCGCATCATATCTTGCACGGGAACACCTTCGGTGATAGTGATGATTAATTCGATGCCAGCATCAGCCGCTTCAAACATGGCATCTGCAGCAAAACGAGCAGGAACGAAGATCATTGTTGCCGTGGCGCCAGTAGCATCTTTTGCGATTTTTACCGAATCAAAGACCGGCACTTTGCCATCCAAGATCCACCCGCCACCTTTGCCAGGGGTCACCCCGGCGACTAGGTTGGTGCCATATTCAAACATTTTACGGGCATGAAACAGCCCTTCACGTCCTGTAATGCCCTGGCCAATAACTTTTGTGTACTTATCAATGAGCACGCTCATAATTAATTGCCCTCCTTTGCGGCGGCAACAGCTTTCTGGGCAGCATCAGCCAGTGTTTCTGCAGTCACCATATCAGCTTCCGCTAAGATTTGACGGCCTTCTTCCGCATTGGTCCCTACCAAGCGGATAATCATGGGTACATCGGGTTTTACTTCTTCAATGGCTGATAAAATCCCGCGTGCTACTTCATCGCCGCGCGTAATACCACCAAAAATATTAATGAGCACTGCTTTGATATTGCTGTCAGATAGAATAATGCGGAAAGCAGCCGAAACTTTTTCAGCAGTTGCGCCGCCGCCTATATCCAGGAAGTTGGCCGGTTCGCCTCCAAAGTGTTTTATAACATCCATGGTGGTCATGGCTAAGCCAGCACCATTTACCATACAGCCGATATTACCATCCAGTTTGATAAAAGAAAGATCGTGTCGTCGTGCTTCGGTTTCTGCTTCGTCCTCGATATCGATATCACGTTTTTCGGCCAGTTCAGGGTGTCGGAAAAGGGCGTTATCATCTAAGACCATTTTGCCATCTACGGCTAAAAGTTCGTCTTCGGAAGTAACCACCAGGGGATTAATCTCAGCGAGAGTGGCATCACTTTGCTGATATGCACCCCACAGCCCTTGAGCGATTTTAGTAAAAGACTGCCAGTACTTGCGGGGCAGATCAATGCCCGCGGCCAGATCACGGGCTTGATAGCTTTGCAGCCCCATAATAGGGTTAATCAAGATTTTGATAATCTTTTCGGGAGTATTGCGGGCCACTTCTTCTATATCAATGCCACCGGCTGCCGAAGCCATCATCACGGGGCGGCGTGCCGCGCGATCATTGGTGATACCCAGGTAAATTTCACTTACGATGTTTGCAGTTTCATCGACGAGTACTTTGCGCACCGGCAGCCCTTTGATTTCCATGCCCAGAATTTGAGCGGCCAGGTCTTCGGCTTCGTCTGGGGTATTAGCAATTTTAATGCCGCCAGACTTTCCGCGCCCACCAACTAGCACTTGTGATTTAATGATAACGCGGCCACCAAGTTCTCGTGCAATTTGTTTTGCCTCACTTGCGGTAGCCGCTACTTTACCCTTAGGGATGGGTATGCCGTATTCGGCGAATATTAATTTTGAATGGTACTCATGCAATTTCATGTCGTGTCTTTCTCCCTCGCACACAAAGTTTTGAGCTTTAAAATGCGGTGGGATTATACCATGCCAGTTCTCCCAATTGACGATTATCCAGCTTGCGGATTGGGAAATCTACCGAGCGCGGATATTACCCATTTTTGAATCACCCTGACGCGCAGAGTTAATAATAAAATCAAAATTACCGCGAAAATCCAGGGATCACTTACCCCAGGCTTAACTAGCCATATATAATGCAGCACTGCCAAAATTCCGGCCGCATAGGCTAATTTGTGCAATCGCTTCCAATTCTTCTTCAAGCGGCGCTGCATTCTCTTGGTGGAAGTTATCGCCAGTGTCAACAAAATCAGCCCGGTTGTCAGACCTACAATCGCGTAGCGTTTTTCCAGTAAAGCATCTTGAATTAGCTTAAAATTGAAGAAATAATCCACACCGATAAAGATTGCGAAATGTATACTGGCATACAGAAAGCTATACAATCCCAGCGGGCGCCGCAGTCGCACCATTTGCTTCAATTTGAAGAGCTTGATAACTGGTGAGCAGGACAGCGAGAGCAGCAGCAGCACCAACGCCGATTTGCCAGTGCGTAAGGTAAACTCGCGGATGGGGTCGGGACCATAATTATGGGTGAAAATATCCCACAGCATTATCGCTAGCGGGATTAGCGCCCCAATATGAGTAGCCATTTGCAATGGCGTGAATTTCCTATTATTTCCTTTCATATCACTATCATAAAAATAATTAAAAATTTGTTGCTAAATCCATGCCCATATACAGGTTGGCTACTTCTTTCTCATAGCCGTTGAACATCAAAGTTTCTTGACGGCCAAATTCGCCTAATCGCCGCTCGGTGGCCTGTGACCATCGGGGATGATCTACAGTGGGGTTGACGTTGGCATAGAAGCCATACTCTTTAGGCGCTGCCGCAATCCAAAGGGATGTGGGCATCTCAGCAACCAGGTCAATTTTGACGATGGATTTGATGCTTTTTAGGCCATATTTCCAGGGCACAACTAGGCGGATTGGAGCTCCGTTTTGTGGCAATAGATCTTTGCCGTACAGCCCGGTGGACAGAATGGTCAGCTCATGCATGGCTTCATCTAGTCGCAGTCCTTCAGTATAGGGCCACTGGTACCAAGGATATTTTTTGAAGCCCGGCATACCATCCGGGTCGAAGATAGTCACAAATCGTACATATTTGGCTTTGGATGTGGGTTCAACTTCACGAAGCAATTTATGCATGGGAAAGCCCATCCAGGGGATAACCATAGACCAGCCTTCCACACATCGCATGCGATAGATGCGTTCTTCAATTTCAAATTTGCGCAGATCATCAATCGAGTAGGTTTTTGGGTTGCTAACCAGCCCGCCGACTTGTACTTCCCACGGAGATGTAGGATAGCCTTTGGCCAACGAAGCGACGCGCTCTTTGTCGGTTGTGAATTCGTAGAAATTGTTGTAGTTGGTAATGTCTTCGTATGAATTTGTAGCTATGCCAAGTTCATCGGTATTTGTCGACGCAGAAACTGCTGTTGCATCAGTTGCAGGGATAGCGGCCGGGTCTATTAAATCAGCAGCAGCTGAATTGCAGGCTGCTAAAAATGCCGCGCTGGCGGCGGTTATACTCATGCTCTTAAGAAATTCGCGGCGAGATAGATAGGTATGCTCGCGGGTTATTGCTGATGATTTGATTTTGTTCATTTTGGAACTCCTTACTTTGGTTTCCTGATTGGATCTTACCTGTTTTTCTTACATTGCGGAAAACTTTCAACTATAGGGATTAAATAGCGATTTTAGTAATTGCGTTTTATAGCCAACAATCAGACCGGATTTTCACTAGAATTTGTAATAACCTGATCATTCGACGTGCCCTGGCAAGGTAAACCAGAATAATGTTCCGGAGTCTGGTTTACTCTCGACCCAAATCTTGCCACCATGAGCCTCTACCAGCCCTTTGACAATGGCCAATCCCAAACCAACCCCACCGTATTCATCTTTGTCGCGTACACGGCTTTTTTCTCCTCGGTAGAAACGATCAAAAATATGCAGTAAATCTTTTTGATTAATGCCTCTGCCAGAGTTTTTTACCATTACGACTGTCGAACTCCCATCAGGCTTCGCGCTCAGGTGAATAGTTCCACCTTCAGGGGTGAAACGCAGGGCATTACTGAGCAAATTATCTAGAATACGGCTGAGTTTCTCGGGAGCAGCCCACACAAGATTAATCTGAGCATCAACATGACCTTCCAGAATCACCTCGTGAGCATCTGCACTGGCCGCGAAGCTTTCTAAGGTGTCAGAAATTAAATCTGAGAGCGTGATCCACTCAAAATCCAGATCAAGGAACCCGGCATCTAATTGAGCTAATTCGAATAGATCGTCGAGTAGATTGCCCATGCGTTTGATCTCGTTCTGGCTTTGATGTAGATAGCGAGAAACAGTTTCTGGATCCTCAACAATACCGTCTGTCAGCGCCGCAATCATTACATGCAAAGATGTCAGCGGAGTGCGTAAATCGTGAGATGCCCATGCCACCAGGTTGCGGCGGGCTTCGTCAAGTGCGCGCCCGTTTTCGGCAGCCTGCTCCAGGCGAATAGCCATCTCGTTAAAAGCTCTGGATAGTTGCGCTATCTCATCCTTACCGTTGACTGTAACGCGTGTTGAAAAATCACCCTGGCTGAGTTGATCGGCGCCTATGACTAAGCTGCTCAGGGCTTGCGTGATGGTGGTCGAGATGAAAAAACCAAAAGCCACTGAGATACCGCCTGCAAAAAGCAGCAGCAGGCTCCCTAGGGCTAAGTCATGCTGGTTGATGAACATGAGTCGGGCGGTTACCCAGACGTTGAAAAGGGTCAATCCGCCGGCCAAAATATACCCCAAAGTAAGTGCATAGCCGAGACGAGGTAGGCGTCGCCACCAGCCTAGACGGTGCGAGAGAAAGCCAAAAACCGCTGATACCAGGCTGGTGAAACTCAAGTAGATTGCAAGATTGAGCAAATCTCCTGCTGGAGGATTCATGATCAGTTTGATCAGCACAACTGTCAGCATTAGCACAATCAGTATGCCAAGCAAGTAGTAGGTAAAGCGAGAATATTGCTGGTTCATAGTCTATATCCTAAAAATACGGTCATTTCTCCCCTATGAATTTGTAGCCGACGCCCCACACTGTTTGAATGTGCACGGGCTGGCTAGGATTGACTTCAATTTTTTCTCTTAAGCGGCGAATATGAACTGTAACCGTGGTTGGATCGGTGTAAAGCTTGTCGCCCCACACTTGAGCAAGCAGTTGTGTCCGGGTGAATACTTGCTGTGGGTGTTGTGCGAAAAACCAGAGTAAATCGAACTCTTTTGCAGTCAATGAGATGCTCTCGGCCTCAACTTCGACATTACGCCTTGCCGGGTCTATGGTTAACCGTCCAATGATGATGGGTTGTTGTGCTGTTGATACCGTCGAACTGTCAATCCGGCGAAGCACTGCCCGCACGCGGGAAACCAATTCTTGCGGATTGAAGGGTTTGGTAATGTAATCGTCCGCTCCCAGGTCTAAGCCGCGGATACGGTCGCTGGCTTCACCTTTGGCTGTCAGCATAATAATGGGGATCTCGCGATCCTGGCGCAGGTGCTGGGTAAGCGATAAGCCGTCGATTCCGGGCAGCATTAGGTCAAGCACGATCAGGGTGGGGGCTGCATTCTGGATGATATCGAGGGCTTTATAACCATCGGCAGCTTCCAATACTACATAGCCTTCATGTTCTAAGTAGCGGCGCACAACTTCGCGAATGGTGTCTTCATCATCAACAACGAGAATGTAAGAATTTGCGGTCATCTGTTTTTCTTCCTAACGATCAGTCAATCCAAGAGTTGAGAAATCATCTGGTTTGCCACTGATCAGGTTATTGGTTTTATTATAGCGGGGGTATATTACGAAAGTATTAAGAAATTTCAGTCAATTTCTCCCAATTCAAGATAATCGTAATAGCTGGGTTATAGTTTCGAAAGAATTACTTGAGATCATCGTTCTAAATCAGTTGTAGCTGCTTCTATATGACCTTGGATTTACTTTTCTAGGGCCAGGTGGAAAAAATAAAAACTCAATTTACCACGATTAGCCAAGTTCTATTGTTAGCTGTGATCTTTACTAATTATCAATTTCTTATGACACTTACACCGCAGAAGAAGACTACGAAAATTTAAAAGAGAACTCCGGTTTTTCCAAAAACCGGAGTTCTCTTTTATTATAACGAAAGTTTTTTTTGTTACTCCGCTGGGACTGTGAAACGCAAAATGCGGTGGTTTCCTGCATCGGCTATCCATAACCTACCTTCAGGATCAATAGTCATACCCGTAGGCAAATTCATACCGAATAGGTCTTGTGGGTCGGTGCTGTAATAGCCCCAATATTGCCTAAAAACACCATCAGCATCGAACTCAAGGATGTGGTAGCCCTCAGGGTCGCCCACAAACACTCGCCCCAGGCTGTCCACCGTGAGGTAAGGCTTATTGTCGAGCGATTGACCATACCAGGCTTCCAACTCCCAGGAATTGATAACACTATAGATCATTCCGCTCTTATCAGGTGCAAAAACTTGTACGCGGTGATTCCAGGTATCAGCGACGTACACATTTCCCTCCAGGTCAATGGCTAAGCCAACAGGCTCGTCAAACTGCCCTTCGAGCAAGCCGACCTCTCCAAATTCGGTGATAAAATTGCCGTTAAGATCAAATACGGCGATGCGCTTGTTGCCTGTATCGGAAACCAAGACGCGACCTTCTTTGCTAACAACAATATCACGCGGTCCCCAGAATGAAGCGCTTGTTTCTGCTTGGCCAAAAGTGCCCCACTGGGTTAAAAACTCGCCAGTAGCTGTAAATTTTTGCACGCGGTGATTCCAAGTATCGGTCACATAAACGTTGCCTTCAGGACCCACAGCAATACCCCACGGTTCGTAGAAAGTGCCTCCGATTGCCGGTCCAAGTGCGCTGTCAGCAAAGCTGCCCCATACTTCTAGTAAATAGCCCTCAGGACTGAGATGTTGCACCCGATGGTTGCCAGTATCAGCAACATATATGCTGCCATCGGATGCAAAAGCAAGATCGCGCGGCATATTGAATTGCTCGGGCAAACTGCCTTGCTCACCGATGCTCAAATCGGCAGCCAGTGAGATTTCTTTGCCCTCATAGGGATCGGCAAATATCTCTTCGTTTGTGAGTGGTTCGCCACTGCCGCCATAATTCCAGACTTGAGCAGCAATATCCTTACGCACGTAGAGGCGCATACGGTCAGAGGGTTGCCAATTTTGTAAGCTCATATCGGTGCCTCTGGTGGCGCCATACTCGGTATAATCTCGATTGAGCCATATTTGCCAGATCGCGCTGCGTACATCCGCGTTGGTGAAGAAAGGGCTGATATGTCCCCAAACGCGTCCCAGATAGTCCAGGATGGTCATGGCCGGATATTCAGGGGAATTTTCCCGCAGGTGTTCCGCCTCAATATTCGACCATTGCAGCGCGTAGTAATCCTGGTTTGGCCACCAAATACGGACATAGTCAAATTGGTAATAGGCATTACCCACCACGGGTTCTAACTTGTCGAAATTATTATCGCCAACCAGAATTACAGGAGCCTCTCGCAACTCGCGGGTTGGGCTGTCGCCGTAGAATTTGTGGTTGGTATAATTGCGCAGATACCACCAGTACGGGTAGGTATTCTCATCATCGTAAGCTACCATCATGTTGAGTCCGTCGGTGGTGCGGCGCGAGAGTTCTTCAATTTGAGCTAGGGCTACTTTAGGTCCGCTGCCCGAGTGGGCATATACTAGATATTCGAGCGGGGAATCATAGTTAATATAGGCCGCTCGGAAGGCAGCGCGTGCGGTCAGGGCGCTAAGAAAAAGGAAGAAAGTTAATCCGATCACACGCCCCAGTTGGGAAAATTCCCATTTTTTTATCATCTTGCTAAGCCCAAAGGCGCTGGCAGCACTGATGAGCAGGGCAGTGATGAAGGCATTGGTTTGATTGAGTTGTTCTAATGTTTGGCCCTGGAAAGGTTTTTCTGAGCCTGTGAGCGAGCTGAATATCGATGTAAGACTTACCAAGAAGACGATCAGCAAAGTGATTGTCAGCAGCGCGTTACGGGCGCGTGCAGCTTGCCAATCGATACTTTCAACTAATTTCCCCAAACTCCAACCAGTTAGCAAGATCATCGGGTAGGCAATATGCACTGTCAACCATGGCATTTTCTCACCAGCGATGGTGTAGGCGATAATGCTGGTCACAACCCATAAGCCTAAAAAAGGCAGCACAGGTGCTGTTTGTTGGGGTGTAGATTCGCTTGGTTGGTCGAGATCGAGTGGTAATTCGACTTGCTCTTCCTGTTTAGGACGAGTACGACTCTTGAAGCGGATTCCTAAATAGCCAGCAAATAGCGTCCCTAAAAAGGGTAAATATTCATAAATAGGAATTTGGATGAAGAGATAGTAATACCACGGCTGGCTGCCGCGCTCAACACCTTGTTGTTCGATCCAGTAGCCCAGGGAGCCGACCAGACCAGTGAAAAATCCAGATCCGTTGGTGAAGATAGTGGTGTAAAAAATGGTGAAGGGAATGTAGAAAATGGCCGCGTTAATCAGCCAGATTCTCTGATTCCAAGCCATGCCAATGGCTGCCGCGATCAGAGCAAAGATGACGACAAACACGCCGGTTTGCAGCATCCCTTGTGTGCTGTAGTCAGTAGGATTCCAACCGACCACAGACATGGGTAGCGGAGCTAATTGTGGCAGGATCAAGGTCATTTGTAGGATCATTAAACTAAAAGCGCGTTGTTCGCGCAACCGCTTCCAGGTATACCCGCTGATGACGAAATAAAGTGCAGCTATAACGGCCAGAGCGCTTAGCCCAATGGGCAGCAGCACTTGTAGGGGCATGCTGGTAGCCTCGGCTACATCCGTTACTACCTCCGGAGCGGGAATCGCACTTTGGATCCCGATCGCAGCTGCGATCAGCGCAAAAGCAACCATCAGTGCGATCAAAAAAGATTTGCGGTAGGTAGGATTGTGCCAGCGTTGCTTCGTGACTTGGTAAACAAAAAGAAACCCGAGGAATAGCAGCGCTTGTGCCGAGTAGATAAAGGAAGTTTCCTTGGTTGTATAGTGCAGCATAACTGCGGCAGTCAGCCAGTAGGTATAACGAACTTGGCCAGTTTCTAGGTACCGCAAGATGGACCAGATCATTACGATGCCAAAGAACGCGGCAAAAACATCGTTGCGCACATAGCGGCTGTAAAAAAGCATATAGGGCGAGATCACCATTAATCCTGCAGCAATTAATGCACCCGCTCGGCCGAGATAGCGTCGGTAATACCATAGGAAAACCACGATCGCGATGCCAAAAAGTGCCGCGGGAATGCGGGCTGTGAAATCGTTATCACCAAAAATGAAGTAGGAGAGCGCTACAATGTGAAATTGTGTGGGCCCATGAGTCATGGGATTGTGTTGATAGCCTTCACCCTCAGAGAGCAGCCAGGAGTAGTAAACGTGCGAATTCTCATCATGGCTCATGACGCGTGATTCCAGATCGTAGAAGCGGGTTACGATTGCTGCGATAATGATCATTGCGAAGATCAACGATTCCCAGTTGATGGTGAGATTGTTGAAGACCGCTCGGTCAAGCCAGGATGAACCCTGGGGTTCTGTTTGTTGCATAACTTCTCCTTAAAAATTGGAAAAGGATTTAGGTTAGTTTGGAATTTTATCATGCCCCATATCCCAAGCAGCCACTAGTTTTATCGGCGTTTTTTTGCTCGGGCGCGTGGACGATAGACTTTGGAAGATTTTAAGTCTTGAATTTCTTTGGCGCTCAGATAACGCCATTGACGGGGCTTTAGATTTCCTAAAAGCAATGTGCCGATGCGCACACGGATAATTTTGTGTACAGGCAGCCCGGTTAATTGCCCCATTTCACGAATTTGGCGATTGCGTCCCTCTCTTAAGATCACACGCAGCCAGCTTCCCTTGCCGTGAGTAGATATCACGCGTACGCGCGCGGGCGCTGTGCGTTGCCCGTTCTCTAAAACCACACCTTTTTTCCAGGCAGTTATTTGTCTCGCGTCGGGTTGCCGGGTGACCAGTACTTTATACTCTTTTTCGTGACCGTATCGAGGATGAGTTAATCTGTTGGTCAGGTCGCCATCATTGGTCATTAAGATCAAACCTTCGCTGTCGATATCCAGACGTCCGACCGGGTAAATATGGCCTGGTTCATCTATCAGATCGCGTACGATTGCACGAGCATCTTGCGGTTTTGCAGATGAAATCACACCGCGCGGTTTGTACAGCGCGATATATTTGAGCGCTTCAGGGGCTTTGATGATTTGACCATTGATCTCAATGCGATCTTTTTTCGGATCAGCCTTCGTGCCCAGGGTAGCGATTTTGCCGTTGACCATAACCTCACCCTTCGCGATTAGTTTTTCACATCCCCGGCGGGATCCAAAACCTGCCCGGGCCAAAATTTTTTGTAAGCGTTCTTGCATTTTTTGAACCTCCTGGGCATATTATAACCCGGGAGCTGTGAATGCCTAGTTAGTTTTTACTTCACCGTAAAAATGGGTGCTGGATGTAGAACTTCATTTTCAGTCAATAGACTAAGTCCGTTATAGACAACACTGACCACAGAGTCTGGGGAAATACGTAAGAAAATCATACGGATTTTTCTATTTATGGCATCATTTGTTTTTATAGATGCTAGATCCAATGCCTGGCCAGACGCGCAACAGGCCAAATATCGCGCGCGTCATAGCCCACACTCCGGTCACGATCCAAATCCAAAACAGCGCCTGGGGGTTGTCCAGATTGATGATTGATACGCCAACCACACCCACGATGGTGGCTGCGATCATCGCGTTGCGCAGGTAGCGGTAATCGCCCGTACCCATATGTGCCCCGTCTGTGAGAAACGCAAGTGAGTTGATCGGTTGGCTGAAGGACGAGATTGCCCAAGCTGGCAGGAAAACCCCCACCGCCGTTGCCGGCACGAGCACTCCAATTACGCTGCCGCGACCTAACCACATCAGCGCACCCAGCCCAATACCTGTCCACAGGCTCCAACCTGCACTCACACGGACGACTTTCTTTGCCCATGTCATGGCACCTTGCCCGACAAAAAAGCCCACCAACGATTGCACTGTGGATGCGTAGGCATCCAGCGCGAGGGCGCTGAAAACGTAAACCTGGCGAATGATCTGGTGCGCCGCGCCCGCGTCTACACCGATCCGAGTTGCCGCACGGGTGGTAAAGGCCAGGAAAAAAGTAAGCAGCCCGGTGCGGACAAAGAGATTGCCGCCGGCACTGAGCAGCCGTTTGACATTACCAAAAGTGAAAGAGAATGTTAATCCCAATTTCGCAGCGACCACCGCCGCACCAACCAGCGCGCCCATCCATTGGCTGATCGTGCTGGCAAGGGCCGAGCCAGCAACACCCATCACAGGGAAGGGGCCGTTGCCGAAGATCAACAGCCAGTCGAGCAGGATATTGAGCGCGTTCACACCCAGGGCGATCCACAGGGGTGTGCGCATATCCTGCAACCCTCGCAATACCCCAAATGTGACCAGCATTACCAAAACAGCCGGCGCACCAAAGGCACGAATCTGCATATAGCTGACCGCCTCCATCTGGATTTCGGCGGAAGCGCCCATCAGGGTGGCCAGCCAGTTGGCGCTGGGGATGATCAGGGTGATTAGCAGCAAGCCAAAACCGACCGCCATGCTCAGAGCCAGGCTGGCAATCCCTCCGGCCTTTTCGGGTTGGCCTTTCCCGTCCGCTTGGGCAACTTCAGTTTGTGCGCTGATGCTGAGAAAGTTGAACATCCAAAATAAACTTGAGAGCACGGTCGTGCCCACGCCCAGTGCCGCCAGCGCAGTCGATCCCAGCGAGGCGATGAAGGCAGTATCGATCAGCGCGGTCAGCGGTTCGGCGGTCATCGAAATCAAGACAGGCAAGGATAAAGCCAACAGCGTCCGGTGTGGTTTTTTAGTGAAAGGGTGGTCGAAAGATTTCATGACTTATGATAGCACGTAGCAGTGTCTTGTTTTGATTATAAAAATATTTTGAATAGATCTTCTTAAGAATGGGCTAGGTTCCCATGAAGTGGGTTGAAGGGCAGGTAAGGGTTGTCCTCAATCTTATGCGAAGAAATATGGATGCATCACATTTAACACATAAGGTTGTTGGAGATTACCAATTTAAAGCTTAGCGTGTCCGAGAGAATTGCCATATCTTGTATTCCTAAAGCGAATCTAAAGCCCAAGAAACCATACTTTGTCTTTCAAGTAGACGCAACATGGAATAGCCAATCAAGATGTAAATGATACCAATCAATATCTCAAAAAAAAACCGCATTTTGTGCTGCCGCTTTTTTGTTCAACATAGCTCATACAGGTTATTTCGTTATTGAATTTCAAACCAACAAGGGCAATAATTCATCGTATTCCCTCTTATTTATCAATCAAGTTTGCAACGTTGAAAACCACTGAAAATTAGGTTAAATGTTTCGTGCCCGCTTTATGTTTTATACTCAATTCAATTTTCCCTGGTTCTTACTGCATCATATACTACAACAAATGGTAGTAGCAAGAGTGCCATTATACTGTATGTACAGCTCCTTAAATCTCCATTTTGATATACTATTGTTTGGGTATTTGACTACTTGGCAGGCAGTGGCCACAGCCTTTGTGCATGCAGTACGACATCTCCGGTGACTTTTGCTTGGATCATTTGCCCCTCAACCACAACAGGCTGATTTCTTATAAGTATTTTTCGATGACGTTGATAAAAGTTTGATGTCATCATAACGGACAGCACCCCATCCCGGTCGAGCAATTCCAGCAGGTAATAGGCTTCTCCTCCAGGGGCATGGAATCGTTGAGTAGTTTGTCGAACCCCCACAACTTGGACTTGCTCATCGAGCTTATCCAACGCTTCGAGTGTCGTTACAGTATCTAACTTATCTATCTGGTCAGATACCAGTTCCAGGGGATGTGCACCCACACTCGTGCCCAGGATAGCCTTCTGAGCGGCCATTCGTGTGGATAGATCCCACCCATCACTTGTTGCTGCATCTTCAAAATCCAACAACGGGGGTTGCCCATAACGCCAGACACCAGCCCGAATTTTTTCCAATAAACCTGGGATGGTTCCCAAGCCACTCAAAGCGCCAACTTGGATCAGGTTTTCAGCTTCTTTAGGACGGGGATCTACGCGGGTCAAGAAATCTTCTAAGCTGTGGAAAGGACGTTTGGCCAGAATACGCTTCTGGCTGCGCCGGGTCAGACCGCTCACTTGCCCAAGCCCCATATATAACCTGGGCTTTCCTTTGGGATAGACAACGGTGAACTGCTGTTGCGCGTGGTTGATATGCGGACCTCGTAAGACCAAACCCATTCGTCGTGCTTCATTCAAATAAATCGGCTGTCGATAGTAGCCACCCCAACCTGCTAGCACAGCGGCCATAAATTCCGCCGGATAGTGGGCTTTGCACCAGACAGAACGCCAGGCAACCTGGGCATACGAAGCGGCATGTGCTTTGGGAAAGCCGTAACCCGCAAAGGCTGCCATCATCTCCCAGATTTGTCCCCCAATCTGTTGGGGAACAGCGTTCTTTTCCAGTGCCCCGGCAACAAAGCGCTTCTTGAGCGTCTTCATACGATCGCCAGGGTCAAAATGGCTCATCGCCCGGCGCAGTAGATCAGCATCAGCCAGGCTCAGTCCGGCCAGTTCGCTGGCGATACGCAGCACCTGCTCTTGATATAAAATCACGCCGTAGGTGTTTTCCAAGATGGGCGCTAGTGCTGGGTGAATATGCTCGATTTGCTCATACCCCAGATGGCGTTGAACGAAAGCATCCTTGAGACCACCGATCAATGGGCCTGGCCGGTAGAGCGCCAGGGCGATCATGATGTCTTCCATACAGTGCGCGCCAATCTCTTTGAGCGTTTTTCGCATGCCGGGGCTTTCGATGGCAAAGCATCCAATAGTCTGCGTTGCACGCACCAATTCAGCGGTTTCGTGGTCATCTTGGGGGATGCTTTCAAGTACATCCAAGCCACGCTGGAATTCGTGCCCGCGCCAGGATTGAATGCGGTTTGCTACCTTTCCCAGCACGGTCAAGCCGCGTGTTCCCAGTAGGTCAATCTTGACCAACCCCATGCGTTCAATCGATTTTAGGTTGAACTGGGTTATCAGCATGCCCTTACTGGCCAAGTGCGTAGCAACCAGGTCGGTCATTGGACCAGGGGTAATAACTACGCCACCAGGGTGTACGGATAGGTGACGCGGGAATTTCAGCACGGCTTCTGCATCTTGAAAGATGGCCTGGTAGCTAGGATTTGGAAATTTCTCTTTCAATCCTTGATAGGGAGCTTTGGCGCTGCTGTTCCGGCGAGATGGTGGCCCCCATCCACGAGATGGCAGTTCTGCAATCAGGGTTTTGATTTCCTTTGATGACAAGCCATGTGCTTTGGCAACTTCTCGCAGCGCCGAGCGGCGGCGAAAGCGGTTGATGGTAGCCACCATAGCAACCTTGTCTTGACCATATTTTTCATAAACATGCCGGATAACAGCATCCCGCCGGATAGAGCATAAATCCGTATCGATATCTGGTGGCGAAGAGCGCGCCGGGTTGAGAAAACGCTCGAAGTACAGATTCAACGCTAAAGGATCGGGGGAGGTGATGCCCAAACAATGGGCCACCAGGGACGATGCCGCGGAACCGCGTGATGAGGTAGGCACATCCATACGACGGGCATACGCCAAGATTTCTTGTACGATGATGAAAAGTGGCGCGTATTCTCTCTCTTCGATGATAGTTAGCTCATAATCAAGCCGTGCCTGGATTTCAGGTGTGATCTCTCCATAGCGTTGTACTGCCCCTTGCTCCGCCAATTTTCGCAGCTTACCCAAAGCAGTTTCACCAGTAGATAGCTGAATCTCAGGGTAGTGAGGCACTCCCAGAGGAAGTTTCAAATTGCAGCGCTTAGTGATTTCTTGCGTGTTCAGGATGGCTTCAGGGTAATCAGCAAATCGGGCGATCATTTCTTGGCCCGATACAAAATGAGTACCCAAGGGCGCTGGGGCATCAGATGGCAGCTGGTCCAGACCTGTGTTCAGGCGCATGGCGCTCAACGTGCGCTGTAACTTGGCTTGTTCAGGGGAAATGTAGTGTACGTTGTTTGTAGCAACTATGGGTAATTTGAGTTGCCGCGCTATCGCAGTCAATTGTTGCAGCATATGCCCATCGGCTGGCCGTTGCCATTGCAGCTCAATATACAATCGCTGAGCAAATATTTTCTGCAGTTCAGCAAAAAGAACCAGGGTGGATTCGGTCTGACCGATATCGATCAGGTGTTGCCCTAAACCGCGTTTCCCACCGCTCAAACAAATCAACCCAGCAGTTCTTTCAGATAATAGCTCAAACTTGATGCTCTTGTTGTGGGCACGCTGTGGCGTTGAACCCACGATGCTGCTCAATTGGCACAAACTGGTCCAGCCTGTGCTATCCATAGCCAGAAATATCAAGTTGCCCTTGCCCAGGCGGTGATTGACCGCCAATTCTATGCCTAGGATCGGCTTGATCTCCACTTTTTGGCAAGCATCATAGAACTCAATTGCGCCTGTCAGACCGTAATGATCGGTTAGCGCTATGGCCTGCATACCGTGCTCAACAGCAGCCTTTACCAGGCCTTCAGGTGAGGGTATGCCGTCCAGGAAAGAGTAGTATGAGTGTGTATGCAGGTGGGTGAACATCTAGCGACAATTATATCGCACGTGTGTTCTAATTTGGATCTGAACACGCCGGTGCAAGGCTAACCGATCACAAGAAAACACAATACACACTAGCGTTATGGTATAATCAATTTACGTTCCTGGATCGATAAGGAGATGTAAGACATGAATACAGTAACCATTTCTTCTAAATACCAGGTAGTAATTCCGCGTCTGATCCGAGAGCAGTTCAATCTCAAACCCGGGCAGAAATTAATGTTTATCCCTTATAAAAATACACTGCGGGTTGTGATTGTACCGCCCATTGAAGAAGCGCACGGCATTTTCCCAGGAATTGATACTGATCCTCAGCGGGAAAAGGAAGATCGCGAAATATGAATGTGGTCGATTCTTCAGGCTGGCTGGAGTATTTTGCCAAAGGTATGAACACGAGTTTCTTTTCCTCGGCTATTCAAGAGACAGATTCCCTTATTGTACCGACGATTTGTATATACGAAGTATTCAAACGTATACTTACCCAGCATACCGAGGAAGAAGCACTACTGGCAGTTGGTATTATGTCGCTTGGCACCATCACGGAATTGACTCGAGAAATTGCCATCAATGCCGCTCAAATTTCAACCACAAGGAAAATTGCCATGGCAGACAGCATCATCTTGGCCACGGCACGCGACCACAATGCCACCCTGTGGACGCAGGATGCTGATTTTGCAAACTTAGATGGGGTGCAATACATCGAAAAAAAGTGATCAGCAAGCAATCAACTGGCTTGAATACGCCAATATTGCCAAAAAATTGTAAGCGCGTCGAGTCAATCGCCAGGTTTCTCGATCAAACATAAGCTCTTTTGTCTACTGTGCTGTTTTTTGTTTGCAAATCCTGGGCTTATAATCACTGCATCATCTAGGCAAATGGCTCTTAAAAAGACAATAGTGAGGGGTTCCCAAAAATTGAGCTTAAAGCACAAAATGTCCAATACGGACATTTTATGTTCAATATATGGGCGAACATTAGGTGGAGATGGCGGGAATTGAACCCGCGTCCGAAAGATTAAGCCCTCGAACGTCTACGAGCGTAGTCATTTGTTTCGTGTCGCTGAGGGACCTACAAACAACCAAAGGCAACCTCAACCATCCGCTGGAACCCGAAAGTTCCTCTTATACGCCATTAGCGGCATCGGGACGTAGCACACCAGCATTTGTGGCGCCCGTCACATCCCCGGCTGGAGAGCGGTGATGATAGGACGTGATCCCTTGGGGATCAATGCGCTCTTTGAGTCACTACACTAGGCAGCGAGGGGGAGAGCGGCATATTCAGTGCGATTGGCACTTAAAGGTTTGCGCTGAGTTAACGAGATCGGCGCCTCTCGGCTCGCAGTCCGGGACCAGCCTCCTCCGTCGAAGCCTGTCATCCCCGAGGATTTTATTATAGCATATTTGCAACAAGTCTTCTCATGTTATACTTTTTAACCATGAAGAGTAACCAATCGAACCGCGTGGGGTTATTATGACTAAGGCTACAATAACTCCGCAAGAAATGTTAGCGCTAGCTAGTATAAGCGATGACGAGCTTGTTACACTGGCCACCCAAGGAAGTAAAGAAGCCTTTGGCGAGCTTTATGATCGTTATATAGAGCGTATTTTTAACTACGTTTATTATCGCACGAGCAACACGCACGATGCAGAAGATTTAACCGAACGTGTTTTCCTACGAGCGATCACGCACATTGAAAAGTACGAGAATCGTGGCTTGCCAATTTCGGCTTGGCTTTATCGTATAGCGCACAATTTAGTTGCCAATTGGTATCGCGATAACAGCCGTCGTCAAGAAATTCCTCTTGAGACTTTCGAGTTCACCCTGCGTTATAAGGGTGAAAAACCTGAATTGGCATTGATTAGAACAGAAGAGCAGGAAGATTTGCTGTGCGTTATCAGGCAGTTGCCCGAAGATCGCCAACAGTTATTGATTTTGAAATTTGTCGAACACCTTACCAATGCAGAAATCGGTCAAATTATGGGCCGAACGGAAGGTGCAATTAAGAGCCTTTACCATCGTATTTTAATATCGTTGCGTGAGCAATATCAAGTTGATATATCGTAAAATATGTGACGTTACCCTATTGTGAAAGCATAGGGAGGCAAAAAATGAACTGGTTTAGAAAAATCCCAATAGAAGATTTACAGCATATCGAGCGAGACTTAACCGGGGCACTGCGCCCTGTCGTCCCACATCAGAAATTTGTCCATGATTTGCGCAGCCGATTGATCGCGCTTACATTTCAGTCGGTGCCTGTCAAAGCTGAAAATCCAATAGATCGCAGATGGTTGCTCGCTGGAGGTGTGGTTGGCAGCCTGTTCGTGCTATTGAATACCTTTAGAGGTGTTCTGACGTTAATTGGCCTGATTGGCTTGATTGTCCAGATTCTTGTGCGCGAAAAACGTTCAACAACCTCACAACTTGCCCACTGATTTTAGTATTTTCCGCAGGAAGAAGCGTGCGTCGGGTATTTACTTCCCGGCGCTTTTTTAATCCTCGCTGCGGATACCCGGTTTTAAGAAGCGTGTTTTTTTATAAGATTTAACTTGCTCGCCGATATGATTGCGCAGCAAATGACCCGATTCGTGCATCAGCGTATCATGGTTGAAATCATCAAGTTTTGCCATGCTGGCCAGACAGGGGTAGTGATGGTGCAGCAGCCCGCCTTTTTCTTCAGCTTCATCAACAGAAATACCGATTAGATTTTTGGCAACATGGCGTGCGCAACCACAAACGGCATCGCGTTGTACTTGGATTGCAGCAATCTTGCGGGTATCTGGGTCAACGGTAATGTTTAATTTGGGTTGCCCAAAGTAATGGGCAAATTCGGCGATTAGCGCGTTATCGTATTTTTCCCTTTTGCGCCGTGTCACGCCATACTCGCTGGTGGTTAATGCACAGAGCGGCTTGGGAGTCACGCAGCAGACATTAATGCGTTCAAGCCAGCCGTGCAGTTGACGAGCTAGACCGCGCGGCAGCCAATTTTCATTGTCAACAGCAACCAACACAGCACTGGCACCGCTCATTTCAGCGATATCGGGCAATAGTTCGGCGATACCTTTGTGTTCGGCAAACGAGAGAATTAAATCAGCCGGAGCGAAAGACTCGGGCAAATAATCTTCAGGATAATCGATTACCGGAGGTAGTACTGCAGGAGCTCGCCATTCGGTTAAATTCCAGGTTTTTGGGCCATAAGCGCGGATATTTTCTACATGTCGCTCGCCGTAATGTCCACTAATAATTGCTAAGATATTCATTTTTGCCTCGTGTGTGCGCTAATGCTCAGCAGTGCTAATTGTCTTTGGGAATACCCTTCGCAATAATTCAACGCGGAAATTCCTAGAGATCCTTTTCTTCTCTTGCTGGAGGGCGGTAGAGTCTATTCATCTGTGCTAGCCTTGTTTGCCAAATAGAATTATGCAAATTGTGCTCGGTCATGCGCCAGCCCCAATTACCCCCGGATTTACCCGGATAGTTCATACGAGCTTCATTATCCAGGCTGAGGATATCTTGCATGGCTGCAATGGCAATCACTGCCACAGATGACCAGGCCGCTCTGATTACATCCCATGCAATATCGTGGCCATCACATGCCAGGTACTGGCGGGTAAAATCGCGTGTTTTACTATCGATGATCTCATACCAGCCATGTACAGTGTCATTATCGTGCGTGCTGGTGTAGACAACGCAATTTTCTGGATAGGTATGCGGCAAGAATTCATGATTGCCGTCGCCACCGAAAGCGAAGACCAGGATTTTCATTCCCGGGAGTTGGAATTGATCCCGTAACTCGATCACATCTGGAGTGATCTCTCCCAGATCCTCTGCAATAATAGGCAGCTCGCCGAGAGCTTGTTGTACTTTATTAAAAAAGTCGTTTCCTGGCGCGCGAACCCAACGACCAATAACCGCCGTTTCTTGCTCGGCTGGAATTTCCCAATAGCCGGCATAGCCTCGGAAGTGATCAAAACGAACTACATCAACGGTTGCCAGTACAGCGCGCAAACGATCAAGCCACCACTTATACCCATTTTGCGCGTGTACATCCCAGCGGTAGATTGGATTACCCCAGCGCTGCCCGGTGGGGGAGAAGTAATCAGGGGGCACGCCGGCAACAACGGTGGGTTGCCCTGCCTCAGTCAAGAAGAAAAGCTCAGGATTAACCCAAACATCGACGCTGTCATGGGCTACAAAAAGCGGTATATCGCCTATAATTTGCACACCTTTTTGATGCGCATGAGTAAGCAACTGTTCCCACTGCTGGAAAAAGATGAATTGGCGAAAGGCGTGTCTTTCAATATCCCGGGCGTGGGCTTGTTCGAACTCTCGCAGCGCTTTAGGTGCGCGCCGGCGCAAAGCACCAGGCCATTCGCTCCACGGTTTTCCACACTGCGATTCTTTGATCGCCATAAAAATGGCAAAATCGCTTAGCCAATGTGTTTCTTTTTCCGTAAAAATTGCAAAGGCCGTATTTAACGATTCTGATGCCTGGTACTGAAAGTTATCGAAGGCTTGATTGAGTAATTTGATTTTAAAGGCAATGATCGCGCCATAGTCAACCCGATCTTGGGGGAAAGGCGGCAAATTCGTTAAATCGTTGGCCTGCAGCAACCCTTCTGCGATCAGCATATCTGGACTAACGAGGTATGGATTGCCAGCAAAGGCTGAAAGGCATTGATAGGGAGAGTCGCCGAATCCTGTGGGACCTAGCGGTAAAATTTGCCACAACGTGCTGCCGCACTTTGCTAATATATCGATCCAGGCGTGTGCTTGTGGTCCTATATCGCCAATGCCGCAACGCGATGGCAGGCTGGTGGGATGTAATAAAATACCTGAGGCACGTTTGAATTTCATAAAAGCAGCGTCGTATTGTGGATTAGTTATGAATTGCCGCAGGTATTAATATGGGCTGTGGTTTCGCTTTTGCATCAGTAAAAAAGCCCTCTGGCAGCGGCAGTGGGTCAAACCTGGCGCCTGTTCCGATCGCTCCATATGAGACGTAATACAGTTCAGTTTGCGCGCCAATTTCGAAGGCTTGGTAAGCAAAAACGATGTAGTGACCATCCGGACTGAATTCGGGATCCCGGTAACAGCAATCTTCCCCCACTACGTTAACTTTGGAGTCAGCGATATGCGTTTCTGAGTTATAAAGATAAAGATAGCCGTAGCCATCGCTGCGCGTATAACTTGTGAGCGCATAAAGATTATCGCCATCGTGTCCAAAATTTTGGATAAATGGGGATTTATTGTAGTTAACAACACTGAAGCGTGCTGATGGGATTTCATCAAGACGGCGCGCGGGTGGTATGCAGTTGCCAATCTCGAGGATGCGGATAATATCCGATTGAATGCCGCCTGCGCTTCCAATTACCATAACTGCTATGCGCTTTCCATCATTGGACCAGTGGATCAATGTTGTTGGCACAATCGAACCGGTGGTGTACTGCAGCGGACCAAACGACTCGCAAGTATTTAATTCTCGCAGCTCAGAAAGGTAGCGGGCTTGTTGCAGCAATTCCTTGTCGTAGTTGATAATATATAATTCGCGGTTAAGACTGATAGCTGCTTGTGTGCCGTCGGGTGAAATTTCGAAACTTTCTAGTAAAAAAGAGGTGTCAAAACAGGCAATATTATCAAGCTGCCCGCTTTCAACATCTGCCGACCAGATACATTTTCCCGATATAAAGGTAATCAAACCTTCGGAAGCGTAGGCTAAGTTGTGTTTTTCAGCACCGTTATCGGTCAATGGACGCAGATCACTGCCATCAACGTTCATGATCCAAATCTCATTATCTTTCAGGAAGGCAATTTTTTCAGCGCCGCCGATGGTGAGAATTTCGGGCACAGCGGTTGAGGTAGGTTCGATCGTGTTGGTTGGTAGCACGTCTATTGCCGGTACGTCGGTTGCCGGGGGCAGTGCTGCTTCACGCGTGGTTGTGGGTAAATTGACGGATGCAACTTGAGGTGTGTGGGTAATCTCGGCTGCGACAATCGTTGTGGGGGCAGAGTTATTTGGTGAAGCAAATACGCTTGCGAGCAGGCCTTCTCCTCGCAAACCAGAAAAGATTACGGATGCGATGGCAACGATTACTACCAAAACCACAGCACCGCCGCCAATGGCAAAAGCCAGCCGACTGCGTTTTTTTACGGGTGCAGGCGCTTGCGGGATTGTTTCATGCGTTGCAGGCATGGGCTGTTCGATAACGGTTTGAAACTGATCGCGTGCGCTGATAACAGTTTTGCCGGCTTCTTTTATTTGCAGTGTAGCCTTCGTTTTGTCGCTCAACGCAGCTTGAAGAACATCAACCATCTCATCGGCTGTCGCAAAGCGGTCATCAGGATCTTTGGATAGTAGTTTTTCTAGCCAGTTTTCCACTTCTTGGGTTAGATTGGGTCTGACCTCCAGCAGGTTTGGTACTGGATCGAGGATGTGCATCATCATCACTTTTGCAGGGGTTGTGGACCGATACGGGGCATTCCCAGAAAGCATCTGAAAGAAAATAATACCCATCGAATAGATGTCGCTGCGACCATCCAGACCTTTATCGCCTTGAATTTGCTCAGGACTCATATAAGCTGGTGTACCGATAATATTTTCCCCGGTCAGAGTCTGGTTACCCTCAGCAAGACGTGCTATGCCAAAATCGGAGAGATAGGCATTATTATATTGGTCAAAGAGGATATTTGCTGGCTTAAGATCGCGGTGAATAATACCTTTTGAATGAGCCGCGTTGAGCGCTGCACCTAGACGATCGAATATTTTTGCGGCCTCATCTAAAGATATGCGCCCTTTGTTTAACTTCTCCTCTAATGACCCCCCTGACATCAATCGCATAACAATGTAGGGTTGCCCTTCTTCCTCGCCAAAATCGTAGACGGGGACGATCGCAGAGTGCTCAAGCGTCGCGACCAATTTTGCTTCGCGCTCGAATCGGGCCCGGAATTGAGGATCATGTAAAAAAGCCTTCGGCAGCACTTTGATTGCAACTTCACGCTCAAAATGTGGGTCGGAAGCCCGAAAGACTGTGGCCATGCCGCCCCGTCCAAGCTCAGCGATGACTTTGTAGCGACCAATCTTTTCAAAAGACATAGATTTCCCTTAAATTTAACCAAATACATTTTTTTTTACACTATGGATTATACATTAGTTTTTTCCCTTACATGCTGCTCAATATTACACAATTTAAAGATTTTTCGGTTATCTACGCCTTGTCTGGAGAGGACGGAATGATTACAATAGATGCGGTTAAAGATTGGGTGCCGACAATTTCGCATTCTGTCCGAGCAGAAAGCCACCTGAGGGAGACGATCAGCCGATCCGTACTATTTTAACCTCAAATTCACGGCAGATTCCTGGATTATTCTGATAGACGATTACATTTAGTGGGTTGGGTTTATGGCACGTCAATGGTATGCCTTGCGAAGCAAGCCTCGAAAAGAAGATATTGTTTGGAAACAAATTCGATCCCAGGGCTTTGAACATTTTTACCCACGGATGCGTGTACACCCAGTTAATCCGCGTGCACGTAAAGTTAAACCTTATTTTCCTGGGTATCTATTTGTCCGTGTAGATTTAGATGAAATGGGTATCTCTACTTTCCAGTGGATGCCTCATGCTTTAGGTATTGTCAGCTTTGATCGCGAACCAGCTTCTGTACCTGACCACCTGATCCAAGCTTTAAAAAAACGAATTAAAGAGATTGCAGCCGCCGGAGGCGAAGTTTTTGATGGTTTAGAGCCCGGCGATAAAGTTCGTATTCATGCAGGACCCTTCCGCGGCTATGAGGCTGTCTTTGATGCGAGCTTATCTGGCAATGAACGTGTACGCGTGCTGCTGCAATTTATCGATGACCAGCGTATTGTGCCCATTGAATTAAGCCCTGCGCAGATACGAAAAATGAAAGGGAAGTAGAGCTTGCCAAGTCCGGTTACATTTCATGCGCTGTTTGCTCAAAACCTTAACATCGCCCTCGCTTCAAAAATATGTTGACTATTATCCGTCAGGTTCCTTCTATTGCTGAATACGTTGGTCCGAGCATGGCGGAATCGCCCTAGTCGTATAAAATACTTGTCACTCAAAGCCATTTAGGATTCGGTTTCAATCCCTGTTCTTTTTAAATAAATAGCGCATTGATAATTGCCATCATAAAAGGTATCAGCAGTCCCCAAAATGGACTGCCACAGCGCGGTACTCATCGTGGCAGCCAGCGCTAAAGGTCTTATCTGTGAACGTTCTTTCAATCAGCGATATCACCATCCCCTTTATCTATAGTTCTCAAGTGCGCAACATATTTTCTGATGTTGATGTCGTGCTTGCTTGTGGCGATTTGCCCTATTATTACCAAGAATACATTATTAGTATGCTCAATGTGCCGCTTTATTTTGTGCGCGGCAATCATGACCCCCTCAAAGAATATGGCGCCTTTGGGGAACGTGAATACCCTCTGGGCGGTATTGATTTGCATCGTCGTACGTTGCAAAGAGACGGGGTGATTTTTGCCGGTATTGAAGGTAGCATTCGCTACAGCAGCCGCGGGAACTTTCAATACACTAGATCAGAAATGTGGACACACGCCTTTTATCTTGTGCCTGGATTATTGCGCAATCGATTGCTGTACGGACGCTATCTTGATATTTTGGTAACCCACGCTTCACCCTGGGGAATTCATGATAAGCCTGATTGGACGCACCAGGGCATCAAAGCATTCAACTGGCTGATCCGAGTTTTTCAGCCCAAATATCACTTCCATGGCCACATTCATGTCTATCGACCTGATACGATCACTGAGACCCAGTTGGGTAATACGAGTATTTTGAACACCTATAGCTACCGGGAGACAGAATTGGTGTTGTGAAAAATTGATCGGGTTCTAAGATTACCGGCAAATTAAGATCGGCAATTTTATCTCGCGCAGCACTGTGTCCACGACGCTGCCAAAAACAACTTCCATTATTGCACTTGACCCATAGCCCCCCATGATAACGATATCACACTGATGAGTGGCACTGGCTTTTAAGATGGATGCAGCGATTTCTCCCTCTTTTGTGATGTAAGTTGCCTGCACGCCGTGTTTTTTTAGATACTGACGGGCTTCAGCCTGTATTTCGGAAGCATCCTTTTCTCCCGATGTTATCGTAACCACACTTATTGCAACTTGCCATTTGGAACCTAAGTATGTTGCCACAAATAAAGCTTCTTGGGCTTTGGGGCTGTTATCATAAGCCAGTAACGCGCGCCGAAGTTCAGTTGCTTTCTCAGGCACTGCCAGCACCGGGCGGGGACAGCGCCGCACCATGTTCCTGATCCCGGAGCCAAACCGCGCCAGTGGGCGGTCTGCGGGCGGGTGGGCCAAACTGCTGACGATTAAATCGCTCCATTTGGCGCGTTCACAAATCTTCCGCGCGATAGTGCCATATTCTATGGCTAACTCCCCGCTGATACCAGCTTCATGACATCTGCGGGAAAATTCTTGCTCTATGGCATGCACTTTATCGCTCTCTTGCTTTTCAGATTCAGAAATAATATGCAGACCATGAATTCGAGCATTCTCACGCTGCGCGATGATGATGGCTTGCTCAAGACTTTCCCAATTCGTTTCTTTTCCCGTAATGGTTACCAGTAGTTCAGCAAAAAGACAGGTGTCGCGGTGCCTTTTCCGTTGCTCGGCTTGCCAATTACCCACAGGTGGACCGGATTCAAGCGCATCGGGTGTAATAACATCCAAGATTTTCGAACCCATTCGGGAGAATAATTGTGATGATTTTGCTGCCAGGTCGATAGCCGCAGCTTCGGGAGTCAAAGACCAACCTAATGTTTCTTCTAATTGACTCTGATGTTTGGAAAGCCACAAATAAAGATCGGCATCTGTTCTGCCAGGAAAATACCGCAGAATCCCGCGCTCACGAATGATCTCTACAATTGGACAGTAGATGCTGTCGTACCAATGTTTTACAGATTCTTCGTAGGGTATTGAGCGATCTTCATCAATGCCCATGAAATAACGGTGCACAGAGATATGCTCTTCCAAGATCGGATATTGTCCGGGATTAGTCAGCATCATCTCGGTTTGTGGGCATAGCTGGTCAAATTTTGTGCGATCGAGAAAATCTAGATACTCGGCTTTAAGGATAAGATCGCTGGGGTTGGTGTCTGTATTAATCTGCACTCGTGTGCGCACTTCGGTAACATACGCTTCAATATGGCTGGCGTCTAATTGCCGCGCGACAGAAACACGGTGATTGCCCTCGAGCACGAAATAAACCTCACTGATTTGATAGACATCAATGGGCGGCAATCCAGCTAATCCTTTCGTTTTAGCCATGACGTGAGCCCAGCGCTCTTTATCGAAATCACTGCGGGGGAGAAAATCGCGCGTGAAATCTGAATAGCGCCCTACGCTGCCGACGATAGCATCCAGAGGAATTTCGCGCAGTTCTTGTTTTCTCTCTTCGATTGCGCGTAAACTCCGCCGCACAGCCTCGTAAGATAGTAACTCGGTGGATTTTCCGGTGATGCGGGCAAAAATTTCACGCAATTCGGCTTTTCGACGTGCCTGATTGAAATCTTGAATTGCTTGCACGTAATCTATGGAAGTGTTCATCGTATGGGTTTACCAGCTGATGAAAATAGGTTGACGGGCGGCTCGAAGAACGTGATCAATCGTGCTGCCAAGTATAACCTCAACGACAGGTTTTTTGCTGTAACCCCCCAGTAATATCATGTCGCTGTTCTTTTCTTTGGCTGTTTCGAGGATTGCATTTGACACAGATCCTTCTTTTTGAATATATTCAGCTGGAACATTGCGTGTGTTGAGATACCAACGTGCTCGAGGCAGTGCTTTTTAGAAATTGTTTGCCAGATTCGTTGATGGTTATAATGGTCAGATTTACTTCCCAGCGCCCGGCTAAATAAGCTGCAACATAAAGAGCTTCATCAGCTTTTTGGCTGCCATCATAAGCAAGTAGTAGATTTTCAAAACGTTCAGAAACTTTTGGCACAACCAACACCGGTCTGGGGCAGCGTTGTATGATAGTTCGTATCCCAGCGGTTATTCGGGACGCAATTTGTGGTTTTGGTGGATGCGCTATGTGCAGGATTACCACATCACTCCGGCAAGCGCGCTGAATTATTTTGGGCGCAATACCATTAACTTCAATAGCTAATTCTCCTGAAAGTCTTGCGGCTAGACAGCGCTTTTTAAATTGAATAGCTACGTTTTTAACCGTGTCTTGAGCTCCTAGAGTTTCATTGGCGATCCCTAGTAAATGAGATTCCTCGCGTCACCCTAAGCGGATGGCCTGCTCAAGCCCCTGCCAGCTTTGTTCTTCGCCACCAATGGGCACCAAGATATGGGTGGAGAGGTGATTTATACTGTGGGTTGCTAATTGGCGCTTCCGCCACGCGCCGGGCTGCGGACCGGTTTCAAGAAAATCGGGTGTGACTGTCTCGTAGATTTTTTGGCTTATGCGGGCCATAAATTTTTTTATCCCACCTCCGCGTCGATCGGAAAAGTCAGTTGCCGCAATGCTAAAATCCACAGCCCAGCCTAAAGTTTTTTGAAGTGCTTTTTGATGGCGGGCAATCCACACATATAAATCGATCTCTGTACGGTTGGGAAAGCTTCGCAAGATGCCCCGACTTTGGATCATCTCAACCGCTGGCATATAGACTTCGTGATACCAACTATAGGTCGCCTCTCGAAAGGAAATTTCATCGTCGCTGTTTTCCTCTAAAGTTTATAGATGCAGCGCAATATGTTTTTCGAGTGTTTTATAATGTCCTGGGGCTGTGATGCTCAATTTTACTTGTGGGCAGACTTCATCTAAATATGCGCGTTCTAAAAATTCTGCATATTCAGCTTTAAGGATGAAGTCAGAAAAATCGGTATCTGCTGAAAGCGTAATTTCCGTATTAAATTCTGTTACATAGGTTTGAATATGGGTTGCATTGCGTTGGCGGGCAATCGAGACGTGATGATTGCCATCGAGCACAAAATATGCCTCGCCAATTTTGATAAACTTGGATAGCCGGCATTTCATCGAGATCGCGCAGCACAGATTTAACGCGCGCCCAGCGGCTGGCTTGCCATTGCTGCGTGGTACAAAATCACGCGTGAAATCATTGTAGCGGCCAACACTGCCAATAATGGCGTCTAAAGGGATCTTTTTAAACCCATGCGTTTTCATCACTGGCTTTGAGTGGCTGGCGCGCCTCTTCAAAAGTGAGCAAATCATTCGATTGACCGGTTAGCCAGCCCATAATGTCTTTCAACGCGGCTTTGCGCCGTGCGCGCCGAAAAGCAGACAGGGCGATGCGGTTGCGGGGAGATTCTTGGTCCATGGTGCCTTCTCGTCGTAATTATTAATTTCTCAGTGCAGATTGGCAGGGTTATTGTATCTCCTTCATAACACGGACAAACAGCCAGCCCCATCTTTGAAAATCAACTCATCGCAGCCTGGTTCAATGTTTTTATAACTTCTAGAACATAGTCCATAACCAATATCTCAAATGTCTGACCATCGGTTGTTAGTACATCATTGATTTTGCGTACAACGTTGCCGATGATGGTTTCTTCGTTGAAGGACGGAAGAATGATACTAACAGTAGGATATAGATTTTCCATGATTGTAAGTATAGCCTATCTCGAACTGTACTTCAATGATTGCTGCCGCTCCTGGCTAAGAATTTGG
>PVMK01155431.1_pt1 | contig 36146 bp, 48 predicted proteins | sample 1853481 | NCBI WGS metagenome assembly PVMK01 (sample SAMN08533507, study PRJNA380276) | Marine sediment metagenome, whole genome shotgun sequencing project. | reverse complement strand
AAAGATGTTAAGTCCCAAAAAGGTAAAGTACCGCAAACAGCAAAAAGGCAAAATGAGGGGTGTTGCTCGTCGGGGATGCCATCTGAATTTTGGAGAATTTGGATTGCAGGCCACCGGGTGCGGCAGCATTAGTGCCAAACAAATAGAGGCAGCGCGAATCGCGATGACCCGTCACATCAAGAGAGGCGGCCGAATCTGGATTCGTATTTTCCCGGACAAACCGTTTACCAAAAAACCGGCTGAAGTCCGAATGGGAAAAGGAAAAGGTGCTCCGGAAGGTTGGGTGGCTGTTATTCGCCCTGGCAGAATCCTGTATGAAATGCAGGGCGTTAGCAAAGAGGTGGCCAAAGAAGCATTTCGTCTGGCAGCGCATAAGCTTTCAGTTAAAACACGATTTATTGAGAGGGGTGCGGCCTGATGAAAGCCAGTGAAATTAAAGAAATGAACATCGAAGAAATGCAGCAGAAAGCCAGCGATCTCAAGGAAGAGTTATTTAACCTGCGCTTTCAGCATGAAATCGGCCAGCTTGAAAATCCCCAGCGGATGAAGCAGACCAAAAGAGATATTGCCCGCATAAAAACCATTATTCGTGAAGTTGAAGTGAAAAACAAGACTGCTGAAAATAATTGATGCTATGAAAAAACAAGGAATGAAAAGACAATTGGTGGGAACCGTCGTCAGTAACAAGATGGACAAAACGGTGGTGGTCGCCGTTGAGCGGCTGGTTAAGCATAAATTTTACCACAAGTATATCCGGCGGCGGGCCAAGTTTGCAGCCCACGATCAAGGTAATGTGTGCCAGATTGGCGACCAGGTGATGCTTTCCGAGTCCCGGCCACTTAGCCGATCAAAAAGATGGCGCGTCAGCAAAATTGTCAAAAAAGCGGTTTAATTTCAAGGAAACGATAACATGATCCAGGCAGAGACGAGGCTAACCGTAGCCGATAATTCAGGGGCCAAGGTATTGTATTGTATCAAGGTTCTGGGGGGCTCACGAAGACGATATGCCAGTGTCGGTGATATCATCGTGGTGTCTGTTAAAGAAGCCCTGCCGAATGCCAAGGTCAAAAAAGGCGATGTGTTGAAAGCGGTTGTGGTTCGAACCAAGAAAGAGATTCGCCGGGCGGATGGTTCTTACATCCGCTTTGATGATAATTCAGCCGTCCTGGTTAGCGCATCGCGAGAACCGATCGGCACCCGAATTTTCGGTCCTGTGGCCAGAGAATTGCGAGCCAAACAGTTTATGAAAATTATTTCATTGGCACCGGAGGTGTTATAATTGAATATTTCCGATTGAATATTCAATAGTCAATTCCGGCTTGTCCGGGTTAGGGAAATCGAAAATGCTTCAAACCAAGATACAGATAAAAAAAGACGATAAGGTCAAGGTTATGGTTGGTAAGGACAAAGGTAAAATAGGCAAGGTCCTTAAGGTTGACCGCAAAAAGAATCGGTTGCTCATCGAAAAGATCAATCTGATAAAACGCCATGCCAAACCCAGTGCAAAAAACAGACAGGGAGGCATTGTGGAGGGTGAGGCGCCGGTACGCGTCTCCAATGTGATGATCATGTGCAACAAGTGCCTAAATCCCACGCGAATCAAAATGCAGCGCTTGGAGGATGGGAAAAAAATACGGCTTTGCGTTAAGTGCGATGAAGCCATAGATACTTAAGCCAGGCTGGCGGAGGACGGCGATGTCACCGTTAAAAAATATTTATAAAAAAGAAATTGTTCCCAAGCTCATGGAAGCCTTCAAGTATAAAAACATTATGCAGGTTCCCAGATTGGGAAAAATTGTTCTCAATATGGGCCTGGGCGAAGCCATCCAAAATATAAAGATCCTGGATTCCGCGACAGAAGAACTTAAGGCTATTGCAGGGCAAAAGCCGGTGGTCACCCGTGCCAAAAAATCCATTGCCGCCTTTAAACTTAGAGAGGGGATGCCGATCGGATGTATGGTTACGCTGCGGCATCAGCGGATGTATGATTTTTATTACAAACTGGTCAATATAGCACTGGCCCGTGTCAGAGATTTTAGAGGTGTTACCGCCAAAGCGTTTGACGGCCGGGGCAATTACTCTTTGGGGATAAAAGAGCATATTATTTTCCCGGAGATTGATTATGACAAAATTGACAAGATCAAGGGTCTCAACATTAGCATCGTAACGACAGCCGGGACAGACGAAGAAGGAAAGCAGCTACTGGGTCTGTTGGGTATGCCGTTTAGCAATTAGGGAGGGAGATTTGGCGAAAAAATCGCTCAGAATGAAAGCAATGCGAAAGCCCAAATTCGAGGTGCGACGATATAATCGGTGTCCGGTCTGCGGACGATCCAGAGCATATCTGAGAAAGTTTGGACTTTGCCGTATTTGTTTTCGGGTATTTGCATCCGCGGGAAAGCTTCCCGGAGTTGTCAAATCGAGTTGGTAGCAAGATACCAAATAATAGGAGAAAATAATGGCGGTAAGCGATCCGATAGCCGACATGTTGACGCGTGTTCGAAATGGTGTCAAAGCCAGGTTTAACAGTGTTGATGTGCCGGGATCAAAACTTAAAACGGAGATAGCCAAGATCCTGAAGGACGAAGGTTTTATCAAAAATTACAAGTTCCTTAAAGATGGCAAACAGGGTATTTTACGGATTTACCTCAAATACGGTTCGGGCCAGTCTGTCGTGGTTTATGGCCTTAAACGCATCAGTAAACCCAGCCGTCGCGTTTATCTGAAAAGCAATGAAATCAAGCCAGTTTATAATGGCATGGGGATTTCAATCTTGTCCACATCCAGGGGCATTATGACAGACAAAAAAGCCCGGAAGGAAAACGTCGGAGGCGAGATCCTTTGCAATGTATGGTAGCAATTTGGGAGTATTAAATGTCTCGAGTAGGGAGAAAACCGGTTCAAATTCCGGAAAAAACCAAAGTGTCATATGAAAACAGGGTGCTAACCGTTCAAGGCGAGAAGGGTACCCTAACGCGATCGATTCATCCCGCTGTGGATTTAAAAATAGACGACGGTGTCTTGAACGTGGTCCTATTAAAAGATAAACGGACTAGCCGTGCGCTGCAAGGGCTGACCAGAAGCCTGGTGGCCAATATGATTACAGGCGTCAACCAGGGATTTGAACGCACGCTGGTTATAAATGGCATTGGCTATCGGGCCGCAATCAAAGGAAACGCCATTGTTTTAAATGTGGGGTATTCAAATCCGGTTCAATTCGAACTACCGGAGGGAGTTAGCGCGTCGGTTGATCGCAACATCATTATCAAACTATCCAGCATCGATAAGGAAAAACTGGGTCGGGCCGCTGCGGCCATTCGGAAAATACGGCCTCCGGAACCTTACAAGGGCAAAGGCATAAAATACGCTGAAGAACGGATTCGCAGAAAGGCCGGTAAAGCAGGGGTCACGGCACAACAGTAGAGAATTATTTTTTAAACAGTCAAAAATGGGCATCAGGAAATGGGAACGCTTAATTTAAGAACACAGGCACGCTTAAAACGTAAAAAAAGAATTCGCAAAAAGCTGGTTGGTACCACGAACCGGCCAAGGCTCTGTGTGTTTAGAAGTGCCAAGCACATTTATGCACAGTTGATTGACGATTCTCTGGGCCAAACGCTTGTCGCCGCTTCGAGCATGGAAAAGGTTGTGCGAGAAGTTCCGGAAACGAAGAACAAGCTGACTGCGGCGAGTACGGTGGGTAAAATAATTGGCCAGCGCGCTTTGGAAAAGGGCGTCACACAGGTCGTATTTGACCGTAACGGATTTCTGTATCACGGTAGGCTAAAGGCCGTTTCTGAAGGTGCCCGTGAGGCCGGCTTAAAATTTTAAAGGAGGCAGGCTCTTGTTCAAACGAGAAATAGAGGAAACTCAGTTAATTGACAAAGTGGTCTACATCAATCGGGTGGCGAAAGTGGTCAAAGGCGGTCGTCGTTTTAGTTTCAGCGCGATTGTTGTTGTCGGCGACGGTCAGGGATCCGTTGGATCCGGTCTCGGCAAAGCCGGAGAAGTCCCCGAGGCCATTCGCAAAGGTATTGAAAAGGCCAAAAAGAATATGATCGCGGTCCCCTTGATTGAAGGCACGATTCCCTATGAAACCATCGGTCGATTTGGGGCCGGCAAGGTTCTGCTTAAACCGGCGGCGGAGGGTACCGGTGTAATTGCCGGCGGAGCTGTTCGGGCGGTTCTTGAAGCAGTCGGCGTGCAAAACATTTTAACCAAGTGTCTTGGGTCACACAATCCCCACAATTTGGTAAAGGCAACAATCCAAGGCCTTGAACGACTCGAGAGTCGTGAAATGGTGGCTAACAGACGCGGAATTTCTGTGGAAGATCTGTAGATTCCGGCTTGTCCGGGTTAGGATTAATGGAGCAAATGAGCGGATCACAGAAAGGATGAGATAAATGGCCGGAAGTGTAAAAGTAAAACTCATTCGAAGCATGATTGGCAGACCCGAAAAGCATCGCAAGGTCTTGCGGGGGATGGGTCTAACCCGATTAAATAAAACGGTTGAGTTCAAAGATACCCCTGAAATCCGGGGGAATGATTAATAAAGTATCACATCTTGTTAGCACTGAGGAGAAGGTCGATGAAGCTTCATGAACTATCGCCGTCTTCAAAATCTCGCAAATCCAATAATCGGCTGGGCCGTGGTGTTGGATCCGGCTGGGGCAAGACCGCCGGTCGGGGCAACAAAGGGTATAACAGCCGATCCGGTGGCGGTGTCAGACCCGGTTATGAAGGCGGGCAGATGCCTATTCAACGGCGCCTTCCCAAGCGCGGCTTTACCAATATTTTCAGAAAAAAAATTGCCGTCATTAATCTGAGAGATTTACTCGCATTTGAGAGCGGCAGTCTGGTGGATGAAGCTGTGCTTGTGAAAGCAGGGCTCGTTAAAGGCCAAAAAGACGGTGTCAAATTACTGGGACACGGGGAGATCCGTGTTGCCCTAAATGTCAAACTAAATCATGTCAGCAAAAGTGCCCGGGAAAAGATTGAGGCAGCGGGCGGCAGTGTAGAGGTCGTATAATGATCGGCAGCGGGTTCCAAAATGTTTTTAAAATACCCGAGCTAAAAAAGCGCATTCTGTTCACCTTGGGTTTGCTTGTCGTTTACAGAGTGGGTGTCCATGTTCCCGTTCCGGGTATCGATTCTGGGGCACTGGCATCTTTTTTTGCCAGGGCGGAAGGCACCATATTCGGTATTTTTAATATGTTTTCGGGAGGGGCGTTGGAGCGGCTGTCTGTTTTTGCTCTCGGGATTATGCCCTATATCAGTGCCTCAATTATTTTGCAGCTTTTAACTGTCGTCATACCGCATCTGGAACAACTAAAAAAAGAAGGCGAGCAGGGGCGCAAAAAGATAACGCAGTATACCCGTTACGGCACCGTTTTTTTAAGTATTATTCAGGGCTTCGGTATCAGTATGGGGCTGGAAAGCATGAGCTCGCCCGGCGGGGCTCCGGTGGTCCTGTTGCCGGGATGGGCCTTCAGACTGATGACGGTGATCACCTTAACGGCCGGTACGGCCTTTATCATGTGGCTGGGAGAGCAGATTACCGAACGCGGAATCGGCAATGGAATTTCTTTGATTATTTTCGCCGGCATCGTTGCTCGGCTGCCGACCGCTGGCGGAAATACATTTCGTTTGCTGTCAACCGGGGAAATGGGAATATTTATTGCCCTGATGTTAATCATTTTCATGGTGCTGGTTGTCAGTTTCATTATCTTTGTCGAACAGGGGCAGCGGCGCATACCGGTTCAATATGCCAAACGGGTGGTCGGGCGAAAAATGTATGGCGGCCAGAGTACCCATCTGCCGCTGAAAATCAACACTTCCGGTGTGATTCCCCCGATTTTTGCTTCATCGATCATCATGTTTCCGGCCACCATCGCCAATTTTATCAATATTCCCTGGATAAAAACGATTGGCGAAAGCATGCGGCCGGGCAATGCCATGTATGAATTGCTGTTTGTGGGATTTATTTTCTTTTTCTGTTACTTTTATACCGCCGTCACCTTTAACCCGGTTGACGTGGCCGAAAACATGAAAAAACAGGGTGGTTACATTCCAGGCATCCGGCCCGGCAAGCGCACGGCAGATTATATTGACAAGGTGCTAACTCGTATTACGCTGGGCGGCGCAATTTACGTTTCAGCTGTCTGTGTCCTGCCTTCTATTTTGATAACGCGGTTTAATGTTCCGTTTTATTTCGGTGGGACGGCGTTGCTGATTGTCGTCGGTGTGGCGATTGATACGGTTGCGCAGATCGAGTCGCATATGCTGAGCCGTCACTATGAGGGATTTTTAAAGAGCGGTGGTACACGGTTAAAGAGCCGCTAATAGCCGGTAGTAATGGCTTTGAAATTATTAACTCAGGAAACAGGAGTTACCTGTGGCCAAAGAAGAAGCGATTGTTGTTGAGGGTGTTGTTCTGGAAACATTGCCCAACGCGATGTTCAAGGTTGAATTGGAGAACAAACATCAGGTGCTTGCCCATATTTCGGGAAAAATGCGAATGCACTTTATTAAGATCCTTCCCGGAGATAAAGTCACGGTTGAGCTTTCTCCATATGATCTGACTCGCGGCCGAATCACCTATCGATCAAAGTAAAACTGGGAATTGGGTTTTGGATGCAGATCCGAATTTTTATAGGTATCGGTTTTTTAACAACTCTCAATACCAAATACCCGATACCCAATTCCCAGTTTTACAAGGAGCATAATTTATGAAAGTACGCGCATCTGTAAAAAAAATTTGTCCCCAAATGTAAAATCATTCGACGCAAAAGAGTCGTACGGGTGATCTGCGAAAATAAACGGCATAAACAGCGACAGGGCTAAAGGAGGATAGACATTGGCAAGGATTGCAGGGGTTGATCTACCCAGGAATAAGCGAGTCGAAATCGGGCTGACCTATATTTATGGGATCGGCAGAACTTCCTCCAGGCGGATTTTGCAGAAACTGAATATCGATTTAGATTTGAAGACCGATCAACTGACGGATGATCAGATCAGCAATATCCGCAAGGTAATCGACGATGCATTTAAAGTGGAAGGGTGAACTGCGCACCGAAATCTCGATGAATATCAAGCGCTTGATGGATCTTGGGTCTTATCGGGGACTGCGTCATCGCAAATCGTTGCCGGTGCGCGGGCAGCGAACGAGCACCAATGCCCGTACTCGGAAGGGACCCAAACGGGCCGCCGTCAAAAAGAAAGCCGCCGCCAAACAGAAAAAGTAAACTAATGAGGCAAAACCAATGGCCAAAAAAATTCGTACGAAGAAAAAGGTAAAGAAAAATATTTCCAATGGCGTTGTTCACATTCAATCGACATTTAATAATACGATTGTGACCATAACCGATTCAGGGGGAAATGTCGTTTCCTGGTCCAGTGCCGGGGTTCAGGGGCTTTAAGGGTTCTCGTAAAAGTACGCCTTTTTCAGCCCAGCTGGCCGCTGAGGACGCAGCCAGAAAGGCAATGGAACACGGGATGAAAACCGTAGAGGTTTATGTTAAGGGGCCCGGTCCCGGAAGAGAATCCGCATTACGCGCGCTGCAAGCCACCGGATTCAATGTCGTAATGATTAAAGACGTGACACCCATTCCCCATAATGGATGTCGACCACCCAAAAGAAGAAGAGTGTAATTTAGTTAATTTGTTGAAATGTTAATTGGTCAAATAGTTTTCAATGATTATGTCCTCAGTTACGAATTAACCATTCAACGATTTAACCATTTAACGAAACAAAAGGGAGGATCTTTTGGCAAGATATAAAGATTCGGTTTGTCGGCACTGCCGGCGCGAAAACTTAAAATTGTATCTTAAGGGGGACCGTTGCTATTCGGATAAATGCGCCTTTGACCGGCGTTCGTATCCGCCCGGACAGCATGGTGAACGCCGCGGCAGGAAAATTTCTGACTACGGGATCCAGTTGCGGGAAAAACAGAAAGTCAAAAGAATGTATAGACTTTCTGAAAAACAATTTCACCTGTTTTTTGAAAGGGCTGAACGTCAGAGAGGTGTCACCGGAACCAATCTGCTGGTGTTACTGGAACGGCGTATAGATAACGTTGTTTATCGCCTTGGCTTTGCGAATTCTCGCGCTCAGGGACGCCAGTTTGTCCTGCACAATCATTTTTTGGTCAATGGCAAAAAAGTCAACATTCCCTCTTTTTTGGTCAAAGAAGGCGATTTAATTGAAGTAAAAGAAAAGAGCAAAAAAGTTGCTGCGATCACTGACGCCATAGAGGCAGTCGTCCGCAGAGGAATTCCGCAGTGGCTGGAGCTTGAAAAAGATAAGAACAAAGGTGTCGTGAACGGATTTCCAGTACGCGAAGACCTTACGATGCCGATTCAAGAGCAGCTGATTGTCGAGCTCTATTCAAAATAGCGGGTGCTGTAGAGTGAAGATTGTGGGCTGCGGTTTCGGCTTTTAAATCGATCATCCAAAAACCTTTTCAATTTGGAGAGAAAAAATGTCATCTGATGAACTGATGTATGTTAACTGGCAACAAATAATTAAACCAGAAAAAGTTCAGGTTAGCAGCAATCCATCCTATGGCAAGTTTGTGTGTGAACCCCTGGAAAGGGGTTTCGGGATTACGATCGGCAACTCCTTGAGGAGGATCGTGCTGTCATCGTTATACGGCGCTGCCATAACAACGGTAAAGTTTGACGGTGTCATGCATGAATTCAGTGTTATTCCCGGAGTGCTGGAAGACGTATCCGAGATTATTCTAAATCTCAAAGAAGTGCGTTTTCGGATTGCCGACGCAGAACCCAAGACCGTCCGAATTGAAGCTTCGGGAGACACAGAAGTCACCGCCGGCGATATCCTGAGTGATGACGGGAAATGTGAAGTGCTGAATCCCAAACACCACATTGCGACCCTTTCGGGCAAGGGCAAGTTAAACATGACCATGACCGTAAAACAAGGGAAAGGATACTCTCTTGCCGAAGCAAATAAAGATGAAGAGGCCCCTGTCGGTACGATACCGATTGATGCGGTCTTCTCACCCATCAAACGCGTCAATTACGTGGTAGGCAATGCGCGCGTCGGCCAGCGAACAGATTATGATAAACTCACGATGGAAGTCTGGACCGACGGAAGCATTCTTCCCTGAAAATGCCGTGGCTTATGCCGCAAAGATTTTAAAAGAGCAGATGACTATTTTCATCAACTTTGACGAAGAACTGGAACCGGTGCCTGCGGAAAAGTCCAAAGATAAGACCAAACCAAAGTTTAATGAAAATCTGTATCGCAGCGTTGAAGAGCTTGAATTATCGGTTCGCAGCGCCAACTGTCTGAAGAATGCTGACATCAACCAGATTTGGCAACTGGTCAGCAAAACTGAAGGGGAGATGCTCAAAACAAAGAACTTCGGTCGCAAGTCCTTAAACGAAATTAAAGAAGTGTTGTCCGAAATGGATTTGTCGCTCGGGTTGAAACTGGAAGGCTTTGTACCCCCCCTGAAGAAGACAATGAAGAAGGAGAGTAATTGGCCATATGAGACATCGAAAAGCCAGCTTGAAGCTAAATCGAACCACGAGTCATCGCCTAGCGATGTTCCGCAATATGGTCACATCGTTGTTTAAACATGAGCGTATTCGGACCACGGGCGTCAAAGCCAAAGAGTTGCGGCGCTTGGCAGAGCATCTCATCACGCTGGCCAAAAGGGGCGACCTGCACGCCAGACGGCAAGCCCTTGCGATTATCAGGGAAAAAGCTGTGGTTCATAAACTGTTTGATGAAGCCAGCGAAAAATTTGGTAATTCTGCCGGTGGGTACACCCGCATTGTCAAGTTGGGCCGACGGGCCGGCGATGCGGCGCCGATGTCTTTGATTGAACTGATTGTTCCCGAGGCCGCTGGTAAGAAAAAAACCAAAAAGAAAGCCGCTAAAACGGCAGCTGCGAAAACAAAAGCCGACACCCAAAAGATAGCTGGCGCTGAAGCCAAAGAAGAAAAGAAGGCGCAAGACAAAAAAGAGAAAAGGCCGGCAGCGAAAAAGAAAGCTGCGGAAAAGAAAAAAGACGAAGCATCCGAGCCGAAAGAGACCGCCAAGAAAAAAGCAAAAAAAGCTGAAAAACAGAAAGCCGATTAAACCTATCCACAGCACTCCGCCGATCCCTATTTTTTGGCAATCCTTGATTTTACTTTCTGCAGGGCCTCCCGGGCGGCCTCTTTCACCTCGGCATTGTATTTATCAGCCAGTACGCTTTGCAGAAGCGCGATACTTTGACGTCGGCCCATTTCCCCGAGCATATACAGCAAATCCCCTTTAGAGCGTTCATTGAGGGTCAATATCTGCTTTTCTTCGGATGGAGTCATCATTCCTGTGGTTCAGGGTGTCAAAGGTGTCACAGGTTCAGGAAAGGTTCGGGTCAGGTTTCAGAAAACAGAAGACAGATGTCAGAAAACAGAGAACCGCAGAATATCGAATTTAGAATGTTGAATATCGAAGGCAAAGAAAACTTCATCATTCAAAATTCCTTGTTCGATATTCGATATTCAAAATAGAGAAAATTGATGTTTGTCAGGTTTCTGGTTTCCGGTCTCTGTCTTTTGTCGTCTGTCTTCTGACCTCTGACCTCTGACATCTGACCTCTGATATCTGTTTACTGACACCCTGACACCTGACACCCGAAACCTCTATTACAGCACGTCTTGCAATGCAAGATATAATTCATAAAATCAAACCACTCCTTGACTTGTCGTTTTTCCTAATGGTATAGCAAGCATAGCGGCTTTTCGGTGCTAAACAGCCTTTTGCAGAAAGGAGAAATAAAGATCATGGATACTGAAAGTCTGTTGAAAGATAAAATTGTATTGACGGTTGATGATGAGGTCGACGTAACCGATACCATCGTAGAGGTTTTGGACATGTGCCTGGTGCGGAAAGCCAATGATTATGAAACCGCCCGTCAGCTTTTGATGAGTTACACTTTCGATATTGTCATCCTGGATATCATGGGTGTAAATGGCTTCGAACTCTTAAAGACCTCTGTCAAACGGGGGTTCCCCACCGTAATGCTGACCGCCTATGCATTGACGCCGGAGGCATTAGAAAAATCCATTAAACTGGGCGCAGTTTCTTTCCTTCCAAAGGAAAAAATGAGCAACCTGGATGAGTTTTTGGCTGATGTGGTGCTGAAAAGCGGGCAACCGGTCTGGGGCAAGCTGTTTGATAAACTCGGTGAATTTTTTAATGAACGCTTCGGACCGGACTGGAAACAGCGCAACAAATTTTTCGAGGACTTCGAGCAATCCATCAAGCAAAAAAAATAAGTTCTGTTTTTTCGCTTTCCACAGCGGTCATAATCCCAAAACCATCATCGAGATTGGCGGCATTTTTTCTTGACAAAAATACAAATAGCTGTGATATAGCTATCAAATTATCTTTGGCAAATGAATGGGTTTATTTTTTTTTGTGATTGATTATTTCAAAAGGAGGGCTAACCATGCCGAAAAAATTCGTACTGATCGCAATTGTCTTTCTATTTTGTTTTGGGGTGATAATTACACCCGGCCTTGGCAGATTCCTATAAGGTCGGGGCCGTCTTTTCGGTTACCGGGCGTACCTCATTTTTAGGAGATCCTGAGAAAAAAACGGCGTTATGCTCGCCGAGCAAATCAATAAAGCCGGCGGCATCAATGGAAAAAAGCTGGAACTTATCATTTATGACACCGAGGGCGATGCCACCAAGGCCAATCTGGCAGTCAAAAAACTGATCACCCAGGACAAGGTCTGTGCGTGATCGGCCCTTCCTTTAAGTGGACCTCCATGGCGGTTGTGCCTCTGGCAGCCAAATATAAGACGCCCTGATTTCATGCGCGGCCAGCTATAAAATTACCTGGGATGACAAGGCCAACAAAGCCGCGTCAATGGGTCTTTAAAGACACCCAGACCGACACCATGGCGGTGGAAGCCATTTACACCCACCTCAAAAAGCGTGGGATTAATAAAATCGCCATTATGAGCGTTACCTCAGGGCTTCGGCAAAAGCGGACATGGTGAACTGGTCAAGCTGGCACCGCAATATGGTATAACATTGTTGCAGACGAGTCCTATGGCCCCAAAGACACCGATATGACCGCCCAGTTGACCAAAATAAAAGGTGTCGGCCCCCAGGCGATTGTCAACTGGTCTGTCGGTCCCACCCAGGTTGTGGTTTACGAAACTGGAAAGATCTGGGGATGACCAAAATTTCCCTTTTATCAGAGCCACGGGTTTTCGGCAGCCGAAAAACATCGAGCTGGCCGCGGGTGCGGCAGAGGGCGTCTACACCCCGCTGGGGCTGCAATGACGCTACGAGTTTTGCCGCAAACCATCGCGCAAAAGAAAGTTAATGCAGTACAGAAAGATTACATCGGCAAATATAATGAACCTGTGAGCCATTTGGCGGGCATGCCTGGGATGCGCTGATCTGGTCAGTAAGCGCCTTAAAGGCTGTGGTTGTGACCGGGCAGCCATCCGGGATACTTGGAAAATAATACGCGGGCTTTGTGGGTCAGCATGGGCGTTTTTAATTATTCGCCGAATGATCACATCGGCCTGATGCAAGGAGGCCTTTTAACATGATTGTGTAAAAACGGGGACTGGGCCCTGGGCGGGTGATAACCAATCTATTTAAAATAAAACTCCCGTGAGGGTGGTGTTTTCACCACCCTCGCTTTTTATGAAGCATTGACCCATGGAAAAAATTACCTTTGCAAGCCAGCTATTTGCAGTATCTGATCACCGGCCTAACGGTTGGCAGCATTTATGCCATGGTGGCCATTGGTTTTAATATTATCTACAATGTGACCGAAATCATCAATTTCGCCCAGGGTGAATTTGTTATGCTGGGCGGCTTGATCATGGTTTTTTTACATGTTGCAGCCGGGTTGCCTCTATTGGCGGCATTCCCGCTAACCATTATCCTTGTCACTTTAGCGGGTATGCTGCTGGATCGTTTAGCCATCAGCCCCATTCGTCATCCGTCGGTTCTGACGCTGATTATCGCAACCATTGCCGCCTCTATTATCATTAAAGGCATTGCCATGTTTATCTGGGGCAAAGACCCCTTTGATCTTCCCGCCTTTTCAGGGCGAAATCCAATCCATCTCATGGGGGCCGTAATTCAGCCTCAATATTTCTGGGTCGGGTGGTTTCTTAATTATTATCGTTATTTTATTAACATTCTTTTTCGAAAAGACCATCATCGGCAAAGCCATGAGCGCCTGTGCCGAAAATCCCGATGCCGCCAGCCTGGTCGGCATCAACGTTAAGCACATGATTTTATTATCCTTTTCGCTCTCAGCCGCTATCGGTGCTGTAGCTGGAATCACCGTAACTCCGATCTCTTTGATGGAATATGACCGCGGTGCCATGCTGGCTATAAAGGGATTTGGTGCCGTTGTCCTGGGAGGTCTGGGTAGTTTTCCGGGTGCCGTTCTGGGGGGGATTGATCCTGGGGACGATTGAATCGTTTGGGGCCGGGCCTTGTCCATTCAGGGTACAAAGATGCTTTTGCTTTGATTGTGCTTTTGGCCGTTTTGTTCATAAAGACCCAGCGGACTGCTGGGAAGCGTTGAGGTCAGTAAGTTCAAAAGGTTTTAAATATGCTAAGGATTGGCAAATTACCGATAACCTTTTTTGCACTGTTCATCATTGTTTTTCCGTGGATTGCACGCGTAATTCCAGGGATTGGACATTATCCCGATCTCATGATTTTTGCCGGGATTTATTGTCTGATGACCATGGGTCTTAGCCTGTTAATGGGTTATGCCGGACAGATATCGCTTGGCCAGGCCGCTTTTTACGGTATCGGGGCTTATGTATCCGGTATTCTGACAGCCACTTACGGTCTGAACCCCTGGCTCTGTATGATAATTGGCATGGTTGTCGCTGCGATCGTGGCAATAATGGTGGGCGTGCCCTCCCTGAAACTCAGCGGGCACTATCTGGCTATGGCAACGCTGGCCTTCGGGCATCATTGTGTTTATTATCTTCAATGAAGAAGTAGAGTGGACCGGAGGCCCCGACGGGATGAGCGGTATTCCGGGCTTAAGTGTATTTGGATTTAATTTTGATACCACCGAAAAATACTATTATCTGGTTTGGTTTTTTGTATATGCCGCCTTTATATTTACAATTAATGTCATTCAGTCTCGCTCGGGACGGGCGTTAAGAGCTATCCACGCGAGCGAAGCGGCTTCCAATGCCATGGGGATCGATGTTTCACGGTTTAAGATAATGGTTTTTGTCTATTCGGCCATTTTGGGCTCGTTGGCCGGGAGCCTCTATGCCCATCATCTTAACTTTATCAATCCCGCCACTTTTGATCTTTTCTTTTCGATAAAGCTGCTGATTATGATCGCTCTGGGCGGCATGCATGACATTTGGGGAGCTATTATCGGCGCGTTTTTAATCACTTTTTTAAGTTTCGAATGGCTGCATTTTTTTGAAGAATTTGAGGTGATTGTCTATGGTATCATTCTGCTTTTGGTCACATATTTTTACCACACGGGCTTGCGGGAATGCCCACATTGTTAAAGGCTGGTTAAGGAGATAGGCATTCTGTGAACGAAAAGCGCACAGAAAATATCCTTGAGGTTGAAGAGGTCATCATGGCGTTTGGTGGCCTAATGGCATTGATTAACTTAGACTTTCAGGTACAGCACACACATCAAGGCCATTATCGGCCCCAATGGTGCCGGGAAAACCACGTTGTTTAACGTGATTACCGGGAGCTTTTCGCCCACCGAGGGTGCCGTCCGCTTTAACGGTAAATCCATCGAAAACCTCAAGGCCCATGAAATTGCTAAATTGGGAATATCCCGCACTTTTCAGACCGTCGAACTGTTTACCAATATGACGGTTCTGGAAAACGTGATGGTGGGTTGCCACACCCGCATAAAATCCTCGTTTATTGCTTCCGGTCTGCGGTTGCCGCAGGTCAAGCGCAAAGAGGAACAAATGCGGTCTAAAGCAATGGATATTCTGGAGTTTGTCGGCATCGCCGATAAATATAACGAATCCGCTGATAGTCTGCCCCTGGGTGAAAGAAAAATTCTGGAAATCGGACGTGCGCTGGCCACGGAACCGGAACTGGTCTGTCTGGATGAACCAGCGTCCGGCCTGAATGAAACCGAAACTCAAGCAGCAGCCGATTTGATCCGACGCATCAAAGATCGGGGCATTACGGTATTGCTGGTCGAACATGACATGAAAGTTGTTATGGATATTTCCGATGATATTTTGGTTTTAAATTACGGGGAAAAGATTGCTGAAGGTCCGCCGCTGGAAATCCAGAATAATCCCAAAGTGATTGAGGCCTATCTGGGTGGTGGCGAGGAAAACAATGCTTAAGATTGAAAATCTGCGCGCATATTATGACACCATACCGGCCCTAAAAGGCGTTTCTATCGAGGTGCCTGAAGGCGAAATTGTTTCCATCATTGGCGCCAACGGTGCCGGTAAGTCCACACTCCTGAAGGCCATCTCCGGGCTCATTAAGACTCAGCAGGGCCGTATTGCTTATAAAGATCAGGACATTGCCGGCCATGCGGCCAATAAAATTGTGGCCCTGGGTATCTCCCAGGTACCGGAAGGCAGGCAGATATTTGCCCATCTTACCGTTCAGGATAATATTAATCTAGGTGCTTATCTCTATTTTAAACGTCGCAACCGGGCAGAAATTGCGGAGCGAATGAACGAAGTATATAAGCTGTTCCCCATCCTCAAACGACGGGTCAAGCAGATTGCGGGCACCCTATCCGGAGGCGAGCAGCAAATGCTGGCCATTGCCCGGGCGCTGATGGGCCGACCCGAGCTTCTATTATTAGACGAACCCTCCATGGGCCTTGCGCCGCTTATTGTGCGGGAAATATTTGAGGTCATCAAAAAGCTCAACGAATCAGGCACCACCATTTTGCTGGTTGAACAGAACGCCAAGACTGCCCTGAACGTTGCCAAGCACGCCTTTGTTCTCGAGACCGGAGAAATCGTGCTCGAAGGTTTGGCTTCCGATCTCCTGGGTTGATCCCAAGGTCAAGGAAGCCTACCTGGGCGGCTAAAAAGCGGCTTAAAAGCCCCATCTGATGTCCGATAGCTGTGTTGCGAACCGGCCCAAAATGCTCACGTACTGACGTGTACGCTCCGCTTTTGAGCCGGCTCACGCCTTGCTCTCGAACATAATCTGAGGCTTTTAAGCCGCTTTTACTTTAAATAAATCAATTATAATGCGAATTATTTTTGTTCCGTTGAATCTTTTTTGTTTGCTTGGCGACAGGAAATAATGACGCCAAAAATAGTGAAATTCCTAATCGTTTAGCGGCTTTCTTTCTTGACACTCCAGGCACCTTCCTCTATATTTCATCCTTTATACAAAAAGCGTATACTGTATACGAAATTAATATCTTACCAAAATAAAATCAGTCGTAGGAGGAAAAAATGGAATTTAGTCTGCCCGAAGAACTTGAAATTCTGAGAAATACGGTGCGCGATTTTGCAGAAGAGAAAATTGCGCCCTTTGCCGACGAATGGGATGAAAAGCATTACTTTCCATACGAGGAAGCCGTTAAGCCCGATGGGGCGAGCTCGGTTTGTTCGGCACGGTTATTTCCGAGGCATACGGTGGATCCGAGATGGGCTGGCTGGCAGCCATGATTATCACCGAAGAAATTGCCCGGGCATCAAGCTCACTCAGGGTCCAGATCAATATGCAGACCCTTGGATGTGCCTACACCATCGAAAAATATGGCAGCGAGGAATTATCAAAAAAATATATCCCCAAACTGGTCAGCGCCGAATATATGGGCGGATTTGCCATGACCGAACCGGATGCGGGCTCTGATGTGATGGCCATGAAATCCCGGGCCGAAGACAAAGGGGATCACTGGCTTTTAAACGGATCCAAGACCTGGATCTCAAATGCCGATGTGGGCGACGTCGTCATTTATTATGCCTATACCGATCGAGATGCAGGCTCAAAGGGGATGTCGGCATTCGTTGTAGAGCTCAAAAATTTCAACAACATTCGTACCACCGCCCTGGACAAGATGGGATCGCGATCTTCACCCACAGGAGAAATCTATCTGACCGATACCAAAGTGCCGAAGGAAAACATTCTCGGCAATCCCGGTGATGGCGCTAAAATCCTTTTTGGGTCCTTGAATCAAACGAGACTTTCGGCTGCCGCCGGGGCCGTGGGTGTGGCCCAGGCCTGTTTGGATGAAGCGATCAAATATGCAACCGAGCGCAAACAGTTCGGCAAAGCGATCGGCGAATTTCAGATGAACCAGGATCTCATTGCCCAGATGTCAACTGAAATTGAAGCCGCCCGACTTCTGGTTTACAAGGCCGGCTGGGCAAAGGATCAGGGCAGATTAAACAACGGTCTGGATGTGGCCCAGGCAAAATATTTTGCGGGTGAAGTGGTGACCAAATGCGCCAATTATGCCATGCGCATTCTGGGCGCTTATGGTTATTCCACCGAATATTCCGTGGCGCGCTTTTTCCGTGATGCCCCGACCTACACCATGGTAGAAGGATCTTCCAATATCTGCAAATGGATTATTGCGTTGGATCAGTTGGGGATACGCAAAGCCAACCGATAGGTTGTTATATTTGATTGATCAAATTGAGATTTGTTTTCTATCAAGGCGGGAGCAGCGTGCTTAAAAAAACAAGTGATCTAAAATGCCTAAAATGAGCTAAAATGCCTAAAGTTAGGACCATGAATGGATTGCTTTTTTATTTTAGGCACTTTAGGCATTTCGAACTTTAGGCATTTTGTGTGGTTATCTCCAGCCTTGATCCAAATCTAAAAGTTTTAAAAAGAATTAATGTTGTATGAAAGGAGAAAAATATGGACATTGTAGTTTTGGTGAAACAGGTGCCGGATACCGAATCGCTGGTTCAGATTGCCGATGATGGGGTTTCCATTAAAAAGCAGGATCTCAAATGGATCATGAACCCTTATGATGAACTGGCAGTGGAAGAGGCACTGCAAATCAAAGAAGCCCAGGGGGGTACGGTTACCATCCTGTCCCTGGGACCGGATAAAGCAATCGAAACGATCCGGACCGCTCTGGCCATGGGTGCTGACCAGGGTGTGCATATCAATGACCCGGCAGCCGAAGGCAGTGATTCCCTGGCCACCGCAAAATTGCTGGCAGCCGCCTTAAAGGACATTCCTTATGATTTGATCATCGCCGGGCATCGGGCTGTGGATGAAGATAATTATCAGGTGGCCTCAGCCGTCGCGGAATTGATGGGCATTCCCCAGGTTTCCATGGTCAATAAAGCCGAAGTCACTGAAGGAAAGATCACCTGCCATCGGACGATTGAAGGCGGCACGGGTGTCGTGGAAGCATCGCTGCCGGCACTGTTTACCAGCCCAGCGCGGGCTCAATGAGCCGCGTTACGCTTCTCTGCCCGGCATCATGAAAGCCAAGAAAAAATCCGTGGATGTTAAATCCGTTGCTGATCTTGGTGTCGATGCCGCAATGGTGGGCGCAGCCAACCGCAAAGTAAAGATTAAAGCGCTTAATTTACCACCTGAACGGCAGGCGGTTAAAATGATTGAAGGCGAAGCAGCTGCAGATAAAGCAGCAGCACTGGTAAAAATTTTACATGAAGAGACAAAAATTATTTAGGGGAGAATTAAAATGGCACAGGGTGTATTTGCAATAACAGAACAAAGAGATGGGGAACTTCGAAAAGTGAGCCTTGAAGCCGTGAGCGAAGGCCGGCGTGTGGCCGACGGTTTTGGAACCGATCTGACGGCTGTGGTGCTGGGCACCGGTGTCGAAGGCCTTGCGGAAGAACTCAAAAAATACGGTCCGGATAAAATATGGGCTGTCGACGATCCGGCACTGGCGGACTATACAACCGATGCCTACACCAATATTCTGTCTGACTTAATTCGATCCGCTGATCCGGCAGTTATTATTATCGGCGCATCCGCTCAGGGCAAAGATCTTGCCGGGCGTTTGTCAGCCAGGCTGGATGCCGGCGTGGCCATGGATTGCATCGCGATAAAATTGGACGACGGCAGTTTAACCTATACCCGACCGATGTTTGGCGGTAAAATCGTTGCAGATGTCGAAATTGAAGGGGCGCCTCAAATCGTTGCCATTCGACCCAATGTAATGGACATTACCGAAGCTTCCAAAGACAGTTCAATTGATAAGCCGGCGGTTCAGGTTGGAGAGGTAAAAACAACAATTGTTGAAAAGACCATGGACACCGCCGATAAGGTCGAATTGACGGAAGCTGACATTATCGTCTCCGGCGGTCGCGGTACCGGCGGTGATTACGCGGCGATCGAAGCGCTGGCCGATGAACTGGGTGCAGCCGTCGGTGCTTCGAGGTCGGCTGTGGACGAAGGCTGGCGGCCGCATAGTGATCAGGTCGGCCAGACCGGTAAAACGGTATCCCCCACGCTGTATGTTGCCTGTGGCATCTCCGGCGCCATTCAGCATCTTGCCGGTATGTCGACTTCCAAATATATTATCGCGATTAACAAAGATGAGGAAGCACCGATTTTTTCAAAGACTGATTTTGGTATCGCCGGCGATCTATTTGAAATTGTTCCGGCAATTACCGAAGAGATTAAGAAGTTGAAAGGCTAAATACAAAACCGCGTGTCGACCTGTTACCGAGTCGGTTTTAGCTGTGTGCATTTTTAATCAGCCCTGCCAGCGGCAGGGCTGATTGTTCTTGGACCGCTTCATCAAAGTAAGCATTTAAAAGCAGTATCAACAGCCAAATCGAATACCTGACCCAAAATCTTTATCACGAAAGCACGAAAGAAAGGAAACACGAAAAATTATTAAAGTTAATCCGGTTTCGTGCTTTTAAATTTTCGTGTTTTCGTGATTAACATTAAAATCTCACCGGAAGAGGCAAAGAAATAGTTTATTACCTGAAAAGAAAGGAGATAGCGTTGGGCAACGAATTGGTTGAAAAACAAAAATCAAATATAAAACAATGGCTTGGAGTTGTAGGGCGGCCCACCGTGGCCGCCGGTTTGGGTCGGCACAGTGTCCGACCCTACGTTCGCAACGCTCCCTAATGCATTCAAACGGTGCACGATTTCGCTGCTAACCCAAGATAATTAATTCCGCTATTATCAAAGGTTGGGCAGAAAAACTCCCCAACCCCTCAATAATTTATCAAGGTAAGTGCGTCCCGCCCTTGATGACTTATTGGAAATTGTGGTTATTTTGGATTAACGAGTAAGGCGCATCGCATCAACACGCATCGAGCATCTGTTACATTTGCCAGAAACCAGATGATGCAAACCGCGACAACCGGTTGTTGATGGGATGTATTAAACACGCAGATGCTTTCTTGCTTGACATGTGAGCCGCATTTTTTCTATCTATCTGGCATAAGTCATTTTTTATCGTTTTTTTAGTGCCAGTGGTTTCGGTCCGACCAAGACGGTTAACCTCGAGCTTAAAATCGACTAAATCACCTTTTACCTCATGGAGGCCCCGATGAGTTTAAAATTAAAACAGATCGTTGTATCGATTGAAAACGCTCCCGGCCGGCTGCGCGAAGTTACAGAGGCGCTCGGCAGCGCCGGGATAAATCTGCGAGCGCTCAACCTGGTTGATACCGGAGCTTTTGGGCAGCTAAGGCTGCTGGTTTCTGATGTGGCGACGGCCCGCAAGATTCTAATGGAAATGCAGATTCCGGCTTATGTCAATGAAGTCGTGGCCGCCGAAATCGAGGATAAACCCGGCAGCCTGGCAGGGCTGCTCAAACCGCTGACCGAAGCAGGTGTATCGGTGATATTTATGTATGCCTTTATCACCTTTGTAGAGGGAAACGCCATTATGATCTTTCGTTTCAGCGATAATGACAAAGCCATCGAAGTTTTAAAGGCAAATGGCACCAATTTGCTGGATGAGGAAGCATTCGGAATTCTTGAAACCAATGGTTAAAGATTTTCTTTAGATCCCTAAATGACATCAAGCAGACAAAAAAATCCTTCCAGAAAAGCCAAACCATTCTCCGGCGGCCATAAATCGGCGGCGACACCTGAGAGAGGAACGAAATCGAAAATTCAAAAAGATCGATATCGCGTTTTGATTGAGGATGTGGCCGATGCTTTTTATGAAGTCGATTTAAAAGGGAATTTCAAATTTTTTAATGACGCGCTGTGTCGAATTTTCGGATATTCCCGTCAAAAAATCCAGAACAGTAACTTTCAGACATACATGGATGAAGCAAATGCCGCCATCGCTTATGAAGCCTTCAATAAAATATATCGTACCGGCAAGGGTGTGGTTGATATCAACTGGGAAATCATTCGCAAGGATGGTGAGAGGGGTCATTTGGAAATTTCCGCCAGCCTCATAAAGGATAATGGCGGGCAACCCATTGGTTTCAGGGGGATTGCCAGGGATGTCACCGATAAAGTCGTCGCCCAGCAGGCCCTGAAAGAATCAGAAGGCTGTGCCCTGGAATTGTCCCGGCAAAGCCGCTGGGCCGAACAGCGCTACCAGGCATTTTTGAAATTTTTGCCTATACCGGTATTTGTTTTTAATCTGGATGATACGGTTTCCTTTCTGAACCCGGCTTTTGAGGAAGTGTTTGGCTGGAGCTTTGAAGAACTGGAAGGTAAAAAAATACCCTTTGTACCTGAAAATTTTAAAGAAAAAACCCTAAATGGCATCCGGTGTCTTCACAAGGAAAAAGTGATCCGGGGATTTGAAACCCGCCGTCTGACCAAAGATGGTCGGCTGCTGGATATTATTGTTGACGGCGCGATTTTTTATGATGATGAGGGTCGGCCCGCCGGTCAGGTCGTTACCCTGCGCGATCTAACCCGAGAAAAGCGAAATGCCCGGGTCAATCAGGCGCTTTTCCGGATCGCCAGAGCCATGCACCAGTATCGGGGTCTGGATCAGCGCCTGGCCTTGATTACCAAGGAAATTCAAGATCTGCTGGGCGTTGAAGGCGCCATGGTTATTTTGCTCGACGAAGCCAATCAGGAATTTTTTTTCCGCGAGGCCGTATTTGATAAAACCGAAACCGGTATCAATTTTAAAGAAATCCGCTACCCGGCGGACAAAGGCATTGCCGGTTTGGTGTACCGTACCGGCCAGCCTCAAATTGTACAGGATGCCTACAAGAACCCTTATTTCGCACGCGAGGTCGACCGACAGGCCAAATATCGTACCCGGTGCATGGCGGATGTGCCCCTCGAAATTGAGGGACGAATGATCGGCGTGTTGTGCGCGGTCAACAAAAAGGAAGGCGAGTTTGATCAGGTCGATATTGAGCTGTTGACGACTATCGGTAATCTGGTTGCACTGCCGATTGAAAATGCCGGCATCAACGAGGAACTCAAACGGTCTTACGAAGAGGTCAAAAGCCTTAACCGCACCAAAGACCGTGTGATTCATCATTTATCACATGAATTAAAAACCCCGGTCTCTATTTTAGCGGCATCTTTAAACCTGTTAAAAAAACGGCTTTCAGAAATGGCGGATCAGGGATGGGACCAGATATTTGACCGCGCTCAAAGAAACCTGCAGCGCTTGCTGGAGATGCAGTATCAATTGGAAGACATTCTGCGCGAAAAGGATTATAAAACCCATCACATGCTATCGGCTCTGCTGGATGCATCGGTGGACGAACTGGAGGTCTTGATTTCATTGGGTCTGGGGGAGAAGGATATTATCCCCAAAATCCGGCAGCACATTGAAGATACCTATGGCCCCCGGGAATCCAAATCAGAGGTGCTTGAACTGGGGCCGTTCGTAAAGGACAAAATAAAAGCCCTGCGTCCCCAGTTTGCGCATCGAAAGTGCCGCCTGAGTACCTATGCATCGGCGACCGCACCTATCTATGTCCCTCCGGACGTTTTGGGAAAGGTTGTGGAAGGCCTGGTTCGCAACGCCGTTGAAAATACGCCCGATGGCGGCAAGATATCCGTAAAGGTGCGTAAAGGAGAAATCGGCCCTGAATTGGATGTCAAGGACAACGGGATCGGCATCAGTGAAGAAAATCTGCGACTGATTTTTGAAAATTATTTTACATCCTATGATACCATGCAGTATTCCACCCGTCAGCCCTATGATTTTAAGGCGGGCGGAAAAGGATTTGATTTGCTGCGCATGAAAATATTCTCAGAGAGGTATAATTTTAAAATTAAGATGACCTCTCAACCTTGCAATTTAATCGACGGGGAAGGGCGTGAATGCCCGGGTAATGTCGCCGATTGCGTGCCGCATGCAAATACAAAGGATTGCCTGAATGCCGGCGGAACGACTGTGACGGTGCAGTTTTACCCGGCCGAGCGATTTGCCAAAAAATAGCCTTCCGAAGAGGGGAAAAGTTAATATTGCGGCCCAGACCTTGGTGTCTTGTCCCGGAAATAATTTACAATAATTTTTCACATACCCGAGTCATTGCGAGGAGTGAAACGACGAAGCAATCTGATGAAAAGGCAGTGATGTTAATGCGTTAAAGCTAAAGAGATTGCTTCGCTCTGCTCGCAATGACATTTTTGGCGTTGCAGATTTATTGAAGGAACTTATGAGACGCGATACTAGACCATTCTGACCCTGGCATTGAACCGGCAGTAGTTGATTTAACCTATTTGAACAGGGACGTGCCATGAGCGAACAAAACGAACCCAGAGACGATAACCAGCCGATTGAAGAGAGGGCAGAGCAATTTTTCAGGGAAATTGAAATCGAATTTCTGGTCCATGAACTCAAAGACCCCATCGCCATTATTGAAACCGGCCTCCGGACCCTGCTGGAACGCCGGGATAAATATGGGAATTTATCCCCCCGCCAGGAAAACACCTTAAAGCGCTCATTGCGAAACTCAAAAAAAGCCCGCCAGCTGCTGCACAACCTGCTGGAGATTGGACGTTCCGAAGCCGGATGCTTTATCGGTGAGCGCTTTCAACCGTCAAAATCAATCCTGCAGGCTTTGGAAGATGCCCTCGAAACCAACGCCTGGGGGGTTTTTGAAAAATATGCCGACTATAATAGTGAGTCTGAAGCCCTTGAATACCTGAAATCCTGCGGCATTGTTCTGGATATTTTGCCACAGGTGAGCGATCTGGAGATGTTTCAGGATGAGACTAAGTTTCGCCAGATTGCCGCCAACCTGATTAAAAACGCGCTTCATCACCGGAAAGAGAGGGTGGACATCCGGCTGGAACTGGATGGAGAACATCTGGTCATAGCGGTCACCGATGATGGGCCCGGCATTGAGCCGGAACATCATGAAATGGTATTTCACCGCTATGCCCAGGTAAAGGAGTGCTTCATTGTATCCCGCAAAGGCCACGGCCTTGGCCTGGCCGGCGCCAATATTATTTCCCGCTGCCTGGGGGGCAAGCTCAAATTGGAAAGCGAGAAAGGGAAGGGGGCCACCTTTCGATTAACTCTGCCCTTAAAACTCGAAAGCGACTAAATTTCAATCCGATTCAATTTTAGATTTGTTTAAGATATCTATAAAAGTCAGTATTTGGCGTATAGATAGCCGATACACAATTCAGCAAAAGTGTGGATTGTGTATACCTAATATGCAATCGTGGGTAGTAACGTAGGTGGCGGAATTTTATAGTTGAGATATAAAAACGATGTCACAATAATAGTAGGACATTGCAGACCTTTGATACGTTGGAGATATCAACGGTTTCAGAACTGCAAAGAAACTTGTGATATCAGCAGAAACCTGCAGCATAGAGTTAAATGGTTGATATACAATATCTTGTGTCTTTCACAGCCTAAGCTTCAGGCAGTTCGGCCAAAATTTCTCTTATCTTTTCTGGCTCAATTAATGTACCCAGCCGCTCGAAAATCTCCAAGGCCTTCGTTAGATGCTCCCGAGCCTGGGCGATCTCACCTTGCTGCTTGTGGAGCCGGCCATAGCCTGCGTAGGCCATCGCCAACTCGTTCTCGGCCTTGATCTCTTGAAAAATGGCGATGCTTTTCTCGAAGTGGGGCGCGGCCTGAGCCGGGCTGGTTTTCAAGGAAATCTCGCCCAGGAGGCGGTGAGCGAACCCGAGTTCATACCTCACCCCATAGCGCTCTGCCATTTCCAGGCCTTCTTCTAACTTCTGCCTCGCCTTGTCGTCCTCCCCGGTCAGCCAGTACCCTTCGCCTAAAAAGCACCTGAGCGGAATTTCACTATGAATGAACCGTCCAGCTCGAAAAATCCGTAAAACCGTAGTCAGAAGCTCAATTCCTCTCGTTGTCTCTCCGGATCGGCACCAAGCCCATCCAAGACTTCTCTGCGCCCACGCTTTGTCGGCAGGCGTTGGCGCTTTCTGGACCGCTAGCTCCCCATATTCGACTGCCCGAGCGAGGTCGCCTTTCCAGGTATAGGCTATCGACAAGTTCCAGGCGACAAAGGAGATCATGCTGTTGTCTGAAAGCTCTTGGGCAACGCTCAACGCCTTTTGAGCTTCTTCCACCGCCTCATCCCAGCGGCCGAGACATGCGTAAGCCCTTGAGGCTGCGGACAACGCATATGTATGAAAAAAAAGGTTAAACTGTTGCTCCATCGTGCGAAGGACGTCTTCTTTCAAAGCGAGGACTTGGTCGTAATCCCCCCTATCAAAATGACTAAATCCCCAGAACACATATGCATACGCGGCATCTTCAGCGTTTCCGGACGCTTCAGCGAGTTCTGCCGCTTTGGTCAGGGTTTGGATGGCCTGATCATAGTTGCCGAACGAATACTCACACTCTCCCAAGCGGCCATAAAAGGCCCCCAATAGCTCTGGATTCCCTAACGCACTCGCCATAGGCTCATAGCGGGTCAAAAGGTCGTAATACTCCGGGGACTTGAAGAGCAGCAGGAACACAATCCCCTGGTTTACCAACAGGGAGATTCGCCGCTGTCGGTTCTCCTCAGTCTCGGGCACGGCATCGAGGAGCGCCATGGCCTCATCAAAATAGGTCTTCGCCTCCTCCATGGCGTTGAGTTTGGCCGCCTTTTGGTTGGCCAGATCCAGATACTTCACCGCCTTGCCCTTGTTGGCACTGCGCGCAAAGTGGTAGGCCAACAGTTCGTAGTGTTCTTCAAGGCGATCCGGGTAGAGGGCTTCCATGGCTCTTCCTATCTCTTCATGAATCTCCTTTCTCTTTTTGAGAAGTAAGCTGCTATAGGCGACCTCTTGGGTGAGCGCATGCTTGAAAATATAGGTCGATCGGGGATATATGCCCCTCTCATAGAGAAGCTCTGAGTCCTTTAAAACCGATAGATGGGACAGTAATTCCTGTTCCGCAAGATCTATCACTTTTTTGATTAGATCGTAGCTTGACTCCCTCCCAACCACTGAAACCGTCTGAAGGAGGCCCTTCATCTTCTGAGGTAGGGAGTCAACCCGGGCCATGATGACATCTTGAACCGTTGCGGGAATAGTCACCTCCTTGATATCCTTTGTTATGCGATATCTATTGTTTTCTCTCTCTATGATTTTTAGATCTTTAAGAGACCTTATTAACTCCTCGATGAAAAACGGGACCCCCTCGGTCTTCTCAAGGATGAACTCCTCAAGGTCTTTATCGAGCTCCTCCGTGCCAAGGAGATGAGATACCATCATCAGGCTTTCCCGATTGGAGAGCCGGTTCAACATTACCTGACTGTGATAGGACTTGGCGCCCCAGGTGTGCACAAACTCCGGCCGGTAGGTGAATATCAATAAGACCCTTGCCCCCGGTATGCTTTCCAACAGATGCTTCAACTGATCTTCTGAGCTTTTATCAATCCAATGCAGGTCTTCAAAGGCCATGATCAGGGGTCTGATCTCCGAACCCTTAAGGACGATGCGCTTTAAGGCTTCAATGATTCGATTTTTTTTCACCTCAGGACTCATGGGGATCTTGTCAATGCTGCTGTTTTTGACTGCCAAGAGTTCCAAAAGATATGGTAGGGTAGAAGCCTCATCGGTCCCCAACATTTTCAGGCCCCTTTTGACCTTTTCCCTGATCTCAAAATCCCCATCGCCTTCATTGATATCGAAGTTTGCTTTCAGGATATCTATGAGCGGATGATAGGCTACACCCCTGCTGTAAGAGAGGCATCTACCTTCCAAAAAGGTCACATCCTCGCTAGCCACGGTCTTTCTAAACTCATACAAAAGCCTTGATTTCCCGACCCCGGCCTCGGCCGTGATGGAAAAGGCCTGGCCTCGACCTGCCTTAGACCGCTCAAAACCATCAAGCAAAAGCTCGAGCTCCCGCTCCCTCCCCGCAAAAGGGGTCAGTCCCCGCTCTGCACTGACGTCAAATCTCGTCCTCATGGTACTGGGGGCGATAGCACGGTAAATATTGACTGGCTTTTCCTTGCCTTTGATCGCCCGTTGACCCAGCCCCTCGAAACGGAATAATCCTTCTGTAAGTTTGAATGTATCCTCTGTAATATAGGTTGTTCCTGGTTGTGCCTGCTCTTCCATTCTGGAGGCCAGATTTACCGTATCGCCAACCGCTTTGAACTCAACTCGCAGATCGTTGCCCACGGTACCCACTACTACCGGTCCGGTATGGATACCAATCCGCATTTTAACAGCTGGGATATCTTTTTTTTCTTGCTTCAATTGGTCGCTGAATTTTGCCATTTCCCGGTGGATGGCAAGGCTTGATCGAATTGCTCGTTGCGGTGCATCCTCTAAAGCAACGGGAGCTCCAAATAGAGCCATAATTCCATCGCCTGTCATCTCGTTGACCGTACCTTCGTAATCGTGGACTTTGTGAATCATGATTTCATAAACCTGATCCATGAGCGAGTATACCTCTTCGATACCCAACAATTCCGACAGGGTGGTAAAGCCCTCCATATCGCAGAACATCACCGTAACCTGTTTGCGTTCACCCTCGATACGATCCCTTTGAGACAGGATCTTCTCAGTGAGGCCCTCGGGGAGGTATCTTTGAATCTTGTTTAGCTTTTCATCAAAGGAGAGGTCTTTGGTTGCGGATTCTGAAGGAAGGCATAAGTTATAACCGCACTTACCACAAAATTCATATTCAGGTGGATTCACAAAATTGCACTGCGGACAAAAACTTTCTAATTTTGTTCCGCACTTGCCGCAGAAATTCATGCCATCGGCATTATCAAACTGACACTTCGGGCATAGCATTTTTGTGCCTTCCATTAAGGTTTATGCAGTTTGAATGATGTTGAAGTAGTGAAGGATGGTGAAATTGAAATATCGTAAATATGACCTTGTGTCAAATTAGTGAGTACACAATATATTGTGGTGAGGAAACAAAATGGATTTTACAGATATCCCTTACGAAAAACCAAATATCAGGCGAAAGTGATATATTGAGAGAAAGTCCAGATATCAGTTTTGCTAAATTCATTTCAGATATCAAACTGATACATGGAACCTATCGCAATTTTACATTTACTGTCAACCTGAGAGTCCGAAAATTGCGGGTTTCAGGCATTAAAATAGGTAAATTCATGGGATCGGATTCACCCGTCTGAATTGAGATACTATTATGATACCAATAAGGTTTTGGTCCTGTTATTCACCATGGCAAGGCAGTGATTTGAATCTACGTCGTCCTGCTTCAAAATGATGATATCACAAGTTTTTTAGGGACTGCAAAACCTTTGATTCGTTGGAGATAAGTCAGGTTTCAGCAACGATAGTGAAACCACAATATCTGGTATAGCGAGCATAATAAAAAAAGCCCTGAAGATTACCAATGATATTGTTGACAAACTCAGGGCTTACGGATGTTTTGCATAGGATAATTATAAGCGATTTTACATGAAAAACTGGAAAATAAAAAGTGGCCCAATAATTTTGAACCACTCTTATTTCTATCCTCTGTTAGATTCATTTTAGCAAATCGCTTAACTTTCCAACACAGGCGCCGGCTACGCCGGACTTAGAAGTGTCATCACCGGCCATAACCGACCACTTGCCTTTTTCAATATAATCATCCCTCTGCCAGTCAGTTTCCTTCTTGAGCGCGGCCAAATTCTTCTCAAAATTGGGATCAGCCTTAAAATTGTTGGCGCATATCTCTGCCGCCAGCGGCAGCACGGCCTCATCAATCCTCTCTTGAGCAGTTCCGCCCGTAACCCATCCACCCCAAGCGAAGCCAATAATCATTGTTAAAATCGCACCACCAATAGCACCATACAATAACGGCTTTATCATTTCTTTAATTTTAGATTCCGGCATTAAGTATCTCCTTTCGGTTAAGAATTAAGTTCACGGTGAAACAAGACATACACACACGAGTGGTGTGGTTCATGTCAAGAGCTTTCCATGTTGTCAATTTTCAGCTTGATACAACCTAAACGGTAGCTCTGGTTGCAGACATCTTTAATACGGCTGACAATTTTGCCGGCTAAAAACTCAATACCGTTTTTGTCCTTCTTCCAGCAAAAGTTTGTCAGTGTTGTCGAGTCCATAATTCTTCCCCCAAATTACCCAGACCGATTTTCTGCAACGGTGACAAAAATAAATTCTCGTGTCAAGAGACAATTATTCTTGGCCAGATCAGGATTAAATCTGTGGTAGATGAGACTGCCGATTAGCGCACCTTTTGTGGCAATGCGTTTATGGCATTCGCCTTTTTCTTAGACATGGCGGGTCCTCACTTGCACGGCAAATAATGCAAATTTCAGCTCTGTCAGAAATTATTTGCCGTAGACATCAACATATTGTGGTTGGAGCTTAGGGCAAAAAATGTAAGGTATATTGAGAATACCTAAGTTTCGGACAACATTGTGATATCATCTGAGACAGAATAAAATTTGGTGTACTTTGTGAGCCAGGTTTTGCCATAGATTTAACTCTGCTAAAAGTACATGTTTCAAATTGATATCACAAGGGTTTTCGGTGTGGCAATAAGTTCAGCGTCGAGATAGCTGGATCCGTAACGGCTTCGGCTAACCTGCCTGCGATTCACTTGGGAGCTTGTACAGAATTCTATGTAAAACGGCGATCTTCCATCGGTCGTGTTCGGCGTATTGTTAGCCTTTCCCTCTACTTTTCTTTCTTTTGCCTCGTCTTTTCTTCTTGCGTTTCCTGTCAGGCTCCTCCTTAGGTGAAATTAATTCCAGCTTTCCACCATAGCGCCCGATTATTTCATTGCGCAGCGCTTCACGTTTTTCAGCCGGGACTCCGTATGCAAGGGCAGAATAGTTCCAATCTCGTTGTCGAATTAGATCTCGTTCAAGCTTTCCAGCACACTCTTCGCATAGACCAAAATCATTAAGCGTACTAAAGAGGTCACACCCTTGGCACCCCGCTTCATAAAAGCCAAACCCATTTAACTCATCGTCTTCAAAATCCAATATGTCGTCATCATCGAAACCGAGGCTCATTTCGGTGAGTTGGCTTTGTCCTATTTCAGTTAACAAAACCTCATCCATTGATAGGCTGCCGCATTTGGGGCAAATTATTTCCTTTTCAAAATCCGGTTTATCAGAGGTTTCGGGCAAAGTGACAGTGCCTACATCACAGTCGAATAGAGCCCCGCATTTCTGACATTCAAAATTGATCACCATATCATGCCCATAAATTCGATCCGCTATCATTAAATATTAATCAGCCGGCGTGTTTTTGTTCCATATTAGGTCTCTTGTCTATCCGGGCAAGATGACATCCTTCAAGAAGTTGAAAAAATGCCTAATATGAAATTTTGGGTACATCTTGAATCGAAATTACCATGTTTGAATAGGGCTATCTTGCCAAAACATGAAATTCCGGGCGCCCGCTGGTTGCTGCGATATTTTTTTTCATATCCAATTCAGAAACTCAAGAGAGATTAAAAATCACATACCAAAACAGTGCCATACCATTTTCGAATAAAATTTTAGATTAGGCATGACAAACCTAAGGTTATTTCTACTGGCTAGTTTGATATATTCCGTGCCTAAATACGAAATTTACTGCACCGTTTAAATATTTGGATATGTGTTGGAAATATGAAATTTGAGTAGATTTAAAAAATAATCTGCGGTTTTAATAAGATTGACTACAGAAAATTTCAAAACAACAATCAAGATTTATTCGGACAAGACACCCTTCTGTTTTTTAAAGAAAAGGAATGGGCTTCCTGGTTCGATAAGCCAGCGCGGAGCAGGTGGCAATCAGATTGCCGTTTGGGTCACTGACCCTTATATCGTAGCTGGCAGTCTTTTTGGTCTGGCTGTTCTGTTTGGCCTCTGCCCGCAGTTTCACGCCCGGCTGCGGGCTGGAAACGTAAGTCACATTCACATTCAAGGCAACGGCGATGGTGCCGTCAGTCTGGCCTGCGGTTTCGAAGGCCTCGTCAATTAACGCAAACACCGCACCGCCATGGGCGCGCTCATAAATGTTGTTCATGGTGGCCGGGTCATAAATCATTTCGACTGCTGAAAACCCCAGCTCCAATTTCACCAGACTGATCTTCATTGCTTTTGCAAAAGGCTCTTTTTCTACCGCGTCATAAATCGCATTTCTTACCTTTTGATCCATCATCTGACTCCGTTTATTGGTTTGGGCTTATACCGGTTGTCATAAATATGCTAAACGGCTAAATCCCGAGCAGGATCTCCATCATACGGTATCCTTTATCAATAAAAATGCCGGAGGCGCTGGCAGAGGATTCCCCCATCACCTCTGCACCGCAAGAATCGATGCCGGTGCCGCACAGTACGAACGGCACGGGCTCAGCCGTGTGAGTGCGTTTGACAATGGGGGTTGGGTGGTCAGCCAAAACCAGAACTCTCCACTCCGCGTAGTTATCGAGGTCATCAAGAATCGTACCCAGTACCTCCTCATCAATTCGTTCAATTGCCTCTTTTTTAGACTTCGTGTCGCCACTGTGTCCAGCCTCATCGGGCGCTTCCACATGTACGCAGACCAAGTCATGCTTCTGGAGTGCTCGGAGAGCGCCCAACCCCTTGCCCTTGTAGTTGGTGTCCAAGTAACCTGTGATGCCTTCAACGCCGATAAGTTCTAACCCGAGATATTGCGATAGGCTTCGCAAAAGCGGTACTGCACTGATGATGGCACCGCTAATTCCATACACATCTTTGAAAAGAGGCATGTCGGGTCGGATCCCCTGTCCCCAGAGCCAAACACTGTTGGCGGGATTTTCACCTGCCTCCTTCCGCCGCACGTTAATTTCATGGTCCTTGAGAATCTTGTCCGCACGGTCCATCAACTCAAGCAGTCTTTGAGCTTTTCGGCCTCTGGGAAGATACGTTTCAATTGATTGTCCGATGATGTCATGGGGCGGCGTGCAGATCATTTTCAAAAGATTGATGTCAGTGGTCACCATGAGATTACGGTAGGAAGTGCCGGGATAAAACCTAAATTCATCAGAGTCCATTGAGCTTTGCAAGGCATTTACCAGTACCGCAGCCTCATCGTCGGATATATGTCCCGCGGTGAAATCGGACATTTTACTATCGAAAATAGTGACAAGATTCATCCGGTAGGCGATCTGACCCGGCTCCAGCTCAACGCCCATGGCCGGAGCTTCCAGGGGAGCCCTTCCGGTGTAGTACTTGGCCGGATCAAAACCCAGTACCGACATAACGGCCACATCGCTGCCGGGAGACATGCCAGGGGGGACATTGCGCACCAGCCCCACCCGTCCCCTGGCAGCGAGAGTGTCCATATGGGGGGTGTCTGCTGCCTCAAGGGGGGTAAGCCCGTCCAATTCCTCTATGGGATAGTCCGCCATCCCGTCAGAAATCAACACAACATATTTCATGCTCATATTTTGCTATTTTTGCTGTACACATCGATAATGAGGACGGCGCCATCTTTCATCTCGCTCAAAATCTTATTGCTGCATCAAGTGCTTTCCGAGTCAACGCTTTGACGTTTTCAATATCCCCGGCAATTAATGCCTCGGAAATTTCCTGATATTCTTCTGTCATTTCTCCCTCCTTTTATTTGTTACCGGCGGCTAATTTTCTATCGTGATGATGTTTGGGCAACATTACGGCCAAATATTTACGTTGTCAATAATATTTTACATTAATCTTCTATTTATCATAATATTTTATATAATTATTGCATTTTATAATGATTTTACGGAATTTATTGATTGACACCTGTAAAAGGAAATGATACATGCTTGGCAAAATCACTATTCGCTAAAAAACGGGGTTATGGTCAGGCTGAATATCACATCGACAAATTTCTTTAGATCCGAAAAGAGGAGCGGATGACGGCAGCAATGAAAGACATCGATGCTCTGGACAGAAAAATTATCCTTGAACTTCAGGAGGACGCCCGCAGACCTTATAAAGATATTTCCGGAAAGCTTAACGTTTCTGAAGGTACCGTTAAAAACCGGGTTACGCGCCTGATCAACCGGGGAGTTTTAAAATTAGAGGCCAGAGTTAATCCCTTTGCACTCCCCGATCGAATTTCGGCAATTGTAGGGGTGAATCTCAAAGAACGAAATCATGAAAAAAAAATTAAGGAGATTGAAAAAATTCCCGGGGTCACTGGCGCATGGAATGCCACCGGGCGTTTTGACCTTTTTTTTGAGGTTATGGTCGATTCCATGAATTCTCTGAATGATATTTTATTCAGAAAAGATTTAAAAAAAATCGGCGGGATATCGTACACGGAAACATTTATTACCCTGTATTCGAATACAAAGTACTTTAAACTTTCATGAAGGAGAGGGAGATAAAATTAAATGGATAGTTATCAACGTCAAGGTTCGAAAAATCGAATTTTATTGAAAGAGCAAATCAGCCAGGTTAACGAATATGCCCTCAGACTGATGGAGGATATCGGTTGCAGTGTAAGCTGTGAAGAGGCTTTGGAGATCCTGGGTCAGGCCGGGTGTGATGTCGGCAATTCGGAACGGGTGAAAATCCCTCGTAAGTTGGTGATGGAAGCCATCGAAGCCGCTCCCGGAGAAATTGAGGTTTTCGACCGTAACGGTGAACCCGCCATGGTGCTGAAGGAAGACGCGTGCTACTATGGAACCGGATCGGATTGTAACAAAACCATCGATCTTGAATCCGGAGAGCGAAGGCTTTGTATGAAGCAGGACGTTGCCCGGCTGGCTCGATTTTGTGACGCGCTTCCGAATGTAGACTTCATCATGTCTTTCGGCATCGCCAATGACGCACCGCAGGGCGGCAATTTTGTCCATCAATATGAAGCAATGCTTACCAATACGGCAAAACCGATCATCGTTACCGGGCACGGCAGAAACGATATGGCGGCAATGGTCGAAATGGCCGGCGCTGCCATCAGCGGTGTGGATAAGCTGCAAAAAAAGCCGCCTTTGATTTTGTACACCGAGCCGGTATCTCCAATGGTTCACACGGAGATGGGCGTGGGCAAGGGGTTGATATGCTGTGAATATGGAATTCCCTTTATCTACATTGCCAGCCCCATGATGGGGGGGACCTCTCCGGCCACCATCGAAGGCACCCTGGTTCAGACCGTTGCGGAGTCCCTGGCAGGTCTTGTGATTTTTCAGAAAAAGCAGGCCGGCGCCAAGTTTATCTTTGGCGGTGACGCAACCATCATGGATATGCGCACCAGTATCTTCAGTTACGGCTGCCCTGAACTGAACATCCTGAATGCGGGTCTTGCGGACATGGCGCACTTTTACGGGCTGCCTTTTTTCTGTATCGCAGGATCCACGGATGCCAAGGTTCTGGATGCCCAGGCCGGTTTCGAGTTTGCCATGTCGATTTACAACGCCACGCTGAATGGTTGCAATATCATTCATGATTGTGGCTATCTGGAGTTTGGGTCAACCTCCTCTTTTGAGTCCATCCTTTTTTCCGATGAAATTATCGGCACCATCAAGCACATGCTCAAGCCGTTGAGCTTTAATGATGAGACCGTACCCTTGCAGGTGATGGACCGTGTCGGACCCGGGGGCAACTTCCTGATGGAAGACCATACCAGTGAAAATTTCAAGAAGTCTTTTTATTTCCCGCGGTTTTTTGACAGGAACAACTTTGAGGCCTGGGAAGAGAATGGCAGCAAAGACCTCCTGGCAACGCTGAATGAAAATGCAAAAACGATCTTTGCGGAGTATCAACCCGAGAACATTTCTGAAGAGATCAAATCGAAAATCGAAGATATCGTTGCAAAGCACAAACCGGATGTCGGTTAGTATTTCCGAAATACAATTAAGTTTTGAGAAGTAATATATTAGGCAAATATAAAACAGACGCCCTGGTTATAAGTGGCTGCTTGACATTTTATTCCGAATACGGTTAAAGGGACAAAATGAACGGGCGATTTCAGCAAGGCCATAATCTGCCCTGCATAACCTCTGTTACGCCGACAATTTGCAAATTGATGGTGATTGACCCCCCTGTTGTTTCTGACCCGGATTGTCTCAATGATGTTATTCAGGCAGCCGGACGTCAGGGCGTTGAAAAAGTTGACCGATGCCTTATTTACGCACCCGATGCGGTTGGGTTGAAAATGTATCAAAACTTTAGATCCTTATTTGATGCTGTCTTGACGCATGCACCTTTAGCTCTGCCGTTAAGCTCCGTAATTCCGCCAATCACACCGGTCTGTTTTGCGTCCATGTTTACAGGCGCCCAACCACGGATCCACGGTATCCAAAAAAAAGAAAAGCCTGTGTTGACGTGTGATACAATTTTCGATGCACTTATCCGTGCTGAGAAAAAAGTTGTTATTGTTTCGGTAAAAGAACAAAGTATTGATCTTATCTTTCGTGAGCGGAAAATCCAATATTTTTCTGAACTTGACGATCAAGCTGTTACCCGCCGCACGATCGAAATGATCAAATCAGATCATTATGATTTTATCGTCGTTTACCACTGTGAATATGATGACATTCTTCATGAAATGACGCCTTTTTGCCCTGAAGCCATACAGGCACTGAGGCATCACATCCATGCCTTTGATCAATTTGCAAAAACAGTCGATGTTTACTGGCGGGAATACAACCGCATGATATGGTTCGCCCCCGACCACGGCGCCCACATTGACCCGCAAAGGGGCAAGGGCATCCACGGGGATAATATCCCGGAAGATATGCAGGTTCAGCACTACATTGGGATTAAACCCGCAAAAAATGATGTCCCGAAACCAAATTGAGATAAAGCAAGTAAACCTGGGAAGAAAGGAGGACCTGCCCGCCATGGTGAGCTTGGATTGTTCCGACCACACCATCTTCTCCTA